>Ga0116112_1002138_pt1 | contig 12300 bp, 9 predicted proteins | sample June2015DPH_8_15_FD_89721 | JGI IMG/M metagenome (GOLD analysis project Ga0116112, IMG submission 89721) | Peatland microbial communities from SPRUCE experiment site at the Marcell Experimental Forest, Minnesota, USA - June2015DPH_8_150 | ecosystem: Environmental > Terrestrial > Soil > Wetlands >... | reverse complement strand
GTCCGCCTTTGTCTGATAGTATTTCTTCACCCACTTACCCACCACCGGCGAGTTAAGGTCGGCTTCCGATGGACAGGTGACCACCACACCGCCCGCGATGTCCTGGGCAAGTCTGGCGATCTCATAGGGGAACCGCGTGACATTCTGCTTGTGCACATTGGCCAGAAGAACATCCACAAGATAGGTCCCGCTCGCCTCACGGTGCCCCTCGGATGCACAGGCGATGCAGCCGCAGAACAGCGTCTCGTTCAGGTGGTTCATCTCCACGATCTTGTCTTTGACGTGCGATGCCTTTTCTGCCCCGTTGTACTCCGCAACGGTCTGCGTCGCGCCGATGAGCACATCGCCCACCCCTACCTTGCACGCGTAGCTCTGACGGTGGTACGCAGAGAAGCTCTCAACGAGCTGGGTCGTGAAGTCATATTCCTTATACATGAAGACCCGCTCCCAGGGCACAAACACATTATCAAAGACCACCAGGGCCTCATGACCGCCGTAGAACATGTTGCCGCGATCAAAGGTCATTCCTTCGAGCTTCCGCGTGTCGCAGGACTGCCGGCCCATGATATAGGTGATGCCTTTGGTATCGCTGGGAAGCGCAAAGGCAACCGCGAAATCCTTGTCCTCTTCCCGCATGGTGATGGTGGGCATTACGATGATCTCGTGAGAGTTGACCGCACCGGTCTGATGGGCCTTCGACCCCCTGACCACGATGCCGTCCTTCTTCTCTTCCACCACATGGAGAAACATATCCTGGTCAAACTGCTTGTGAGGAGGCTGGGAACGGTCACCCTTGGTGTCGGTCATGGCACCGTCACAGACCAGGTCGTTCTCCTGAACGTATTCGAGATATTTCAGAAAACGCTTGTTATACTCCGTGCCGCACTTCTGATCTATGGCATAGGTTACGATAGAAAGCGAATTCATGGCGTCCATGCCCACGCAGCGCTGAAAGCAGCAGGCGGTCAGAGACCCCAGGAGCCTTCCCATCTTGCTCTTCTTCACCAGGTCATCCACGCTCTGGTGGATATGGGTGAAGCGGTTGATCTTCTTGCCCGTGATATGGGACTTGGCGGTCATGATATCTTCATATTCCGGCCTGTGGGCAAATTCGTAGGTGGCGGCCACCGCATTCATGGAGGGCCTTATTATCGGGTCATCCACTACGTTTTCTACCTTCTTGCCGAACATGTACACGTTCAGCTTCAGCTTCCTCAGACTCTCTTCATACTCTTTCGCATTCATCAGTTTGCTCATACGATCCTCCGTGTGTTCTTTATCCTTGGATCATCCTGGTTGTATGATTTGCTGTAACGGTTGATCCCTCGATGTTCATCCATTCCCCCGGCCCTATGTTACAAAAAGGATGCCATAGTGTTCTGATTGTTTGAAAACAACTAGAGATAGAAGTAAAAACAGGTAGATAGATGTATCGATTTTTAGCGCTGTTACAGGGAAGATGAAGATCCAATACTGCAAAATGATGCAATGATGCATCGACAATGCTTTGGCGCAATTATAACCATTTGTAATTAATTGAAGTTGATGTTTTTTCAGGGTATGATGCAATATTGCATAATCATCCAGGGATGTTCTCTGATATTTTTCTAAAATACCAAGGCACCAATAAGGGTTGTCGGGTAGATTCAGTCCCCCGATGCATAATTGCATTAAAAGGACCTTATCTTTTGATGGCCTCAGGAATATTTCTTCAGTTTCCGGGTGAGCGATGTGGAATCCATACCAAGGTGGGGAGCAGCCTTGCGTGCACTGCCATACTTCTCTATTGCCTTGCGGATGATGGAGATCTCGATCTTGTCCACCTGTTCCTTCAGTGTAAGCCCGTTCTCAATGAAATCTTTGCCGGTTCTTTCAAAGATCTCCCTGGGAAGGTTGTTCGGCAGGATATAGTCACCATGGGTGATGACCACAAGTCGCTCTATTACATTGGCCACCTCGCGGACATTGCCCGGCCACGTATAGGTGATCAGATGATCCATGGCTTCTTTCGATAATACCTTCTTGGTGCCGTGTTTTTTGTTGTACCGGTTCAGGAAGAAGTGCACGAGGTATGGGATGTCGTCTCGCCGTTCATGCAAAGGAGGTATATAGATAGGAATGACATTCAGCCGGTAAAAAAGATCGGCTCTGAAAAGCTTTTTAGAAATGAGCTCCTTCAAGTCCTGATTGGAGGCGCAGATGAGCCTCACATCCACCTTGAGGGGTTTGGTCCCACCTACACGCGTGATCTCGAAGTTCTGTAGGACGCGTAACAGCTTGGATTGAAGCAACATCGGCATGGATTCGACCTCATCAAGGAACAAGGTTCCTTTGTGCGCCACCTCAAAGAGCCCGGACTTCCCTTCCTTGCGCGCCCCGGTGAATGCCCCTCGATCATAACCGAAGAGCTCGCTCTCCAGAAGGTTTTCCGGAATCGCCCCACAGTTGATCTTTACAAAGATTCCGCCCTCGGCCCGGTCGGACTTCTCATGGATCTCCTCGGCGATGCGGTCTTTTCCTACACCGGTCTCTCCATAGATAAGCACGGTAGCATTCGTCCTGCAAACGCGGTCCAGGAGCTCCTGGATATGGAGCATGGGCTCCGAGACCATGATGATGTCATTCTCACGGGCCGAGGTCTGCTGCAACGACTTCAGGATGTCTCTATAGGCCTTTGTCATGCCCTTGGTGTATTCCAGCTGCTGCTGGAGCTCCACGAGCCCGGTCATGTCACGGACATTGGTGACGATCATTTTGATCTTGCCGTTCTCGTCAAAGATGGGGTTACCCGTAACCAGGATGCTCTTGCCGGATTTCAAGGTCTGGTGGATTGTAACAGGTTTTTTTTCTTCTTTAACCTTCAAGCTCACACTCTCATCAAAATATCCTTCTTTTACCAGATCATTCATATTTTTCCCTATGACTTCAGATGCCTTAATTCCAGTGATCTTCTCATAGGCAGAGTTGACCCTGATTGTGTTCGCATCTCCGTCGGTTACATAGATGCCGTCATAGGAGGACTCGATGATGGCCTCGATCTCGTGGGTATATTCTTTTAGTTTGAATATATCGTTGGCAAGCTCCTCGTAGGTCTCCAAGAGCTTGAAAATGCTCATTGCGCCTATAATCTTGCCGTTTTGAACAATGGGAAGTCGATGGCTCACCAGGAGCTTGCCGTTGTGTTGGGCAGGTACATTGAGCTGCGGTTCGCCTGTCTCGATGATCTTACGGTATTCATTCCAGAGGTCTTTGTCGATGACGTGTATTTTTGTTGCGCGGTTCGATATATCCTTTTGGAAATCAAGCAGTGATCTTGCAAAAGGATTGATAAATAATACATATCCCTCAGTATCTGCGGCGATGATGCCGAAGTTGGCGGAATTAAAGAGGGTCTCGCAGATGTTTTCTACTGGAATGGTTCGACCGGAGACGAGGATAGAGCTTTGTGGATTTGTTCTTGAGTTGTCATATGAGATGATTCCTGGTTTTTTCTTCATACTCTCTTTAGACTGTTTAAGATGATGAATTTTTTGTCAATCTTTTTCTATTAAGGTAATAGTTACCATGTGGCATGATGTCAATGATCAGCACGCAACTGCCCTGACGGGGAAGATGGTGCATCATGAGGAGGGCACTGATTGTATGAGGGTAACTATTGTGATATGGGTGCGGCCATGAAGGCGGCAATCATCGGTGCAGGCCGGAAGAGAAACGGCATCGGGGAATATATCGCCAAGTATTTCCATGATAACAGGGCAGAGGTAACAGGGGTTCTTGGTTCGAGCGAGAAGACTGCCTTGTCTGCTGCAACCAATCTCATGAAGTACGGTATCAAGGCACAGTCCTACACGAACTTTTCAACGATGATCCATGAAGCTCAAGTAGAATGTGTAGCCATAGCCTCCCCTTCCATTACCCATAAGACATATATAGAACAGTGCATTGAGGCAGGGGTCCATATTTTCTGTGAGAAGCCGTTTATATCCACCGATGTACCCGATGCACCAGCTTGGGCTGAGGATATCTTTGCGAAGGCACAGGAGAAAGGGTTAACGATCTCCTTGAATTCCCAGTGGCCGTTTAGTCTTCCTATCTATGAAGAGCTCTGTGGCAAGCTTGATCCTACCGGGATCAAGGAGTTCTCAATCAGACTCTCCCCGCTGTCCATAGGTCAGGAAATGATCCCTGATTCCGTGCCGCATGCCTTGAGTCTTCTGTACTTTGCAGCAGGAAGCGGCAAGATAGATGACTTGTCCTTTCAGGGTGGAGATGATTCACTAATGATCAGGTTCACCTATCTTACAGAGCATACCCGATGTGAAACACTGATTGAACTGGTGAGGGAGACGGCACAGCCGAGGACGTTTTTCTTCGGGTTCAACGGCTGTGTGGTTACCAGACACATTGACCTTGGGACGTACACAATACACTTGACTTATGGGGACAAAACCCTAAAGATAGTTGACCCATTATGGCTTTCCGTGCGCGATTTCCTCACAGCAGTAAGCTCGGGAGCCGAGCCGTTACTCGGGAGGCGGCATATCATCGAAACCGCCTCACTGCTCCACCAGATTTATGCTGGATCGATGAATAGGTAAGGGGAATAAAGTGGAACGATTGGAACAAAAAGAACATGACTTCAGTGCCAAACTGAGACAGACTTCAGTTCTTGAAGGCCTTCGGGCCTACATCGCTTGGCAGCGCTCGCTGAGGAGGTCGGCGGAGAGTGCCAAGTTTCCCCAATACGGGCCCATCTCCATAAACCTCGACCTGACCACGGCATGTAATTTCTCCTGTCCTCATTGTGTGGACTCGAGGCTGCTCAATACCGGCGATTACCTCGACCTCGGTACCATAAAGCGGAGTATCGAAACCTTGCAGAAAAATGGATTGCGCTCCGTGATACTCATCGGCGGCGGCGAACCCACGATCCACAAGAACTTCGAGGAGATCGTGAGGTTTGTCAGCGAGCGGGGTATCCAAGTCGGTATTGCTACGAACGGATCCAGGCTCGAGAGGGTTGCCGCAGTGTCTGATATGCTTAAAGAGGGAGACTGGCTGAGGATCTCTATTGATGCAGGCAAGGAGAGCACCTTTTTCAAGTCTCACCGACCCCGGGGGAGGACCACCCTCGAGGGCATTTTGAAGAATGTACAGGAGATAAAGAGACTCAATCCGAAGGTTGAGGCCGGTTACTCCTATGTGATCGTGTGGGATGGGATATCGGTGAACGGATATGAACTTACACCCAATATCAACGAGATGGACCAGGCGGTCAGTCTTGCCAAGGAATATTCTTTTGACTATGTCTCATTTAAGCCCTGCCTGCTGAGGCTCGAAACCACACAGAAGGAGTCGCTCTTTGACACCCCCGATCCCGAGCGGGAAGCAAGGATCATTGAGGATATCAAGAATAACCTTGTTCTTGCCAAAGAGATAGGCTCTACCGAGGTTAAGGTCCTTGAAAGCGTTAACCTAAAGGCCATGCTGGACCAGAAGGTACACGAGCTTAAAGTTCAACCCGAGGTGTGCCACAGCCAATTCTTCAGGACCGTTCTGACCTCCGGCGGCATCTTCCACTGCCCGGCATTGAGGGGTGTAGAGCAGGCCAAGATCGGGGATTCGGCCGGATATCGAGGGAAGGCCAACCTGGATTTCACCCATGCCCGGCTGGAACATTCCATCCAATCGTTCAATGCCAGGCTTGAGTGTAGTCAGGTCGCGTGCTTTTATCACCACGTGAACTGGTGGATCGAGAACTTCATCCAATCGGACAAGGAAGTCTCTGAGATCCCTGTGGTGGCTGATAACAACTTCTTTTTATAATGATCGCAGGCATGAACTGCACCAAGATCTGCGTCATACACTTAAACCAGATCGGTGACCTGTGCTTTTCGCTGCCCCTGTTGAAATCGCTTCGTGATAATTTCCCTCAGGCCTCTATCCATTCTGTCGTGAGGCCTTACCTGGAAGGCTTGCTCGCCGACAGCCCTTATGTTGACAAGATCATCCTCCGCAAGGAGGGCAATCTTGCAAGGTTTGGCCTCATATGGACCCTCCTGCGAGGGCATTATGATCTTCTCATTACGCTTCCCCACTCCGAGGAGGCGCTTATCCTAGCGGGATTAAGCGGTGCATGCCTTAAGGCCGGTTTTGCACACTCACCCTGGGACCTGGGGCTCACCGTGAAGGAGGTTATTCAGGGCCACAACTCGTGGTTCAACAATGCCAAGCTTCTTGATCGCCTCAGCATCCCCGTCTCCCAGAATAATTACGTGGGCCTGCTGAAAGTAGATGAGCCCGTTACAGTCAAAGGGCTGCCCTGGCGGTATGCAATTTTCTCGCCCGGGGCTTCCCGGCGCAGGCTTGCCAAGGCATGGGATGAGCGCAAGTTCGCCTCCGTCATAGCCAGGTTATCCATGGAGTTTGGTCTCAGTTGCGTTCTTGTGGGTGGTAACGACACTGCAGAGTGCACCGGAACAATTGCCATGCATGTTGAAGAGTTACTAAAAGGGGGGGTCCATCAGGTGGTGGACCTGGCCGGGAAGATCAATCTTAGGGAGCTCACAGCGGTTATCAAAAAGGCAAAACTCTTTGTGGGCATAGATTCAGGGGTCATGCATATGGCCTCGGCCTTGGATATCCCCACGATAGGCATCTTCGGCCCCACAGACCCCTTCTATGTAGCACCTCAGAATAGAAGAAGCATGGTGGTGAGGCAAGATCTGGCCTGCTCACCCTGTTATCTCAGGGAGCCTTGCACGCACAGGAGATGCCTTGAGGAATTGGATGCGGAGAAGGTGATTGATGCATGCAGAAGGGTGTTGAGTTTAGAGTGATCAGTGAACAGTGATGAGTGATCAGAGATGGTGGCGCACACAGTGATTAGTGGCTGAACCTGTATGACACATATTCTTCCTTGATCTCATGCTTGAAACAAACGACCTTGGGGGTTTTATCTGTTCACGCATCACTAATCACCCAAGTACGTCTCCAAGCGCATCAAGCACCATCTCGGCAGTAATCCCGCCCATACATATCGGATTTTCGCATCGCCTCTTGTTACAGGGCATACAGCTCAGATCCTGCCGGATGATCCTTCCCCTTAAAGGGCCTGTCCTCTGCGGATTGGTAGGACCGATCAGCGCAATGACCTCTTTCCCCAGCGCCACTGCTAAGTGCATGGGCCCGGTATCACAGGTAACTACGGCAACAGCACCTGCAATTACCTCTGAGAGTTCCTGGATGTTTGTTTTTCCCACAAGATTAATAACGCTGTTTCCGGCCATGGATTCTATCCCGCCGGCCACAGGTGTATCAGTAGGACCGCCTGTGAGCACCGCATGCACCTCATAACGCTCCATAAGTCCCTGGGCGAGTGATGCAAATCCTTGAGTTGTCCAACGTTTTGCGCTTGTAGTGGCGCCGATGTTAAGGACCACGTATTCCTTGGGGAGATCAAACGGCAGTCTCCCTGTGACGGGGATATCCCACCTGATTTCGCCTGGGGTAATCCCCAGATAGCGTGCAAATTCGAGGTACTGGTAAACCATGTGCACCGATGGATCAGATACCGGGATCCGTTCAAAAGGATAGAGCCATGTGAATTCCTTGCAGCGCGCCTTATTGAAGCCGATCTTCCTGTCACTGTAGGCAGCCATGCAGAAAAGGCCTGACTTGATGATGCGCTGGAGGTCCAGGGTGATGTCGAAGTGTTGCCTCCTTAGTTCATTAAATACACTCGGGAAGACCTGAAGCCATCGCTTTTTATCAAAAAGAATGGCACGATTCACACTTGCATGAGAGGATACAAGCGGATAACTCAAAGGTTCCACCAACCAGTGTATGCGTGCCTGCAGCTGTTCATGAAGGGTTATGGCCAGAGGCAACGTATTGATCACATCACCCAAAGCGCCTAGTTTGATGAAGAGGATATCCATTGTACGTTGTTTAATATGATATTTGTGCCTCTATACCATTGTTTATATGATAAGATAAAGCCTTGAGATGCGCCCTGAATCCCCATGGTTGATGAATCTTAAAAATAATGCTGTTTAGTGAAAAATTACAAGCTCGTTATCTAGAGAAATGAGTTTTACCGAGCTTGATTCATGCCTTGCATAATGGTATGCCTTGCACGCACCTTGAACAAGAAGCTCTATTGGAGGCAAAGACAAAGAGGTTCAAGCAAAGTGTGGATGGCAGCCATTCAATTATTTTATCACCGGTTCACTAATGAGAAGGTTTTAAGGATTATCATTAAATGGAATTTCTTCGCAGTGAGGAATCATGAATCTTATAAATAAATATCTGCCAGAACATAATTTGAATGTATTCTTTTTAAATATCCTGCTTGTTCTGGGAGTAGCCAGTTTTATTTTATTTTTCTTTGTCATAAACACTGGAGGTGTAAGGACAAGCCTTATCGTGTGTGATATCAACCTGGTAGTTTTAATTTTAATGAGGGCATACAACCCAATCAGATATAAACATATAGTTTATACAGTCATCATTACACTTTTTCTTGTTATACCAAGCTTTTTTATTTCAGGGGTATATACAAATATCAGCACCATATTCACTGTTCTAAAACTTTTAGGCATTGTACTGAGTATTCATTATCTTACTATCATCAATAATCAGCTGAGTATAAAGGTGTTATTAAAATATGTTCTTATGGTTTTATTGCTCCTTACTATAATATGCCAGTTTGTTTCATGTGTTTTATTCCATATGCCTTATGGAACATTTTCTAATCCCCATATTCTCGGTAGCACGAGCATTTTGACGCTTCCAATAGTTTTTTATTTTTTTTATACATCAAAGTCACTGAGTAAAATTGTCTTTTCCATCGTCGGAATCCTTAATGTTATTACATTGATTCTTTCAAATTCTAGGGCAGCCTGGATAAGCATAACGATCAGCTGTGTATTTGGTATTATAATGTTTCTAAGAGGAACAAAGAGGTGGATTAGTTTATTGGTCCTCGTTAGTTTACTTTTTCTTATTATATGTATTGATTTGAGGGTTGAAATGCGATTGTCGGATCTTTTCGTTAATATAAATAAACAAGCAAGAGTGTTTATATGGAACGATGTAATAAAGATTTTGGAGCACAATAAGATTTCAGAGTGGGTTTGGGGACATGGCGTAGGGATTGATCGAACTGTGAAATACCCAAGCTATGAGGTTAACTTTCCTCATAATTTTTTCTTAGAGATTGTTTATGATAATGGTATTTTTGGTGTTTTTCTCCTTTGTGTGCCTTTATCATTTTTATTTATAAGATTATTCAAAGATACCATTAAGGTGGTGAAGAAAGATGATAGGGTATTTCTTTGTTGCCTGTTAGTGGTATTCATTGCGTGGTTCTTGGATGCAAGCATTGTATTTCCTTTCTACTCAAAAAATTCACTTTACCCATTCTCCTTGATTTTGGGGGGTATGGTAATGTATAGAGAAATGTTGATACAACCCAATGTCAAGAATACGATCCTTTTGGATTAACACAATGATTTTGAACGGGGAAGATTTGCTGAAACAAATAAGATATGGTGTCGGCCAAATTTAAGGCGATCGTGACATTAACAATCTTGCAGATCAATTGCTCAATAATGATTCGTATAACAATTTGAATCAGTTATGAAGTATTCCCCTATTAGTATAGTAATCCCAAATTATAATGGGGAAGATTTATTACCTAGATCACTTCCTAAGATTTATGACGCCGTTGAACAGTACCCTGGTAGAGTGGAGGTAATTGTCGTTGATGATGCTTCGCAGGATGGGAGCGTTTTACTCCTGAAGGAAAAATTCCCAGGCATTAGAATTGTTTGTCATGATATCAATAAAGGATTCTCTGAAGCTGTTTACACGGGTATAATGCTCGCTCTAAATGAAATTATTATTTTGTTGAATACGGATGTTTATCCTGACAAAAATTTTATTAATCCTCTTGTGAAGTGGTTTGATCTCAAAGATACCTTTTCTGTTTCTCCACTTGTTTATAATACTGATGGGATAATATCCGGGGTATCATGGAATATTTGTAAGATAGAAAGAGGTACCATTCGATATGTGAGGATGAGTGTTGATGATATATTTAAGGCTCAAAGTAAAGGAAAACCATTAATGAGCATGTTCTCTTCAGGTGGTTCGATGGCTCTCCGCAAGAGTATGTTTATGGAGTTAAATGGATTCTTAAGCTTGTATAAGCCATTTTATCATGAAGATGCGGATCTCTGTTTGCGTGCCTGGGAAAAGGGGTGGAAGACATACTGTGAGCCCAGTAGCAGTGTGATCCACGATCATCATAGTACAATAAATAGGTTCTTTTCTTATCTAAGGATAAAAACAATAAGTAAGAGAAATAAATTTATATACTTATGGCTTCATCTCTCAAAGAGGAAAATCTTCTTTTCCCATATCCCTTGGCTGTTACCTAGGTTTATTGGTAGGATCATACGGCTGGATATCCCATTTATAGCAGGATTCATTTTTGCTTTAGCATCTCTTGGTGAAATATATAAAATTCGCTCATCTATAAATAATAATAAGCTAAATTTTTGGCTTGATGATTTATCTATCATACTTCTGAGAGAAATGAAGGAATTGTGTAAGTAAATAAATTTATAGATTAAACTAAAGTATCCAAAGGATTAAGGTATGTCTAAAGTATTCATCTTCTCAAAATCAAGAAGTAAAACAGGCAAAATAAGGTACCTAGAGCGTGCGTTTATAGAAAGAGGACATGAAATTTTATGGTTAAAAACTCCAAGGGTTCTTCGCCGGAAGGGAAAGAATGCCGATGCTTACATGTTGGATCAGATAGAATCTTTTAACCCCGATATCGTATTCATTAATTCCCAAGATATACCTTTCTCTGTGCTGAAACAAATCTCGGGGGGGCCGATAAAGACGGTTATGTTTTTTGAAGACCCTTGGGTTACGAGCATTCTCCCTGACGTCTTTGAGCGGGGGAAATTGGTTGATATTTTCTTGGTGACTGCAGAAGGGGTGCTCGAAGAATATCGTAAAGCAGGAGTAAAGAATCCCGTATACATCATCAATGCCTGTGACAGGTATGTACACCGAAGGAGACATCCGATTCTGCCGATATGGAAATCTGATGTGGCATTTATAGGCGCCGCAAGAGAGAACGAATCCAGAGTAGATCTTATACAGAGACTCGATGAGATCTGTAATGTAAGAGTTTATGGGAAGAATTGGGAGTTGATTAACAAGAAGGCTACCCTGAAGAATATATATCCCCGAAGCTATTCTTTGGTATGCGGTGGCACTAAGATCGTACTCGGTGCAGATAATACAAGTTCTCTTTATGGATACTGGTCCAGCCGTCTTCCGTTTACATTGGGGTGTGGCGGATTTCTCTTAACGAATTATGTCCCAGGAATGGAGAAGTTTTATACGAATCGTGAGCACCTTGTGTGGTATAAAAGTGAAGATGAATGTATCGATCTCGTTAAGGAATTTCTTGCAAAACCTAAAGAACGCGAGAGAATAGCTGATCAGGGTTATCGGTATGTGCATGAGCACAACACCTTTCACCATTTTGTAGACAGGGTGCTGGCTCTCTGTGATCAAAACCGTCCATAAAGTGGGGGGTGATTCTCGCCCTGAGACCCTGAATATGTACCCACTTCATCATACGGGGTGCGCCCAAACTTCGTTGACAGTCGACCACTGTTGTGTCAATAAATCACTTCGCATATGCAACCCTTCGTGATAATTCCCAGATAGATTATGTTGTGGTCATCCCGAGTTAGATAAACTCCAAAGATGGGGGAAATACAGCGATGCCTGAAAGACAGAAACTGACTGTACTTATACCATGCTTCAATGAAGAGAGGAATATGGAGGAGTGCCTGAAGAGCGTCTCGTGGGCCGATGAGATTTTTATCGTAGATTCCTATAGTACAGACAGGACGCTTGATATAGCTAAGGCTTACACAGATCGTATTGTTCAGCATGAATTTATCAACGATGCCGTTCAGAAGAACTGGGCCATACCTCAGGCTACCTATGACTGGATCCTTATTGTTGATTGTGATGAACGGGTACCCCCTGAGTTGCGAGATGAAATAATCGATCTGTTAAGCAATGACCAACTCAAGGATGGGTACTGGATCTTTAGAAAGAATTATCTCATGAATAAACATGTTAAATACTCCAGCTGGGGGAATGATTCCGTCCTCAGGCTGTTTCGGAAGAGTAAAGGGAGGTACGAAGAAAAAAGGGTTCATGGGGAGATTATTCTCAGCAATACAGGTGTTCTCAATT
>Ga0116112_1002127_pt1 | contig 12360 bp, 9 predicted proteins | sample June2015DPH_8_15_FD_89721 | JGI IMG/M metagenome (GOLD analysis project Ga0116112, IMG submission 89721) | Peatland microbial communities from SPRUCE experiment site at the Marcell Experimental Forest, Minnesota, USA - June2015DPH_8_150 | ecosystem: Environmental > Terrestrial > Soil > Wetlands >... | reverse complement strand
CGTTGGAATCTGCGTAACAATAGACATCGCGTCGTTGTGAGGTTTTAAACGACCCGTCAGTAGTCTGACTTGCCGCAGTCAAAGTACCGTTTTTTAGATCAATCAATCTTTCCGCAGCCACACAAAAATTCAAGTTTTGTCCCTGCCGGTACTGAAAAGTGGCAATTCCAATCACCTCTCCCCGCATATTAAGAAGTGGGCCGCCGCTGTTGCCCGGGGATACAGGTGCCGTAATCTGAATATATTTTATTTTTTGCTGGTTGCTCCGTACCGCAGAGACAATACCGTCCGAAACTGTCTGCTCCAGGCCTAAAGGATTGCCAATGACAAAAATCTTTTCACCGACTTCCGGAAGATTTCCGGTCAAGATTACAGGAAACGCTTCACTTGCCGGCGCATCCGAAGAAGCGATTACCAAATCACCATCCTGATCTTCCGCGATAATGCCGTTTATTTTATAAACATTGCCCAATGCAGTTTTGATTTCTGCCTTACTGGTATCAGACAAGACATGCTTATTGGTAACAATATATCCCTGATCGTTGATAAAGAAACCACTGCCTATCCCTATTGCCGTTTTAACGACGACTACGCTGTACCTGTTTCTTCTAATAATTTCCGAAAGAGACAGCTCTTCTTTTTGCTGGATATTGGTTGGAGAACGTTCCTGCATCTTGATTTCCTGTGTGTGATTTTGTTGATTTTGCTTCGCTGTTTCAGTAGAAGAATCCGTAAGCCTCGGAATGTTTACTTCATTTTTTTCTTTCCGGATATTTTTCCCTAAAAAAGGAACTACAAAAGAATTAAGCAATGCTATAGCAACAACAATTACAAGTATATAAAGCAATTTACGTTCGAGGCTTGATCCGGTAGTATGGGTTGACTGGCCAGATGCAGGCTCAGTTGCTTTTTTAGTGATCTCCTCTTTTTCCACAACAGGGCTGGGCTTCCATTTTTCGTAAATAATGCCGCACTTGGGACATTCCACCGGATTAATTATTTCATCTCTTTTCGTTCTTTCGTAGCCACAATGTGGACATATAGTCATTGCCGATTCCTAAGAATAGATATTTTTTATTTCCTGAAGGAAATTATTTACCGCTTCATTTAAATGATATTAAGATATACTATTATATTATTTTTACAGGCAAATTCAACATTAATATTTTAAGCAAGGCATGGCATAGCAGCCCTATAGATAAATTTTGAACCGTCTTAATACAGTCTACATAAGACAATTTCCATTGACTTGCCTGGAGGATATATAATATTTATATACAAGGAGTTAAGTTATAAATAGGGTGATTATCATGATTGATCGCAAGCAACCAGTCCATCCACTCGGAACCAAAGCCCGTGTTCTGCTGACAAGTGTCTTTGGACCATATGCTCAGGATGACGAATACGGAAGCCGGAAGATTAACCCGATGGAACTTTATGAAAATCAGGTAACCCGGGTTCAAGGCGGATTTTCTCTGCGTATGTTTCACCGCTCCTTTGGTCTGATGATGATTCAAGCTAATCTGGAAGCGCCCTGCACATTCATGGATTTTCCCACGCTTGACGGCTTTATTGAAGAAATCAGCCATCGTACCTACGACATTATCGGTATCAGCGCTATTCTCCCGAACATCGGCAAAGCCAAAAAGATGTGCGAATTGATCCGGCAGCATCAGCCCGCAGCCAAGATCGTTATCGGCGGGCATATCACCAACAAAGAAGGTCTTGATCAGATTATTGATGCGGACATTATTGTTCGCGGCGAGGGTATCCGGTGGTTTCAGCGTTATCTCGGGCAGGATGACAAGGCTCCTATCAAACACCCCATAACCCTTTCCGGATTTGGCGGGCGAATGATGGGGGTGCGTTTGGGCCATCGACCGGGTGGCATTGCGGCTATTCTGATTCCCTCTGTCGGCTGTCCCGTCGGCTGCAATTTTTGTTCTACTTCGGCGTTGTTTGGCGGTAAAGGCAATTTCATCAATTTTTATGAGACAGGTGATGAACTCTTTGCGATCATGTGCAAAATAGAAGAAAAACTCAAGGTGCACTCCTTCTTTGTCCTGGATGAAAATTTTCTCCTCCACAAAAAAAGAGCGCTCAGATTACTGGAGCTGATGGAAAAAAACAATAAAAGCTGGGCCATCTTCGTGTTCGCCTCCGCCAGGGTCGTGCAATCCTATACTATTGATCAATTGGTGAGGCTGGGTATCAGCTGGATCTGGATGGGGATGGAAGGGGAAGAAAGTGCCTACGATAAACTGAAGGGAGTAGATACACGCGCCCTGGTCAAACTTCTGCAATCTCATGGTACCCGTGTCCTGGGCTCCTCAATTATTGGTCTGGAAAACCACAGACCGAAAAATATAGATGCGATCATTGATTATGCCATTAGCCACGAAACTGTTTTTCACCAATTCATGCTTTATTCACCCATTCCAGGCACCCCTCTGTATGAAAAGCATAAGCAGGATGGCACGCTTTTACCTGAAGCGGAATTCTCCTATGCAGATGGTCATGGACAATACCGCTTTAATTACCATCATCTATATATTAAAGACGGACAGGAAGAACAATATCTTTTGGATGCTTTTTTATGTGACTATAAAGCCAATGGCCCCAGCTTGCTTCGCCTGATCAGGGTGCTGCTCAATGGATGGCAGATGCACAAGGATCATCCCAGCAAACGGGTTCGGAAACGTATTGCCTGGGAGGTATCCCCGGTTCGTTCGATGTATGCCGGTGCTGTATGGGCTATGCGGAAATTTTATCGCCAAAATAAACCGCTTCAAGATAAGGCAGATAAATTACTGAAGGATATTTATGCCACGTTCGGATGGAAAACGCGCCTCCTTGCGCCTCTTTTGGGAAGCTTCGCCTATTTTACACTGAAGAAGGAAGAACAGCGGCTGTCTGCAGGTTGGATATACGAACCCAGTTGTTTCTATGAACAGAATCCGGAAGCGCAGGCTTTGGAGCAGTCCAACAGCTTTTCATAATACCGGGAAATCCGTATAAAACAAGTTGTCCTATTTTGGCCTTAGGCCAATGTATGGAGCAAGCTAATCGGAAATAAGGGATTATGTTGACTACATCTACAAGTCAACAACCTCAGGGTGGAAAATGAATTACGTATTACCATTTCGAACCTTCAACGATGCACCCTCGTCAATGAACTGGTATGGCGTCCTCATTTTTCTAAAGCGGTAAATCAAGATGGCGGTTTTGCGGTGTGGAAAACAGCTGGGTCATTCAATACCACTGATATAGATGCGATTATTCAAGATTGAAACAGGGAACAATGTAAGTATTCCGTAATGAAAATATAAGAAAAACGGCGCCTGAAAATTTCCGGCGCCTCTAGATAAAATCTACTCAAAAATCATCTGACAAAGGAAGTGAGTAATCAGATCAACTTTACTTCTTTGGCTTCTTTCATCAGCTTGTCGCGGAAATCAGGATGAGCAATGCTAATCATTTCTTTCACTCTGTTCGATATTGATTTACAGCGTAAGTTTACCGCTCCGTATTCAGTAACGATGTAGTCAATATCTGAACGCGGCGTGGTTACTACAGCACCGGGAGGCAAAGCAGCTGTAATTCGGGAAAGTACAGTGCCGTCTTGTTTCTTCGCAGTGGATTCCAGAGTGAGGAACGATTTTCCACCTTTGGAAAGTCTGGCGCCGCGAACGAAGTTCAATTGACCGCCGGTAGCGCTGAATTGGTGAAAGCCAATGGATTCGGAGCAAACTTGACCGGTGAGGTCGCACATAAGGGCGTTGTTGATGGCGACGAATTTATCATTGCTGCCGATAACGTTTTCATTATTGATGTAAGAGAGCGCGTACGCCTTCAACACTTTGTTCTTATTCATAAAATCGTATAACTTTTTCGAGCCGATTCCGAAAGAAATCGTTATTTCACCCGGATGCAAAGTTTTTTTGCTGCCGTTAACAATACCCTTTTCCGCCAGAGCAACCATGGAATCAACAAACATTTCGGTGTGGATACCCAGGTTTTTATGATTTTCCAGATAGAATCCAACGGCATTACCAAGGCCGCCAACACCGATCTGAATGGTGGAACCGTCCTCAATATAGGGGATTATATTATGGGCAATTGTCTTTTCCATATCGGTAAGAGGAATGGAGGGCAATTCGGGAATTTTATGATCCTGCTCGCAGATATAATCCACGTCAGCTACATTAACAAAAGCTTCCTTGCTGCCATAAACATAGGGCACTTCATGGTTCACCTGAATAATAACTTTTTTGGCCAGTTTTGTCGCCTGATGTCCATTGAAAGTGCCGAGAAGACCAAGGCTCATGTTGCCTTTTTCGTCGGGCACGGATACCTCAGCTATAAATACATCAGGCTTGAGGGTATTTTCTGTAAACCAAGCAGTGTCGCCAAAGTGGTAAGATATTATATCGATATTTCCCTGATCGACAAATTTTCTTTCAATTGGACCCATAAAAAAAGTCGTATACCCGATACGACCCTTGAATTCTCCCTTAAAACATTCGAATGGGTACAGAAGAAGGGCCGAAAACATCATAACATTACTTAATTCATTTTTTCGTTTACAGATGGCATTGATGACATCTACCGGAGCACTGCACACCGGAGTGAAATAAACCTGATCATTGGATTTAATGACTGCTGCGGCATCTTCCACTGACACTAACTTTTTCTTATAATCATCCTTCCAACTCATTTTTCCCTCTTAGTATGTCAAAGAATTTTTTCAAAAACCATGCTCATTTTTAATCGCTGCCGGAACATCCGATTTTGCAAATGTCTCGTATCGGGGCAGGTCCGTCCTGACCATGTAAGTCAGGACGGAAACGAGACAGACTCTTAGTAAATCAGAATTCCCAGAGGAATACAGATAATGAGCGCAATCAATGTCGCAACGATGTGTCCCCAAAAAACATGTTTGTATGCGTTGACATGAGTCAAACCGGCAACGGCGAGAATTGTAATGATAACACCGTTATGGGGCATAGCATCAAAACAACCGGAAGACATGGCCACAATTCGATGTGCCAGTTCGGGGCTGATACCAAGAGCAAGGTATTTGGGAACTAATGTTTCCAATACAATTCCCATACCGCCGGAAGCTGAACCAGTGATAGCGGCCATCAGATTTGTGGCAACGGCAAGAGAAATAATTGGATTAAACGGTAGAGTTAACAGCCAGGTGGAAACAACCTTGAATCCAGCTGTAGCCGCAACAGCCATACCGTAACCGACGTCGGCGCACGTATTGATTATCGGAATAGCCATATTGATGGCGCCTTTGGTCAAGGTATCTACTATATTAGAATACCGACTCCAGAATAAAATCGCGCAAGCAAGGGCACCAGCGGCCAATGAATAGATAATATCCAGTTTTATTACAGGAACATTTAAAAAGACCAGAACGACAGCCATAGGAAGCAAGCTCAACCAAACGTTAGGCATATCTTCTACTTCGGTGCTTTCAGCAATAATTCCAACGCCGCTAGGTGGAACATAAACTTCGCCTTTTTCTTTAACTTTATTTAAGCAGTATTTCATATATAGAAGATTAAGTATGGCTACGACTACAGCAGCCAAAAGGCCAAGCAGTGGAGCGGCCATTGCCGTTGTATGCATATATTTGGTCGGCATGATGTTCTGGATTGACGGAGAACCGGGAAGCATAGTCATTGTTATGGTCGCAGCGCCAAAAACGAAGGAAAGCATGAATAAATGCCAGGGAATATTTGCTTCTTTCCAGAGAGATCGTGCAATCGGCAGAACGGTGAAAATAACGACAAAAAGACTGACGCCACCATAAGTTAAAACCATACAAACAACAGAAAAAGAAACAAGCACGCGCATCGGGTTACCGCTTCCTCCGATTAACTTAATAATCGATTGGGCGATGGAACGGGCAGCGCCACTGTCTTCCATAAATTTGCCGAAGATTGTGCCCAACAAAAAGATGAGATAAAATTTGCCGGCGTAGTTGGTAAACCCTTTCATGTAAGGCCCGGTGAGAGTTTCCAAAACATTCAGGTTCGAAAACAAGGCTGCAATAACGGCAGCCAGTGGCGCAATCACAATGATGTGCCACCCTCTCAAGGCAAGGATAACGATAAAAGCTAATGATACAACAATTCCGATGGTACTGATGGTATTTAAATCCATAAAACCCTCCTTCGTATAAAGTTATGTTTTCTTGTTAAATAAGAAGGGCAAAAAAACAATGGGGGAATAGCCCCATTTAAGGGTGGGGATTTTCCTACTTTTTTGAATTAATACTATTTTGTTTCAAAGGCTAACGAAGAGATAAGGAGGATGCTTGGGCAGGGGTATTACTAACAGGTCGAGGAAACCTAAGAAAGAGAAATGCTATAAGATCAATCTTCCCAAAGATCAGGATCAACAACACCAATTTTGATAGCATACTTCATCAGCCCCAGACGGTCATGAATACCTAATTTATTCATGATACTTGTATGGTGTTTTTCTACTGTTTTTGGACTAACAAAGAGGATTTCTCCAATCTGTCCAGTAGAGTTTCCCTGAGCGGCCAAGCGAAAAACTTGTTGTTCCCTTTCAGAGAGAAGATCATAGCCGCCCAATGCTGGGCTGCTTTTCCGGCGTTTAGCGTAGGCACAAATTACTTCGGTACGCAGCTTAGAGCTGAGAAAATACTCGCCACGATAGGCTGCCCTTATCGCTTCCAAAATGTCCGAACTTGGTGAGGCTTTGAGAACATAACCCAAAGCTCCTGCTGCAAGAACCTGCTGAACATAGGTTTCCTTGGAATGCATGGACAAGACAACAACTTGCGTTTTGAGAACTGATTTCTTAATCAGGCTGACTACCTCCAGCCCGTTTAATTGCGGCATGGCGATATCGAGAAGAAGTACATCGGGATGAAGCACTTTTACTTTTTCTATAGCCTGTTTTCCATCTTCTACTTCTCCAATAACTTCTAAATCTTTTTGGTCACTGAAGAGTTGTCTCAATCCCGCCCGTACGATGGCATGATCATCGGCAATCAAAATTTTTATTTTGCCCATCTTTCCCTCTTAAGTTAAAGGTAATTCTATCCGGATGGTTGTTCCTTTGCGCGGAGAGGATGTTATATCAATATTCCCGCGCAAAAATGTTACTCTTTCCCTCATACTCGACAGGCCGATACCGCGGGATTTCATGTTCTTAGGTAAACCTCCAACTGATTGCTGATAGCCAATACCGTTATCCTTGATAATAAAGATGACTAAAGGATAGCTGTAGGTCAACATGATATTAACTGCTGCGGCTTGAGCGTGTTTTTTAACATTCGCCAAACATTCCTGGCATATTCTGTAGAGCACTGTTTCAATTTCTGCATTTAGCCTCTTTTTGAATCCTCTTGCTTCAAATTCAATTTTAATGCCGGGCTGGCGTTCACTGAACTCGTTTATATACCATTCTAGGGCGGGGATTAGTCCTAAGTGGTCCAACAAATCGGGACGCAAATAAGAAGTTGTTTTACGCACTACATCTGCAAGTTTTTCCACTTTGGTGATCAGGCTATTGCATCTCTTTTTTTCTTCCTTCAAGCCACCCGGCAAAGATTTTTGCAGCACTTCCAGATCAAAGTGCAATGTTGTCAAAGATTGGCCAAATTCATCATGGATATCAGCAGCAATGCGTTTACGTTCCTTCTCCCCTTCTTCAATAAGCTTTTGTGGGAGCCTCCGCATCTCTTCTTCTGCTAGTTTACGCTGAGTTATATCAATGAAATTACCAATAACCGCAGACAGTCCCAGATATGGCGCATGTGCTGCCCGCATCTCAACCCAAATTAACGAACCATCCTTTTTTATTACCCGAAAAGGATAGTGATCGGGGAAAAAATCAGTCTTTTCTCTTTTTAAGCCTCTTTCCTTAACTAAATGCCTATCTTCCGGATGAACGACTACCCAAAATGGCTTGCCAACAATTTCTTCCGGCGAGTCATAGCCGAGCATTTCCGCAAGGCGACGATTTGCATAACAAAAGCGTTTTTTTTGATGAATAAAAATTGCGGCTAGAGAATTTTCGGCGACAGTTCTATATTTTTCTTCGGATTCCAAAAGCGCTCTTTGGGCTTGCTTACGGCTCGTAATATCCAAAATAAACCCTTCATATCCATCTATTACTCCTTTTTTATTGTAGTGTGCCGTCGCTGTTAACTGAACATCAATAATGGAACCATTTTTTCGTCGGAATTGTGTTTCAAAATCCCGCACAAAACCTGTCTTGTTAACTTTTTTTTGGAATATATTCCGATCAGCAGGATCAGCGTAAAGAAAACGAGGGGCTTCCAGTCCAATGATATCGCTGCGGTTCTTATAACCTAAAATATCTACGCCTGCTCTATTTACGTCAAGGAAAAAGCCATTATAGTCGGTACGATAAGCCATTACCGGAGAATATTCGAAGATATGACGATACGTTCTTTCCGATTCTTCTAGCTCTTTTGCAGCAATTTTATGAACCTTGATTTCTTTTTCCAGTTTCTGGATTTTTTTTTGCAGGACTCCATACGCATTTTTATAATCCATATATGAACTTGCCATTTAAGATTGATCAGAACTAGCTTTTGCGGGGTTGAATTATATGTTGGGTGGTTTTGTTTGTCAATGAAATATTGTTGTAAAACACGATCCTTACTGCTGATGATCATCGAGGCAATGTACGCAGTTGCTTGTTTTTAGAGAGGACAGTTCGAACAACGCTTATCAACGCTCATTTCCCTAATCAGCAAATTGTGATTGAAAAAGTCCTTGCCATCTGATTGGAATAGATACTATCTAGCAAGGAAAAAATATAAACTGCGACTGTAAGCTAATGGAGGTTGTTTTAATGATGGCTGAGGGCATCAAAATTCATGAAATAAAAAGATATACTTTCATATCATTTCTTATTGCTGTTATTTGTTTAATCATCGGCCTGCAATATATTGGAGCGGCAGAAACCCGCGAGACGGGCATTCTTGCAGTTGTTTTCGGTGTGCTGCTGGCAATCGCGGCCATTTATATGTTTTTTAAGCCGATGATTGTTCTAGGTGATGATACAATATATTTCCAATCAGGAAATGTTGCAAAAAAAGAGATTCTGTACTCAGAGATAGCATCATGGACATTAAAGAGAGATAAACATTTGACATTAATATTAAAAAGCGACAAGGAAGAAGCAGATGCAGAGAAAAAGAAAAATACCATCATAATCAATTATTACAATTTAGATAAAAATAATCAGCAAATATTGATAGGGCAATTGAATAAAAAAGGCATTGAACAAGTTATCACTGCAGAGCCTAACAAAAAATAACTAAAAAATATATGTTACAATATTTACTTTAAGACTTGTTCTTACACCAAAAATGATCAATACTCTAGGGACCGCCATCAGTGACAGAGATGGAAATAAATGTGGCCAACTCAATGTTTTAGATTTTTCACTTACATGGCTACTGTTGGCTTTCATGTGATATTCACAAATGTCATTTAACCATTATTCAAGATGGCTCGTGTAAATCATTTATAACGAGACTTTATTTATAAAGACGGAAAGACCACCACGACAGCCACGGCAAGTTTTAATTGCCATGGCTCCAACGAGGGAGAGAATTGTGCTTATTACGGATTGATGACCTGCCCCCGATATTTGTACCACATTTAAAATATAGGATTCGGACATTTTTTATTTCTCGATACAGGTACGCCTCTGGTGCTGGAGGATGGTATTTCAAAGAGCTGTGTAGCCGGAGCGTGTTGTATTCCATGCGCCATTTTTCAATCAGCGTTTTCGCTTCTTTCAAGGTATAGAAGATTTCTCCGTTGAGCCTCTAGGAAAAGGTAAAATAGCTAGTCCCATTTTTTATTTCTTACCCTGAATAACGTGTTCATTATTTTGAGTGTTAGAAGATGAAATATTATGTATGGACAGGACCTTTCTACGGGCTGGATTGCCGATGTTCTTTGCATCAGCCCGAAGACCATCGAAAAACACTGCACCAACATCATGAATAAGCTCGATATCCACGACCGCTTTGAATCCCTGAAATATGCTATCAAGATTGGGGTTGTTGATCCGGAACTCTGGGCGGACTAACCCTCTATTAGCCGGTAGCAAGACCCTTCTTTTCGTGTCGTTTCATCAAAAAAAATCCTTTCTTTCATATGGTAGGGTTTTCCCCCATATAAAAGTGGGGATATCCTCCATCCATATGGGGTCCCTACCCACTTGTCTCTTGCCTCGACATATCCTATGTCCATTTACAAATCAAAGCGCCATCTTCTATGAATAAGGAGGTTTCTATGTCTGAGGTAAAGAGTAAAATCATGACCGCCAATGAAGCCATCCGTAAATTTGTTCACGACGGAAGCAGTCTGATTCTGGGTAACTATACGGTTGCAGCCGCTATGGCTCTTGTTTACGAGGTTGCCCGCCAGCAGAAAAAGAATTTAACCGTTTATTCGCAATCAGGCGTCATCGATGTGGAGGTCCTGGTGGCGGCCGGTTGTGTGGATCGTCTGGTCAGCACATATGTCTATCGAGGGGGAGGCAGGTCCGGGGGCTCTGCCGTGGAACGCGCTCTGCAGACAGGAACCCTCCAAATGGAAGACTACACAAATTTTCAATATAATGCGCGGCTCGTCGCTGGCATGCATGGTTTTACGTTCATACCGGTTCTGGAGGGGGTGATTGATACTGATTTGTTCAGGAAACGCACTTTTATGGGTGAGGATAAATATCGGGTTATCAAATGTCCCTATACTGGCAAAGAAATTCTCACTGTTCCCGCAGCGAACCCCGATGTCTGTATTGTTCATGTCCAGCGGGCGGATAAATACGGGAATGCACAGTACTGGGGAGCCCTGGGCAGTGTGGCTGCGGCGGCACTCAGCAGCAAGAGAATCATCGTCTCCTGCGAGGAGATCGTCGAGTATGACGTGATCAAGTCAAGTCCGCATTTGACATTGCTTCCTTCGTATCGGGTCGATGCGGTGATTGAAATCCCTTGGGGTGCCAGTCCGACGGAGGTAATCGGTTACTATAACTTGGACCGTTTCATGTTCAGCATGTTTTCCATGGCTTGCGGAGATGCCAAGGCCATGCAAGCTTGGATGGATGAATGGGTATTCAACTGCAAGGATCGTGAGGCCTATATCAATCACTATGTGGAGAAATTCGGCAGTGGCACCCTGGACGGCTTTAGGGCGAAGGCGTTTTACTCTGCACCGGCCAATTATGGGGCTGCATTTACCTCCATCTGGGACGGAGAAGGCCGTGAGAGAAATATGGGCGTAACAATGGAAGAATTTGAAAAGTTCTTGAAAGAGAAGGGGGCGCTTTATGAGTAAGGCATACACACTGGAAGAATTGTTGGTTATTACTGTCGCGAAGGAAATCCGCGATTATGAAAATGTGATTTTGGGGATAGGATTACCCGTCGCAGCCGGTGCTCTGGCCAAGGCCATCTATGCCCCCCATGCGACATTGATGATGGAATCGGGCATTATCGATTTTGAACCCCTGTTACCTCTCAACCACATTGCTGATGCTAATGCGTTGCGTGGATTTGCCTATGCTACAGATCTGTTTTCCGCGTTCACCATGGCATACCGGGGATTTGTCGATGTCTGCTTCCTTGGGGTGGGCCAGATCGACAAGTATGGGAATCTCAATACCACCGTGATCGGTGACTACTACAAGCCGACGATGCGCCTGCCTGGCTCGGGCGGTGCGGCTGATTTCATATCCTATTCTAAACGAACAGTCCTCACCATGCTGGGCGGGGAGTTTGTGAAAAAGCTTGACTATGTAACATCCCCAGGTTATCTGGCTGGTGGAAATAGCCGAGAAAAAACAGGACGCTACCCCAAGGGAAGCGGCCCCTCCATGCTCCTGACAACCAAAGGCGTTTTCCGGTTCGATCCGGACACGAAGGAGCTGTATCTGGCCCAGATTCATCCTAAAGTTCGTATCGAAGATATAAAAAAAAATGTCCCCTGGGATTTGAAGATATCACCGGATCTAACAGAAACGGCCCATCCGACGGAGGAAGAAATCAATTTTGTCAGGAAGTTTGCCCCGGCTCAGGCGGCGGGGAGGAAGTTGATGACTGAGCTCGTCATTGCCAATATCTCAAAGAAAATGCAGCAAAAAACCGCGGGTTGACATAACCGGAGGATGCAGAGGGTTATGCAGGATTGATGGATATACTCGTGACCTGCCCTTGATGTTTGAACCACATGTTAAGTTAGAGTTCAGCAGTTTTTTGATTATTTCCGATTGAAATGTTGTGTGAATTGGGAAAATAAGAAAAACAACACTACAGGAAGTTAT
>Ga0116112_1002123_pt1 | contig 12376 bp, 10 predicted proteins | sample June2015DPH_8_15_FD_89721 | JGI IMG/M metagenome (GOLD analysis project Ga0116112, IMG submission 89721) | Peatland microbial communities from SPRUCE experiment site at the Marcell Experimental Forest, Minnesota, USA - June2015DPH_8_150 | ecosystem: Environmental > Terrestrial > Soil > Wetlands... | reverse complement strand
TATCAAATACCCTCCACAGGTGGTGGATCACGAAGTTGAGCATGTAATGGAAGATCTAAAATCCCGCCTGGCTGAACAAAACGTTGATATGGCAACTTACTTGAAATCGCGTGAGATGGATGAGGAAAAGTTCGTTGCTGAAGAAGCTAGACCTATCGCGGTCAAGCGGCTGGAGCGTTCCCTCGTGATGGATGAAATAGCCAAACTAGAAAAAATCGAAGTAAGCCAAGAGATGCTGCAGTCATCGTTCCAGCAGACCTGGGGCGAGTACCAGGGAGATACCGGTTTCCAGAAAATGACACGCGGCAAAGCGCAGCCACCCAAACAACTTATGAATGCAGTGGCGATGGAATCGGCCAACCGTGCCTATGTCCAACAGACTCTTGACCGGTTGAAGGCTATAGCTATTGGTGAAGCACCGGAACTTATAAGTGAAACCACGGCTTCAGAGGAAATAGATAAGGAGGATAAGGTTGAAACTAAGAAATCGACCTCCAGGAAAAGAACAACTGGCGAAAAGAAGCCTGCCAAAAAAGCCACCCCTGCAGTAAAAGCTTCCCAGAAAGCCAAGAAACCTATCGAGGATGCCAAAAAGGTTTCAAAATCCAGCGCTTCGCCTGAAAAGGATAAATCAAAGTCAGATAACCAGGTTAAATGACCATATCGGTTCTGTATTGTATAACCAAATGGAGCAAAATATGATTCCCAATCCAAAAAACGTAATTCCGATGGTAATCGAGTCTTCTGGCAGAGGGGAGCGTGCGTATGATATTTACTCGCTTCTGCTCAAAGAGCGTATCGTCTTTCTAGGCACACAAATTGACGACCAGGTTGCCAATGTAATCGTGGCACAATTATTGTTTCTCAGCCGCGAAGATCCTGACCGTGAAATCCAGATGTATATCAATTCGCCTGGTGGCGTCATCTATTCCGGTTTGGCCATCTACGACACAATGCAAATGATTCCCAACCCGATCAGCACTGTCGCCGTTGGTGTTACAGCATCGTTCGGGACTGTATTGCTGACAGCAGGTACGAAGGGCCGTCGGTACGCATTACCTAATGCCACCATTCATATGCATCAACCCCTAGGCGGTTCGCAAGGGCAGGCTACGGATATCGAAATCCAAACCAAACAGATCCTGCGCCTGAGGACGCTGCTAAATAGCATCATGGCAAAACATACTGGCAAGCCAGTGGATGTTATCAAACAGGACACTGAAAGAGATTTCTATCTGGATGCACAACAGGCCGTGGAATACGGGCTAGTTGACCAGGTACTCGAAATTCCGCAGAAGAAATGATACATGGCGGGATAAAATAATCTCTGATTTATTTTGAAGGCCGGATAGGCACTATCCGGCCTTCTCCATCAAAAGAAGAGCATAATATATCCATCCATGTTTTCAATCGTAGCGTACAAGCTGGACGAGAACACCAAGGTTTGTTAAAACTCTGTGCCAATGGCTTTGATATTCTGGCGATTTGGATAGACCTTTCTTTTGTTGGCCAAATAATGAAAATGAATTGGAATTAAATGCCTGATAATTTGCCAGCTCACATCAGATCAATTGTTCTTGATATGGATGGAGTCCTGTGGAAAGCGGATGCCCCCATTGGTGATTTGCCCGCAACGTTTGAACGCCTGCAAGAACGCGGCATAAGAGTTGCTTTTGCCACCAACAACGGAACCTTAACTCCTGAACAATATGTCGAACGGTTGGCAAAATTGGGCGTCAAAATAGAACCCTGGCAGGTAGTAACCTCCGCCCTTGGTGTAGCCAACCTACTTACTCAAAAATTCCCATCCGGTGTACCAATCTTCGTAATTGGCGGCGTAGGTGTGAAAGTAGCAATGCGCGAACGCGGGTTTGAATTGTTATCCACGGAGTCCGCAAAATCGGCAAAAGCCGTTGTGATGGGGCTCGATCCTGAGATCAACTTTGAGAAAATGAGCGAGGCGGCTTTACTAGTGCGAAGCGGTGTGCCATTTTATGCTACCAATCCGGATAAAACCTTCCCCACACCGCGGGGCCAAATTCCTGGAGCGGGGGCTTGGATTTCAGTGATTACCACAGCCACAGGTGTGGAACCAATCTATGCAGGGAAACCCGCCCCCTATCTGTTCGAATTGGCGCGTACACGACTGGGAACTTCAAAGGTACAAACTCTGGTGGTTGGCGACCGGTTGGAAACAGACATTGCTGGTGGGCAGGCAGCCGGGATGCCGACCGCCTTGGTTCTTTCGGGGGTGAGTACTCGAGAACAAGCGGAAAGATGGCAGCCAAAAGTTGATATGGTTGTCGAGAATTTGGCTGCATTGTTAAAATAAGCCATGAAACTCGTTTATGATCTCACCCTTTCAGAATTAGTTTCTTTGATGATTGAATGGAATGAACCGGTTTATAGAGCCCGACAAATCTGGCAAGGTTTATATCGGCAATATTGGAATTCACCGGCGAAATTTACCAATATCCCAACTTCCTTGCGCACCCGTTTGGCCGAAACCCTGGAATTCAACGTTCTCACACTGGTAACTACCCTCACCTCATCAGATGGACAAACAGTTAAATCACTCTTTAAATTGTCGGATGGGAAATCCATCGAGGCAGTTCTAATGCGTTATAAAAAGCGTAATACGCTTTGCATCTCGAGCCAGGCTGGATGTGCCATGGGCTGCGTTTTCTGTGCTACCGGGCAAATGGGATTTAAGCGCCATCTTTCAAGTGGAGAGATCGTCGCCCAGGTTATGTATTATGCCCGTCAGCTTTATGAAGAAAATACTGCAGTAACCAATGTTGTTCTTATGGGCATGGGTGAACCGTTTCATAACTATGAGAACACCCTGGCTGCGATTGACCGGCTCAACGACCCACAGGGTTATAACCTTGGAGCCCGTCGGTTTACTATTTCCACTGTCGGGTTGATTCCTGCCATACGCCGTTTTGCTACAGAAAAACGTCAGATTAACCTGGCTATTTCCTTGCATGCTGCAGATGATGATTTACGGACTTCCATGCTGCCGGTAAATAAGCGCTATCCCATTGATGAATTACTTGCAGCTTGCCGGGAGTACATTGCTGTTACAGGGCGACGTATAACATTCGAATGGGCCTTGATTAATGGGGTCAACGATACCCCAGATCAGGCGATTTTGCTTGCAAAAAAGCTGAAAGGCTTGCTCGGTCATGTCAATGCCATTCCGCTCAACCCCACCCTAGGTTATTCTGGTCAAGCAACCTCGCATGAACGGGCGGAAAAGTTTAGACAAATTCTTGAGGAACATGGGATACCTTGCACGATCCGATTACGCCGAGGAATAGATATTCAAGCTGGCTGTGGTCAATTAGTAAGTAGAATTTGATCTTTTGATAAATAATAATTATTTTTTTCTATTTGTTGTAATGGCTACGCGCAATTCATTTATGCCTCTTGCTTGCCAGATTAGACAGTTTGAAGTATCCTAGACCCGTTCGTTATTTACTGCAGGTGTCATCGCATGGTTTATAATTCCGAAAAACAATCCTGGCTCGACCGCTCCATCTTCTCATTCTTCCCCGCTTTGAATGGGGAAATGCTTATCTTCTCTCTAATAATTCTCCTGACGGCCATTAGCCGGCTATACGACCTGGGGGCACGGGTATTTAGTCACGATGAAAATCTACACGTTTATTTCTCCTGGCTCTATTCGATAGGAAAAGGCTACCAGTATTCTCCATTGATGCATGGGCCGCTGCAATTCCATTTGCTGGCGCTAACCTATATCTTGTTCGGAGCCAGTGACTTCACAGCACGCTTACCCCATGCCATTGCAAGCATTCTTACCATTATCCTACTTTGGAAATGGCGCCGTTATCTGGGCCGTTTCGGAACGCTTGTAGCAGCTGGATTGATGCTCATCTCCCCTTTCATGCTATATTACGGTCGGTACGCCCGTAATGAGGCTTTTATTGGGGTTATCTTCGTTTTGACACTTTATGCCATTCTGCGATATCTGGAAACTGGCAAGTCTCGCTACCTCATTCTCTTAACCATTGCGACCATTCTCCATTTCACCGCCAAAGAAACCGCTTTTATTTATACAGCGCAGGCCTTGCTTTTCCTGGCAGTTTATCTAATCAATCGTGTCACACGGTCTCCATGGAAGCATCAAACTGCACTGAATATTTTTCTTATTATCCTTTCCATTGGAGTACTGCTGGCGGGCGCCGCTTTGGGCATCACGATTTACAGCCGGACCCAGGTTGCGACGAATGCTTCTCAGACCGCCGCCCCCATCATACCCGGGCAAATCCCTGGAGTACCCGCCTCCCACAATGGGCAATTATCTGCTGCTTCAATCTTGCTTATTCTCGCTGGAATGGCCTTTCTGCTTGCAATAATTCTGCTAATCGCTGGCTATGGCTGGAAGAATCTCTGCCGCGAACGTTCATTTGACATGCTGATCCTGCTCGGCACATTTGTGCTCCCACAATTAGCAGCATTTCCGGTTACGGCGCTGGGAGGGAATCCGCTGGATTATCAATTCACCTGGCCAGGCTGGAAGCTGTCAGCCCTTTGGGCAGAAGCGCCTGTGCGGACTGCCAGCGTCTTTTTTGTATTATGTATTATTTCGGTTGCGATTGGTTTGTTTTGGAATAAGAAACGTTGGATTATCTATGCTGCTTTGTTCTGGGGAATTTATATCTTATTATTCACCAGCATCTTTAGCAACTGGCAGGGTTTCTTCGTAGGTACGGTTGGAGCTCTCGGCTACTGGCTGCAACAACAAGGAGTACATCGCGGAGACCAACCCTGGTACTATTACCTGCTCATTCAGATTCCAATCTATGAATTTCTTCCCGCTCTGGGAGTCTTCTTAGCCGCGTATTTTGGACTGCGTCGTAAATCCCCTGCTCCTCTAGGTGCCACAACTTCCACAAAGCAAAGTGAAACGGACAACCTCGCGGAAACTTCGGTAGACAATTTTACAGTACCGGCAAAAGATCTTCCTGCAGTAAGGGAAGGGAATTTCACATTCCCCTTGCTCATCTGGTGGACCGTAACCAGCCTCCTGGCATTCACAATGGCGGGAGAAAAAATGCCCTGGTTGACTGTACATATTACATTACCCATGATCTTGCTAACAGGTTGGGGGCTGGGACAGGTTATAGAAAGAGTAAACTGGTCCGAAGTCCGCAAACGGTGGGGAGTATTGGTAACCGTGTTACTGGTCGTTCTATTTATCAGTCTGTCGACCGTAATAGTTTCTTTATTCGGAAATAATCCTCCTTTCCAGGGCAAAACGCTTGAGCAGTTGTCGTCTACAGGTGCCTTCCTGCTTTCGGCGGGGGTTACTCTCGCCAGCGCCATTGGAATAGCCTATTTAGTTTCAAATTGGCAGATCAGGGATGCACTCAGGATCGCTGTACTGGTTATCTTTACCTTATTGGCGCTTCTGACCGGAAGAACAGCCATCCGCGCTGCTTTCATAAACGCCGACAATGCAACAGAATACCTGGTTTATGCCCATGGCGCCAGTGGCATCAAAGATGTCATGGACCAGATAACTACTATTTCGGGTCGAATCGCCGGAGAACAGAATCTTCAAATCGCTTATGATGCCAATTTGCCGAATCAAGGAGTCTCGTGGTCCTTCAAATGGTATTTACGAAATTATCCTAATGCAACATCGTTCGATACTCCAGATAACAGCCTGCGCAATTTTCCGGTCATCATTGTTGACCAGCAAAATTTTGAGAATATCAAGCCAATTGTGGGCCCAAACTACTACCAGCTTGATTACATCCGGATGGTCTGGCCCAACCAGGACTATTTCGCACTGACCTGGCCGCGTATCTGGAATGCGCTCACAAATCCAGCCATGCGGGACGCCATTTTCCAAATCTGGCTAAATCGGGATTACTCCGACTATGCCAAGATAACCGGAGAAAATGGCTTAACCTTATCCACCTGGCAGCCATCTGCGAGGATGGAATTGTTTATTCGTAAAGACATCGCTGCTCAGATGTGGGAATATGGAATCCTGCAGGCCGCCCCCCTCCAGGCCGACCCCTACGCAAAAGGAACTATTTCGCTGCCGGCGGACCTTGCATTCGGGACTTCTGGTAACTCAAGGGGACAACTTAACGCGCCGCGCGGGCTGGCAGTCGCTCCGGATGGAAGCCTATATGTGGCCGATTCGCGCAACCATCGCATTGAGCATTTTGACGCTACCGGTAATTTAATCCAGACATTCGGACAGATCTCACCGGGCTGCCCTTATGCCACCGTTCCTCCCGCGAATGTGCCCATTGGCACCTTCTGCGAACCGTGGGGAGTGGCCGTTTCTCCGGATGGACAATGGGTTTACGTAGCCGATACGTGGAATCATCGCATTCAAAAGTTATCCGCCAGCGGAACAGCAATCAAAACATGGGGGACCCCTAATTACGATCCAGTTTCTAGCGGCAACTTTGGTCTATGGGGACCGCGTGGAATTGCGGTCGATTCGCAAGGTCATGTCCTGGTGGCAGATACAGGAAACAAACGCATCATCGTTTATGACGCAGATGGAAATTTCATCTCACAATTTGGCGGAGAAGGGACAGCCGCCGGGCAATTCGATGAACCGGTAGGCTTGGCTCTGGATGCCCAGGGCAACCTTTACGTTGCAGATACCTGGAATCAACGCATTCAAGTTTTCGTTCCCAACGCTGATAAGTCTATATACACTCCCTCAACTCAATGGGATATTGCAGGCTGGATGAGCCAATCACTGGATAACAAGCCTTATCTTGCTGTGGATCAGCAAGGACACGTCTTTGCAACAGACCCAGATTCATTTCGCGTGCTCGAATTTACTACCAGTGGCGAATTTGTGCATGCCTGGGGCCAGAATGGCACTGGAATGGATAATTTTGGCATGCCTTCTGGAATCGCTGTGGATGGTCAGGGACGCATCTGGGTCAGCGACGCGGCTAACAATCGATTGATGCGCTTTACGTTACCGTAATTTCGTCATCAACCAAGAAGTATATTCTGCTCTAAAGCGGAGAGAAAACCACATGAAACTCCACGAATATCAATCAAAACAGATTTTTGCCAGGAATGGAATCCCTATTCCCAAGGGACGGGTTGCAGCTTCAGCCATCGAAGCCAGACAAATTGCCGAGGAATTAGGCGGGCGCGTTGTCATTAAATCCCAAGTGTTGGTTGGCGGTAGGGGTAAAGCCGGTGGCATTCGCGTTGCCAAATCAGCCAAAGAAGCTGAAGAACTGGCCACGCAAATCCTGGGCATGGAGATTAAGGGCTTACCGGTAAGGAAAGTGCTTGTGGATGAGGCAGCAAATATCGACCAGGAAATCTACCTGGGCATCACCAACGACCGCGCCGCCCGTCGTCCGGTCATCATGGCCTCGGCTGCCGGAGGGGTGGAGATCGAGGAAGTTGCCCGAACAAGTCCGGAAAAAATTATAAAAATTCATGTAGATCCATTGCTTGGTTTGCGTGATTATCAAGCGCGTGACATCGCTATAAGCATCGATCTTCCAAAAGAATATTGGAAACAGTTTACTGAAATTTGCCGTGGTTTGTGGCGAGTCTACGTAGAGTCCGATGCCACTTTAGCTGAGATCAACCCCCTGGTTATCCTCAAAGAAAAACAATTGATGGCGTTGGACGGAAAAATGCTCGTTGACGATAACGCGTTGTTCCGTCACACCGACCTGGCAGAGATGCGTGATGTGGACGAAGAAGCTGCCATTGAAACCGAAGCTCGCAAGTATGGGCTTTCCTTCATTAAACTAGATGGACAAATTGGTTGCATGGTCAATGGTGCAGGATTAGCCATGGCCACCATGGATATTGTCAAACTGTTCAATGGAGAACCGGCCAATTTTCTTGATATAGGAGGCGGTGCAAGTTCTGATAAAGTAGCCGCTGCGTTACGGATCATTCTTTCCGACAAGAACGTAAAATCCATTCTATTCAATATCTTTGGGGGCATTACCCGCTGCGACGAGGTCGCGAAGGGCATCCTGACCGCCCTTGAGGAAGTAAAGCCTACCATTCCGATGGTTGTCAGGTTAGTTGGGACAAATGCAGAAGAAGGCCGTAAATTATTGGTAGATGCCAAAATGATTACCGCTGAAACGTTGGTTGACGCGGCTCAAAAAGCCGTAGCTGCAACAACAATCTAGGAGGCTGAGGATGAGCATTCTTGTAGATAAGAAAACACGCCTGCTGGTGCAAGGCATCACAGGCAACGAAGGCCTTTTTCATGCACAGCAAATGTTGGCGTATGGCACCAAAGTTGTAGCAGGTGTAACCCCTGGCAAAGGCGGTGAATGGGTACTGGAAGACAAGGTGCCGGTTTTCGACTCTTGCCGCGCAGCCGTGGACGCCACGGGCGCAAACGTGACCGTTATTTTCGTTCCATCGCGCGGCGCATCTGACGCTATGTTTGAGGCAGCCGATGCAGGAATTCCTCTCATAGTTTGCATCACTGAAGGCGTGCCTGTGCAGGATATGATGCGAGTACGCGAATATCTTGATCAGAAACAGGTGAGGCTTCTGGGCCCCAACTGCCCAGGATTGTTGACACCAAGCGAAACGAAGGTAGGCATCATCCCAAATAATATTGCCATCCCCGGAAATGTCGGCGTGGTGTCGCGGTCGGGTACTTTGACATACGAAGTCTTATTTGCCCTCAAACAAAAGAATATGGGGGTCACCACCTGTGTAGGCATCGGAGGCGATCCGATAAATGGAACGAATTTCATTGACTGTATGGACCTGTTCGAAGCCGATCCCCGAACCGAAAAAGTTGTAATGATCGGTGAAATTGGCGGCACAGACGAGGAAAAAGCCGCTCAATTCATCGCATCAAACATGACAAAACCGGTTGTAGCCTTCATAGCCGGGCAGACCGCTCCTCCTGGCAAACGAATGGGACACGCTGGAGCCATCATCGAAGGCGGAGCAGGGACTGCAGCCGATAAAGTAAAAGCACTCGAGTCGGCTGGAGTCAAAGTGGCAAAATACCCTGAGGAAATCCCTTCCCTGTTGTAAATAAGCGGTGGCGGCCCATTGGGTCGCCCCCGCTTATTTAAAAAAGACAGGGGCACGTCGGCGTTCGTGCCCCTAGGAAATTGCAATGTTTCTAATTCTTGGTCTTTTGAGATTCGACAAATGTAACTGCGTCGCCTACTGTAACGATCTTCTGGGCATCTTCGTCAGAAATTTCAGTGCCGAAGACATCCTCAAATTTCATAATGAGTTCGACCAAGTCAAGCGAATCAGCTTCCAAATCCTCCCGGAAACGCGCCTCCGGTTTAACCTTCGCTTCGTCCACCCCCAACAAATCTACAATGATTGCTTTGACTTCATCAAATTTATTTGCCATTGTGTTCCTCCTAGAATTTTTCTTTCCCAATTGTAACCGGGTTACCAGTATAATTCAATAGACGGAACACAAACCTATGAAAAAAGTTGCGCCAATCGAAACTCGCAAATCCGATCACATAAAAATAAATCTGGAACACGACGTACGTTCCGGGGTGACCAATGGGTTGGAACGATACCGCTTCATTCACGAAGCCTTACCGGAAATGGATCTGGATACGGTAAATATATCTCTTACCCTTTTTGGAAAAAAACTGGCTGCGCCCATCCTGATTTCTTCCATGACCGGAGGAACCGAGCAAGCCGGCTTGATAAACCAGCGCCTGGCAGAGGCAGCTGAGGGATACCATGTGGCGATGGGTGTGGGCAGCCAGCGCGCTGCACTGGAAGACATGCAACTGGGTCCCACTTACTCCATCACACGCAAAGTCGCTCCCAATATTCTGCTCTTTTCAAACCTGGGCGCAATACAGTTGAACTCCGGCTTTGGCATCGAGGAATGCCGCCGCGCAGTGGATATGCTGCAGGCGGACGCGCTCTTCCTACATCTCAATCCCTTGCAGGAAGCGGTGCAGGCCGGCGGTGACACCAATTTTTTCGGTCTGGCGAAGAAGATAGCTGGAATTTGCAGGAAATTGGAAGTACCTGTGATTGTCAAAGAGGTTGGCTGGGGAATATCGGAGCGGACTGCGCGGATTTTGGCCGAGTGCGGCGTTGCTGCGATTGACGTAGCTGGCGCAGGTGGGACGAGTTGGTCGCAGGTTGAAATGCACCGTGCTTCGGATGATTTCTCCAGACAGTTGGCTGCAACCTTCATCGATTGGGGAATCCCGACTGCAGTTTCAATCTTGAATGTTAAAAAAGCAGCACCCAGTATGGCCATATTCGCCAGTGGAGGTCTTAAAGACGGGCTCGATATTGCCAAATCTATTGCCTTGGGGGCAACATTGGGCGGGTTCGCCGGGCAATTCCTGAAGGCAGCTGCCATTTCAAGCGTAAAAGTTACCGAGCTTCTAAAATTAACCCAGCAACAAATTCAGGTGAGCATGTTCGGGGCTGGCGCGAATGACCTTTCCGCGCTGCGAGAGATTAAGTTAATAGAATCCACTTGATTTCCAGGTTTCCAACAATGACACCATCCATCCAAGCCATAATCTTCGATTTCGGCAATGTTTTAATCAATTGGGATCCCCGCAAGGTTTTCAACAAATATTTCCTCAACGACAAACAAGCGATCGACAACTTTCTGAGCGAAATTAATTTCTCTGCCTGGAATCTCTCCCAAGATGAAGGCTTGCCTTTTGCCATGGGTGTAATGCAGCTCTCTGCCCAGTTTCCGCAATACGCTCACCTTATCCGCGCCTATGACGAAGAATGGGAGGAATCCATCACAGGTTTGATCCCGGAAACTGTTGATATCCTGCACAGACTGAAAAAGGCTGGCTACCGGCTTTACGGTCTAACCAACTGGTCGGCAGAAAAATTCTCCCTTATCAAAGAAAAATACGAGGCTTTCCACTTATTCGAAGATATCGTGGTTTCCGGTGAAGTCGGACTCGTTAAACCCGACCCGGCGATCTTCCGCCTGCTGCTTCAAAAAATCCATCGCCAACCAGACGAATGCCTAGTGATTGATGACTCATTAGAAAATATAGAAGCAGCCCAAAAGATGGGTTTTGTTACACATCACTTTACATCCCCAGCCAGTCTCGAAGTAGAACTCCACCAATTAGGCATTTTATAAAGATTACGCCGTTAAACCGAGGAAAAAACAATGAGTCTAGAGAACTTAAATACTCGCATGTTGCCAGCAATCGAAAAGGAACTGAAGAGAATCGTTGGCCGATTAGATGAACCAAATACCCGTCATTTTCACGAAATGCTGGTCTACCATATGGGATGGAGCGGTGAAGGCAGCGGTTCAGAAGCAACCGGGAAACGAATCCGCCCTTTATTAGTTCTTTTGACCTTTGCCGCATCAAGCAGTATGTCTGGAAAAGCAGAAACTGATGCGCGAGGCTGGGAGACCGCCTTACCAGCCGCAACCTGTATCGAACTCATCCACAACTTCTCCCTTGTTCACGACGATATCCAGGACAACTCCGAGCTGCGGCGTGGCCGGCCGACTGTCTGGAAGAAATGGGGGATGCCACAAGCCGTTAACGTTGGGGACGCATTGTTCATCCTGGCACATATCGCCTTGTTGGAAATCCAAAACGCGTTCCCGCTCGAAAAAGCACAGAAAGCCGGGGCAATAATCAATGAAGCCTGCCTGGGATTGAGCTGCGGTCAGTTCATGGACATTTCCTATGAGAAGCTGAATGACCTGGCTGTGGAAGATTATTGGCCAATGATCAGTGGCAAGACTGCAGCCTTATTATCAGCCTGTACACAGGTAGGGGCCACTTTGGGAGGTGCAGACGAGTCGACTCGGGAAAGTTATCGTAATTTTGGTCATTATCTCGGTCTGTCATTCCAGGTGCATGATGACTATCTAGGAATCTGGGGAGATTCAGCGCTGACTGGGAAATCCACCGAATCGGATCTTGTGGCGGGCAAAAAAACCCTACCCACATTATACGGTCTCGCGAAGAAAGGGGTCTTCGCTAAACGCTGGGCTGAAGGGCCGATACAGTCTGATGAAGTTGGTGACCTGTCCGATCAGTTGGTTATGGAAGGAGTCAAATTATTTACACAAGAAGCCACCGACCAGATGACTGACCTAGCCATACAATCCCTACGTGCCGCTGAACCGCAGGGCGAGGCTGGAGAAGCATTATTCGAATTGGTTAAGTTATTATTGAGCAGGAAGGCATGATAAAAAACCAAAAAGAACCAATAATCTTTGGATTTTAGAAAATTTGGTATAATCTAGCCTAAGTTTTGTGCAATCAGTGGTCGAACCATAAAAAGTAGCTAAAAAAAGTAATATTTTTGAACCTTACCAACTGAATCCGGATAAAGTAAGCTCGAGGTCATTTCAGAAACCACG
>Ga0116112_1002117_pt1 | contig 12383 bp, 6 predicted proteins | sample June2015DPH_8_15_FD_89721 | JGI IMG/M metagenome (GOLD analysis project Ga0116112, IMG submission 89721) | Peatland microbial communities from SPRUCE experiment site at the Marcell Experimental Forest, Minnesota, USA - June2015DPH_8_150 | ecosystem: Environmental > Terrestrial > Soil > Wetlands >... | reverse complement strand
GAATCCACCGTCGGCGGCATGGGGATGGCCACCGCTTCGTCGCACGCTTCCAGCGCGGGCGCGGAAATGCCGTAACCTTCGCTGCCGAAAACGAGGCAGCAATCGCCGGAAAAATCCGCCTGCGACAACCGTTTTTTATCAGTGTGCGGATGCGCCGCGATGCAGCGGACGCCGCGGGCGCGAAGCTCCTTCAAACATTCGGCAAGAGTCGACTTGGTCGCGTGCGGTTTGGTCTTGAACCGGTGCCGTAATCCGAGTTTTGCCAGTTCGATGACGGGCAATTGAAAAATGGTGCCCATGGAATTGCGGACGGCGCGGCGCAGGAACGGACTGCTGGAGGTTTCACCGACGAGCAACGCTTGAACGCCAAACGCGACGCAGTTGCGCACGAGCGCGCCAAGATTTTCGGCGTTGGTAAGCGCGTCCACGGCGGCGAAAAGCCGCGGCTGGGGACTGTTCTGCAAAATGTCGTCCAGCGAAGGCGGCGGGGGAATTTTCCCAACGGCGAGGACGCCTTGAAACATGGAAAAGCCGACCAGCGTTTCCAGCAGTTTTTTTTCGGCGAGATAGACGGTGATTGGTTCAGGTCGCGCTTCAATCAGTGGGCGAAAATCTTCCAGCCATTTTTCCGGGAGCACGACCGAGGCGATGCTGAACCGGCTTTCCAACAGCCGCCGCACGACCTTGACGCCCTCAGCCACAAAGATGCCTTGTCGCTCGTGTTCCAACGGGCGTTTCATCGTCGCGTAAGGCTGAAGTTCGGGCAGGTCGAACGAGAAGATTTTTTCAACGCGGAACATCAGCGGCTCCTGCACAATTTACAGAGCGAGCGTAGGGCAGGGGATGTCCTGCGCGGCGAGTTGAAGTTGAACCTGGGTGGCGCCGAGGTGGTGAAGCTGTTCGGCCATGACGTAGCGCGCCAGTTCGGGGCGATTGCATTCGCGGCTCAAGTGCGCGAGAAAAAGATGGCGCAGGTCGGCGGACATGATTTGTGCGACAGCTTCCGCGGCGGCTTCGTTCGAGAGATGGCCGTGGCGGCCAAGGATGCGTTGCTTGAGACTCCAGGAGCGGTGCGGGCAATCCTGCAACATCTTCACGTCGTGATTGGATTCCAGCACGAGAACGTTCGCGGCGCGCGTGCGTTCGACGACCAGCCTGGTCATGTGACCCAGGTCGGTGACGAACGCGATGTTGCCGCCGGGTGTTCGCAAAAGAAAACCGACGGGGTCCTGCGCGTCGTGCGGCACGGAAAATGTTTCGACGAGCAAATCGTTTAATTCAAAACGGTCGCCGGTCGAAAAAATCTGCCAGTCAATTTTTGACTTCAAAGTATCCGCCGGATCAAGTCCGTTGAGCGTGGGATTTTTTTTGCTGCACCACTTGGTTTTGAACGACCAGATGGTCGCGTCCTGTGTGCCGCGGTTGCAGAAGACCGGGATTTGAAATTTGTCGGCGAGTCCCAGCAGGCCGGAAATGTGGTCAGTATGCTCGTGGGTGATAAAGATGGCAGTTAGATTTTCCGGCGCGCGCCCGATGCCGGCGAGGCGCTGGCGGATCTGGCGCGGGCTGAACCCGGCGTCCACGAGAATGCGGGCTTCGTCGGTCTCGACATAGGCGCAATTTCCGCTGGAACCGCTGCCGAGGATGGTGAGTTTGACGGCCACAAACGGACGTTAATGTCACGGAAGAATACGGGCAATTTTTTTCGACGATGCCGAATTTGACTTTGGGCCTTATTTGAGCATAAATTATGCTGCAAATTCGTATTGTTTACACTTAAATGTGGAATGCGGTTTGCTTTTAACAGGCTGTGCGAATTAAAACAAAGACTGCGCCCGGCGGGTTTTAGCCGTTACGGTTTGTTCCATTGTTCAAAGTTGCGCTTTATGTTGAAATTTCGGTCGTTATTGGGTGTGAGGGGTGTCAGCATGGCGCTGCTTTTCAGCGCAATTTATCCGGGCATTGCGGCGGAAAGACAGGTTTTGCACGGTCACGTGCCGGCGGCGGTGGCGCGTTTCAATTTGCAGCCAACGGGTCAATTGCCAGCGACAAAAAGTCTGCATCTGGCCATCGGCCTGCCGCTACGGAATCAAGAAGCGCTGACCGATTTGATCCAACAACTCTACGACCCGGCCAGTCCGAACTTTCGCCAATTTCTAACGCCGGAAGAGTTTACCGCGCGGTTCGGCCCGACGGAGCAGGATTACGAGGAGGTAAAAAATTTTGCGCGTGCGAACGGCCTGACTGTCACCGGCACATACGACAACCGACTTCTGCTTGATGTGACCGGATCGGCGGCGGTGGTTGAAAAGGCGTTTCACATCACGCTGCGGACATATCGGCATCCGACCGAGGCGCGCGATTTTTTCGCGCCGGACACCGAGCCGACGGTGGACGTGGCATTGCCGGTGGTTGATATTCAAGGCTTGAGCGATTTTTCGCGGCCGCATCCGAAGCTGGTGAAGAAGCACATGGCGAATGCCATGCCCGAAAATGGTTCTGCTCCGGACGGCTCCGGCTCCTATTTTGGCAACGATTTTCGCAACGCCTATGTGCCGGACACGACGTTGACTGGTGCGGGACAAATGGTCGGGCTGTTGGAGTTCGATGGTTTTTATTCCAACGACATCGTCGCTTATGCGACGGCGGCGGGAAACGGGCGGACGAACATTGTCATCCAGACCGTTTTGCTGGACGGCTACAACGGCGTGCCGACAACCGGTGCCAACAGCGGCAATCCCGAAGTTTCACTGGACATCGAAATGGCGATGGCCATGGCACCGGGGTTGGCTAAAATTGTCGTCTTTGAAAGCAACCCTAATAATGTCATTCCGAATGATGTTTTAAACACGATGTTGGCCAGCAGCAACACGGTGAAAAATTTGAGCAGTTCCTGGGGCTGGAGCGGCGGGCCAAGCATAACGACGGACAACATCTTCAAAAGCATGCAGGCGGTGGGGCAGTCGTTTTTCAACGCATCCGGCGACAGCGACGCTTTTACGGCTGGCGCAAGTTCTGTCAACGGCGTTGACAACACCTCGTTGTATAATGCGCCGTCGAGCAGCCCTTACATCACGCAGGTGGGCGGAACGACTTTGACGACCGCCACTGGCAGTTCCTATTCGTCGGAAACGGTTTGGAATTGGGGTCTCGACCAGGGCAGCTATGTCGGCAGCAGTGGCGGCATCAGCAGCTATTATTCAATTCCAAGCTGGCAGACGACCGTCAAGAATATGGCAGGCAGAGGAGGCTCGACCAGTTTTCGGAATATTCCCGATGTGGCGCTGACGGCGGACAATGTCTTTGTTGATTATGGCAATGGCAGCACCGGTGTATTTGGCGGCACGAGTTGCGCCGCGCCGTTGTGGGCGGGCTTCACCGCGCTGGTCAATCAACAGGCCGCGGCCAACGGAATAGCGGCGGTGGGCTTTATCAATCCCGCCATTTACAGCCTTGCCGCCGGAGCGAACTATGCCGGTTGTTTTCACGATGTCACGACCGGCGACAATACCTGGCCCAGCAGTCCGAATTTGTTTTACGCCACGAACGGTTATGACCTTTGCACGGGGCTGGGAACACCCAATGGACAAAATTTGATCAACGCGCTCGCCGGTTCGACCGATCCTCTGGGCGTCACGCCATTGACGGGATTCGCGGCGAGCGGCGTGGCTGGCGGACCGTTTGGTGGCGCGCCGCAAAATTTCACGCTGACCAATTCCGGCGCGTCCGCACTGAACTGGAGCCTGATCAATACCTCGTCGTGGCTCAACTTTTCGCCTGGCAGCGGCACGCTCGCGGGCGGCCAGCAAACCAGCGTCACGGCCAGTTTAACGTCGGCGGCCAACAGCCTGGCGGTGGAAAGCTACTCTGCCAACGTGTGGTTCACCAATCAAGCAACCCGCATTGCCCAGCTCCGTCAGTTCACGCTGCAAGTCCTGCCGCCGCTGGCCGTTTCGCCAACGAACGGTTTCAACTCCGCCGGTTTGGTCGGCGGACCGTTCAGCATCACTTCGCAAAATTTCCTGTTGAGCAACATAGGTTCGGCCTCGTTGGACTGGAGCGTCCTCAACACTTCGTCCTGGCTGAACGCTTCGCCCACAGACGGAACATTGTCAGCCGGAGGACAAACCACGTTGACGGCCAGCCTGACTTCCGCAGCCAACAGTCTGGCTGCGGGGACTTACACGGCCAGGCTGGTGTTCACCAACCAGAACGGCTGGACGGTCGGCCTGCCGTTCACTTTGCGGATTGGGCCGCTGGTTCAAAACGGCGGCTTCGAGACCGGTGACTTTACCGGCTGGACGTTATCTGGAAACACCGCTTACACCTCGGTCACCAGCGGCAATTCGCGATTCGTTCATTCGGGTACATACGGCGCGGCACTCGGCCCTTCTGGTTCGCTGGGTTATCTTTCCCAATCCCTGCCGACTTTGGCCGGACAGAACTATTTGCTCTCGCTCTGGCTGGACAGTCCAAACAGATCCCCCAATACACCCAATGAATTCAGCGTCTCCTGGAATGGAAACACGCTTTTCGATCAAGTCAACATTGGCGGGATCGGGTGGACCAATTTGCAATTTATCGTCACGGCCACCGGCCCCAGCACGGTTCTCCAGCTCGGATTCCGGGATGACCCTTATTACCTCGGCCTTGATGACATCAGCGTAACGCCGGTTCCAGTGCCGGCGTTCAAGGCGACAACCATAACTTCCAGCACTTTCAATCTTACCTGGGCAACAATGACGGGTCTGGTTTATCAGGTGCAATACAAGACCAATTTGCTTCAGCCCAACTGGATTAATCTGGGCAAACCACTCGTTTCCACTACCAATTCTTTGACCATATCCGACACCAATGCCATCAAGACTTCTCCGCAACGGTTTTACCACCTGATGTTGTTGCCGTGAAGGCTGCCGGTCGCCACGTACACGCTCGGCACCAACGGGGTCTGGCAGTTCACCGATGCTCAGGTCACCAACTTCCCGCAGCGGTTTTACCGGTTTGAGCTTGCGCCATCATTCGCCGTTCTCGTCTCCAGGAAACCAACGTAGGCGTGGGCTGAACCTGGCGGCCACGAGGATTTCGGGCCTCCTCAATTTCAACAATGCGGAATTTGACTTTGGCCGCCAACCAAGCATAATTTAGGCTGTAAATTCATGTGGTTTTTGCTTAATTGTAGGACACGGCTTGCTTGGGCAACCGCCTGTGCGTATCAGGAAAAGACCGCACTGGTAAATTCCACCCGTTTGCAACTGCCGATTTATTCCAGACGCCGTTGTTTGCCGAGATTCCAGTCGCTGTTGGCGATGACCGGCATGGGTGTGGTGATATGCTTCGGCACGATCTTTTCGAGCGTCGCGGCGGGGATGCAGACGCTGCACGGCCACGTGCCGCCGGTTGTGGCGCGCTGGCACCTGCAACCGACGGGCCGCCTGGCTGAAACCAGACATTTGCGTCTGGCCATCGGCCTGCCATTGCGGAACCCGGCGGCGCTTGACGATTTTCTTCAGCAACTTTACGACCCGGCCAGCCCCAATTTTCACCAATATTTGACGCCGGAGCAATTCACAGAACAGTTCGGTCCGACGGAACAGGATTATCAGACTGTCATCGCCTTCGCGCAGGCCAACGGCTTGAGGGTGACGGGCACACATCCCAACCGGATGTTGCTGGACGTGGACGGGACGGTGGCGGATGTTGAAAAGGCTTTGCACGTGACGATGCGCACGTACCTGCATCCGAAGGAGAATCGCACGTTTTATGCGCCGGACGTCGAGCCGTCAGTCGAATCAGGAATTCCGATATTGCACATCAGTGGGTTGGATAATTATGCACTGCCGCGTCCGAAAATCGTGAAAAAAATGCGCCTGGACAATTTGACAAATGCAGTGCCTCAATCCGGTTCGGGGCCGGAGGGCTCCTACCTGGGAAATGATTTCAGGCAGGCTTACCTTCCGGGCGTCTCATTGACCGGCGCGGGACAAATCGTGGGTCTTCTCGAATTTGACGGTTATTATTCCAACGACATCGCCGCCTACGAAAATATAAGCGGCTTGCCGGGCGTGACGCTGACCAATGTGTTGATTGATGAATTCAGTGGCAATCCCGACGGCGGCAACATTGAAGTGGCGTTGGACATTGACGTTGCCATGGCGATGGCGCCCGGGTTGTCCCAAATCATCGTCTATGAAGCACCCAACCCCAGTCCGTGGCCGGATATCCTCAGCCGCATGGCCGACGATAATCTCGCCAAGCAACTCAGTTGTTCCTGGGGCGGCGGTCCACCCGATCCGACCGCCGAGGAGTTTTTCCAAAAGATGGCGGCGCAGGGACAATCTTTCTTCAATGCGTCAGGGGATTATGATGCGTTCACCTCGGATATTTCTTTTCCGTCAGAAAGCACCAACACCACACAAGTCGGCGGGACAACTTTGACGACAACCGGTCCGGGGGGCGCGCGGGTTTTGGAAACCACTTGGAGCTGGGGCGGCGGCATTGGCAGCAGCGGCGGCGTCAGTACAGATTATTCAATTCCAGTCTGGCAACAGGGCCTTGACATGACGGCCAATCAAGGCTCGACCACGTTCCGTAACATTCCGGACGTGGCTTGGACAGCCGACAACGTTTTCATCGTGGCGGATAACGGCAACCAGTACGTGGTTGCCGGCACGAGTGTGGCGGCGCCATTATGGGCGGGTTTTACCGCGCTGGTTAATCAACAGGCTGTCGCCCGCGGAAAAACAACCGTCGGATTCATCAATCCGGCAATTTATTCCCTTGGCAAGGGAACCAGTTATCTTTCCGACTTCGACGACATCGTGACCGGCAACAATTTTTGGTACCTTAGCACGAATCAATTTTCCGCCGTTCCCGGCTACGATCTTTGCACCGGATGGGGCACCCCTGCCGGAGAGAATCTGATTGATGCCTTGGCGACCGTGTCGGACGGTCTGGAGGTCGCGCCCGGGAGAGGTTTCGTTGCCAGCGGCCCCGTGGGCGGCGCGTTCACTGTCGGCTCGCAGAATTTTTCACTGACCAACTCCGGCGCGGTTCCGCTGGAGTGGTCGCTCATCAACACATCGCTCTGGCTGGTGGCTTCCGCAACCCATGGCACATTGACGCCCTGCGAACCGGCTGACCATGTCGTGATGGACCTGAACGCGGCGCACCGCCCAGGCCGACGAAGACACCACCCGTCTGAACCGGCAACCAAAGTCGTGATGAGCCTGAACGCGGCGGCCTATAATTTGTCCCCTGGGGTTTACACTGCCAACGTGTTGTTCACGAACAAAACCAGCCATGCCGTGCGCACCCGCCAATTCGTGTTGTTGGTAGGACAACAAATGATCCAAAACGGCGGATTTGAGTACGGTACTTTGTCCTACTGGATGCAAACCGGCCCGCCTTACAGTTATTATTACAATTATGTTGACGACGGTTCCTTTTCCGGAATCTCGCCGCATAGCGGCAACTATTTGGCTGTATTGGGAGTGTACGGTGAGCTTGGGTATTTTTCCCAAACCTTGTCCACGGTCTCCAATCAGGCTTATTTGATTTCCCTGTGGCTCAACAACCCGACGAATGTTTTTTTAACCTCCGGCGGGCAGGTCACCAGCAATACGCCCAACGAATTCAGCGTTTCGTGGAACGGAACCACGCTTTTTGACCAGGTCGACATCGACCCCATCGGCTGGACTAATATGGTGTTCATTGTTACCGCCACCAATTCCAGTAGTGTCCTCCAATTTGGAGCACGGGCGGACCCGTGGTATCTCGGCTTGGATGACGTCAATATCTGGCCGATTCCCAATCTGTTCATCCATTCCGTGGTCGAAACCAACGGCCACAACCTCGTGCTCAGTTGGAATTCACTGTCGAACATTGCTTATCAGGTGCAATACTCGACCGACCTGACCAAAACCAACTGGGTGATTTTGAGCACGAATACCGCCACCGGTCCGGTCATGACGTGCACCAACGCCTATGGCTCGGATCCGTGGCGGTTCTATCGCATCCGCCGGTTGCCGTAAAGCCTCGCCGTCCTTGCCCGCCGGGACGGATGCGATAGCATGAACGCGTGACCGGTTTGCCCCAGCGCGTTGCCCGGAACATACTTGACCGCCGGCTGCTCCGGCGCGGACAGGCGGTTCTGGTGGCCGTCTCCGGAGGCTTGGATTCCATGGTGCTCCTGCACCTCCTCCACGAACTCTCGGCCCGGCAGCAGTGGCAACTGACGGTCGCGCATTTCAATCACCGGTTGCGCGGACGCAGCAGCGACGCCGACGAAAAACTTGTCGGTAAAACCGCCGCGGCGATGGGATTGTCCGCGGTTGTTGGACGCGCTGACGTGAAGCGGTTCACGGGAAAATCAAAACTGTCAATCGAAATGGCCGCGCGAAAATTGCGTCATGAATTTTTCACGCGCGCTGCAAAACAACGCGGCATCCCCACCGTGGTTCTGGCGCATCACGCCGATGACCAGGTGGAATTGTTCTTCCTGCGCCTGTTGCGCGGCGCAGGCGGCGAAGGGTTGGCGGGAATGAAATGGTCCGCGCCATCGCCCGTGGACGGTGCCCTCACGCTGGTCCGCCCGCTGCTGGATGTGACCAAGGCGGAACTGCGTGAATTCGCGCGCGAAAACAAAATCCGTTTTCGCGAGGACGCAACCAACGCCCTGCTCGCCGCGCCGCGCAATCGCATCCGTAACGAGTTGCTGCCGCTGCTGCGTAAAAAATACCAGCCCGGGCTGGCCAAAACCGTTTTGCGGCTGATGGGCATCGCCGGTGCGGAAGCCGAATTTGTCAGCCAAACAGCCCGGCGGTGGCTGAAAGAAACTGGTAGGAACGGCCCGCCGGGCCGTCCGCGGACGCCGCGGCGCGGCGTCCCTGCCTTTGCCAACTTGCCGGTGGCTGTTCAGCGGAAGGTTTTACAGATCGGACTCGCCGAAACCGGTGTGATTTCGGAATTCGAATTGGTTGAACAGCTTCGCGAAGCGCCGGGAAAATTCGTCAGCGTCGGTTCGAATTTGTCAGCGGCGCGTGACGGAGCGGGGCGGATTGAACTGCGGAGTCCGTCTGCCCCGGCGTTCAATGCATCCGAACTGAAATTGAAATTGCAGGGCCGAAGCGGGCAGGCGGGTTTTGGTGGACTGAAATTTCGCTGGGCGGTGAGAAGTTTCAGCGGCTTGCGGGGACGCTCGCCCCACCCGGCTGAATTTTTTGACGCGGACAAGATCGGCGGACAAATCATGTTGCGCCACTGGCGTCCGGGGGACCGTTTCCAACCGATTGGCTCGAAGTCGGCGGTGAAGCTTCAGGATTGGTTCGTGAACCAAAAAGTTCCGCGTGCCCGCCGCCACCAACTGGTTGTCGCCGCCACCGAATCCGGTGGGATTTTTTGGATTGAGGGCCTGCGGATTGGCGAGCATTTCAAACTGACGGCGCAGACGAAGCGCCGTTTGACCTGGCGCTGGCAAGGCATCGAAATGAAGAAAAGGCGATGAATTTGATTATTTTTGCGCAATATCCGACGGAGTGAAAGTGCTTTACACTGTGGATGTGAACCGCTAACCTGCCGCCCTTGATTGAACATGGAAGCAAAGACGAAAACCATCGAAACGTTCAAGTTGCACGACGGCGACACGGGGTCGGCGGACGTGCAAATTGCGCTGCTCACACAGCGGATCAATCATTTGACTGAGCATTTGCAGAACCACAGCAAAGATCACAGCTCGCGCCGCGGTCTGTTGATGATGGTCGGCCAGCGCCGGCGCCTGCTGGAGTATCTGCGAAACAACAACTTGAACCGTTATCAGGCGGTCACGAAGAAATTGAAATTGCGCCATTGAATTTTTTGCGGGGGCGCCGTGTTGCTTAAGCCGGCCGCCTTCCGCCATCGGACTCGGGCCAGTGAACGCGGACGGCTCGATTCCTTAACCAACCACATCGCGTATGAAAAATCCGTCATCCCTGGGTAATTTCATTCAGCTCCGAAAGCGTTCGGAGTTCACTGAAGTTCCTCCGGCGGTGACGGGCAGGAATAGTTATGCCAGAAAAAATCACCGCCCAGGTGGGCGACAAACAAGTCATCATTGAAACCGGAGAACTCGCCAAACAGGCGGATGGCGCGGTAACCGTCCAGCTCGGCGATACCATCGTCATCGTGGCCGCCGTGGCCGCAACCAAAGCCAAGGAAGGCCAGGACTTTTTCCCGCTGACCGTGGATTATCGCGAGAAGGCGGCGGCCGCGGGCCGGTTCCCCGGCGGTTACTTCAAACGCGAAGGCCGCCCCACTGAAAAGGAAATCCTCACCTCGCGCATGATTGACCGCCCCATCCGACCGCTCTTTCCCCGCGGCTGGTTCAACGAGGTGCAGGTGCAAAGCATCCTGCTCAGTGCCGACGGCGAGAATGATCCCGACATGCTGAGTATTGTGGGCGCGTCCGCTGCGCTCACGGTCAGCGATATTCCGTGGGCCGGGCCGCTCGGCGCAGTGCGCGTCGGTCGCGCCAACGGCAAATTCATTGCCAACCCCACCCACGAGCAAATGACGGGAAGTGACCTCGACCTCGTCTATGTCGGCAACGAAACCGAGCTGGCCATGTTCGAAGGCTCGGCCAAGGAAGTCAGCGAAGCCGACTTTAACGCCGCGTTGAAATTCGGGTACGAAGCCATCCAGCCGCTGATTGCGGCGCAAAAGGAACTGGCGCAACGTGTCGGTGCCAAAAAACGCGAAATACAAACGTTCATCGTATCGGACGAAATTTTGACCGAGGCGAAATCACTGGTGGGCGACCGGATTGTGGCCGCGCTGCTCACACACGGCAAACTCGCGCGTGAAACCGCCGTCAGCGCGCTTACGGAGGAAGTGGGCAAAAAGCTCGTGGAAAAATTCGGCGCGGAGAAAGTCACCGATTTCGTCATCAGGGAAACGTTTTATTGCATTCAAAAGGAGGCCGTGCGCGGGCTGATTATGAAGGACGACAAGCGCCTCGATGGCCGGGCGCTGGACGCCGTCCGTCCGATTTCGTGTGTCGTCGGCTTGTTGCCGCGGGCGCATGGCTCGGCCCTGTTCAGCCGCGGCGAAACGCAGGCGCTCACGCTGACGACCCTCGGCACCGGCGAGGACGTGCAGGAATTCGACGCCTACACCGGCGGCGACACGGAAAAGAAATTCATGCTGCACTATAACTTCCCGAATTTCTCCGTGGGCGAAACCGGCCGCATTGCCGGGCCGGGCCGGCGCGAGATCGGGCACGGCGCGCTCGCCGAGCGTTCCATCGAACCGATGCTGCCGCTGGAGAATTATCCCTACTCGGTCCGCGTCACGAGCGAAATCATGGAATCAAACGGCTCCACGTCCATGGCCACCGTATGCGGCGGTTCGCTGGCGTTGATGGACGCGGGCGTGCCGCTGGTGCGGCCGGTCGCCGGCATCAGCATCGGCCTGTGCACCGAATACGGCGCCGACAACCAAATCGCCCGTTACAAACTGCTCACCGATATCCTCGGCGCGGAAGACGCGTTCTGCGACATGGACTGCAAAATCGCCGGCACCGAAAAGGGCATCACCGGTTTCCAATTGGATCTCAAGCTCCGCGGCATTCCGCATCAGGTGATGACCGAAGCTGTGGAGAAGGCGCGCGTGGCCCGCCTGCTCATTCTCGGAGAAATGACCAGGGTAATTGCCGAACCGCGCAAGGAAATCAGCAAATACGCCCCGCGCATTGAAACCCTCAAGATCAATCCGGAGAAAATCGGGTTGCTCATCGGCCCCGGCGGCAAGAACATCAAGAAACTCGTTGATGAATCCGGCTGCGAAATTGACATCGAAGACGACGGCACGGTGAACATCTTCTCCGTCTCAGCGGAGGGTATGAAGATTGCCCGTGACGCGATTATGGGCATGACCGCCGAAGCCGAACCGGGAAAGATTTATCGCGGGAAAGTCGTCACCATCAAGGAATTCGGCGCGTTCGTCGAATTCCTGCCCGGCAAGGATGGCCTCGTGCACATCAGCGAACTCGCCAACTTCCGTGTCAAAAAGACCGAGGACATTGTCAAGGTCGGCGACGAAATCACCGTCAAGTGCCTGGGCGTGGATGAGAAAGGCCGCGTGCGATTGTCGCGCAAGGCCGCCATGGCCGAGCGTGATGCCGAGATGGCCGGAAGAGCGGATAAAGAATGACCGCGATTTGAAATTACTGGCGCGAACGGAACCCGTTCGCGCTCGGACCCAGCGACACAAATAGCACCTGATCTTGCTCGTGGTCGAGCAACGGCTGAAGTTCAGCTTTCAATTTTGCCAGGCGCAAGTCGTCCAGCGGGCATTCGAAAACCGAGTATTGCAGCCGCACGCCAAAACCTTCCAACGAGCGTGCCACT
>Ga0116112_1002108_pt1 | contig 12420 bp, 10 predicted proteins | sample June2015DPH_8_15_FD_89721 | JGI IMG/M metagenome (GOLD analysis project Ga0116112, IMG submission 89721) | Peatland microbial communities from SPRUCE experiment site at the Marcell Experimental Forest, Minnesota, USA - June2015DPH_8_150 | ecosystem: Environmental > Terrestrial > Soil > Wetlands... | reverse complement strand
GTCGGCGTAGGATGTGAGGCGATCGACGGGCAGGTCATAGCGCAGCGCCAGGCGAGGATCGCCGTGGCAACGGCCGCAGGTCTGCGACGAGACATTCTCGGCGTTTAAGGGAGAGCCGGCGCTTTTTGGGTCCGTGATCAGGTGCTCGCCGTGGCAGTCGATGCAAACGGGCGCATCCCGCACGCCGTTCTTGACCGCTTCCCCGTGGACGCTCTCGTTAAACTCGCGGGCGATTTCCTTGTGGCATTGGCCGCAGGTGCCGGGCACTTTCCAGTGATTGACCTTGGATCTGGCATCGGTGGCGGGATAGATGTCATGACTGCCATGGCAACTGGAACAGGTTGCCGCATCCTTGCCGGCCGCGACCGCGCGCCCGTGAACGCTTTGCTTGTAGGAATCCGCCGGATGCGCCACCGGAATTTTATGCCGCGACAGGAACCCTGCATCGCTGTGGCACTTTGCGCAGGTATCCGCCATGTTCTTGCGCGCTACCGTCGAATCGGCTTCGCTGGAGGCTTTCACGGCGTGGATGGGACCGTGGCAGGAGACGCATTTGGGCGCGTCGGGGTCGCCGTTTTTCGCGGCTTGGCCGTGAATGCTGGACGCCAGGTCCTTCACTTCGTCCGCGTGACACTCATTGCACTTTCCGGGAATCAGCTTTTCCGCCGTGCCGAGTTCGTGTACATTGCCGTGACACGTTGCGCATGCGGATTCGCCGAGCGTGGAGTGGGCGCTGGCGGGGAAAGCTTTGGCCTCGTCGGCATGGCAGGTGGCGCATTGCACTTTGGCGATTTTGGCGGGATGCGGGAATTCTTTGATGGCAGTGTGGCAGTCCTTGCAGCTGAGAACCGCGTGGGCGCTGGCGGCATGCTTGGCTGGGTCGATCGAAATACTTTTCCCGGCGGCGGACTTCATTCCCGCTTCGCCATGGCACGCCAGGCATTCCTGGTCTCAGCGGCCGCAGCCGCAGACACGGCGAAAGTCACAAGCAAAGCCAGGTAAATCACAGCAACCCGAGTCGCGCGCATTTCCAGACCCTTCTTCGTTAATTCAAGTGCAAAAATTCAAGTGCAAAGCAGTCAACCGCAAATCGGCTCTAGCGGTACGCGAACAACATCGCATAGATGATCCACAACACAATGAAGAATCCCACTGTCAGCGCTGCCCAGGCGAAGGCTCGAATCGTGCGGGTGACGATTGGTTGATACGCCTCCTCCATGTGCTCTTCCAGTTGCCCGCTGGCGACCAGCGCTTCATACTCTCTGGGCTTGTCTCTTTCCAGTTCTTCGAGCGGCATGCGCCCGGTGAATACGGTGATGTCCATGGGAAACTTTTCCGGGCGCAAGTGGGTATTGAAGAAATGCACGGTAAAGATGAAGCCCGTGGCCAGCAGCGCCTCGTCGCTGTGAATGATGGTGGCGACGTTGAGGAACGACCCCGGTATAAAGCGCGTGAAGAACACCGGGAACCAGAGCGTGAGGCCGGTGGAACCGATGACCGCGATCCCCCAAAACACAGCGAAATAATCGAATTTTTCCCAGTACGTCCAGCGGCCATAGGCGGGCCGCTTGCCCAGGCCCACAAACCACTTCAGCGTGCCCACTAGCTCCGTCAGGTCCCTGCGGTTCGGCATCATGCTGCCCGGTCCGAAGAGCAGCGCGAGCCACGAACCGTGCTCACTTTTCTTCTGCCGGTACAGGTCCACCAGATGGGTAACGAAAACTCCGAACATCACGAGGGCGGCGCTGCGGTGAATGTTGCCCGCGCTCTCGAATCCTCCGAGCAGATGAGAAAGCACTGCTGCCCAACTTGTGTAGGAGAACTTCAGGGTCAACCCCGTCAGCGCCAGGCACATGAAGCTCACGATCATGCAGATGTGCAGGATGCGCTGCAACCGGCTAAAGCGGACGAACTGGCGTTCCGGAACTTCGCCCTTAGGCATCGGGGTGCTCCTTGGTGCTTTCCTTGGCGGCGTGAGTTTCGGGCATGGCCGCGAGTTTCGCTTCCGCGGCGCGCAACTCCTGGCGCATCTGGAAAGCTCGGGGCAGCCAGAGCAGCGTATGGGCGCCACCGACCACGAAGGTCACCAGGAGCAGCGTGGTCATGCCCCAGAAGGTGTAGAACAGGAACGGGTACTTTTTGGGGTCGTGGTGGGTGGCGTGCGTCAGGTATCCGGCGAAGCGCCGGGTCGCGCCCGCATGGCACTTGCCGCAGGTAGCCGCCACGTTCGCCCGGCTGAGGTGCGAGCGCGGATCCGTCACCTTGAGCACGTCATGAGATCCGTGGCAGTCATAGCACTTGGCTGCCTTCGTGTACCCCAGCTTCGAGACCTTGCCGTGATAGGTATCAAAATAGGTCTTGGCGATCTCCTCGTGGCAGCGTCCGCACGTGCCCATCACGGTCAGCCGGAAGCTGTTCTCATCCGTGCGATGAATGGCATGAGCCGTGTGGCAATCGTTGCAGACCGGGAGTGGCTTGCTGTATCCGCTCACTCGCTTGGCATGGATGCTGTTCTCAAACTGCTCCTCGATGCCGTGATGGCACTGCCCACACGTGTCCGGCACGTTGTTTGCGTTCACGCTCGAGGACGGATCGCTTCGGGGAAGGATGTGGTGAGCGGTGTGGCAACTGGTGCAGGTCGCCGTCACCGTCAGGCCGTTCTTGAGCAGAGTTCCGTGAATGCTTTCCGTATAGTTGGTGATGATTTCGTGCTGCAATCCGGTGTAGCGCACGGCAGCCTTCTGGCCCTCGCGGTGACAACGCGCGCAAAGCCCGGGAACGTTGGTCGCGAAGGTCGCCGACTGCGGGTCTTGTTTGCCAAGGATGGCATGCGTGCCATGGCATTCCTTGCAGATCGGGGCATTCGGATCCTTCTTGGCAACCTGCTGTCCGTGGATGCTGGTAACGTACTGCTTGCCAATCTCATCGTGGCAAGCGGTGCAGTCCACCGCGTGGGTGATCGTCTCACAAGCGCGCACGCGGGAGGCGTTTACTTCCGAGTGGCACTGGCTGCAGGCAACTTTGTTGTGCCGCGAATGGCTTACTTCGCCTACGCTGACGTACATGGATTGCCCGTCGCGCGCGCGACGCAGTTTCTCGTCGGCGTGGCAACGCATGCAGTCCGCGTTGGCCATACCCAGTTCATAGAAGACGTTCCGGATCTTATGGGGCTGATGGCAGTCCGGGCAGGAGGGCAGGACGTTGGCCTGTTTTTCCCACAGCTCTCCACGAATGGTCTTGCGGTGGACCGCTTCGATTTGGGTGTGGCATTTCGTGCAGGTGGCGGCAATGTTCCGGCGATTGATGGAGGAAGCGGGATCGGTGTGCGGCAAGATCAAGTGCGGGGTGTGGCACGTGGCGCAGGTCGGAGCCACCGCCAGCCCCTTCTTCAGCAACGCCTCACCGTGGATGCTCTCGGAGTAGTTCTCCAGAATATTGTTCTGGGCAATTTCGCGATTGCGCGAAACAGCAGTTCCCTCACGATGGCACTGGCCGCAAACGAAGGGCACTTTCATTGGCGCCACCGCTGACCGCGGGTCCTTCACCGGATAGATGTCGTGGTTTCCGTGACAATTCACACAGCGGGGCGCCAGCGGATCGCCGCGTGCTACGGCCTTCCCGTGGAGCGACCGGGCATGTTGCTCCTGCTCGGTGGCGTGGCACGTGCCGCACTTTACCGGCGCGGGCTTCTCGTGCGGCAGTTCTTTTCCTTCCAGGTCGGCGTGGCAGCCGGTGCACCCGAAGCTGCCATGTACAGAGGTCGCAAATTTCTTCCCGTCCACGTACAGCGAAACCGTTTTGCCGGCACGCGTCGTGCTCATGCTCTTCTCGCCGTGGCAGGCGAGACATTCCGCTCCAGGCTGGTCGGCGGCGCGTGCGGGCCATTGCGCAATCAGCAGGGAGAAAACCGTGGCGACAAGGGTCGCAACCACAATTCTCAGACCAGCACGCCACTTCTTCCGCACATTTTCCTTCTCAGCCATGTCAAACTTTCAGCAATGCTTACATAAATGCGTTGCAGCTCGGAAGGCGCGTCCCTCAGGGGCTAAAGCCCCCAATTCTTCCGGGCCCTAAGCAGCACGGCTCAAGCCGTGCCCTACCCAAAACCGATTCGTGAAACCAGCGTTTCAGCAATGCTTACTTCATTCCCAGGTCGGTCAGAACCTTGGGATTTTCTTCCCCCGATGCCAGAACGTCATGGCACGCGGAACAGTCGTTGGTAATGGTCTGGCCATCGGCACTGGTATGACTGCCGTCGTGGCAGCGGAAGCAGCCCGGCGAATCGTTGTGCCCAAGATTATTCGGGTGAGTGCCCCAAGTCAGGCGCATGTCTGGGAAGACGTTGCGCAGGTAGATCGCTGCCACCTCCTTGACCGATTGCTCCACCAGTGTGCGCCGCGTCTTGTAAATCTGCGGGTAATTGGTCCGATAGAAATTGTTGAGTTCGCTGGCGATGCGCTGCTGTGCCACGTCGCGGGTGGGATAATCCACCTTGAGAACCTCGACCGCCTTTTTCCTGATGTAGGGAAGTTCCGGGCTAATGAGCCCGAGCGACATCTGCTTGTCCACTGCGTTTTCGGGCAAGTCGAAGGCATGCGTGGGCCGGTTGTGGCAATCCACGCAATCCATCACGCGATGCTCTCCCTTGTCCAGCTGTTCTTTGGTGGGCTTGGCATCGCTGGAAATGAATTCGGTGGTCTTGCCTGTATCGTCGGTGTAAAAGACGGCCGGGATGACCTGCCGCTCGGCATCGGTCGAAATGTAGCGGATGCGCGCATTGTCGGCGAGGTGGCGCCCGTGGATGCCGACCGAACCCCGCCAAGTGCCTCCGCCCACCTTCAGCAGCAAAACGTCCTTCTGCGGTGTGTTTTTTTCGTCGTCCTTGTAGCTGGTCCTCACCAGGAACTTGCCGCCGGTAAAGCGTTGCGGCCAGTGACATTGCTCACAGGTCTCGCGTGCCGGACGGAGGTACTTTACCGGCGAAGGAATGGGGCGCGAATAAGTGTGAAACGTTACCGCGAAGACCTGCCGCAAACCCGAAAGCTTCGACCGCACAAACCACGATGCGCCCGGCCCGATGTGGCACGCGACACACTCCACCCGGGAGTGGGGAGAGTTTTGATAGGCCGTAAACTCGGGATCCATCACGGTGTGACAAGTCTGCCCGCAGAACTCCGTCGAATCCATGTATTGCACGCCTTGGTACGATGCCGTCCCAACAAGGAGCAGGTTGAGCATGGTCGCCGCGGCCACGTACTCCAAGGTGCGCCGCACCACAGGCTGTCCCAGGTCGATGGCGGGGAAAATCTCCGGCAACTCACCTCTCTGGAGCAGACTTCTCCGCCTGAGCCAGATGCCAAGTGGAATCAGCAGCAAACCGAGTACAAAAACGCCCGGGAGGATCAGAAAGACCAGAAGGCCTATATAAGGATGCGGGGGCCCCGGCAAGAAAATGTCATAGAACCAGAAGGCGATGGTGGTGAGCGCCGTGCTCGTGGTGACCACGGCGCCCGTCAGCGTTATGGGATTCTGTCCCAGGAAATAGATTGGCTCCGCCCAGTCTCGTATGCGTTCTCGCAGAGTCATTTGAAACCGCAGTTTCCTTTCTTATATGCGGCGCCGTCCAGGCACACGACAAACCTCGCCGCGGGATCATCCGCCGCGCTGGACGACCAGCCAGACCTTGATGGCAGGGGCCGGCGTTACTTCTTCAACGTACGGATGTGAGCCACCAGCCCTTTGACCTCTTCCGGCGTCAGAGACTTGTACGGGGGCATCTTGGGGGGCTTACCGTTCGTGATGACCGCCGCGAGATCCGCATCCGATTGTTTTTGCACAGCGGCACCAGAGAGATCGTGGCCGGCCGCTTTCATTCCGTCAGCGCCATGACACATGGCACATTTTGATTTGTAAAGTGCCGCGGCGTCTTGCGCATGCGCCGACAGGGGGAGGGCGAGGACAACAACCAATGCTACTGCGACGGTAAACACTGCGACATCAATTCTCTTCATATTTAAGCTCCGTTCGAATTTAGTTAGCTCAACACCGAAAGAGAATACAACTACAGCCCCACATCTACAAACTGTCATATTGAACTTTTTGAGGTCGGAGGTTCTGTGATCCAGATCACACTTGCTTGTAATCCTGTTGCAGTCGCTCGATTCGCCTCAGAGGCAGTGAAATTAACCCCGCTTAAAGTCTCAGTGGATGGATGGGCATGCGCTACGTCTTGGGGGGAGTGGATCTCCCGGCCGCTCCCTCAAAATGCGCTTCGATTTCTTCCAGCGTCTTCCCTTTTGTTTCCGGCAGAAACACCGCAGCCGTGATGAAGTAGATTACGGTGCAGGCGGAAAAGCCAAAAAACATGGCCGCGTAACCATGCTTGCCGACGGTCGGCAGGAACATGGCGGCAATGGTCGTCGAAACTGCCTGGTTGATCAGCAGGGCGACGCTCATGCCGTTGGAGCGGATGCGGGTCGGCATCAGTTCGGAAAGCGCCAACCACACGCACACTCCGGGACCGATCGCGAAAAACGCCATAAAGACAAAAAGGCTGATCGCCACCAGCCAACCATTGTGCGTGGTCGGCACCGGAGTAATCAGTGCATGGTCAATTCTTAGCGGCGCTTTGCGCGACGCATCGAGATTGCTGAACGGATTCGAGAAGAACGCGACTACTTGATTGGCGGGTACGCAGCCCTCGCGCGTGATTTCAATGGGCTTGGCTGACTTGTCATTGGAACGTGCAACCCTGGTCGCGGCGCGGAAATCTCCGTATGAATAGATGATGACCAGAGAGGTCGGTCGGTTGCTGATCGCCTTGCCGGCCTCACCGTTCGTTGCGAGCAGCGTATTCGCAGCCTTTTCGTCGTAAAGCAAGGTGACCTTCTGGCCGGCGTCAACCATCGACTGAACCGCGTCCCGAGAATCCACGCGCAGCTTTTCCGTCCGGCGGAACAGCAGGCCGGTGCAGAGGAGCGACACGATGATGCCGGCACTGCCCACAGACAGCAGGAACTTCCGACCCTTGCGGTCCACTAGCAGGACGCCGCCGATGGTTATCAGGAAATTGATGATGGTGAAAATGACGTAGCCCCAGTGCGCCTGGAAATCGGAGAGGCCGCCCTGCAAAAGAATGTTGGTGTTGTAGCCAATGATGGAGTTGACGCCAGTGGCCTGGTTGCAGGCGAGAATGACACAGGCGAGGACAAACGGAATCACATATTTGCGGCGGAAGAGCGATTCCTTTAGCTTCATTCCGACGACCTTGGCTCCGGTTGAGGTCTTGGCCTTTTCAGCGGCCGCCGCTTGCTCCATTTCCGCCAGCTCGACGTCCGCTTGCTGGTTGGTGCGAGAGCGCAAAAGCGCAGTCTGGGCGGCATCCCTTTTCCCGCGGCGAAACAGCCAGCGCGGAGACTCCGACACCATCAGGCTACCGATCACGAACAAGATGCCGGGCGGCAGAGAAACCCAGAAGATGCTGCGCCATGCCGTATCTTTGAAGTCGAACAGTCTCGCGGGATCGCCCAGGTGAGACACCTCGTCGACGCGAAAACTGAAAAACATGCCCACGACGGCCGCGGTCACAATCCCGAGTGTTAGCAGCCACTGAAAGATGCCCGTCCCCTTGCCGCGGTTCGTGGCCGCCAGGCACTCCGCCAGATACAGCGGGACCACTACACCGATCAGGCCGGCGCTGATGCCCTGTAACAGGCGGCCAAGAACCAACGACTGGTAGCCATGGGAGAGCGCAATGATGGGAATGCTGCAGACGAACAGCAGTCCGCTGAGCATCATCAAAGGCTTGCGCCCCATCCAGTCCGCCAGCGCGCCCGCAAACAGGGTTGAGATCACGCTACCGAGGAGCACGGCAGCAACCACAATGGAAAGCTGGCCCGCATTCAATCCGGAAGTGGCCTCCAGATAAGGCAAAGCCCCGGCAATGATGCCGACGTCCACGCCGTACAGCAAGCCGCCAAGTCCGGCCACCAGCAAGAGGAAGCGGTTGTAGCCAGCCTTTTCGTCGCGCGCCACAGTGGCAGCCCTTTCGCCTTTGGTAGCAGAGGTCAGGAGTTTATTACCTTCGAGATGGTATCTCATGAAGTGATCTCGGATAGGTAGGGGTCTTTCGACTGCGCGGCTGCTTCGCTTCGCGTAGCAGCCACTTCGCTCAAGATGCCAATCTTATGGAGCTCAAGATGACTCTCTTCGTGGGCCGCGCACCGACGAGGCTGAGCGCCACCACTGAAATCCTGCTCCATAAAATTGGCAATCAGTCGCCAAGGTCACGAGGTTTCATCTTTATCCCGGGTATCCGTCAGGATGCTTGCGATGCCACTGCCACGCGCTTTCCACAATGGATTTCAAATCCGGGAATCTCGGCTGCCAGCCCAGTTCGCGCCGAATTTTCTTCGAGCTCGCAATTAACACCGCTGGATCACCCGCGCGGCGCGGCGATTCGATGACGGGAACCGGATGTCCGGTGACACTCCGCGCCACTTCGACCACCTCGCGCACGCTGAATCCCCGTCCGTTGCCCAGGTTGTAGATCAACGGACTGGACTTCTCGAGCGCTTGCAGCGCCAGCAGGTGTGCGCGCGCTAGATCGCAGACGTGTATGTAATCGCGCACGCAAGTGCCATCGGGGGTGGGGTAGTCGGTGCCGAAAATATTCACGTGTTCCGCGCGGCCTAGCGCGACTTGCAGAATCCTGGGGATCAGGTGCGTCTCCGGTTGGTGCGCTTCGCCTTGGTCCGGGCGGGACGCACCGGCAGCGTTGAAATATCGCAGGCTGGCATAGCGCAGGCCGTGAATCTGGTGGAACCAGGCGAGCATGCGCTCCACCAGCAGCTTCGATTCGCCGTACGGATTGGTCGGAAGGACGGGATCGTCCTCCTCAATCGGAGTGCGCTCGGGATTGCCGTAGAGCGCAGCGGTCGACGAGAACACGAAACGCTTGACCCGGGCGGCGAGCATCGCTTCGAGCAGGGTCAGCGCATTCGAGGTGTTGTTGCGGAAAAATTCTTCCGGGGCCTTCATGGACTCGCCCGCTTCGATCAGCGCCGCAAAATGCATGACGGCGTCAATCGCGCGAGACCGGAGCAACTGGTCAAGGCAAGCGCGATCCGCCATGTCGCCCACCACCAGTTCGGCGTTTTTTGGTACTGCCTGGCGATGGCCGCGACTCAAGTTATCGAAGACGACAACGTGGTGTCCTGCCTGCAATAGCTCCTCGGCAACGACGCTGCCGATGTAGCCCGCTCCCCCTGTAACTAGAACCCTCATTCGCTTCGCTCCCGGTTTCTCGGGCGACTTCTCCGGCTGCACGACTCACGGCAAGCCCAGGTCCCACTAATTCCTGACCACATTCAGCGTTGAACGCACGAGAGTTGTACCGTGCATCTGAAATGTTGTCAAGAAAGGCTGCCTCGTATCGAACCGTTGCGTGTCACGCACGGAGGAGCGCACGAACCCGATCGACCGTTCAGGAAGCAGCTATCCACGAAACTATCGAGAAGAGGAGCGCGTTCAATGCCAAAGAAAAACGTCCCGGAGGAAGCATCCGGGACGTTTTCTTTCTTAGGCTTCGGATTCGTGCGCAATGTCAATGTGAAACGGCGGCGAACAGCGGCGAATTCATCAGGGACTGGAACTTCTGATCGTCGCTCTTGAAGTGGATTTGCAGGTTCGAGCCGTCGGAATCGACGCTGGCGGCGTCAATGGCAGTCTTTTCGATCGCGCTGGCACTGAGCTTCTTGTAAAGCATAACGCCCTTGAGGATGGTGGACAGCGTGGCCGCGGTCATCGAGTCGGCGGTTTGAACGCTCAAATCGAAATTCACTCCAGTCGCGAAGTTCATGGTGTAGCGAGAAGCCAGAATGCGTTTCTTGATGCTTTCGTAGTCGCCGACTCTGGCGGCATCGCCCATCACCGAAAACATCATGGCCTGAGTTCCCTGCTGGTCGAGGACGCTCCACAGAGGCGCGCTATCGACGGCCGCCATCTGGTCGGTCATCACCGGATTGGAATCAAGCGATGGGCGCTTGCCGTCGCGGGTATCGAGCGCGCTGTGCAACGAATCCTCGGTGCCGAAGGCCAGCGTGTTGTCATCCAGGAAGGTCATCACGAAACCGTTTTCCATGGGGTAAATGCGGTCTGTACCGTATTTTGTGGCCGTGATCTTCTTGAGCTTCAACTTTTTGAGGACGGCTTTGGCCGAGAACGATCCCTGGGCTACGCCGATGGTTTGAATACCTTTCTTTTCAGTACGGAAAGAGGCGAAATCGAGCTGGTCGAGATCGTGGTCGGAATCAATACCGATGCCTTTCAGGGCGCTCTCGAATTCCTTCAGGTTATCGGGCAGCACTTTTTCTTTGAGCGCCTGTGCGGTGGGTGAATCCTTCAGCGCCCGGTAGTCGACGCCAATCAGTTGTTGAATTTCAGAAGGCACCAGGGAACGCGCTGACGACGCGATGGGCATGGCGTAGCCGACCGTCGCGCACAGAAGCAAAACCGCAAGACACAAATTCTTCATAGAAATCCTCAAAACGAAGTCCTCAAGATGGGTCTGAGACGTTTGGATGCAAACCGCAAACCGTGGGTTGACGATCTTTGGCGGTTTCACCTGTTCCTTAATATTAATATTCTAGTCCCTAATTCGCGAGCGGTACCGTAACTAAAGTGCGTCCTCTCCGGCATGGTCTTAGAACGCTGGAATCGCGTGGGTTTGCGTGGAAAACGGACAAGGCGGCCATTTCTTTCATTGGCAGGCGAACATCAGGAGAAACCTCCACACCTCACTCAGCCTTGTGATAGCACTCACTGACAGTTCGAGTTCTGTACCCTATTGTTTGCCATACCTCAGTTTGTACGTTGAGTGTTTCAGAAGGTGAGCTATGAAAGTTCATGAGGTAATGACTAAGAACCCAGCATTCTGCTGCCCATCCACTTCTGTCGTGAGAGCTGCCGCGACCATGCAACAATTAGATATTGGAGCTTTGCCGGTGGTCCTGGATCCGTCTACTCCGAGGCTGCTCGGGATGGTAACCGATCGCGACCTTTGTCTGCATGTTGTGGCTGGTGGCAGAGATCCGGCGGATATCTGGATCAGCGAGTGCATGACGGTGAACCCCATTTGTTGCGCGGTTGGAGATGATGTTCGCTATGCACTGGAACTGATGGAAGAGCATCAGGTCCGGCGCCTGCCGGTGGTGAATGCGAAACATGAAGTCGCGGGTATTTTGTCACTCAGCGACCTGGTCGGCAAAGGGAGCATCAATAGCGGCGAGATTGCCGAAGCGTTACGGACAATCTGCGAGCCCGTCCGCGAGACTACCGAGCCGATGGAAATGATTACTGCCGCCTGACGGGTGGGCGACCAGGGGGTCGACTTCAGTCGCCCTGCGGCTGGTGCGCCCGCTTTTGGTGCGGTATTTGCGGCGAAGCAGGTTCTAGCCTCTCAGCGCCGCTGCGCGCTTCCGCGTCTCAGCCACAAACGGCTCTGTCGCCCTGTCTTCCAGCGAATCAAGGAGCGCCGGTCTCCTTGGGGACTTCTTTCTCTCCTTCCTTAAAGGTCCGAACTAACCGGAGCAATACGTCTGCCGCCTTGAGTTGGTCCCCAAGGGATAGGGTGGTCTTGCTGGTCCTACTTTTCAGGTAGCCATAGTTCTCAATCGGCGCACCTGAAGCTTGCGTAGAGTCGATGTTGACATAGACTTCACCGATCAGCCCGGCAGTGTTGGTTTCTGCGATTGAGTCCTTTGGAATCCTGATTTCATAAGTTGTAGCCAGCGCCATCTCGACTTCCGCTGGGCAATTCTTGTTCTGCGGATTGGCTCGAACGCTGCGGACAGTCCCCACATTGACTCCAGCAATGCGAACCGGAGCGCCCGAACGAAGGCCGCCAGCATCGTCGAAACAAGACTTGATTGTCTGGCGGGAATAACGCAGGGGGTTAATCAACAAACTGCCGATGGCAGCGAGCCCGACGACGATCATCAGGACGAGCGTCAATTTTCTGACCATGCTTTACACCTTCAGAGTTAGCGCTCTCTTCCGCGTCTCTGCCACAAACGGCTCGTCTTTCAGCGAATCCTTCTTTAGCGCATCGAGGTTGATCTCGACGTTCGCGAGCGCGCCTTCGAGAGCAGATTTGGCCAGGGCAATTGCGGTCGTCAGATCGGATTTCATGTTTGGGTTGGTGATCGGCTTCAGATTGGCCGCAATCTGCGCCACCTCGACTACGTTTTCGGCAACGCCTAAAGGCACGCTGGTCGCCTGTTTGAGCGCGGCGGCGATCGCCGCGCCGCCATCGTTGACATTCGCCTTGCCATCTGACGACTTGCCATCTGACGACTTGGCAGACTTGTAGGCCTTCATGACGACGTTGTAGGAGTCGGCGTCGGCGTCGATCGCGGCCTT
>Ga0116112_1002104_pt1 | contig 12430 bp, 3 predicted proteins | sample June2015DPH_8_15_FD_89721 | JGI IMG/M metagenome (GOLD analysis project Ga0116112, IMG submission 89721) | Peatland microbial communities from SPRUCE experiment site at the Marcell Experimental Forest, Minnesota, USA - June2015DPH_8_150 | ecosystem: Environmental > Terrestrial > Soil > Wetlands >... | reverse complement strand
CGGACGGCGATATTACCAAAACTATTTTCAGAGTTCAACACCCCTTGCGCCCACGCCAAACAGTCAATCATAGAAAGCCGGCCATGTTCCCGGGTCGCCGTCAGACGCGAGCGTTTCGTATCTGTGAGCGCACATGAGCGTATCCGCTCGCGCCCCCGTATCTCATAACAGCATAAGATTCGGGGCTTCATGCGTGCCTCGGTCGCGTTATTGGCCTGTTTTCAGTCGTGCAAAGTGCCCTGCCAATGCCGCGGGTATATTCATTCGGGGGCTACAGTACCAAAACCCTATTCATGCTTCAAGAAGATTCTGACACATGCCGAAGAAGAGGTTAGTGGAAAGCCGGGAATCGATCGCGTCACCCTCAGGGACACGCATCCCAAACTGTTAAACAGATATGAGCACTCTCGATATTCAGCCTTTAGATCAGGCCCGGCGGAAAGAACAGCTTTTGCATCCGCACAGGCCGGAGGAAAAGATTTTTCTCATGTGCAAATTCCGCGGTTGTACGCCAATAACGGCAGACCAAAAGACAAGACTAACAGGAGAAGTAATTAGCCACCCCATACAAGAAAATGGAAAATTCCAAAAACCATATACGGATTTCAGGATTATTGGTGTTCCAGCGATCTGGCCCCTCGTGAACTAGTATGTATTTCAAAGACTTATAGTTGCTAAAAGTTTGGAAGCTAAAGTGCTTTCAGTTCGTGTGTCGTTGACTGTCGTTAGCAAGAAGGGTTTCAAGGAACACCCGAAGTATCAGGAACAATGAAAAATATTTTCAAAAATCGATTTCTTGCTTGACATGGCACCGACCCAATGCTATATAGCTCCCCAGAGGAAGGGATTGAAAACTTAAGCCGATCATATGCTGTAAGAAGCCGTGGTCTTAACAAGTTAACGGCAGCCATGCCGTAGCTTTGCTGACAAACTACCGAAAGGAGAAAAACGATGTTAAACCGTTATTCCATGAGGGTCCTTGCGATTAGCATAGGCTGTGTTTTGGCCTTCTCCCTCGCGGCATCTCTTTGCCGGGCTCAATTCACAACGGCAGGAACGTTCACCGGGACGGTGACCGACGCAAGCGGCGCTATTGTACCCGGAGCATCCATCAAGGTGCTGAACCAAGACACTGGCGCGACCACAACCACGGAAAGCAATTCCGATGGCTCGTTCGTCGCTTCCGGACTTCCTGTGGGTACTTATACGGTGACGGTCACGAAAGAGGGCTTCTCGACATACACGCAAACAGGCATTGAGTTGCATCCCGGCACCGTGACCACGATCAGCCCTAGCCTTAAGATCGGAAGTGTCGTTTCGGAAGTAACGGTTAGCGCGACGGCAGCCCAAGTCCAAACCAGCACGCCAGAGGTCGCCAACCAGGTTTCGGGCCAGCAAGCTTACACTCTTCCGCTGAACGGCAGGAACTACCAAAGCTTGGCTGCCCTCATGCCCGGCGTCACAACCGACAGCCCGGATACCGCTCTCAACCAGGGCGGCTTCCTGACCAACAATGTCATGTCGATTAATGGGATGGGCGTGGGCGGCAGCATCTATTACTTGGATGGTGTCACGAACATGAACACAGGTAGCCAGACATATACTGGCATCACGCCGAACCCCGACACGCTTCAGGAGGTACGCGTGCTCCAAAACAGTTACAGCGCCCAGTACAACCTGAAGGGCGCGAGCGTTGTCCTTCTTCAAACCAAGAGCGGAACGGACAAATTCCACTTTACGGCTTTCGAGTATCTCCGGAACCAGAAACTGGACGCGCGCAACTTCTTTGCACCCACGACACCACCTCTTCATCAGAACATCTACGGCGGCACCTTGGGCGGCCCATTGTTTTTCCCTAAACACCGCCCAGCGACCCCCAACACATTCTTTTTTATCAGCTTTCAGGAGTCGTGGCAATCGATCGGCAGCGCTGTCACGGGCGCGACGGCGACGACGGACATGCGAAACGGGACTTTCAACACGCCGATCACAGATCCGCTCACCGGGCAACTTTTCCCGGAGACTTCCCCCGGGTCCGGAGTGTATCAAATCCCGTCAGGCAGGCTCAATCAGCAGTCGCTCCTTCTGATGAACACCTTGGCGCAACTGCCGAACAATGGCACAGCCTTTCTGAACTACATCAATCTCAATCCTACGATCAACAAGACTTGGGATTACCAATACAAACTTGATCATAACTTCAGCTCGCGGTTGCGAATGATGGCCGAATATTTCAATGAGCATCAGATCAACAACAATTCGTACGACACCTTTCTCGGCTCGCCATTCACCACGAGCGCAGACCCCATCATGAGCAACAATCAGGCAGCTCAAATCCAACTCACAGCAACGCTTACTCCGTCCATGGTCAACACCTTTAGCATTGCCACCGAGCAAGCGATCCCATACCTGAACCTTTCCGGGACATGGCTGCTGAACCAAATCCCGGGTTTCAGCGAGAATCTTCCCTTCAAAGGCGGGTTTCGTTCAGACCGTCTGCCCCAGATCACTTTTGCCGGAGGTTGGGCGCCGTTTGGCGATTCGACGAGCTTGCCTCTTTCTCATTCCGGCTCTCTGGATGATACGATAGCAGACGACTGGAGTTGGCTGCACGGAAACCATTTCATCCAGGCCGGCTACGATCTCGATTATGGCACGAAGCGGCAGGACCTGTTCGCTGCGTCCAACGGGTCGTGGTACTTCGACGGTTCCTTCACTGGGAACCCGATTGCGGATTATCTGTTGGGGGACGCCAAAACCTTCTATCAGCAAAGCTCCATGCTGCGGCCGTACGTGCATGACGTCATTTCCTCTCCTTATGTTCAGGACCGCTGGAAGCCCACACGGCGGCTAACCGTGACGGCCGGCGTGCGGCTCATCTATGAGCCTATGCCGCATGCGACGCCAGGAATGGACAGCGCTTTCAATCCCGCTCTGTACAATGCCGCCCACGCCCCCATCGTCAATACGGACGGTACGATCACCGTGACCCCCAGTTACGACCCGTTGAACGGCGTGATACTCAATGGGATCAACGGAGTGCCATTGAACTTGTCGAATACTCACAACTGGTACGTGGCACCGACGTTTGGCTTTGCTTTCGACCCAAAGGGTGACGGAAAGACCGCAATACGGGGTGGCTACGGAATAACTTATGAGACGGTTCCAGCAGGCGCCGATTGCAGTTATACGTGTGCTGCCAACATCCCCAGGGTGGATTCGATAACCCTGGAGAGCGCCAGCTTCCCCAACCCTATCGGCGCGGGCAGCCCTCCTCCAGGCGCGCCGTCGTTCGGCAACAATAGCGGTCTTGACCTTCACGCAATAACGATCCAGAATTACCACTTGACCGTCGAGCACCAATTTACAAGCAACTGGCTCGCTTCGGTCGCCGTAGCGGGTAACGTCGCGAGGCATATTTTTGGCAGTTACAATATCAACCAACCCCTCCCCAGCCCCCCCTACGACTTCAATCCACTCATCAACAGTGACCCGGCCCTCCCTAGCAGTGCTGGGATCTTCCCCTACGTCTATGCCCCGTACCAAGGCTACGCAGGCATCGGTGGCACTGCACTTAGCATCGCCAAAGCCTACTGGAATGCTTTCGAGGTCGCGGTTCGCCATCCAGTCGGACACAATTTGTTCTTGAATGTCGCTTACACATGGCAACACGATCTTGGAGATACTAGTGGGACTAGCGTACTCACGGGGGGAGGCTCGCAAAACTTCTACAACCGGCATCAGGACTACGGTAACGTTTATATGAACGTACCACAGGTCCTCTCTTTCAGCTATATCTACAACATTCCATGGTACATGAACGGGCACGGGTTCGCGAGGGGAGCGCTCGGAGGGTGGCGATACGCCGGCATGACCACTATGCAGAGCGGTTTCTCTTTAACTCCTGGTTTGAGTGTTCCCTTTCAGGGTCTTGCCACTCGGCCGAATCGGGTGGTAGGCTCGTCTGTGGCAGGTCCAAAGAAGCAACAACAGTGGTTCAACACCAGCGCCTTCGCGGCCCCTGCCTACGGCTATTTCGGTACCGCCGCACCGGGTTCCATTCCTGGACCAAGGGTGGTGGACTTCGATATGGCGCTTTACAAGGACTTCCATGTCCACGAGCAGTACATGTTCGAGTTCCGCGCCGAAGCTTTTAATATCTTCAACCATACGAACTTCGGTAGCGTCCAGACGGCCGTCGGTGCCGGAAACTATGGCCAAGTGACGAGCGCGCTCGACCCTCGAATTTTCGAATTTTCCTTGCGGTTCCAGTTCTGAGGGCCGACGAGTGGTCAGCTATTCGATGCGACTGATGGAGTCCAACAGGCATTCTGGCGGGGGCACTAGCTCGGTCAACACAATGCCAAGCCCCATTCATTAAGGGAAAGCAAGAAGTTTCCGTGGGCGCTAACCGAGGGAGCCCTTAGAGCGACCGAGGTTAGCGCCCACAGCCCGCCCCACCGGTCTTTCCCCCACCCCCCCAGGCTTTCCTGCCTGCGGCATTATTTGCCAAAGGGAGGCCTATTGCGCAGGCTGAAGCCTTTCATCCAAGTGCTGTCGGGTTTGGCCTGCGAGGATAGCCCGAGCTTCGGAACCGGCACCGGAGCGGACCTGTGGGGTTGCGATTCGCATACCCTCACGCTCAGGTAACATTCCCGGAATCGCACCCAGCCGCTCTGGTCGAGCCGCTTTTGAATGCCGCATTAATGTGCAGCAGGCGCGTCGGCTCTAGTGCCTTGTATCGCCCCGCTGACGCGGTCGACCTCGCCCATCGATTCACGTTTTTTTTCCGTCTGAAACGTGGCGTAAGCGGTCTCGGCTTCGGTTTTCAAACCCAAACGTTGATACACGCTGCCCAAGGTATAATAGGCCGAAGCCAGGCGGGGGTTGAGCTGCACCGCCTTTTCCAGCTCCTTTCGCGCGGCTTCGAAGTCGTGCTGCCTGGCGTAGGTCTCACCCAGACTTAAATGACATAGCGCGTTTCCAGGATCCAACTTCTCCGCTGTTTTCATTTCACCAAGCGCTTTTTCGGTTTCGCCCATTCGGGCGAGCAAAATACCGAAGTGAAGGTGGTAGTAAGGGTTTTGCGGACTGAGGGCGAGTGCCTTTTCCACGTATGAGCGGGCCTCGGAGAGCTTGAACTCCACTACCTCAATGACCCCCAACATGAAGACGGCGCGGTCCAGCTTGGGGTCCAACTCGAGGGCAAAGCGGAAATGGTGCGCCGCCCGTTGGTAGTAGTCGTCCGCGTTAGTGTCCTGCCCCAGCAGGAAGAAGCTCATCCCGAGCGAGTACACCGTTGCCGCCGACCGAGGTTCCAATCGTTGCGCCTCGAGAAATGAGCGGATAGCGGAACTCTGATCGCCCGCTTTCTGCTGAAGGTGGCCCAAGGTAAGCCAGGCGGTAGGGTCTTCTGGGTTCTTTTCGGCGGCGGCCGAAGCCGATGCCAGAGCCTCTGTCATCCGATGCTCAAAAAGCAGGGTTTCAGCTTTCAGTTTAAGGTAGGGCGCGCTATTGAGCACCTCGGCTTCGTGAATCTTGGCAAGTTCCGCTGTGGCGCACCCCGCATCCTTACGTTCGACACATCGGCGCAACGGCGAGAGCGCGAGATTGATCTTCGCCTCGTCCAGCGGAGGCTCAGAAGCAACCTTAGCCCTTTCGGATCCCGAATTTGGAGTTGCCGTGATGTCGCGTGGTGGGGGCTCACCCGTGTAGTGCAAGGGATTATTGCGCCGGCTAATTTGTTCGGCCAGCGCGCCTTGCTGGTCTGCTTCCGCCGCTCGGCCCTGTCGCAAAAGCCGCCGCGCCAGTTGCGCCGGGAATGCGGCGTCGTTTGGGAATCGTTGCTGGCCTTTCCGCAGAGTCGCCAACGCAGCATCCGGTTGGCCGGCTGCGTCCTCGGCGGTGGCCAGTGCCTGATAAGCCAGCGAGGATTTGGGGTTAAGAGCGATGGCCTGTTTGAGCTGCTCAATGGCCTCCGCATTCTTCGTCTGCCGGATCAGCGTCTCGCCCAAGTACAAGTGGGGGTCGGCAAAAGTTGGGTCCAGCCGAATCTCTTCTCGAAAATCGCTTTCCGCTTCGCTGTAGGCCCCACGGTCGAAGGCGAGGCGTCCGAGGAGGAAGTGTGCGACCGGTATGGAAGGCCCGGCGGCTACGGCCGCACGGTACTCTCGCGTGGCGCCGGGCAGATCATGGCGGTCGGCGCAGGCACGACCCAGCAAGAGATGAAGCCAGGCAGAATCGGGAAAATCGCGCTCGAGCGTGGTGAAGTCCTTCAGCCCAGCCTCCCGGTCGCCAAGGGCGTGGTCCTCCTCAATAAGCGCATAAAGGACGTAGGGGTCCTTTCGACCGGCAGTGTAGGCGGAGGCAAGTTCCTTCCGCGCGTCAGCGTGGTTGCCCAAAGCTCGGTAGGCCATGCCCAGTTCAAAATCCGTCTGAGGATCAGGCGGGAGTTGCTTAAGCACCTGTAAAGCCTTCTGAGGATGGCCTTCCGCTAGCCATGCGACCCCGAGGCTCCGCGAAAGATCCGTATTGCCCGGCCAGCGCGCCAAGCCGCGCTGGGCCCAGATCAGCGCATCCTGGGTACGTTGTGCTCTGACAAGCAGGGTCGTAAATCCGATATAAAGGGCCTGATCGTTAGGGCACAACTCCACGGCTTTATGGTAAGCCGCCAGGCGTGATTCTGCCGAGCCTTGAGGGTCTTGGGCTTGTCTGATCAACTGCGCCGCAGGGTCCTGGCTTGCGCACGCCTTGAGGTCCCGAGCCTGCCCTGTCAGGCCGTACGACAATAAAGGCTTGCCTAGTGTGAGCCCGAAGCCTGGGTTGGTGTCGAATCGCTTGTAGGCCACCTGGGTGAGTTCCAGTGCCGGGTGTTTCCTCCCAGTATCCAGATCCAGCCGGAAGAGCCGAACGTCTTTTTCAAGGTCCGTACCACACTTCTGGGGGGTGGCCACAGGTTTCTGCATGCCCCCCATGGCCACCGTAAAGCAGGAACAAATTGTCAGGACCAGGGAGCGGAAACTCATATCGCAGCTCCTAAAAGCCAGTGGGGGATGGGCCAGGATGACCTCAAAATCAATCGGCCAGATAGTCTTCGTTCCGGATACCACTGGAGGCATCCGCGGCCCGCGATTTCGCGCGGGAACTGCTAGATCACATTTTCATCCCACAACCACTCTACCAAAACCATTTTCATGATTCAACCGCACCGGCCATGCACACTGAGCCGTGGGTCACTGGAAGGCCAGGACGCCGCTCTGCCATTCTTCGACACAAGTACCCTCTGTGCGTATCGCAACTGATCTCAGCCGAAGCGCAAGGCGGCTACGCTCGGCACGGTCCGCCGGCGCTAACCTCCCACGCTCCGAACCCAGTGTCTACTGTATTCGACGACCTTATCAGCGAATTAGGGTGTCATTTTTACCGTTGACAATCTCCGATAGCTCTAATTAAGCTACCAGAATGAATCAGCCACTGACTGAACAACGGATCGAGAAGATCAAACGCCATCGGAGCAGTGGATCAAAGAAAGCAAGCGGTGAATCGGAATGAAAAGGATGAAAGAAACGGCTCCAACCGAGGCGGTTGGGTGTGCAATCGAGGGTGGCCAGGAAGCCAAGACGGAAATCCGTGCGAGAGCCTGGAGCGTGTTCGTCCCATATTCAAATGCCATTTGAGAGGCCAAACGCGTCCGTTCGAGGCACAGCGGCGCACGCAGCGACTGTGCTGTCGCCCAGGAGGGAGTGCGAGAAGGAGAGCACTCTGAATCGGACCGGAGTCACCCTGCTCCTCCTGGGCGCAATCGTCGCGGGCGTGTCGATGCTCGGCGAGCGCGCGGCGACGCAACCGAAGAGCGGGCAAGGTGCTTCGGCAGCGCACTTGGCCTCGATCACCATTGACTATCCCCCGGACGGTTCGATTTTCCCTCCCGAAATTACCCCACCAACTTTCATCTGGCGCGACGCCGCGGAGAATGCCACTCGCTGGCAGATCGACATCGCGTTCGCCGAGGGCTCGGCTGGAATGCACGTCCAGTCCGCCGGTGAGCGGCTGGCCATTGGCGAGATTGACCAGCGCTGCGTCTCTGCGATGAATGAATTGCCAAAGCTCACGCCGGAGCAGGCCGTGGCGCATACCTGGATTCCCGAGGCGGGGGCCTGGGAGGCGATCAAACGCCATTCCGTGACGAGTGCCGCGGTAGTGACCATCAGCGGGTTCAGCCAGCAAGATGCCAAGCATGCGGTGTCGAGCGGCCGCGTGACAATCCGCACGTCTAGGGACCCCGCCGGTGCACCCATCTTTTATCGCGACGTGCCACTGATGCCTTCCGAAACTGAAAAGGGGATCATCAAGCCTCTGGCTCCCAGTGCGATTCGGCTAATCCAGTGGCGGCTGCGCAACGTCGGCGAATTAGAGGGCCGTGTAGTTCTGAAGGAAATCGGCGTCTGCGCCAATTGCCATTCTTTCTCTCAGGATGGCAAGACGATGGGGATGGACATGGACGGACCGCAGAACGACAAGGGGCTCTACGCGATCGTCCCCGTCAAGCCGCAGATGACCATCAACACGACCGACATGGTTACGTGGAATGCTTCTCAAGACAGGCAGGTGAGCCTGAACCGTGTTGGGTTCATGTCGCAGGTTTCGCCGGACGGGAAGTATGTGGTCACGACAGTGAACACAACGGACCGGGCTACCGAGAACAACTATTACGTGGTCAATTTCAAGGACTATCGCTTTCTCCAGGTGTTTTATCCGACCCGTGGCATCCTGGCCTGGTACAGCCGGGATACCGGCCGGCGGGAACCCTTGCCTGGGGCAGACGATCCCCGCTATGTGCAGACGGACGGCGTCTGGAGCCCGGACGGAAGTTACCTGGTATTCGCCAGGGCGGAAGCGAAGGAACCCTATCCACCCGACGGAAAGATGGCTGCGTACGCCAACGATCCGATCGAGTTGCAGATTCAGTACGACCTCTATCGCGTTCCCTTCAACGGAGGCCAAGGGGGTCAACCGGAGGCGATTGCCGGCGCCTCCGGCAACGGCATGAGCAACACGTTTCCCAAAGTCTCACCGGATGGCCGCTGGATCGTCTTCGTCAAGTGCCGCAATGGCCAGTTGATGCGTCCCGACAGTCAGCTTTACATCGTGCCGGCCCGCGGCGGGCAGGCGAGGCGGATGCGCTGCAATACAGCACGCATGAATTCCTGGCACAGCTTTTCTCCCAATGGGCGATGGTTGGTCTTCTCCTCGAAGAGCCGTTCGCCTTACACGCAGATGTATCTAACCCACCTCGACGAAGAGGGCAACGACAGCCCCGCCATCCTGATTGAAAATTCAACGGCCGCCAATCGTGCTGTGAACCTTCCCGAGTTTGTGAACATTCCACCGGACGGCATCATGGCCATTAGCACACCCGCGGTCGACATGTACAAGAAATTCGACCTCGCGGCGGAATTGGGAGAGAAGGGCGAGTACGACGCGGCCATCGTCAAGTGGAGAGAACTCCTATCGACGAATCCTGATGATGCCCGGATCCACAACAACCTGGGCGGCGCTCTAGCACAGACGGGCCGATATGCTGAAGCGATCCCCGAGTTTGAGAAAGCGCTGGAGCTGAACCCCCATTACCACAAGGTTTACCACAACCTCGGCCGCACCCTGCTGGCGGCAGGACGGCCCGATGAGGCGATTCTCACTCTTGAGAAAGGCTTGCAGTATTACCCCGAATCCGCGGACCTCCACAACCACCTGGGTCTTGCCCTGGCGAGCAAAAACCGCCTCGATGAGGCCAAGGCGGAGTTTGACAAGTCTTTGAAAATCAACCCCAACGATGTGATTGCTCACGTCGGCCTTGGCGGCGCGCTCGCGTCCAAAGGTGATTGGGATGCAGCGATCACAGAGTATAGAGAAGCGCTGCGCCTGAACCCCAATCTTGACGATACGCACGCCCTCCTCGGCGCGGCGCTTGGGAAAAAGGGCGACTGGGAAGGCGAGATCGCGGAAGAGCACGAGGCGCTGCGCGTGAACCCGAAGAATGAAGACGCGCACGTTGCGCTGGGCCAGGCGCTGGGACGGAAAGGCGATTGGGATGGGGCGATTGCAGAATACCACGAGGCGCTGCGCCTGAACCCGAATAATGACTTTGCCCACTGGGAGCTGGGCAAAGCGCTAACATGGAAGGGCGATTGGGATGGGGCGATCGCGGAAGAGCGTGAGGCGCTGCGCGTGAACCCGAATAATGAAGACGCGCACGTTGTGCTGGGCCAGGCGCTGGGACAGAAAGGCAATTGGGATGGGGCGATTGCAGAATACCACGAGGCGCTGCGCCTGAATCCGAATAATGACTTTGCCCACTGGGAGCTGGGCAAAGCGCTAACATGGAAGGGCGATTGGGATGGGGCGATTGCGGAAGAGCGTGAGGCGCTGCGCCTGAACCCCAATCTTGACGATGCGCACGCCCTCCTCGGCGCGGTGCTTGGGAAAAAGGGCGATTGGGATCGCGAGATCGCGGAGGAGCGCGAGGCACTGCGCCTGAATCCGAAGAATGGACAGGCGCATTACACTCTTGGTTTCGCACTTGAGTTGAAGGGGAGCCGTCGTGAAGCGTTGCAGGAATACCGCACCGCTTACGAACTCAACCCTCAAGGCCAGGGCTATCGGCAGGCTTACGAGCGCCTCTTGCAGCAGACCAGCCGCCGCTAACGCGGAGTTTTGCTTCCCAGAAACTCTGCGACTCCTGAGCGGCGTAAGAGAAAAGCCTCGAAAGGGGCGAAGTATGCGCTAACCGTTGCGGCGCCACGGGGGCGTTCCAGCCGAATATCCAAGTGGTCCCAGATGCATCGAGACACCACCCGCCTTGGCTTCACAAGCCCCGGTAGGGCAACGATCAAGAAGTCTTGGGCTGGGAAGCCTGAAGGAGTGTGGCGAGGTGAGAAATGACATCAGTTATCGAACGATTCGAGAGCTTTGAATGCAAGACGGGACCTGCACCACGTGGTCGGACGTATCGAGCCACCCTGAAGCTGATTGGGGGCCCGGCAAGCTGCTGGTCGAAAACTGCGTAATCCCTTCCCGCCGCCGGTCGAGCCTGGAAGGCATGAAGGGTGGAACACATTGGGGCTTCATGCTTTTCAATGCATGGCTGTTGCCACCTCCCCCATTCACTTTAGGAGGTCAAGATGCTGACTTTGTTCTCCCATGGTCCCTCTGCACATTTCCCGATTTCCAGAACTCACTTGAATAAGCAATCGGCCGATACTCGATCCTCATGTCGGATTGCGAAGTTGGCCATTTTATTTGCCTGCTGCGGACTGCTGAATGCAGCCCTGAAGGCTTCTCCGCCCTGCACCGGCCGGTGCGGGGCTCCGCCTGGAAGCACACAGGTGATGATTGCCAGCAAAGGGCAAGCGGCGGCGTTGATCGCAGTGGGTGACAACGCCAGCCCCTCGGATCGATTTGTTGCCGGGGAACTCCAGCGGCACATAGAAATGCTCTCCGGGGCAAAGCTGGAGATCGTCTCCTCGCGCGAGGCGGGCCGGCAGGCGAAGGGGAAGAGCCTTTTGTTGGTCGGCAGCCCCGAGAGCAACGAACTCGTGCGCCAGGCGGCCAATCACCGGCAGGTGAACTTCCAGGGATTGAAACCGGAAGGCTACATCTTGCGCCGCCTCAGTCTCGAAGGCCGCCCCTCGCTGGTCGTGGGGGGGAACGATGAGGCGGGCACGATGTACGCGGCTTACGATCTGCTGGAGCGGCTGGGATTCGTCTTTTTGCTGAGCAAGGACATTCTTCCGCAGAAGCGGGTTGAGGTTCCGCTGCCCTCACTCGATGAGCGCGTGGAGCCGGCCTTTCGGCGACGCGGCGTGCACGTCGACAACTGTTATCCCAACCAGACGATGTGGTCACTGGACGATTGGCGAAAGATCATCGACCAGATGGCCAAAATGAGGATGAATTACCTGCAAGTCTTCTGGTTCCCCAATACGCCCTGGCTGTCCTACGAGTACCGGGGTGAAAAGAACTTCCTCGGCGACGCTTCGGTAAAGGAAAGCGGCTACATGTTGTGGCAGTCCCAGCAAGGCTCCTTTCTCGTCAAGGATGTGACGATCGGCCGGGAACACTTCAAGTACCCACGCATCGCCCCCCCTGAGTTGCAGGACGTGGAGACGCCGGAACAGGCGTTTCAAAAAGCGCAAGACCTGTTGCGAGCCGTCATCGCTTATGCCAAGACACGCAAGATCCAAACCTGGCTGGCCATTGACCCGGTCAGCATGCCGCCGAACCTGGCGCGCTTCGCTCGAAACCGCGCCGGCGACCTGCCGTTTCAGCCGGTCCTGGGAGGGGCTTACATGTGCCCCGCCGACCCGGTGGCGCATGAGATCAACGAGAGCCGGTTGAAGAGCCTATTTGCAACGTATCCGGAAGCGGAAGG
>Ga0116112_1002100_pt1 | contig 12444 bp, 10 predicted proteins | sample June2015DPH_8_15_FD_89721 | JGI IMG/M metagenome (GOLD analysis project Ga0116112, IMG submission 89721) | Peatland microbial communities from SPRUCE experiment site at the Marcell Experimental Forest, Minnesota, USA - June2015DPH_8_150 | ecosystem: Environmental > Terrestrial > Soil > Wetlands... | reverse complement strand
GGAGCGCTCGTCGCAACGGCCTCCGCGTCTCTTGCCGTTCTGCTAGGCGCATCGCGAATACTCTATCAGATTGGAGCGGATGGGCTGCTGCCAAGAATAGTGAGAACCTACGACGCGAAGAGGGACGTGGCGCGAAACGGAGTCCTCATCTCGGCAGTCATAGGAATAGTGATGCTTTACGCAGGCAATGTTTTTGTCATAGCCGCGATAAGCAATTTTGGCCTGCTGTTCTCGTACCTCATCGCAACGTTGGCATTGGTGCACTTCAGGCGCCTTGGAAGGAGGGGTACCTTCTCCGTTCCAGGATATCCGTATCTTCCACTAATCGCTTTCGTCGCAATTCTGTCGTTCATGATAGGAATGCCGAGGGAAGCACTTGTAGTAGGAACCATACTGGTCCTCTCTCTAATCATAGCCTACTATTCGCTAAGGGAGTATAAGGATAAGGAACCTGTGAAGATCAGGTTCTTCGATTGAAGACATGATTTGCGGCAAACCGTCGTTGGTGTGTGTGAACTACAACTCTAATCCGACCCCTGGCACACGACGGCTACTCCTCGTCCGAGACCAAGCTAGAGGTCTCAATTCAGGCAGTTCTGAACTCGTCACGGACTTGCACCCGAAGGGCTAAATTCCCACTTCCCGCACATGAGCGCGTCAGTAGCGCGGTCTTGCGCTCAAGGTTTGTACCTATTTTCGGTCTAAATCCCCCCCGGGGCAGACTTTTCACATGAGACAGGCCAAAAACCGAAAAACCCGCAGGGCATTGAACCGAAAAGTCGGGGATTTGGACCCAAGGCATGATGCTGCGACCTGCCCGGACTAACAAGGCCTAGCTAGGTCGTACGACATCGCCTTCATACTCGTTCCACCCCATAACGGCTTTATCGTGCGACTCCATGCTTGACCGAAAGGAACCCTTGTCCCAGAGCGAGCGGAGACTCGCGGCAATAATGTTCACGGACATGGTGGGCTATACCGCTCTTGGCCAGAAGGATGAATCCCTGTCGTTGGCAGTCGTCGAAGCACAGCAGAGGCTCCTGAGGCCGGTGCTGGCGAGGCACAGGGGTCGAGAGGTCAAGACGATGGGCGACGCGTTTCTGGTAGAGTTCGCGAGCGCCCTAGAGGCGGTGAGGTGCGCCTACGACATCCAGAGGTCTGTGAGAGAGTTCAACCTGGCCCTGTCGAGCGAGAAGAGGATGCACATCAGGGTCGGGATCCACCTTGGAGAAGTGGTCGAGAAAGAGGGGGATATCTACGGCGACGCCGTCAACGTCGCGTCCAGGATACAGCCCCTGGCAGAGGACGGCGGCGTCTGTCTCACCCAGCAGGTGTACGACCAGGTCCACACCAAGCTAGAGTTTCCTCTCACGAGCGTCGGCAGCAAGACGTTGAAGAACGTCAGCGCGCCGATAGAGGTCTACAAGATGGTGATGCCCTGGGATGAAGAGAAGGTCATTCCGGCAACGCGGTTCGACAGAAGAAGAATCGCAATCCTGCCTTTCACGAACATAAGCTCAGACCCCGCAGACGAGTACTTCGCTGACGGGATGACTGAGGAACTGATCTCGACGATGTCGAGAATCCGCGGTCTGAAAGTCATCGCAAGAACGTCGGTCATGGGTTACAAAGAAGGACACAAGAAAGTCAATGAGGTGGCAAAGGAGCTGAACGTCGGCACGGTGCTCGAGGGCAGCGTCAGGAAGGCAGGAAACAGGATACGCATTACTGTGCAACTGATAGATTCTGAAACGAGCGAGCACACGTGGGCAGAAAGCTACGACAGGGAATTGATTGATGTATTCGCCGTCCAGACCGACATCTCGACGACCGTGGCTGAAGCGTTAAAGGTTCAGCTCTTGTCCGAGGAGAGAGCTGTGATGGAGAAGAGGCCAACGACGGACCCGGAAGCGTACACTCTCTATCTCAAGGGCCGGTATTCCTGGAACGAGAGAACCCAACAAGGAATCAACAAAGCGGTGGAGTACTTCGAGCAAGCAGCGAGAGTCGACCCCACATTCGCACTTGCGTATTCTGGGTTGGCGGACTGCTACAACGCACTCGCGGGCTTCGATTGGATGGCGCCTGACCTTGCTTATCCCCTCGCCAAACGCTTTTCGATGAAGGCGCTAGAAATCGACGAAAGCTTGGCCGAAGCGCACGCATCTCTTGCCGTGACGCTGAAGAACCAACTCTGGGACTTCGGTTCCGCGGAAAGGGAACTCAGGCGTGCCATCGAATTGAGACCCAGCTACGCCCTGGCCTACCACTGGCTTGCCGGGCTGCTGGGCATGTTCGGAAAGGTCGAAGAAGCGCTGTCGTGGGAAAGGAGAGGCATTGAAATCGACCCCTATTCCCCAACCATCAGCACGGGATTGGCCAACTGGTTGGCTGTTTCTGGTAAGACCGACGAAGCAATGAAGCAATACGGACGAATAGCCAAGCTTGACCCGGGCTACATCCCTGCTCGCATCTGGAAGTCCGAAGTTCATGCGGTCCTGTCTGAGTATGACGCAGCCGTCGAGGAGGCAACGAAGGCGGTCGAAATCGAGAAGACTCCACCCACTGAGCTGAACCTCGCATGGGCGTATGCCACTGCTGGAAGGAAGGACGAGGCCCAAGGTGTTCTCGACCGCGTGATGGGCAGGGCAACGAAGGAACAGGTCTGCCCAGTCGCTATCGGGACGGTCGAGTTTGCAATGGGCAGAACGGAAGAGGGATTCAAGTGGCTAGAGAAGGCCTTGAAGGAAGGAGACGATTGCCTCCAGGACCTCGTGAGTGACCCTTGGTTCAAGCAATTTCGCTCAGATCAGAGGTGGAAGGAAATCTACGCAAGAATGGGCCTGCCCCAAAGCTCATAGTTGCTCTTGCTCAAGCAGAATGGAGGGACTTGTCAGTTCAGGTAGGCGTCCCAACAGGTGGGGCATTGGACCATCTAGTCGAAATCCCCCCCGGGGCAGATTCCAGCTTCCCTTGCGAATCGGGGCAAGACTCGAGCTTTTCTGGCAGTAGTCATCCCTAGGGTAGAACTTGGATAGCAATCCCCGCGACTGCGCAGTTAACTAGGTCTAGCGGCGTGCGAAGAAGTGGAGAAGAATGCGGGTTCTGGTGTTCGGCGCGTCGGGTAAGACCGGCAGGCTGGTGGTCAAAGAATCCCTTGATGGAGGTCATCAACTCCTTGCCTTCGTTCGAAACCCATCCAAACTCGATTTTTCCCATCCTCAACTCACAGTAGTGCAGGGTGACGTCAGGTCAGCGGCGGACGTGGATCTCGCCGTTCAACATGCGGATGTCGTCGTCTCCGTACTAGGTCCAACTCCTGATTCTTCGCGGAACATATGTTCGGTCGGCGTTGCGAACATTGTTGATTCCATGTCGAAGCACGGTGTCAAGAGGTTGATTTGCCTCTCAGACTACGGGAACGGAGAGACAAGGACCAGAGGCCTGTACGCCAGAGTTCTTTGGCTCATCATCCGGGCCCATCTTGAGGACAAGGAGAAGATGGAAGAAACAGTGAAGTCGAGCAACCTTGCCTGGACGATTGTGCGGGCAACGATTCTGACAGACGGCGTAAAGACCGGTTCCTACAAAGTTGGCCCGGAGATCAAGATAGGTCTGGTTCCCAAGATTTCACGCCATGACGTCGCCGACTTCATTGCTAGACAGGTCACTGACGATTCCTTCATCCGCTCGTCGCCGTCGATAAGCTACTGAGTGAACCGTCCGAACCCATTCTCTCTCGGCAGGGCGCCAAATTCGGACTCTTTTGGGCAAGCCACTGGACTCGTTTGGGGGTCGAGGTGCGCACGCTTCTGCACGTCTAGGCATCAAATCGATGATCTTCATCATGGGTGCAACGCGTATAAGAGAGGAGATACCTTCGCTATTACGGTCCTGAAGACATGGACAGCAAGTACACCGTACTTGCATTGGCGTTCCTTCTGACGTTCTCAGCGATCCCTATAGTATATTCATCACCCCCGAAGGGGACTGTGCTCAGCCCGAGTCAGGTGGACACGCACGGACCTCGCATCAGCACGGTCGTGTTCTCTGTCATCTCGTCTGACGCCGCACTCGAGAGCGCACTCGCAGGCGGGACGATCCAGGCCGCGGAGTGGACCTTCTCGGTAAGTTCGTTTAACTCGATGGCTGGCAACCCCAACGTGTACGAGAACACTACTGCGGGCTACTGGTTTGGAGGCATCGCCTTCAACGCACTGCAACCCTACATGAACAACGCCCACTTCAGGCGAGCCATCGCGTATCTAACAGACTACAGTTACATCCAGACGACCGTGCTCTCTGGCGTCTTGGGCACGGCAACTCCATACGTCATGCCCTGCACAGAGTATGGGTTCATGTGCGGCAACGAGCCTGCAGCCTACGGCTACAGCACTACACAGGCGGCAATCGAGCTGGCGGCTGCTGGTCTGCACCCGAGCAATGGCGGCGTGGCGATAGCGCCTGGCTCCGCGAACTCCAGCACCACATGGTGCACATCTGGCGCGCTGCCCTGCCCATCCGGAGACACGTTCGCGCCTGTTCTCACCTACTCGCCAGGCACCCCGTTCAGGGCCGCGCTCGCCGAAGGGTTGGCGGCATCTGCCGAGGAAATAGGGTTCGTGATCACTGCGAAACCGGCGGGAATCCATCCAGGGGAGATCTGGTCCTTGACCGGGTGTCACCCCGGAACCTACGTTCCATCGACCGGGTACAACACCGCCCCAGTGTTCAACGGCTCCTATCTGGCCTACTATAACAACTCGGCATCTTCATGGAGCATGTATGCCTACGCTTGGGTCAGCAGCAACAGCTACGAGTTGCAGGCTATGGTCTGGAACTCTGCTTACGCGTGTACCTCTATCAACTTCGGCAACTTCTACAACACCACGATGGACTACGACTCGAACGCAGTTCTCTACGCGACAACTGTGAGTGGCGCCGAGACGGGGGCCATCAACCTGGCGAAGGTCGAGATGCAGCAGCTACCCTACGTGAGCGGATACTTCACGAACACGCTTTATGCTGACTACATCGCAGGTTGGACAGGGTACGCGAACGAGCCCACAACCGGCCCGAACGCTGGAGGCGGGCTCTACTACACACTGCTCAACATCCACCAGACCGACGCATTGACTGGAGGAACGCTGAACCTAGCGATACACCAGAAGGCCGACCAGGGAGGGATGAACCCTCTGTACAACACGAACTGGATCTGGCAGGAGGACCTATGGGGCGAGGTCTACGGCACTCCGCTAGCCACCCCTCCCACGCAGTTCACCACTGTGAACTCCTTCCTGAATTACATGACGACCAGCTACTTGGTGACTCCATACACCGGCAAGATTCCCTCCGGGTCGTTCTACTACCAGACCCCGGGATGGAGCTGCGGGACGAACTGCAAAATACCGAAGACCATTACCAACGGTGAGGTGATCACGCTGAACTTCGCGAGGAACATCACCTGGTCAGACGGCGTGCGCTTTACTGCGAAGGACTACCAGTACTCTCTCTACGTGTGGGACATTGCCGGGTCGCTCAAAATCCCTGACATCGTGACTCCATATTCATGGGTTCTCACAGGGCCCTCAGGCCTCATAGCGAGTCACGTAACGGTGGGCTCCAAGGTGGACAGCATCTCCATTTACATCAATAGCCTCTCCGTTTGGAACCCAGCAGACGTCATCGTCCCAGTGATGCCTCAGCACGTCCTGCAGTACTTCAACCCTGACCGTATAACAACGGTCATCAATACCCTTGACACGACCTTGCCCTACGTGAGCGATGTCGGCTACTTCACACAATCGGGCAACGGTACCAAAGTACCGACTGCTCCAAAGTGGATGAAGTACGAGCCGAGCATGGAAATCGGCACAGGTCCGTTCACGTTGGCCTCCTACTCCGAATCGACTGGAGGGGGCGAGCTCACCGCGAACGTGAACTACTTCAGAACCGCGTGGTTTGCTGACATCAACGCAACGACGAACAACCTCCTGGCTGGCAACACCTATGCCCACAACTTCACCATCTCCGAGTACATCTACAATCCAACGAGCACCACCTACTGCGGCGTCTCTGCGGGAACCAACGGCTACTGCCCAATAACGGGCAAGGTCAGCGGCGAGTCGTCCGTAAAGGTAAGCAAGGTTGTCGAACTGGAATATTGCACAGGAGTCTCTGTTCCCACAGGGGGCACTACTTGCTCAATGATAGTCAACTCATTGACAGGGAAGCCTGTGACATACAACCTAGTTCACCATATAGTCTACACCTGCACGAACGGTGGCACCGTAACAACAACGACGGGCACCAAGACCTCGCACTCGTGCCCGACCGGCGACAAGCTCGTCAAGACCTACACCAACGGCTACACATTGGCCGTCGACACAACGGGATTTGCTCGGGGTTACTATGAAGTCATCCTCAGCACATCCTTCTCGTTCCAGGGCCTCAGCAGAACCTGGTACCAGGCAACGGGGTTCGAAGTCTCGTAGGCGGGGCCAAGGGCCGACCAAGGATTTCTCTTGGTCAATCGGGACGAACATCGCCTTCTGTGTCCCAATCCCCCCAGGACAGTTGTCGTTGTTCCGTTGGCTGGATGTGGCTAAGGTACGTAGACCACTTTGGGAGGGCAACCTGTGTAGTACGACCAATCTCCGAATCCTGCTGTCACATTGTCATGGCCGACACCAATTCCAATAACCGCACAACTGGGTGACTCGTAAGTCGCGAAAGAGTACGCGGTGCAACCCACATTCCCCGGCGGAAGGCAATGATGGAATCTAAGGGGAGGATAGATTACTGGAGCGCACGCAAACACCACTATCGCTGTGCCCAGAAGAACTATCTGGACTGCGACGGTTCTGCGCTTCATTTGATGGGTTGGACAGCACAGGTCGGCGGCATAATCGTTGTTACCACAGCTTTCAAGCTGGATCTTGCTGGGTAGTTCTCCTCCCTGCCCGATCGACTGCACCCGGCCCCACCGGCAGACCGAGAGCATTTCGCTGGACTCCCCAGAACCTGCTCAGACTGGATTTGAACATCGTTTCACCGATAGGCAGACAACCGCTTGCACCCCGGTGTCCTACTCAAGTTGCAGTCGAATCGAGCCTCTGAACTGCAGTACGAAAGCAACGAGCGCTCCGGCGCATACGACGCTGCATAGGGCGAATAGCGAAGCAAACCCAAACTGCATAGAGACGAATCCGCCGAGGAAGCCACCTGCTGCTGCACCCAATCCGATGAGCGCCCCGTAGAACCCTGCCTGGCCATCTGGAGCGGTTTCGAGAAAGGCAAACATGCTCGATATGTCAAAGAGCGTCCAGAATGCTTCCAATATCGCGAGTATCGCGGCGCCCACGGCCAGTCCGGGGGTTGCGCCGAGGGCCACTAGTAGTAATAGCGGAACCACGACCATCCTCACCCCCGAAGACATCACTAGGCTCTTCCTGGCGCTCAGAGACAGATGACCCACAAGTGGATAGCAGAGGGTTCCCGCCAGTGAGCCTCCGAAGAAGAGTAGGAACACTGTTGACGAAGAATAAAGCTGGAGGAAATATGCCGGAAGGGGAGAGAAAAGCGTGGCCCCTCCAAGGGAAAAGGCGAAGATTCCAACCATGAGGAACTTCGTCGAGGGGTTCAGCTGGCTCAGGATTCTCATAGAGGTGTGGTCTCGAGGTAGTCTCCCTGAATACCCAACGAGATTCGAGACGGTGATCAGAGCAGACGTCGAGCGCTCCAGCCTCACAAGTTTCCTTTGAATCATGAAGCCTGGCTCTCTAGTCAGCACTCCCGACGCTGTCGCCGAGAGCATGCAGAGCACTCCGCACATGAGGAACAATTGTGAGAAACCTACACTAGTCACCATCGCTGCGCCAAGTCCCATTCCCACGGTTTCGCCCAGCCCAGTCAGGAACTGCATGTTCGCCAATCCCCTCTGCCACCCATCTCGCTGCTCGGATTCGACCGTGAGCAGCTGGCGAGCAGGAAGAGTCGCCGAGTACAGAATCGACTTCAGAGAAACCAGAGCGATGAGCTGAGATACGCTCCCCACGTACGGGATTGATATGAGGGAGACGCCCATCCCCATGAAGCCGAGAACAAGGAATGGTCTGCACCTCCCGGCGCCGTCTATCAGCCAACCCCACAGCATCTGCGAGGGTATCAGGGCCAGGGCTGAGACCCCGGCGACGAGGCCAATGTCCAGAAGGCCTCCATGCAGGTTTGAGAGAAGAAAGAACAGCACGAGCATGCTTGACATCCCGTTCGCGATTGCCTGAGGGACCAGGCTGTATTTCCAGAGATTGCCAGATGGAGGGAACACTGGCTTCCGAGAAAGAGGCGCGCAAAATAGAGACCGAATCTAAAACAATTGTCTTGGACGTGAAGACAGCGACACCGAGTCCTTTCCTGACCGTCCCTTGTCGGACGATACAATGACTTCACGCTCAGAATCGGCAATAACCCTTCGCGTGCTGCTTTGCTCAGACTTACATCGTCGTCACTTCGAGGCTTGGACAGGAGTAGGTCAGATGACAGCGAAGGCAAAAGGCATCTTCAGGTTCTACGTGAACCGAATTTCAATACTCTATGCGGGGACCGGGGCGGTGAATGCCCTGATAATCGCTGGGTTGCTCTACCTCCTCAGACACAACCTGCTTCTTCCTCTCCCGGTTTCGACTCTAGTTGCTGTCCTGACTTCCATCTTCACGGATTTTGCCTGGAAGTCCAAGATCGTATTCCATTCCCCTCTTCTTTCGCGCGAGCGGTTCTACAAGTACTTCCTTAACGGTTCGGCGGCTACAATCATCCAGTATATCCTCACCCTACTGCTCTCCACTGTAATGTTCTATTCGATAGCCTACCTGTTCGCCGTGGCAATCGGTTTCCTCTTTGCCTACACAATTTCAAGGCTGAAAATCTGGAAGCAATATGCCCCTCGACCCTCTCAACCTACTGGATGAGACGTTCATTCTCTCGCGCGTGGCTTGGTCTGGCATGGGTGAAGCGGCTCGACGAGGCCATTGCGAATTCTATCCTTCGAAGGCGGTCTAGCAGTCGTATTGGCAGAAGCATCAAGAATTCGTATCGTGCCGATGGCTACGTACAACCTAATGCTCCGACCTGGACACCGTTTCCCAAGCCCCAATCCCCTCGGGGGGCAGATTTCTCGCAAGAGACGGGCCAAAAACTGGAATGTCTGAGGGTATTGAGCCGAAGATTTGGGGGTTTGGACAATGAGTACGCTTGCGACCATAGTGTTTTTATGGAGGGAGCTGGAGAGATTCACTACCCAAGTGTGGTCTCAACCAGAACAGAGACGCCCGAAAGGGAGACCTTCCGTAAACTCGGAAGCACTGGGTACTTCACTCTAAACACCTGGGAGACGCACATGCAAGGGTCCTCTTATCAGGCTGCTGACGCTTTCAGACGCGCCACGCGCAGGGCGGCCCTTCCTTCGGAGCGCAACTGGACGAGCACACAATAAAGGTCCACCTTCCTTCCGTTGATTTGAATAAATGACTGCAGAGAGATCACTCCTACGAGCCTCCGCAAAAGACGTGCAACGCCCAACGGCATCGGCATTCATGCGAGGGATTTTCGCATGAAGGTGCCTGCCCTTTCTCATATGTTCGGACGCCTACATGGAATGACGAGTTCCGGCTAGGGCGCCTCCTGACGACTTCAGTTCGTGAAAGCCCCTGAGCAGGGTCGAACCCTAGCAGGGATATTGTGATGATTCCAAGAGTAGACCGCTCTTTCAGGTGTTCTGGGCTGAAATACACTTTCACGCTAAGGAAGAATGGATGATCACCTTCGAGGTCATACTAGTGCCGATTGTGATCATCCGAGAGAAAGGAACGCCCTGAATGCTAGAAAATGTAAACGAAGATTCCGTTTGCGTCCCAGTCAATTCCACTCTTCATTCCTTTGTCGATGAAATACGCTTCCACGCTCTTCGCATCCACTTCACTATGCGCCTCCCATTGCTTCCACAGTCGAGTGTACCTCCCTTCATCCTCATGCCGCTTCCTCCTGCTTAGAGGGTCGTCTGTTATTCCAATCCTCCAGTCTGAGCAGACACTATGAGATTCTCTGACCGTGGACTCTATTGCGTAGACGATCTCTCTGGTGTCCAATCTCGCGTGTCCTACGACATCGACGTGCCCCTAACTTATAGCTAATCTTGACCTGTCTGCACACCGCTTGCGGATCGAATCCCACGGGCCCCTAACCCGATTGCGCCACTACAGCATTCGGCGTATGTATTGCCCAAGAGGACGCATCTCCAAATGAACCCATTAACCTTCATATCAAGAGACAGAATTTGGTTGCCAACGAAAGAGTAACATGAATGAGAAGCTTGTTTTTGTGGCATTTGGGGACAGCCTCACAGTGGGCTATCAGTCCCCCACACCGGGGGACGGGTTACCCCTACTCACTCCATACACGGAGTTCCTGAAGAAGAGAATTGAGACGATGCCCGACCTTGACACGGAGGGTGCCCCCATGGTCGAAATTCTCAACCGGGGGGTCGTGGGTGAGCTCACCGAGGACATGCTCGACCGTTTCGACCGGGATGTCGCGAAGGTTGAGCCAGATTTCGTGATAATCCTAGGGGGCTCCAACGACTTGGGCTGGGGGGTCGAGCCTCAAGCAGTGGCCGGGAACCTTGCAGAGATGTATCGCGAAGCAGTCAGGCATGAAATACGACCCATTGCTTGCACTGTTCCGTCGGTACTCGGTTTCGACGAAGGGATTCCGCCGAGACTCGTGTTGAATCGGCTCATCAAGGAGTATAGTGCGCAGCATGGCCATGTCTGCGTGGACCTCTTCACAGCCACATGCAACTCTATGACGGGGAGGCTGAGGGAGGAGTGTTCGGATGACGGGCTGCACCTGACTTCGAGGGGTTACGAGGCAATGGCCGAAGCCATCTTCTCCGAGGCTGTGCGCGACATCGTCTCAGGGCATCGGACAGGTGCGGCGTCATTGAATGGCTCTCACCGAGAAGGGTAGACACGGGCCCCCTGGACCCTCCTCATTCCGCAGCGCTCCTTGTGAAGACAATACCGCCCATTCTCCATCTTTGATTCTGCAGGAAGGGGTCTCTCCAGATTTCCTTGTGGACGACCTGCCAGCCGAGCCCGGCCATCAGGCTTTCGATAAACGAAGGACTCATTCCCCAGAGCCAGTGGCTTCTCTCGACATTCCGGGAATCCGTGAAATTGCGCCAATAGTCAATTTCCTTCGTCCATTGTTCGTGAAAGGGAATCAGCTTTGGTGAGCGACTGCCAGAAAGCAAAATCAGGCTGTTGCGATAAGACATGATTGCGTCAGGAATCACGGGATTCGAAATCAGAAAGAAACGTTTGGTCTTCGAGAGCATCAATGAAAGTGTGTGTCTGAGGTCTATTTGATGTGGAAGAACATCGTAAGCCATCGCGAGGTCATAAGTCTGCGCGATGGATTTCATGAACATCTCGTCCGAGAAATCGCCCTTCCTGAAATCCAGACCTTCTCGCAATGCGGGATCGGCCCTCCAATTCTCAGACTCCTCTGCGTCGACCATTGTCACCTTCCTGATTCCAAACCTCGTCAGACACTGTTTGGAGTAATACCCGTCGACTTCCCACATTCCTCCGAAGTCAATGACACTTCTCACCGGCAGACAACGCTCTACTAGACCTAGTTTCCTCCTTACGGTCGCGTCGACTTTGAATCTGTAGGGCATCCTGTCACCTCTGGCCACAGAAGGAAGATCGCAAGTTGATAGACCTTACTTGAGGATACGATAGACCTAGCGGGAATCCACTCTCTGAACTAGGGGATGGCAAGGAAGGGCATTGCACCATCTACTAGGAATTCCTGGAAAGGGGCTTCAGCATCATTCCACTCTCAATTCCTTTCCGGGGACGTCCCTAACGTGGAAGCTGATCATGAGGCGGGGCATTGAAGCCCCACAGGAGTGGATCTGGGACTAAGGCTTGATGTGGTGATCCTGTATCTTCGCATCCAAGTCGAGGATTTCTCTGCACCAATCCGTCGCTTCCTTGTACTTTTTCTCTAGGTCCTTATGGTCTTGGACGTAGGACAATCTCCGGAGCCGCTTTAGGATGTCAGGTGGCAATTCCCTGTCAATGTAGTGCATCCGAAAGTCGAAGTGTAGTGGGGAGTGCTCGATGCGCAGCGCCTCAATGAGGGTCGCCAGGGTGACGGCCCGGTAGTCTTCTAAGGCCTCCAACGAGTGTCCCCGTCTCAACTCCTTGATGACATAGTTGTTGAAAATCGCGAATCTAAGGCTGAGCCTACTCAGTTTCTTCCTTCTCCTTCTTGCGAGTGAGGCCTTGTCGAGTGGCCGGGCTTTGGCCGCGCCGCCCTTGTTGAAGTAGAAGACATTGGTTCCGTGTATTTCTGGGGCGAGGAACATCTCGGGGCTCT
>Ga0116112_1002082_pt1 | contig 12515 bp, 11 predicted proteins | sample June2015DPH_8_15_FD_89721 | JGI IMG/M metagenome (GOLD analysis project Ga0116112, IMG submission 89721) | Peatland microbial communities from SPRUCE experiment site at the Marcell Experimental Forest, Minnesota, USA - June2015DPH_8_150 | ecosystem: Environmental > Terrestrial > Soil > Wetlands... | reverse complement strand
GATCGGCAACGTTCGAGCCTATCTGCGTTCCACCCAAGCTCATCGCTCTCTGGTCAAACGCTATTTTCAAGAAAACCATGTTCGCTACGCTTCAGTGTAAAGTATTTCACGCTCCCGGTAATATGTCGCCTACACCCGAATGATATTTGAGAATACCCTGCCTCACATGGTAAAAAAATTCTGCAAAGTCATAATCTTTCTTTGGACTTACATCAACGAAACAAAGCTTTAAATCGCCTAACCGCTTTTCATTTACAAGCCGGCTCTCGATTTCGGCAACTGCGCCACGATCCATCTTCTGTCTAGATACCAAGATGTTAAAAGTCTCGGTAAGAGACCACATAGATGTGCAAAGCTCGAAATCTTTGAGTTCAGCAAAGACAAGCAAGGCTTCCTCCACCATTTTCTTCTTTGCGTCTTCGGACGAGCAAATGGAAAAGTATGCAATTAAAATATTACTGTCCAAGTAGATTCGCTTCATTTGCCTTTTGCGCGGAATTGAACTACTTGTTTTTGTTTCACCGTCTTCAATGCCTTGAATGACACCACCTCGCCGGATTTCGTCCTAAATTTGATGGTTGCGGGTTTGGTTGACGTTTTGACGGCAACAAATCTTACAGTTTTTTTAGACATAAAATTGTGTTGTGCATGTGGTGCATAACTGGAAAGTGATTAACTACCGGTCGCGTTTCAATAGGAATTGTGCCAGCAATTCGAGGGCGACGGCATGACCTTTGAAACTTTTTAGCGCGGCAAAGGCTTTGTCCGTCAGTTGCTCCGCAATCTTCCGCGATTTTTCCAGACCCACAATCGCCGGGTAGGTCGCCTTGTGCGACTTTGTGTCCTTGCCCGCCGTCTTGCCGAGCTGCTCGCTGGTTTGCGTCACGTCGAGGATGTCGTCAATCACCTGAAACGCGAGACCGACGTGATAGCCGAAATCCGTGAGCGCCTTGAGTTGCACCGGTGTGCAGTTCGCGCTCATGCCACCCAGCCGCACGGAGCAGCAGAGCAGGGCGGAGGTCTTGCGTTCGTGAATGTAGCGGAGTTCGCTGGCGGAAATTTTTTTGCCTTCACCTTCCAAATCCGCCACCTGCCCGGCGACGAGTTGCAGCGAACCGGCGGCCTTCGCGATTTCCAGAATAATTGTCCGGTGCGGATAGCGCGGCCAGCCTTTACTCTGCGCGGCGATTTCAAACGCCTGCGTCAACAGCGCGTCGCCTGCCAGCACGGCGATGCCTTCGCCGAAAACTTTGTGATTGGTCGGTTTGCCGCGGCGGAAATCGTCGTTGTCCATCGCCGGCAAATCGTCGTGGATGAGCGAGTAGGTGTGGATGCACTCGACGGCGCACGCGAGCGGCAGGGCGTCGGCTTCGCGTCCGCCACAAGCCTGCGCGGCGGCGAGGCAAAGCGCTGGGCGCATCCGTTTGCCGCCGGCAAAGAGCGAGTAGCGCATCGCCTTGTGGATGGTCGCGGGCCTGGTTTTCACGGACGGCAGAAATTTATCAAGTGCGCGATTGACAGCCTCGGTGCGCGTAGCCAGAAAATTAAGTAAATCGAACCTGTTTGCGGTGGCAGCGAATCGTTTTTCAACTTCCGACATGCCAGTGTTTTAAGAAAAAAAATGCGCCGGCGCAAGCAACGGGTTTTGATGAGGGAATATTGCGTGTAAGTCCGGTGGGGCGAGGCTACTGACGAGCCGCCGCCGATTTGCTTTGGCGCCTCGTCCGGCTTGCGAGGACGCTCGCCCCACCAAATCAACCCACCACGTTTTTTCACCGCCCGACCAGGTGCATCATGTGTTCGGGATAACGCGGACCAGCGGCAACGCCGACGGGCGCGATTCTGGCAATTTGCTTCAAATCATCGCCGGTCAGTTCGATGTTTGTCGCTGCGACATTTTCTTCGAGATATTGCCGGCGTTTGGTGCCGGGGATGGGAACAATGTCGTCGCCTTGCGCCAGCACCCAAGCCAACGCAAGTTGTGACGGAGCGCAATGTTTTTGTGCCGCGAGTTCCCCGATGCGCCGGACCAATTCCAGATTGCGCTGGAAATTTTCGCCTTGAAAACGCGGGGAGAGACGGCGGTAATCATCAGTCGGCAGGTCGTCAAATTTTTTGAATCGGCCGGTGAGGAATCCGCGGCCCAGCGGGCTGTAAGCGACCAGACCGATTCCCAGTTCGCGGCACGCCGGCAAAACTTTGTCTTCGGGATCGCGTGTCCAAAGGGAATATTCGCTTTGCAGCGCGGTGATGGGATGAACGGCGTGGGCGCGGCGAATCGTTTGCGGGCCGGCTTCGGACAGTCCAAGATGACGCACCTTGCCTTCCTTCACCAATTGCGCCATTGCGCCGACGGTTTCCTCGATGGGCGTATCCGGGTCCACGCGGTGCTGGTAATACAAATCAATCACGTCCACCTTCAACCGGCGCAGGCTGCCTTCGCAGGAAGACCGGACGTAAGCGGGTTTTCCGTTGACGCCGCGGACGTTGGGATTCTTGGAGTCACGGACAATGCCGAATTTGGTGGCCAAAACCACCCGGTCACGCCGGCCGCGAATGGCGCGACCGACGAGTTCCTCGTTGAGGAACGGCCCGTACATGTCCGCCGTGTCGAGGAACGTCACGCCCAAATCCAGCGCGCGCTGGATGGTGGCCATGGATTCCCGGTCATCACGCCCGCCGTAAAATTCCGACATGCCCATGCAGCCCAGACCCAATTCAGAAACCACCAGTCCTGGTTTTCCCAATGTGCGTGTTTTCATCGTATGCTCCTTTCCTTGCAACCTGGCGTTAAAATAGCGCTGAATTCAAGCGTTGAAATCCCACTTTACAAACCGGCGGCGATTATGCCACACTACGTGATTATGTTGAAGAAATTTCTGGCAGTTCTGCCGATTCTTTTGCTGGCCGGCTGTGTCACCTCGTTTACGCGCCTGACCCCGTTGCAACAGCCGCGCAATCCCAACAACCTTTACCCGGTCGAAGTCGTCTTCAATTCCTCGCAACAAGCACTGCGCTGGGAGAGCATAAAGGCTTATGTGCTTGCCGACGGCGTGCTTTGCCCGATGCGCCCGGTACCGATGATGCAAAACCGCTGGGACGGTTTTGTGCCGGTGCCGCCGGGAACAAATTCCGTCAACTTCCGTTTTAAAATCGATTATCTCTGCAACACCTTTGGCCAGCCGCCCAAGCCCAACAGCGCCTTTTCGCCGGTGTATAAGCTGACCATCACTGACCAGTAAGGCGGGTCAGTGCCGGGGCCGGAGCAAAATCGCCTTTTTGTCCGAGCCTTCCACTTCGACGCTGTGCGTTTCCACGTCGGGGTCGTCCTTCAGCGCGTGATGTACGATGCGGCGGTCAAAGGCATTCAGCGGTTCCAATTCCACCGCGTCACCCCAGCGCCGGACTTTTTCCGCGGCGTCTTTTGCTTTTTTGACGAGCGCCTCGCGCGCCTGCGCGCGGTAGCCGCCCACATCCACCATCGCCTTGGGCGAGTTGGGGTCCTGCTGGAAAAGCAGGCGGTTGGTGATGTATTGCAAATCGGCCAGTGTCTGGCCCTGGCGGCCGATGAGCCGCCCGGCGTCGTCGGTTTTCACGTCGAGCAACAGGCCTTCTTCCAGCCGGTGTTCCTCGACGGTGGCTTGAAAGCCGAGCAAGGCGAGGATTTTTTCCAGGGTTTCTTTCGGTTGTGCGGGCATAAAATTAAAAGTCGAACGGCGGTCATTTTTTCTTTTTTAGCGGCGGCGTCAATGCCGGAGTTGCCGCCGACGCCACCGGATCACGCAGGTTTTTCGTCATCTTGGTTTGCAGAACACTCAGCAAATTGTTCACCGTCCAGTAAAGCGCCAGTCCCGCCGAGTAGTTGTAAAGGAATATCAAAAAGATCAATGGCAGGTAGCGCATGATTTTTGCCTGCGTCGGGTCCATGCCCGGCGACGGCGGCGTCAGGTGCGACTGCCACACCATCGCCCCGCCCATCAGCAGCGGGAGCAGGTTGAACGGAAAATTGGTTCCTGGAATCATGAACAGCGTGTCCGGCTTGGACAAATCCTTGACCCACAAAAAGCTGGCGCCGCGCAATTCAATGGCGCTGCGCAGCATCGTGAAAAAGCCGATGAACACCGGCATTTGAATGGCCATCGGCAGGCAGCCGCTCATCGGGCTGACCTTGTGTTTGCGATAAAGCTCCCACTGCTTTTGTGTGAGTTTCTGCACGTCGTCCTTGTATTTTTCCTGCAAGGCCTTCAGCTCCGGCGCCAGTGCCTGCATCCGCTTCATCGAGCGCGTGCTCGCCGCCATCAACGGCCAGAACACCACCCGGATGATGATCGTGATTAACACGATGACCCAGCCGTAACCCAGCCGCGTCACATCGTGCAGCCCGTTCATCGCCAGCAGCAGCGGCTTCGCGCAAAATCCGAAGAACCCGCCGAAGCCCATCACGTTGTCGGCGTGATTTTGAAATTGCGCGCCGATGTCCGCCAGCGTCCGATACTCCTTCGGCCCGGTGTAGAAAACAATTTGCCGCTCGATGGTCTGGTTGGTTGCCAGCGTCTGCGCCGGATAAACCAAGGCTGTCTGGACACCTTGCGGCAGTGGGGCGCCCGGAATCGGCTCGACGTTCGGGAACATTGGCAACGTGACCGGACGCGTGACGATTTGCCACGCCGGCCGGTTCGTGGGCATGGCGATCAGCGCAAAGAACTGATTGTGCACCGCCGCCCAAACGACGTTGTTCGAACCGGCAATATATTCCGACCGTGGCGAACCGCGAAAACAGCCGAAGCCCGCTCCCGAAAACCACGAGTACGGGGTGTCATGCGAACTCGCGCCATCAAACCACATCGCGCCTTCGTAAATGGAATAGTTGTTGTCGTCCGGCCCCATCGGCGTCGCCGTGCCCACCACCAGCTCCTGCGCCGGCAGCGCGAGCGGTTGGTCCGAGGCGTTTTCCAGCCGCACGCTGGCGTTGACCAGATAATTCGAACTGAGATGGAATTCCTTCACGATCCGCAACCCGTTGGTGAACGATTTCTCCGCGCGGACGCCATCGTCGGTTTTCGTCAATGTGAAATTGCCGTCGCCGACAAACCCGGCATCACCCAAAACCGCCAGCACCGGCACGGGCGCGCGGGTGTTCAACGTGGCCACCGCGTTGGTCGGATTTCCCTTCCGGGTTTTCCACCGCGCCGAAATCGTTTCGGGGTAATCCAGCAATTCGACCAGCTTCAAACCGCCGCCGCGTGACGTGAACGTGTAACGCGCGCGCTGGTTCGTCAGCACAATCTTCTGCTCAGGCGTGTTGGTGTCGAACGAAAAGGCCGGTGCCGTCGCGGGCGCTGGCGTGACGATGTTGGCGTTAGCTGTTGCCGTCTGGGCCGTGGCGACATGGTTGGTGGCGGCGAATTGCCGCTGTTGTTGCTGCCATTGCGCCGCCTGCTTCTGCTGCTCGTAAAAACACAAGCCGAGCAGGATGGCGCAGATGGTGACAACGATGATGCCGGTGCGGTCCATGGGAAATCAGATTCCGAATCCCGAACTCCGAACTTCAAACTCCTTTTCCGGAACTGGATCGTGGCCGCATCCGCCACCCGGATGACAGCGGCAAATCCGCCTGGCCGCCAGCCAGACGCCCACAATCGCGCCATGTGCGCGGACGGCTTCCATCGCGTATTTGGAGCAGGTCGGCGTGAAACGGCAACCGCCGGCCGGGCCGAACAAAAAAACCTGCGCGGGAGTAATGGTGAGCTGGTAGGCGCGAAATGCCAAAGTCAAAACGCCAATGACGAATGACCAATGGCGCGGACGCCGAATTTCCATTCGGCCTTCGGCCTTCGGCCTTGAAATTTCTTTCGTCATTTTGGTGTAAGAATTAGCTATTTTTGAGCAAACCCGCGCGGTTTAACGCCGCCAAAAAATCCTGTTCGACCTCGGCGAAACCGCGCCCGGCAATCGAGGGACGCGCCACAAGAACCAGTTCCACCGGCCGGGAGAACTCATGTTGGTGCTGACGGAAACTTTCGCGGAGCAGACGCCGCGCGCGGCTGCGCGCCACTGCGCCGCCGATTTTCCGGCTCGTGACGACCCCCAGTTTGGGCGCCGCGCCGGCCGGCAGCCGGCTCCAATTGACAATGAGACAGCCTTGCGCAAGCCGTTCGCCGTGCTGCCGGACGCGCGTGAAATCCCGGTTTTGCCCGAGTCGCGAGTTGCGACCCAGACGCAAGCGTCTGGTGTCTGGCGTTCGGCGTCTGGCGTCTGGGGACCAGGCGGGCATGACGGATTAAACCGGCGTCAGGCGTTTGCGGCCTTCGCGGCGGCGGTTGCGCAGTGTGGCGCGGCCACTCTTGGTGGATTTGCGGGCGAGAAACCCGTGCTGCCGTTTGCGCCGGATTTTCGACGGTTGATACTGGCGTTTCATAAATTAGCTTCCTTCCGGGAGAAAAACCGGAGGGTGGGAGAATAGCCATGAAACGCCCTGTGTCAAGGGCGGTTGAGACCGTTGGTGGCATGGTCCGGTGCATTTGCCTGCGCGTTCTCCTGCAACGCGGTAATGTAACCGTTGAAATTGATGTCATAGTGCTCAAGCCGGGGCAGAGTTTTGGCTTTTAACGGATCGAAGGGTTGCCAGCAGAGGCGTCGCAAGGTCGGATTCAGAAAGATTTCAGAGCAAACGAGGCTGTTTATTTTGGGCGTCGGCGCGAGTGAAACACTCAAACAGGGCCAGTTCCAATCGAAACGCCCGCCGATAGCGTTCTGCGGTTCGCCTCCTTCCATTTTGTGCGCGGGCAAAATGGTTGAATGAAGAGGAATGATCCCACGGTTCGATGCCAATATACTTCGCAGCAAGAGGACATCTTGATACCAGCAAACCGTGGCAATAATTTGCCAGACTGATTGGGCGATCAACAACGCCGCCGTCAGTTGAACCAGCCGGTTTTGTTTTCGCTCGATCCATCGCGGTTGAAACCGCAAAATTAGGGCCACGGGCAGAAGCGCGATCGGAATCAGGAGGTCCAGGACGCGGTTGTCGTATTGGATGCCGTTATCCAGTTCGTCTGGCGCCATCAGCGGCCAAGTTCCCCAAATCACAAAGAGAACAGCCAGGAGGTAGTAGCCAGTTTTATGGGAAACGATTCGAGCGAGCTTTTCAGAAGACGCGACCAAAAGAACCAAACCAGCCCAAGCTACTGTCCAACTGAACGTCCAGCCCAAGTGCCCCAATATATGCAACGTGCTGGTCTTGAAGCCGCCAAGATTCGCAGGAAGCTCCGGCATAAACACGCCGCACCAGCCGGCAGTGATGTCGGCAAAAAACAACGCGGATGCCAACAGAAAAACCACCCACGACCAACCGTGACCGCTCTTTTTTTCATGCCAGGCCCGCCATAAAGCCAGAAGTGCCAGAGGAATGCAAAGAATCGCCTGAGATTCATAGCTGAACAGCATTCCGGTCGCCGAGGCCAACAGGACCACTGTGGCGAAAAAATTGAGCGGCCGGGCAAACAGGATGGCAAACAAGGACGGCCAAAAAAGGGCGTGAGCCAGAATATGCTCGCTCACCGCCAAGAACGCCACGTTCAAATAACCCATTCCGCAGCCGGCCACCGCCAGCCAGAAATTTTTCGGAGAAATCCGCCAGCAGCAAAACAGCGCCACCGGCCAGGGCAAAAAACATCCCAAGCCAAATGCCAGACGCAGCCAGGCCAGACTGGTCACTCCCAGTTTGATGGCGAGTACCAGCGGGAATTCATAAATGTAAACCGCAAAATGCCGTGACCACATGAACGCAACAAAATTTTGCGCCTCCAAAACCCGGACGAATTCGTATGCCCCATCGGCGTAGAGACAATGGCTGGAAAAAATCGAGGCAACTATCCACAGGCCAAAAATGAAGCAAGCTATCGGCATCAGGTTTGACTCACGCCTCTGAGTCAGGTTCTCAATCATATTTGCTTCGGTTCAGTCACTTGATATTCAGTCCGCGCTGGATGCCGAATTTCTCGATGCGTTTGCGCAGTGTGGCGTGGCCATTCCTGGTGGATTTGCGGGCGAGAAACCCGTGTTGCCGTTTGCGCGGATTTTCGACGGTTGATACTGGCGTTTCATGGATTAATTCAGCTTCCTTCCGGGACAAAACCGGAGCAGGCGAGGATAACCATGAACCGGGTCGTGTCAAGGCGCGGGTGAGGCAAGGGCGGTTTCTTGGGTCATTTGCCCGGGTGGTCACTGTTCAGCGCGGAAATATAATCGCTGAAATCCAAACCGTAATGCCGGAGGTCAGGCAGGGTTTTGACTTCGAGCGGATCAAATGGCTGCCAGAATGTGTCTCTCCAGAACCTGTCTCGGTGTCTCGGGTTGGTGTAGCTTTCGGAGCAGACCAGGCTGTGAATTTGCGGGCCGGGGTTGAGCGCAATGCTGAGACAAGGCCAGGTCCAATCGAAATCCAACGCCCGGCTTTCCATGGAACTTGTGCCCAGAATGCTGGCATGGAGCGGGACAATTCCCCGGCGTGAGCTTAATACACCTTGCAACTTGCCAACGTCCGCCTGCCACTGCCAGGTTGCGTTGAGCTGCCACAGGGATTGCGCCATCAGCAACCCTGCCGCCAGTTGCACAAGTTGTGCGCGTCGAGGCTCAATCCATTGCGGCCGCAAACGCAAGATCAAAGCCACCGGCAAAAGCGCCAGCGGGACAAACATGTCCAAAGCCCGGTTATCGTATTGTCTGGCGGTGTCCAATCGGTCCGGCCTGAGCAACGGCCAGATTCCCCAAACAACCAATCCGGCCAACAGGAGGCCAATCGCAGCCTGGTGGGAAATAATCCGCCCAACAGTTTTCGAGAACCAAACTGCCAGTGCCAGGCAAGCCCAAACAGTTGTCCAGGTCAAAGTCCAACCCATATGCCCCAACATTCCCCAGGTGCTGGCCTTAAAACTGGCAAAGCATGAGTAAATTTCCGGCATTAGTATGCCGCGTAATCCGATTGTCGCCCCGGCAAAAAAAAATACAGCAGCCGTCAGGAACACCACCCAAATCCGGTGGCCTTCCTGTTTTTCACGCCCCGAGCGCCAGCTGGCGAGCAGCGCCAGCGGCAAGCACAAGAAGAGTTGAGATTCGTAGCTGTACAGCATCGCCGCTGCCGATACCAGCAGCATGACCGCAGCCAGAGGTTTCAGTGGGCGGGCGAACAAGATGGCAAAAAGCGATGGCCAGAAAAAAGCGTGGGCCAGGTTGTGCGCGCCATCGGCCGTGAACGCGGCGTTCAAATAACCCGCCGCACAGCCGACCACCGCCAGCCAGAAATGTTTTGGCGACAGCCAGCGGCAACCGAGCAACACCAGCGGCCAGGGCAGAAAACGTCCCAAACCAAACGCCAGCCGCAGCCAGGCCAGGTTGGTTACGCCCAGTTTGATGGCCAGCACCAGGGGAAACTCATAGATGTAAAAGGCGAAATGCCGCGACCACATTGTGCTGAAAAAATCCTGCGTTTGCAGAACCTTGACAAATTCGTGCGCACCGTCCGCATAAAGACAACGGCTCGAAAAAATGGCCGCTCCGGTCCACACGGCGAAGATAATACAAGCCACGCGCATCAGGTTTGGCCGCCCGACCATAGTCGTTTTTTCTTCAACCGGTTCCATTATTTCACGTTCAACTCGCGCTGAATGCCGAATTTTTCGATGCGTTTGCGCAGCGTCGCGCGCGTGATGCCGAGCAGTTTGGCGGCGTGAACCTGATTGTTGTTGGTTTCCTTGAGCGCCTGGATGACCAGCTCGCGCTCAACGGCGGGAATGACCTTCAATTTCGGATCGCGCCTGGCCCACTGAAACAACTGCCGCGCGAGCACGGCAGCATCGGTTGCCGCCGCTTCACCGGCGACGCCGGCAATGGGCGGAATCGCTTCGCTCCCCGTCCTCGGTCCTGAAATTTCCGGCGGCAAATCGCTTTGCAGAATCGCGTCGCTTTTGGCCATGACATGCGCGCGGCGTAGAGCGTTCTCCAATTCGCGCACGTTGCCCGGCCAATGATATTTTTCGAGTGTCTTGATGACACTGGCGGCGATGGATTTCGGCGGGCGCTGCTGTTCACGCGCGATTTTTTCCAGAAAATAATTCACGAGCAGCGGGATGTCGTTGCGCCGCTCGCGCAATGGCGGAATGTGGATGCGGACGACATTGAGCCGGTAGAAAAGGTCCTCGCGGAACTGCCGCGCCGCCACAGCGGCTTCCAGCGGCTTGTTCGTCGCGGCGATGACGCGTACGTCCACCTGGATCGGCTGATTGCCGCCCACGCGCTCGAATGTGCCGGATTGCAGCACGCGTAGGATTTTTGTCTGCGTGGCCGGCGTCATATCGCCAATTTCGTCGAGGAAGATCGTGCCTTTGTTGCATTGCTCGAATTTGCCGATGCGCTGCAGGGTCGCGCCGGTAAAGGCGCCGCGTTCATGGCCAAAAAGTTCGCTTTCAAGCAATTGTTCGGGAATGGCGGCGCAATTGACAGCGAGGAACGGCTGCCGGCTGCGATTGCTGTGATGGTAAATCGCGCGCACAACCAGTTCCTTGCCCGTGCCGCTTTCACCGGTGATGAGCGCAGTGGCGTCGCTGACGGCAACCTGGCCGATGAGTTTGAAGACCTGCTGCATCGCCTCGCTGCGGCCGACAATGCCCAGTTCGTAATCCTCGGATTCCAGCAGCGGCTCGTATGAGACAACCTGCTTCATGTCGCGGGCGGCTTTGAGGGCGTTGGCGACGATTTCCTTGAGCTTCGGCGCGTCAAACGGTTTGAGCAGATAATCGTAGGCGCCCAGTTTCATCGCCTCGATGGCCGTCTGCGTGGTGCCGTAAGCGGTCATCAAAATGACCAGCAGCTTGGGGTCGTTCTGGCGGATGCGTCGGAGCGTTTCGAGGCCGCTCATGCCGCCCATGCGCACGTCCATCAGCACGAGGTCGGGTTTGAATTTAGGAATGACCTTCAGCCCCTCTTCGCCGGACGAGGCGGTGGCCAGTTCGATTTCCGGCGAATCAAAGATCCGCTGGAACGAATACCGCACGTCTTCCTCGTCATCAATCAGCAGCAGTTTGCTCATTTTGGCGAAGGTGAACATAACCGATTTTTGCCGGGCGGACAGCGAATTTTGTGCGGTAAAAAATGGGATTTCGCTGTTTGACCTTGCGTCGGCCAACGCCTACACTCGGCGTCCATTTTAACATGAAAATCATCGTGTGCGATCCGGTTTCGCCCAAGGGCATTGCGCTCCTGCAGCAGCGGCCTGAATTTCAAGTCGTGGTGCTGCCGAAACGGTTGACCGAGGCGGAACTGCTGCCGGTGGTGGCTGATGCCACGGCGCTGGTGGTGCGCTCGGAAACAAAAGTCACGCGCAAAGTCATCGAGGCGGCGAAGAAGCTGCGCGTGGTCGGGCGTGCCGGCGTCGGCGTGGACAACGTGGACGTGCAAGCCGCCACGCAGCAAGGCGTCGTGGTGATGAACACGCCCGGCGGCAACACCGTGACGACCGCGGAATTGAGCTTTGCCATGATGATGTCGCTCGCGCGCAAGGTGCCCCAGGCGCACGCCACCATGGTCGCCGGCAAGTGGGACCGGAAACTGTTTCAAGGCTCGGAACTCGCCGGCAAAACGCTGGGCGTCCTCGGCATGGGCCGCATCGGGACGGAAGTCGCCAAACGCGCGCTGGTCTTCGGCATGCGCGTCGTGGCTTACGATCCTTATCTCACGGAAGACCGGGTCAAGGCCATCGGCGCGGAATTTGCCGACAGCGTGGACGATCTTTATCGCGCGGCGGATTTTATCACCATTCACATGCCGGTGACGCCGGAAACCAAACACATGGTCAACGCCGCTGCGTTCGCCAAGATGAAACCCGGCGTGCGCCTCGTAAATTGCGCCCGGGGCGAAATTATCGTCGAGGCCGATCTGGTTGCGGCGCTCGAATCCGGTAAAGTGGCGGGGGCCGCCTTGGATGTCTATTCCGTTGAACCGTTGCCTGCCGACCATCCATTCCGCAAGCAGCCGAACTTGATTTTGACCCCGCACCTCGGCGCGAGCACGGGGGAAGCGCAGGAAAAATGCGGCATTGAAGTCGCCGAAGTCATTACCGCTTATCTGCTGACCGGCGAGGTTCGCAACGCGGTGAATCTGCCGTATCTCGACGCCAAGACCTACGAGCAGGTGAAGCCCTATTTGCCGCTGGGCGAGGCGCTGGGCAAATTGCTGGCACAACTCTCGCCCGCCAACGCGGACCGCATCTACGTCACTTACGGCGGCCACGCGCGGCAGTTGCCGAACATTGACCCGGTGACGCGGGCAATCTTGCGCGGCTTTTTGTCGGGCAGCAATTTGAAGGACGTCAACGACGTGAACGTCCGTTCCGCCGCCGCGAGCATCGGCCTGACCGTCGAGGAAAAGAAGTCTGATGAGCCGGTGACTTTCAACGAATGGCTCCACGTCCAGGTCTTCCGCGGCGCAGAGAAAGTCGTCTCCGCCGGCGGCACCTTCTT
>Ga0116112_1002067_pt1 | contig 12563 bp, 9 predicted proteins | sample June2015DPH_8_15_FD_89721 | JGI IMG/M metagenome (GOLD analysis project Ga0116112, IMG submission 89721) | Peatland microbial communities from SPRUCE experiment site at the Marcell Experimental Forest, Minnesota, USA - June2015DPH_8_150 | ecosystem: Environmental > Terrestrial > Soil > Wetlands >... | reverse complement strand
CTGATCCGCATGGCAGACGAACTGTCAGAATTGAATTTCGAGCAGGATCTGGAGGAGGCCCTTGGGGTCGAGGAAGCGCGCCGGTGGAAGATTGAAAAGGTGGGCGCGCTTCAATTCTACGTGGAACTGTCCTCGGTTAAGGCACCGGACGAAAAATTTCAGGCGCGACTGCTGTGGGACGCGTATCCGGGCCTGGCGTCTCTGAAGTTCCGAGATCCGGAGTCCGGACGATTGGACTTGCCGTCAGCGTGGCCGATCGTCCGTGGGTTCCGGCCGCAAAATCTTGATGCCTGCGTTAATTGGACTTCCGAGGGAAATAATCTGCATCCCGAATGGAAAAATGATCCGAGCAAAAAATGGAACTCAACCGGGAATGTCGTCTTAAAAACGCTCCGTACGCTCCAAAGCGAGGTGGACGACTATTTCGGTGGCCGTTTCAAAAAATGAATTACTTCCCAAAGATAAACCGATGGTACATCCCTGAGACGGCGTTTGTTCGTTCCAGAGAGGAGATGGCGTTAGACGGATGCTGGGGCAACGAGGGAATCTGTCTGTGGCTGGGGACGAAACGGCGGGGAGAAGCGCACCTTACCCATATCGTCATCCTACGCGGGGTGGGGGTGCGTAAAAGCCCGCTGAACATTCAAATCGATCCAGGATTGATGCGTCAGGTACATGAACAGGCTGAAGCCGTGGGCGCAATTTTGGTCGGTCAAATTCATTCCCATGGCCGGCATTATGGCGTCGATCTTTCGCCAACAGATCATGCGTACGGAATCCATGTCCCGTATTTTCTTTCCGTTGTGTGCCCTGATTATGCGCAGACAAAATCCACGGCAATACAGGACTGTGGGGTTCATGTCTTCCTGCCCAACCGGGGCTATATTCGTCTTGCCGACAGGGAGATCGAGACACGCATCGTCATCCACAAGGAACCGAATGTCGGAGTCTTAATTGCCGGTGATAAATGAATCAAACGGACGCATTACAGTTCAGTAGGATGACGGCTACGGTCGAGTCACTTGGGGACGCTGCCCCTGACAGGCACAGATTTGGGGATAAGGCCGTCCTCCTAATCGGGGAACAGGAAGTACTGGCTACGGCCAACGGTCGCCAGTGTTTTCTTGATTGTCTCCGCCTTTTAATGCGGATGGTTCGACGTTTGACTGTCAGCTTGCCCTCCGCCTCGGCATTGAGCGATGAGGTCGCCAGTATTATCAAAACTTGCTCATATGGTTGCGCTCCCACCGTTCAAAACTTATCGGACGTCGAGTTCGGAAAATTTGACGCAATCCTTTCAGTTGGAATTACCGGTCGGGCAGATCTGCCGTGGACAGTTATCAATTCGAACGGTTGGGCGATTCGCCTTTCTTCAAGAGGCCGCTCGCTGCCATCAGACTGCTCGCGACAAAATCCCGTCGGCGCACTTGGAGTCGCGTGCTTGGGCGTAGCCGAAGTGTTCAAGCGATTGATTCGATTAAAGCCTGAGCGCGGTCAACTTCACGATTTGTTGGTCTTTTCATTTTACTCGTATTGGACTGAAGACGGTCCGGGACCCGATCTGCCGAATTCATTACCAGTGGATTTGCTGCTCGTTGGGGCAGGCGCTATTGGGAATGGAACAATCCACCTATTGAGTTCGCTGCCGGCACAAGGACGGGTCATAATTGTTGATAAGCAAACGTATGGCGTTGAGAATTGGGGTACCTGCATCTTAGTCGGGCCTCAAGATCTCGGCGTGCCAAAGGCAATTGCTGCGGAGAAATGGCTTCAGGGAAAGATCGGCGCTAAAGGCATTCACGAAGCGATTGAATCGTTCAAAGGCCGTTGCGGAAAAGAATATGATTATCCGAAACTGATTATTAACGGATTAGATGACCGGTCTGCGAGAAGGGCCGTCCAGGATTTTTGGCCGGACCAGATCATTGACGGTGCTATCGGTGCGACTTCATGCGAAGTGACACTGCATCCGTGGGGACCAGACCTTTCTTGCCTCAAATGCGACTTTGGGGACCCTCCAACCTCGGCTGAATGGATACAGAAAGAAGCGACGGGGCTAGGACCTGAACGACTCGCCGACGTTTTTTCGGTCATTGGAGATGACGACATTCGTGCTGCTCCGCCCGAAAAGCAAGAGCGGCTACGTCAGCGAAAAGGACAGCAAATCTGTTCCGTCATTTCCGAGGCTGTCCTCGAATTCTTGGCGGGCAGATCACAGGGCGACGGTTTCCAACCTTCCGTTCCTTTTGTGGCGTGCCTAAGCTCGTGCATGATAGTCTCGGAACTCGTGCGATATGTACAGAAAATGCCACAAGTTCTTGAAACGGGGTTTCAATTTGATGTCATGGTCGGGCCGCAGAATGGGCAGCATATGTCGCACGCCCGAAAACGTGACTGTATTTGCGTCACCAGGAGTTCCAACATCGAGCAACTACGGGTACGCCGTTTCGATAGTGACGTAAATCACAATTCCTCCACGGGGGCAGGAATAAGCGAACCATTATGACTAGATTTAACACCGAGTTGTGGGAATTGACGGAACGACTCTTCAGCCCTGGAGAATTGGAAAAAATGCGGTCTGTGGTAAAGGCACAACCTTTAGACTTTGACCACCTCCTTGATCTCGATACGACGCTTGGCGGTGCCTGTATAACAAACGTGACTGACAAAAGCGGTAACGGGCAATACGCCATAGGCGACAGAGATGTATTTCGTCCCCTGCAATACTGTGCGATGTATTTTTACAGAAAACGCAATATGGCAGAGATTGAATGGTACACGCGAGACATCGTGGAAATGAGCGGATTGCACATTGAGAGCCTGCTCAATCGCATTGGGGAATTTTGCGGTTTTACGCTGGGTCGTGCGCTGCGTGACGGGCGCGTACGAAGGCGGATTGGCACCGAAACTCGGGCGCAGGCAGATGAATTCAGGAAAATCTACAATGCGGCCAAACACAACGTTAACCACGACAAAGACACACACCTGTTTTCCATTGAAGACGCTGTGCTTGCATATTTTGTGAGCCGAAAGCTAGGTCAGGCTCTGTATCATTTGGCGAAACTACGAACAATTTTCGCAACTGATTAGCGATGGTCAAAGGAAAATCCAGCCTGATCATCTGAAACAATTTCATGCGGGACATCGCCAGCATCGCCGCTTTTGTCTAATTCCTCGCGAGCATCAAGCCGCGCAAAATACGGCAATTGCCAAGCGCGATATCGTTCGAAAGAACACCAACCGGCGATTTATCTTCTTAGCCTATTTGTTCGATGGCGCATGGCGGCTTGCATCCTTCCTTCCAAGTCGAATCTGGGAACGTAGGATCAATGATGTTTTCATTCTGTCGAGTTTAGCACCGGACGGCACACAACAGATGTCACAATTTTGCAAAGTCATCTGTTAACCGCCTTTCACAAAAAGGCAACGAATATGGGTTCGTTGCCTTTAGCTATTTGGGGCACAATTTTGACAGCTTTTTGAACAGGTTGTAGCCAATATATTTGATAATTCGAGCGTGATAGAGAACGGTTGGAAACAACCGGTCGCATTCCCAAAGACTCAAAGACCGTTCGCTAACCCCCAGCATTTGAGCGGCTTCGGATTGGTGGATTCCAGAACTGAACCTTTTCTTTCTCAAGTGCTCGCCGAGGGTTGCCGGTTCCTTAGAGATTGGAAAGCTGCGAGTCCAAACAGGTGCAACGTCTTTGCGAGGCACGCACACACGCCTGTCGCAAAAAGGCAACATCGCGCACGCGGCCCATGGCGGTCAGTTGCATGAACTTGTGATTACATCCTGCTCGCATTGAATTACTTGCAAATCCGCTCAAATAAGCACCGTTCGGGGAAGATTTCAGAAACTCCGCATTTCTGATGGCATGAACCCAGCCCTCAGACTAACTCTCTGGGTGGCTCAAAAAGCTGAGTCCGGTCAACCGCCGGGATTGACTACTCGATGGCTGAATCACAAACCGCATTTCCAATTACGCTGCGGGCATTCCCGATTTAGGTGTACTCGCTAACCGTTCCAACGACGCCTCCAATCGCTCTCTAGTTATATCCGCGTTAACGACCTCGACGAAGCTCGCCTGACTATTCTGATTGATCTCATCCACCACCTCCTGAAGCGCGTTCCGTTCCTCAGGATTCTTATACACCTCGTCAATAAGCCATGTCGGCTCGATCACGATCTTGCACTTGGATGCAGTGAAGCCCTGAACATGTCTATGTAACGAATAGACTTCTGAGCTTCTACGAGAAAAACGGACCTCTTCAATTGTATTATGAAACACATCCCAGATGTTAATGGGCTTATCGCCCTGAATAGGGACCTCGTGTTTTTCTTTGAAAAGCATTCCGAAGCAACACGCGTCCATTCCACCGAATTTTCTTAGCGTCGCGGGGACAATCAAAAGCTGGGCTGGGGTTCGCCAATATACGCGTTTAATAACTTCCTCTCCGGTGATGCTGTGATTATATACATGCGTAGCAGTAATCCCAGAGGCCCCAACAATTGCGTGTTTCACAGAATACTCATCGGGATCGAAGACCGCTCCGTCTCCTAATAAAGCTTCATCATCGACGACATAAGTGCCGCCCGTTATTCGAATGCGGATGCTCGGTCGCGTAAGGAATGCATTAACTGCGCGCATATTGTTGGTCATTACGGTGAAGTGACCTTTATCGCCAAGAGCCATCTCCCAGGCAATGGCCTCACAAGCGCTCCCAGCATCCATAAAAATGGCATCAAGTTCGTCGAGAAGCTCGTCGTGAATGTACGCTGCAACTGCTTGCTTCTCTCTAAAACTAATTACCTTACGTTCTTGGAAGAATGATGCGTGACTACTGCCAGGAAGAGAAAGGCTAGTCGCGATGCGCAAAATACCATCTTTCGATATAATAAGTGGGTGAAGCGACGCGACAGCCGTTTTTAATAGGCCCCTAATCTCACCTTCTGCGGCCTCTATGCCATAGAGGTTGCGGAATTCATCAACAACATCGTTGGTCTTAGCTTTGTGCCCCCGGGCATGATGCAGAATTTCAAGCAGTGTGCCGGTTATGATTGCTCTGGTTTTATTTCCAGAATTTGGAATCGGTATCATATTCATCGTTTTAGTTCTGTTCTGTCACAGGGCTGAGCCCGATGTCGTTTGCAAAGCGTCTTAGATACTGGTTACACAATGACTCATACATTCTCGTTTGAGTTGGGTCCGGCTTAATAATCTGAGATGTCTCAACAAGTGCGTTTTGTGTCTTTTGCAGAGAATCATACCAACCTAAACCCTTTGCGACACAGACTGCACATCCGACTAAACCGGCTTCCACTTCTTTAAAAAGCACGACATCTCGCCCTAGGATTGACGCAAGGATCCGCATGAACGGTTGGTTTTGTGTGGGCCCTCCGCTCACTCGAATCTGGCGGTACTTTGTGCCTGTTATTCGTTCAAAATCGTTGAGTATAGCGCGGGTGATAAACGCTATCGACTCGAAAAGGGCCCGGATGATGTTCTCTTTTAGCTTGCCTTGATTCAAGCCTTCGATTTTTCCATCAACTGGGACACATCGAGAAACGCGACGCCCTCCGTTGTAATATGGTAGCATCATGATCCCCTCAGAACCCGGCTGAGTGTCGTCAAGGCATTTTTCAATCCGCTTGCTATCTATGCTTCCTTCCGGGGTGATAAATCCATAATTTTCGCACACAAATCTCACAGCTCCCCCACACGACGCTATGCCATCAAATAACATTGACGTTCCTCGAACGGGGGAGTCGGGAATTGGGCTCACCGCCGCGGAATCAGAAAGGCTGCCTACCGGAAGCACGGAACAGATGCCTTGAGATGTGCCAAATGTGATCGCTAAGTCTTGGCTCTCTTCAACCATTCCCATCCCGATGATCTGAGCAAAGGTGTCGTATGGAACTGCGAAGACAAAAGGCTGTGTTCGGATGGCCAAGGCCCGGGCAAGTCGCCACGTCATTGGACCAATCCGATCACCTGCAGTTTTAACGTCGCCACTCAAAATGTGCCTCTCTAGCTCCTTATACGCTGCCAATGGTGGCATGTTCGGGAAGGCTGTCGCGCGCAGATATGTATCTAAGCCGATTTTGAACGCATCCGGCCACGGAAGCGAATTGGTCCATCCCCATTTGCGCGCGAGAATCGTTTCGCACTGCACCAGCGATTCGGTCAAAAACCAATTAAGAAAGGTCCACTGTTCAACAACTTTCGTTTTGGTAGCAGTGAATTCTCTTGGATAGTGGCTCATCAGCCAAACCGCCTTCGAAATCCCCGAATCTGGCATGATTGGATCCATCCACGGCATGGATTTTGTGCTAGCTCTAATGTTCTCGATCTGTATGGCCTCCTGTTGGCTTTGTTGATCGTCCCATCGGAGGGGAGGGGGCATTGGCAAGATGTGTTGGCCTTCCAGGCTGACAGTGCTTGATGTCGTCGACGTGATTCCAACACCCGCGATGCTCAGTCTTGCATCTTTGGCTCGTTGGGACTCCGAGAGCAGCGCATTCGTTACTTGTCGTAGAAGGAGCGCCGGTTGCCACACTCGTTTCTTTCCGGTCGCTCCGTCGGTCAATTCCGCCGGTATTCGTTGTGGGGGAAGAAAGTGTGGCCGTTCCGTTGCTTCCCCTCGGGCGAGCAGTGTTGATTTGACCCCGCCCGTGCCACAGTCCAACAAAAGAATTGCTTCTGTATTACTCAAGAGGGTCCTCCATCTTCACTAAATAGATAATCCCACGATTGGCTAAAGTCAACAAATCCATTGCAAGATGCATGTTGCCAAGACAGAGACCTCTTGCAGAGGCAATTGCTCATTTGCTTTGTTTTTAAGCAGCGTTTTGCGGGTCGAGGGCGAGCCGTTTCTTCTTGAGATGCTCGCCGAGCCTCGTCGGCGCCTTTGAAATTGGAAACCCCCAATAATTGAGCGGCTTCCGACTGGCGGATGCCCGCACTGAACCGTTTCTTTTTGAGGTGTTCGCCGAGCGTTACAGGTTCCTTTGAAATTGGAAAACTGCGGGTCCAGACCGGGGCAACGTCCTTACGAGGCACGTTCACAAGCCGGTCGCAAAAAGGCAACATCGCGCACTCGGCTCATGCCTGTCATCTGTATGAACCTATGATTGCAACCATCTTTTATTGAAGAGCTTACATACATTCTCAAATTCGTCACTACTCGCAAGTATTTGCTGAAACTCGCCAAAACCCGCATTCAAAAACGCAGATAAAACCGGACTGGTTTCCTGATTCAGAGCATCATCTTTTGTCGCGAGTGCTTTCGCTGCGGAAATTCAAAAGGGATGAACGTCCCGATATTCTTTCTGATTGTCACTTGCGGATTTGGTGTTTGGGAATAAGTTCTTGCATTCGTGCGCTTATGTCGTCTTGTGCCCATACCGTTGCGCGCCGTTTGGAGTTGAGAGACGGGACCTTCGTTTTCCTTTGTTTGCGGATCCTTTCGCTTGCCTTTGCCGCAATTGGTCTGCTCGGATTCCGCTGCGCCGCTTTGGGAAGAACTACGTACGTCTATATCCTTGATGGAGGGCCACCGTCCAGCCATTCGGAAGGGCAGCTATTCAGCAATGCCCAGTCGGCATACAGTGGAATTCCTGGCTTTATAATCGAGATTTACAATTCTGACCAAACCCGACGTGACGACCGAAGTCATACTCTTGTGCAGGACATTGGGGCACAGCCTCTCGACTCAGACACGTATGTCTTTGCGTGGAGTTATGGTGTGTACAATGTTAATGCATTCATCGATGCGGGCATGATAATCGATGTACTTTACACCATCGATGGCACGACAGGCCCTTACTCTCCTGTTTCCCTTGATCTTGGCGCGTTAGCCGAAGTGGTCGTAAATTGTGTTAGCGGTGATTCCATGCTGTACGGGGGATCCCATCAAGTGTCCAGAAGCATTGACTATAGTGAGTTCGATTTCACAACATTTACTCAGCATACAGAATTCCTCAACTATCTCGAAAGTAACTTCCACATTCTTGAATCCTTGATGAATCAAGCCAAGCGCACTGCGCTTCTTGATCAAGGCCAGCCAAGCGGCAATCCACCCGAATCGATAGGCAACTCTGGCGAAGGCGGCACTGAATCCTATCCACTGTGGGCCTTTCATGGTGGTCCGCAATACGTTTCGAACAGCATCCGCCAACTCGACCTGACCCCTCTCACCAGTCTCAACGATATGTTGCCCACAAACGGGCCGAATGGCGAGTTGGCGATTACTACTTCACCACCGGTCGTAGGTATTACTACGGCTATCGCCGCGACCGGCCGAAATTATATAGATACGAACACCGACACGAGCGTGGCTGGCATCTTCCTTACTGAAACCGTTACCAACATATATGAGCACGATTATGTGGTTTGTCGCCGTGTCCATGGGTACGACATTTCTGAAATTGCTCCCTTCGGTTATCGAGGGTATTTCTGGTGGCTGATATCAGCGACCAACGAGAGCAATGGTTACTCGGAAGTTGCTGTTCCATTCATTGTCTATACCCGCGGTACGAACGCCTTTATTGACAGCCAATATTTGGTTAACCTATATGCGGCAAAAAGCTTTGACCATGTCTACAATTTTCAGATATGGGCTGGATCAATTTTGGAGGCGGCTGGGCTTTTAGATTTAGTGGTCCAACAAGTATCAGAACACTTTAATGTACAGTACGATAATACGAATTCGTATTCATACCCCCCTGTCATTGTCAGGACAGCCGAGTATGTTGCGCCTTATATCCGTGTTGACGTGGTCAACCGGACCACGAACTCGATCAATGTGAGTTTTGCCGGTCCTGTCTGGACCGAACCTAATTTCGCGTCAGAAAGCTTGTTTAGCAATACTGTTACTATCCTGCCAGGAGAACAAACGAACGATTTGCCTGTTGGCTGTCTTCACGATGCTGTGATGTATGTGGAGACTCCGGCACTAAGCGATAAATTCTATCTCGCAAGCGGATACTGGTTCCCTTTCGACGACACTTCCGCAGGAGGGACTTCTTCCGTCAGCTTTCAGCAGCAATCCCTCGGCAATCCGTTGATTCCTAATACCGCCTATTGGTTTGCCAACCCTCCGGCCGTTAATATCGAGGGGAACGTAACCACCAACTTGTCATATTCTTACGTTGGCGTCGGGTATTCGCTCGATCCCAATAACAATCCTGTCGACATCAGCGCCGCCACGGGCGTGGGATTTTGGACGAAAGGCGATGGAAGGCAATACCGCGTAAAGGTAGAAAGCACGTCCGTCACTAACGGTGACTACCATGGCTATAATTTTATTGCGCCAACAAACTGGACAATGATCGAAGTTCCGTTTTCCGATTTGCAGCAGCAAAGCTTTGGGCCGCCGGCGGTATTGGATCTACACCACGTCCAAACGATCAGCTTTGTTACGACCGAGAGGCCTTATGACCCGGTATTTTCAATCGACAGACTTGCCCTACTCGGCACCCCCAATCCGCCACTGGCCATTTCTGGCAGCGGTTCAAACGTCACTTTGATCTGGCCAAATTCCGCTTCGACATTTGATCTCGAAGGGACGTCGACATTGCCATTGTTTTTATTTGAGACAAACATTGCACTTCGCCCTCAGATTCTTGGCACCAATTACAGTCTCGATCTTCCTGCAACCAACTCAGTTGCATTTTTTCGGCTACGGCGCGATTAATTGACTGTTATTCGCAAATCAAAATGGTTAGCTAAATTTCCTTTTGTTTGAAAACATAACCAAATGCGGCCTGCCGTAAATTGAAAGAAGCGTTCTCATAGCCTGATTAAATTCAGGCCCAAGACTGTCAGCGAAAGCACTGACAGAGTAGTGGAAAATTCTGGCGAATTGCATGACAACCGGGAACGGCCAGCGCCCCCGTCGCCGGGATTTGTGGCGGTCCGACCACGAGGGCCGGCCTTCCACTTCAAGATGCCAATTCATCTCATTGACAGCGTGACGTTGGAATAAATGGCCACCTAAACCCAGTCCTCAGACTGACTCGATGGCCCGTTAGTTTAGGAGCCTAACTGCGGAACGTCAAAAACAAATCCGGCCAGATTTTCAGCGGCGATTCGCCTGATACACGATGTGGATTTCCATTTAGCCGATGGCGAACGGGTTCTTCCGGGTTTTCCCGTTCGCTTTCGGGGTGTGATTGCGCCGGGAACAGAAAGGCGGTCTTTTCGACTTTGTAGAATCGGTTGCGCGGCATATGCGGTATTTAATCCGTGAACGGTGGAGCAGGCTATGAATGGTTGGTAATATTGTGAACGAAAAAACAACCTCAGCCCACACTGGCCGGCGTTTCCGATCTTTAGACCGTAATAGGGAGAGTGGGCAAGCCTGTCGCAAAAAGGCAACATCGCGCACTGACTTTGTTGGGGTCAGGTGCATGAACTTGTGATTGCATCTCGTTTTCAATGAATGTGCTGCAAATCTTCTCCAAAAGGCAGTGCTCGGGGGAAGTTTCAGAAATTCCGCACTTCCGACAGTATGAATCGAGGCCATAGACGCACTCTCCACTGCTATTCGCATTGATTGATGCCTTTCCCAAGACCAAAGATGCCTTCGCGCTGGAGTCAAATTCTTTGACGGTGTTGCCGTGGTCATCGCGGGTGACGCGGTATCCCTTTTGGCGTTTTCGCCAAGACTCCGGCGCAAATCTTGGCTACGGTTGAGTGACAGTCTGGCACGCGTCCACCGCATGTCCGACACGCGGCTAAAAAAATTGTCGCGCTGGGTGAGACTAACATCCTTTAATTTCCTGTTTCAGTAAAATCTCTGAAAGATTCACCGTTGTGGTCACGTATTTGTATTGCGTATTGCTGTCGGATTACTTATGACACTCGAGGCGAAGAACTGGGTCACGTGCAAACGGCTACACAACTGGTTTTTATTCCAGCAGGCTATAAACGCGCTCCGTCCAAGCCTGACTGACCCCGAAAAGCAGCTCTTCTCGGTTGCCAATTGCCTTAGGAATCAGATGGGCATTCTTGATTTGAATTTGCCACCGCAGGAATCAGCAAGACACCATTTTATATGATCGATAAAACACTCTACCAGCGGATGACCCTCTGTGCCGCCGGGGTCGCAATTTGCGGACTGGCCGGTGGCGGCTGTGCAAGCCTCTTCAATGCTAACTCGGTATCCAATCAGGCAGATGCCGCGTCAGCGTCGGTTGCGGTTCTCTCGGTTGCGCCATGGGATAATTATCGCGATGCCGTCCAACCAACTTTTAAATTTTCGCCGGATGACGCGCTTGCACTGGCTGTTCCCAACACCATGGATCTAGAGCAAAAGGTGTTAGAAGCGTTTGAAGCCGGGGCAAAAGTGTCCCTGCCCGGGGCTACGTTGCCAGCCGGCACAAGCAACTCTCAGGACGGCGGCCGGACGGCGGCATCCCTTCCGCCCGGGACCTCGGTATTGGGCAACGCCATTGGTGTTGACCCAATTCTCAAATATCAGGCCGCAAACGCGCTATACCAAGAGGTTCAGATCATGAACCGTTATCTGAAAGATGCAGCCGTCTTTGAAGGTTTCACACCCTATATTATCAGGTTACAAGTCAGCATCATGCCCCGGGTCAGAAACCTGCCCTACGACGCGTATTCAGAGATTTCGTTTTTTCGGGGTCCTTGGGACACGGCTCTTGGCACCAATGTGATGATTCTCCCGCTGTTAGTCACGGATGACATTGAATCAATGATGCAAAGCCAGTCAGTAGACCAGTTGACCCAATTTGCCCTCGCACTTTCGGCTATTATCGAAGGAGTCGGAGTTTCTGGCAACCTCCAAAACACGTACGAGAAGTTGCAGACCGTCCTCGGCCACAATTTGAATAGCACCTTCATGGTAGCGCGGGTTTCAGACAACACCATCCGATGCCGGTTTGGGGCGGCCTATCAATCACAATCGGAATACGCGATGGTGCCGCAAACTCACAATGTAACCCTGCTCTTGCTGATGCCCAACACCGTGGTGTCAGACCGGGATTCGACCAATCGTACAGTTCGGCTAGTCGCCAAAACAAGTTTGGTTAACGCAAAAAACGGCTGTGTCTTACCTAGCCAGACTGGTGCCGAGTCCTACGAAGAAATGAAAGAGATTTTGACTCGTTACGAAGTGAAAGGTTGTTATTCAGAGGCGCAAGAACATAAGCTATTTTCTGATTTGGCTGCAAACAAATATCCGGAGTTTACGAACGACTTCCTAGCTTTGAGGCCAGTCAGCCATTATACCGAGGCAGCCTGGGTCGACATGATTTCGCTCCGGGATAAAAGTCCGTTCTCATCTGCAACTTTCACCGTCCCTCAATATGATCCAACCCTGCTGACAAACAATTTTGGAGGTGCAAACCAAGCGCCCTTGTTGATTGACGACGGGAAAAGCGCCACGACGGTCACTCTGGTTGATAGTGTGGATTTGACCGCTTCGCAAATCGGCGCAATGCTGACCGTCACAACACCCGAAGCTAAAAAGCTGAACTTCGCGGCCAACCCGGTCTCGGTGGCAGCTGATTTGAGCACAATCAATCTGAGTTT
>Ga0116112_1002065_pt1 | contig 12566 bp, 10 predicted proteins | sample June2015DPH_8_15_FD_89721 | JGI IMG/M metagenome (GOLD analysis project Ga0116112, IMG submission 89721) | Peatland microbial communities from SPRUCE experiment site at the Marcell Experimental Forest, Minnesota, USA - June2015DPH_8_150 | ecosystem: Environmental > Terrestrial > Soil > Wetlands... | reverse complement strand
CGAGCCGAGGTTTGTAGTCTGCATTTTTCATCAACGTTTCACGAATTCAAGAAGAGGTAGTCGGCAGCAGTCAAGCTGCCAAAACCCAACCGAGCAGCGCCTGCGTCGCGGCTCGTTCCACAACGTCAAGGAGCTGATCCAGGCCATTGGCGATTACATCAAAGGTCATAACCAAAACCCGCGCATCTTCGTCTGGAGTGCCTCGGTCGAACGTATTCTAACGAAGGTCGCCAAATGTGAAGAAGCGTTAGACGCACAACATTAGTAACCTATATCAACTCACGTGGCAATGGTACGGGAGTACCGGTTATCGTTCAGGAATTCTGCCGCCTCCTGCTGGCGTTGAAAAAGCTGCTCTTGCTTATTAAGTAGTGCAAGGAATTCTTGATTCTGGTGCTGTTCTCCGTTCATCAATGCCCTCATGGTTGAAAGAAAGCTATTCTGCGTTGAGTGAGATGGCCCGACTCCTGGCCTACCTTTTCCTACCCCCGCGCTTCGACTCCAGCTAAGACCGCAGCACAATCCAAATGCCCGCGCCCCTCCGGGAGCGCTACGCCCTCTCCTTCCGCTGCGGACCAAAAGCTGCCTTCTTCCCGGTCGCTTAACTGCTCAGCCTCCAGCGAAACACTTCTGGAAAAGGGAAAGCCAGCCGATCACGCACAAATCAGCCACCTCACAGCCATCCTTCCCTACTTTGCGAAATGGCTGTCGTGCAACCATTTCGGGCTGACAACCGTGGAAACCCGGAATATAATCCGTGCTGTGGCTGGGGGGTGATTTGCTACCCTTCCTCGGCGGGGGCAACCGTTCGGCAGACCAGTCGGTAGGAAGAAACACAGAGAGAAAGAGTTGACGGCACAAGGAGGTTCAGCGATGGGAACGACAACGGTTTCTCTGAGAAGGGGTAAGTCGAGTTCTGTTTCAGGTCATGATTCTACTCCTGACAAGAACTTGAGCGAGAAACTTAGGGCTTACCTCTTGCAAGAGGGAGCGGATCTTATCGGCTTTGGGTCTGTTGAGCGACTGGAGGGTACTCCTGAAATCCTGAGGCCGCAACGGTATCTGCCGGACACGGTAAGCTTGATCTCGATAGGAATGCACATCAATGAGGCAGTTTGTGACCTGATTGCGCGCTCTGCCACCAAGCGCGAGGTCCCGCCATCCTATCATTCGTTTCAGTTGTTCACGCTCGCAATCATTAATCCTCAGTTAGACGAGCTGGCTTTTCTTGGAGCAAAATTCTTAGAAGATCGAGGATACAAAGCGTACCCATTTCCGGCGAATTTGCCGCACATTTTGAAGCCCTCGAAGGAATACCCCGGTGGCCCCGGTGATGTGTCACACAGGCACATTGCCGTGGCCTGTGGTCTTGGCCAGTTCGGCTGGCACAATATGCTCCTCACACCCCAATTTGGGACCAGGCAGAAGCTGACAAGCATAGCAACCAACGCACCGCTTGTGCCGAACCCAATGTTTGATCAGAAGCTTTGCGAGCCCGAGAAGTGTGGGTTCCTCTGCGCTCGCGCGTGTCCGACGGCGGCAATTCCCCGACAGATAGAAGGGAAGGTATCCATCAAGATCGGGGGATGCCCAGTTGAGTACGGCAAGCTGGTGGGCTGGCAATGCCGGTGGGGCTGCAGCGGCATGCTGAAGTGTGTTGGCGGCTACAAAAACATCCCCATGCCGAAGGAAGAACCTGATGACGAAAAGCTGTTGGAGTACAAGGCGATGACTGATCGATGGCAGGAAAGAGTCAGTAATCTTGCTGGGTTACTTCCTTATTGCGGCAGGTGCCTGTCCGTTTGCCCAGTGCCGAGAGAGGCAGGAGACACCGACGTGTTTATCCCGTAAAGTCCGTTTATCAAGGTGGGAATCGAGTACAGGCATGCTTTCGGGAGACAGGAACGCGCTACCGTGGCGGAGGGCTACAGCACTTACTACGTGCCGATGGCCAGAGCCATGCGAGCCATCGATCCCAGCATCCGCCTCACGGCGGTCGGGGGTTTTGACGAAGTATCCGGGCAAGCGAGTTGGAATGAAACCGTGCTGAACGCTGCATGGCAGGACATCGATTACCTTTCGCTGCACCACTACTTCCCAGCGGGCTATTGGCCTCCGGCGTTGTTGCAACGGCCCTTCGCTCAGTATCGGGCGGTGGTGGCAGAGCCGACGAATGTGGAACAGAAGCTTAGGGAAACCATCGCGCTGGTGGACCGCATCACCCAGGGTCGGAAAAAGATTCAGATCGCGTTCGATGAGTGGAATGAATGGGACTGGGACTACCCCTTGCCGCTCCCCTCTCCCGAGCGCTCGGTAGTCAATCAGTTTATTGACACGATTGGGAAGAGCGCCCTCGAGTTTAACCAACCCATGCGGGATGGTCTGTTCGAGGCGCGGATGCTACACAATTTCATGCGCTTCGGTGACCGGGTTCCGATTGCTGTTCGCACGCATCCGATCAACAGTCTGGCCGCCCTGCGGACGGACAGCACCCGGGTCTTCATGACGGCTTCCGGCAAGATGATGCAACTCTATCGGCAGCATTCGGGCGCAAGTCTGGTGAAGACCGAGGCGCAAGCGCCGACGTTTGACGTGCCCGAGGAAGGCTGGACCGGGATCTCCTATATCGATGCGGTTGCCACACGTTCCGCGAATGGGCGGAAGCTGTTCGTGCACTTGCTCAATCTGCACCCGAGTGAAGCCCTGGCGACGCACCTTCACATCGAGGGAAGTGCTGTGGAACCTTCCGCCGATGTCTGGCAGATCGCGCCACAAGATTTCATGTCGCGGAACAACTTCGAAATCACCAACGTCGATATCACGCATGCTCCGCTGGACCGAGTCACGACGGACTTTGTCTACACCCTGCCGGCCCACTCGGCCACCACGGTGGAGATTAGCTTGAAGTGACGGCCGTAAGGGTGAGTACCCTGCTCGGGACGCGCCGACGTGCGAAGCAGGAAGACTTTGTCAACAAACATGGGTTACAAGACGGTAGCCCGGATTTTTCACCACGCTGGGACGCTTTTTTGGGGGGGCGGAAGGGTGGGGCTTCAGCCCGCCCTCCAAACCCGTCGTGAGAAATCCGGGCTAGCTTCATGCGAGCACGATTCCTGTCACACGGAGGTACCCTCAACATGAAACAGGGAGAGAGCTTTTGGTCTTTAAGCCGGCGGGGCCTATTCAAGCTGGTGCCACCAAGCGTGGCCAGTTGGCTACTGGCATCGCCCGCGCTCGGCCAACCCCGTCGAACCCCCATGGTTTCGTCACCGGCCAGTAGTGCTGCCGGGAAGAGGTGGTTGGGTGAATGGATTTGGGAGCCGATCGAGGTGCCCGTGCCCCTCGGCTCTTCGGAGGGTCCTTTTTTCCAGAGGCCGCCCTTCAGGAATCTTTTTGCTTACTTGCGCAAGAGCTTCGACGCACCAGAGGAAGTGAGCAGGGCATGGGCCCAGGTCAGTGCTGACAGCCGTTACAAGCTTTACGTGAATGGCCGTTACGTAGGACGCGGCCCGGCGCGCTACGATCCGACCTGGCCATACTACGATGAGTACGATATTACCCCGCTGCTCCGCCCCGGCAAGAACTCGATTGCCGCCTTGGTTCATTATTACGGCGAAAGGACCGGGTGGTACTTGCCGAAGCGACCCGGGTTTCTTTTCGAGTGCAGCGTGGAGGGTAGTGGTGGTGGGACGACGCTGGTAAAAAGCGACGCCACCTGGAAGTTCCTGCGGGCCCCCACGTGGGCCCAAGACGTTCCGCGGATTAGCAGTGCACTGGGCTTTACGGAACTCTATGATGCCGGCAAGGAAGTGGGGGGCTGGAACCTGCCCGAGTACGACGATTCACACTGGCAGGCAGGCCATATCATCAGTCGAATTTCTGGGGATCGGCCGTCCGATAATGATCCCTATCTCTGGGACAACATAATCCCCCGTGACATACCCATGCTCCTCGAGCATGAGGTGGCGCCGGCCCAGGTGACATTTGTCGGGGAAGTCCAGAATCTGGCGCCGGGGTTGGCTCCCTCGTTGGCGCATCAGATGAGCCAGGAAACTCCCGGCCCGCTGCAGAACTGCACGGTGGAGAATGCTAAATCGTTGGTCGCCGAGGTGGGCGGCGAGGCCGTTATCCGGACGACGCCACAGGGCACGGGTGAGTCTCCCGGCTACAGCGCCGTTCTCGTGCTCGATTTTGGGCGAGGGCTGACGGGTTATCCGCGCCTCGAAGTGGACGGAGTGGCGGGCGGGATTATCGATATGGGAGTTTGCGAAAGCCTTGCAGAGGGCCGCGTCACCCCGACCCGTAACGGCCTGCACTTCAACCGCTACCTGATGAAGGACGGTCCCCAGCGCTGGGAAGCCTTCGAATGGGACGGCTTCCGCTATCTCCAGTTGACAATTCGCAACTGCCCGCGGCCCGTGAAGCTTCGCAAAGTCGCGGTCAACTTCACTTCCTATCCCGTGGGGAATCGCAGCTCCTTTGAATCAAGCGATTCCATGCTCAATAAGATCTGGGAAACTTCCCGCTACACGGTCCAACTCTGTATGCATGACGCCTACGAAGATTGTCCCAACCGGGAGCAGCGGCAGTGGGTGGGCGACGCTTACGTGGAGACCAAGGTTAACTATGCCGCCTTTGGGGATACCAGGCTAGCAGCCAAGTATCTTCGTCAGATTGCCCAATCGCAGCGCTCCGACGGAATAATCCAGATGTTCTGGCCTGGAGACGACCGGGAGGGCGTGCTGGACATCTTCAACATCAAGGATTTCGTGCTGCACTGGATCAGCACCGTTTGGGAGTACTACCGGTTCACGGGGAAGGGGGAGATGGTTCAGGAACTCTTCCCAAATGTCGTCAAGGCGTCGGGATGGTTTGAGAAACGTGTGGACGCGCATGGTCTCCTGTCCGATATTCCCCCCTGGGTCTTTGGCGATTGGGCGCCGCTGGACCGGCGCGACCGAAACACCATCTTGAACGCTCTCTTTTACAATGTCTTGCGGGAAACGGCCCAAATGGCCACCCTGGTGGGTGACGAGGCGGCCCAGAGGCGTTACGACAAGCTGGCCGGGCGAGTCAAGGCAGGTATCAATGAATGCTTGTGGGACGAGCGGCGAGGGGTATACGTGGACAGCGATTCCGACGGGGTGCCCTCCGGCCGCGTCAGTCAACAGGCGAACACAATGTGTCTGCTTTACGATATCGCCCCACCGGAAAAGCGTTCCGGAATACTCGCCTATATCTTCGATCCCCAGCGCATCAGAACCCCCGAGATGTTCCTCCCCGCGCAGGCAGGCTTTGATAACCAGAAACACGTCGTGCAGGCTCAACCTTTCTTCATGCACTGGGTGAACGCGGCATTAGCGCATATCGGCGAACACGATCGAATGGTGCAGTTGATACGAGACCTCTTCGGAAAAATGATCGAAGCGGGGGCGACCACCATCTGGGAAACATGGAGTCGAACGGCCAGCGAATGCCACGGCTGGTCGGGCACGGTGGCTTACGATTTGACGACCTATATTCTGGGCGTTCGGGGAGAAACTCCCGGCTTCGGCCGCTTTGTTATCGAACCTCATCCCGTTCAACTGGAATGGGCGCGGGGCGTGTTTCCTTCAGTGAAGGGAGACATTCCGGTCTCTTGGCGTTCTGGGGCGGGGGAATTTCGGATCGAGGGCAGCTTGCCGGAAGCTAGCACAGCCTCGGTGTTGATTCCGCCTCAGCGAGGGAAGAATGCGCGCCAAGCACGCCTCAATGGCCAACCCGTGTGGGGAGAAAACCGGCCGGTCGGGCCGCTGGTCGCTAAGGCGGAAGCCGGTGGTGTACGTATCCAGCTTAGCAAGGGAGCGCGCTACAAAATCGAGGCTCGATATTAGCCGGGATTGCGCACCACGGAAGGCAAGGGGGGGGCTTCAGAGCAGTTGGCAGTAGGCAGTGCAGTAAGCAGCGAGCGGCTTTTGCGAATCCCGGCAAGACGGGATAGGCAAGAAGCGGGAGGCGGGCAGCTCATCGGAGCGGCCGGCTTTACAGGCTGTAGGGGAGGTCGGCGCCGGCCCCGACAGGTTTTTCCGCAGCCTGTGAAGCCCCTCCCTTCCCGAGCAAGAGAGTCGTGACTTATTCACGCCGTGTTGTTGGACGCAAGCTGCCCAGGTGTCCATAGGGTCGTGGACAGCGGGCAAGAGAGTTCGGATCTGGTGAGGATTAGGACAATGGACGAGGCTTCACTCGCACAGCTACTGCAAATATCTCATGCGATCGGTTCCAACTCCGATTATGTGCAGGCCGGTGGTGGTAACACATCCGTGAAATCCGCCGACGGGCATACGATGGCCATCAAGGCCAGTGGCACCACGCTGGGCCAGATGAGCGAGACTGCCGGCTGGGCAGAATTGGACCTCACCAAACTCCTTTCGATCTTCGACCGCGCGGAGCTGGCCAGCCTGCCCGCGAGCGAGCGCGAAGCCCAGGTACTGGAACACCAGGCCGCCGCCGTGGTACGAAAGACCCAGGGGCGGCCCTCTGTCGAGAGTCCCTTGCACGCCTTGCTGGAGCGGGTGGTCATCCACACGCATCCGGTAGCGGTGAATGCCTTGACCTGCGGCCCCGGCGAAAAGGCCCTGGGTGAGCTCACCCGCCAGGGGGAGCTACCACCTCTATGGATCCCGTATACCGATCCGGGCTGGCGCCTGGCGACAGTGATCAAGTCGGCGATCAGCGCCTATAGGGAGAAGCACGGCCAACCACCGGCGGTCATCTTTCTGGGAAACCACGGGATCTTCACTTCGGCAGCCAGCGCGCAGGAATGCTTGGCACTCCACCTTGAGTGGATCGAGCGCTGCGCCAAGTACTTTGAAGGGAAAGCCCCTTCCGTCAAAACCGTTGGGCCGCCTGACTCCGCCCACCTGCGAAAAACCATGGGAGAATTGCGGCGCGTTTGGCGCGAGGCCCGCACCGCGTCGGCCTTTGCGCGGTGGTCAGGAGATCCCGAACTCGCTGGCTTGGCGGCGAGCGATACGGCGGGAATCATGGCAACGGGGGCATTCACGCCCGACATCATCGTGTACGCCGGCGCGCGGGCCGTGCAGGCCGAGTCGCTTGCGGAATTGCCCGCCCAGTTGAAATCGGCGCTGGCCGAAAAGACTCCTCCGCGCCTGGCCGTAGTCAGGGAGGTCGGGAGCTTCTTACTTGCCGACAACGTGGTGGAACTGGACACCGCCGAGGAAGTCGCTGCCTGCGCCGCGCGCCTCGCCCGGCTGGCCGCGGGTCGCGGGGGCGCGCATGTCCTCTCACCCGAAGCCGCCGATTTCATCATTAATTGGGAAGTCGAGCGGTACCGCGCCAGCCTCTTGGAAGCGCAGGCTGCGCCCTTGGCTGGCAAGGTGGCCCTGGTCACGGGTGCGGGATCGGGGATTGGGGCTGGCGTGGCCTGGGGTCTGGTGGAGGCGGGAGCGGCGGTAGCTTTCTGCGACTGGGACGAGCCCGCGGCTGTCGAGGCGGCCAAAGTGGCAGCCGAACCTCGCAGGGCGTTGGCCGTGCGCGCCGACGTCACGAAAGAAGAACAGGTAGCCGCCGCCTTTGACCGGGTGGTTGGCCACTGGGGCGGTGTCGACATCGTCGTCTCTGCTGCCGGCATTCCCGGCGCGGGCGAGCTGCTCGACTTGCCACTCCATACTTGGCGCGCGGCCTTGGAGTTGAATCTCACTGGATATTTTCTAGTGGGCCGGGAAGCGGCGCGAATCATGCGCGACCAAGGTTTGGGTGGATCCATGGTCATGATCGCTTCCAAGAGCGCGCTGGATGCTTCCAAGGGCATGTCCGCCTACAATGCCAGTAAGGCCGGCGAGTTGCACATGATGCGGGGATGGGCGCTGGAGCTCGGCCGCTATGGGATCCGGGTGAATGCCATTGCGCCGGGCAATGTTTTCGAAGGCTCGAAGATCTGGAATCCCGAGTACATCAAGTACTGCGCCGGCAAGAAGGGGATTAAGCCCGAAGAGGTCATTCCTTACTATACGTCGCTGAGCGCGTTGAATCGCGAGGTGAAGCGCTCCGATATTGCTGCGGCTACCGTTTTTCTGGTCTCCGAAGCGGCCCGATGCATTACCGGCCAGACCCTGGTGGTGGACAGCGGCCAAACCATGGTGCGATAAGCCGCGGCAAGGAATGCCGCGACGACCCGGCGCTCGAGATGACAGGAACCGCGAGGTCTACACGACACCTGTGCGCGCATCAATCGCACTCGATGTGGAATGGACTGGCTAACCAAACACCGTGACGGGTTCCCTCGTCGCCAATACTGCGCCAGCGCCCGAGCCCTATAATGTTAATGGCTGGCCAGCGCGACCATAGTCATCATCGAAGCGATACTGATCCTCGGCCTTCCACTCCCCAAAGGAAATCACCAGAATGCGAAAGGGATTCTCATCTGCCCAGAAGCGGTGTTTCACTCCTGGCCGCATCAAGAATTCCTCATGGGCTTTGGGGCGAAAGACCTGGCCATCCATCTCGAGATAGGCGCCTTCATCGATGAAATGAAACAGTTCGTAGCGCGTTCGATGCGCATGTAGGCTGGCGCGCTTTCCCGGATTCACATGGGTCAGATCCACTGAGCAGGTCTGATTGCGCACGACGATATGAATGTCGCCCCAGGGGCGGACCGAACGGAGCGTTTTTGCGCCGTGCCGGGGATCGTCAATCTCATCCATGGTTGCGTTCTCCTTGAACCCGAATTCGCAGATTGAGGGGCCCTGGTCCGTTCCAACCCGTTAGATTGAAGTCGCTTCCACCAAACCTGCGCGGGAACAGAACGGTGCGTTCGACGATGGCTTGACTCTGTTGTTCGAGCCTCTCCCAAGTAACCCCTCACCCGGCCCGCTTCCCGATGAAGTGCATCGGGACAGCGGGCCACCCTCTCCCCTTGGGAGAGGGCTGGCAGCAAGAACACATAAGATAGCGGCCCTCTCCCTTGGGGAGAGGGTGGCGAGCGTAGCGAGCCGGGTGAGGGGTCCTTTCTCTTCGAGTGAGGTGAGACTCCCATCCAACTTACGGATTCGGGTTGAATAGTTTCTTTACCGGTCCTGCACCGCCCTTTCGTCAGCGGCCGGATCACGTCCCACTCACCCGGGAAGATGACCTTCGAGCGACGGCCTCGAGGCCATGCGCAGATTCCCTTGTCGCCCTCCATCCGTGACGCTCACACCTGGGTCACCCAAACTTACCAGTTCATCGGACGTGAAAATGGCTGGGTCGTCACCTGCAAGAGGCTCGGCATCGACGCCTGGAGTTGAAGCACTGCTGGAGGCCATAAACCATAAGCTGGAAAAACTGCTCCGAATCGCCGAGTCGTCATCCCAACCCAATCCACCGATGCAGGCACTACCCGTCTGCAAGTCCGGAATGGCAGACTTGGCCTCGGCGTTAAGGAATGCGCTAAGGCTCTCGGAGCCAGCCAGGACGGCCTACGGAGACGTATTCGAGAGGGCAAGCTGAGGCCTGTACGTGTTGGGGGGAGGGTTCTGCTTCAAACAGACGAGTTGAAGAGATTCCTCGAAGGCAAGAAGCAATCCCCGATTCCCCACTCGCTCGGAAGGAGGCCCAACTCGGGAAAGCCCTCATGGGTTGCCGGAAGACCATCGCACTTTTGGTCGCTTCCGCGGACTGGGACCGGAAGAAGACTGAGAACTATGCAGCTTCCTGAGTTGTGATGCTTGACTCTCGCGACCCCTCCCGGCGGCTGAGGGCGTAGAGAACCAACTCCACGCGGTTTGATATCCCAAGCTTCTCATAAATGCGGAACAAGTGGTTCTTGACCGTGTGCGCGGTCACACCGAGCTTCGAGGAAATCTCAAGGTTAGACAAGCCTTCGGCGACCATGTGCGCGATTTGCTCCTCCCGCTCGGTAAGCAGAGGAATGCCTTTTGCGCTGACTATGCGTGCCGGTTCCCTTTCTCTGAGGGTTTCGCAAATCCAGTTGAGCTGAGTGCTGTCAGCCCAGATCTGCCCAGCGTACACACACTGAAGGCATTTGCACAGCACGCGCAAGGATGAGGTCGTACAAAATACACCTCTCGCACCTGCGGAAAAGGCGGTGACCACTTTCTCCAAGTCGGGGGAATCCAGCAGCACGACAGGACGTGTACCGCTCTTGGAAGCGTGCAACTCTCGCAGAGCCTTGAGACCTGCTGTTAAGCCGTCCTGGAGATCGACGCTGACAATAGTTACTTGGGGCTGATGCTCAGCTACTTGTTTGAGGAGTTCTTTGGAGGAGAACACGGTCGCAACCACGTCAAAGTGCTTGCGATGCCGCTTGAGGGCAGCAGACAGCGCTTCGCTCGCCATGGGATTCCGATGAGCGACAATGACGGAAATAGGCACTGCCACGCCTTTTGTTACTTACGTATCGCGCGACCACCTCAAAGTTAGATACTTTCATAATACTCGCTGCTTTGGTAAAAGCAAGCACAATCTGCCCATTCTATTTATCACATAATCAATACCTCAATACTATATCATACAGTAACCCATACCGCATGAGCCGATCTTCAGTAGCAGTGGGGACTAATTCCCCGGAGTCTCAGGGTGCCGACCTTCTCCCCCTTCCTGAGACGGCCGTTTAGCTTGAGGGCCGGGGCGGCCGTCCTACGTTCGGGAGGTCGTTCAGCTTCTTGCAGCGTCTTTGTTGGATCTGTAAACTGCGCGGGTCATTTCACCGAAAGCTAATAGGTTGGATCTGCCTCGGAGCCGGCGATTATTTCCATGAGGACGCGCGAGAGCGTGGAGCGTCGAAAACACTATCGCTACCGGCTCGGAGTTCCCGTGATGTTTTTCTGGAAGGATGCGCGAGACACTCAGCATGAGGGCATAGGCCTCGCGCGTGACATCAGCGTCAGAGGACTGTTTGCCTTCACTACAAGCCCTCCGCCGTTGGAGTCCGAGGTCAAGCTCAAGGCTTTTCTTCCGCCAGGCGGGAGCGCAGTTGCACCACTACAGATCCACGGACAAGGTCGAGTAGGTCGCGTGGACGCAGCCCACCGCGGAGAACCTCGCGCAGGCTTTGCGGTCGCGGGCGAGCGCTTTGTCTTGCGCAGAGGGGAGGAATATTGATGAGCAAGAAGGCCATACTTCTGATACTGAGCATGGTGCTGTGGGCTACCACATTGTGTGCTTCCCCGCTCCCGGAGGAGCAGAAAGCAATTGCCTCCAACGGCATCTCTCGATCAATTGACAACACCGCACCGGGATCAGTCCGTGGAGACGTGCGACAGCCTCCGCTGCAACGCCGCAATCCTCGCTATCAGGTGTGCAAAAGTGACGTGCTCGACCTGGACTTCCCTTTCACTCCGGAATTCAACCAGACGGTCACCGTCCAGCCCGATGGCTATATTACCCTGCGTGCCGTCGGTGATCTCCATGTCGAGGGCCAAACCGTTCCAGAGCTGACCCAAGCGCTCCGGACCGCGTACGGGACGACCCTCCACGATCCGGTGATCACGGTTGCGCTCAAGGACTTCGACAAACCCTACTTCATCGCGTCCGGCCAAGTCGCCCATCCCGGGAAATTCGATCTGCGGGGAGACACAACCGTGACACAGGGCCTGGCTATTGCCGGCGGCCTCACCGATACGGCCAAATACTCCCAGGTGCTCTTGTTCCGCCGCGTGTCCAGCGACTGGTATGAAGTGAGGAAGATCAACGTGAAGCACCTGATGCAGGCGAGGGACCTGAACGAGGATCTGCACCTGCAGCCTGACGACTTGTTATTCGTGCCCACGAGCACCGTCGGCAAGATTAAACGCTTTACGCCCAGTTACGGGATGGGGGTTTATTACAACCCATACCGGTGAGGCAGACTGGCCAGAGAGAGGGCAAGCATGGAACGAACAAACTTCGGTCCCCCTGAAAACGAAAGAGTCTTTTCTTCGACAGCTCGTGACCTGTTGGCGATAGCGTTCCGGCACCGCCAACTGGTCACGCTCTCCTTTCTCGGCGTCTTGGCCGGGGCGATCCTGGCGGCAATTCTACTGCCGGACCAATACGAAGCCCGCATGAAGATTCTGGTCAAGCACGAACGCGTGGACCCCGTGGTGACGTCGGAACCGAACGCAATGCCGCAGCTCAGCAGTCAGCTCGTCACCGAGGAGGATCTGAACTCTGAGGTGGAGTTGATCAAGAGCCGCGATTTGCTGGAAAAGGTCGTTGAAACCTGTGGCCTCGACGCGAGCCGGCCTTCTTTCTGGGACTTCCTCCGTCCGAACGCTGCTGGGGAAAAAGATTTAAGAATTGCCAGAGCAGTCCGCAAATTGGACAAGGACCTAACAGTTGAACCCGCGAAGAAATCGAACATGATCGAAGTGAGCTATGCCACTCCTGATCCGCTGCTTTCGGCTCGCGTGCTGACGACGCTGGCGAACGAGTATCTTGTAAAACACTTAGCGGTGCATCGCCCGCCTGGAGCGTTCAACTTCTTTCAGCAACAAGCGGAGCAATATCAGAAGGACTTGGGCACAGCCGAGGCGCGCCTGGCTGATTTTAGCCGCGACCAGGAACACGGCGCCGTCTCGCCTCAGATT
>Ga0116112_1002061_pt1 | contig 12596 bp, 11 predicted proteins | sample June2015DPH_8_15_FD_89721 | JGI IMG/M metagenome (GOLD analysis project Ga0116112, IMG submission 89721) | Peatland microbial communities from SPRUCE experiment site at the Marcell Experimental Forest, Minnesota, USA - June2015DPH_8_150 | ecosystem: Environmental > Terrestrial > Soil > Wetlands... | reverse complement strand
TCAATGTCTTTTGGTGCCCCGCGACTTCGCCGATGGTCTGGTTGAGGTTGGCGAGCTCGGTCTTGTTGTAATAGAGTTTATACACCTTCTGAGCGTCCTCTGTAAGGCCGAACGCCGTCAGCGCCGCCGACTTAATTTGTCCGACAGTAGTTGTGGATTCCACTTCGGTTTTGAACGGCTTGCCGGCCGCCATGTAGTGGACCAGCACCGTAATGAGTTCTTTCTGTGGCATAATTTTATCTTGGTTGCCGCCCCTTTTACGGGGCGAATTTTCTGCTAATTTGTTATGATGCCCGATGCATCGGTTGTTCTGCGACGGCCCGCTTGACCCGAATCACGCCAAGCGGTATCGTCTCACTTGTGAGACAGAATAAACCAAACCGTCTTATTAGTCAACTGCCGTTTCACATATAATACACCCTATGCCTAATGTCAATATCCACATGCTCGGTCAAATGCTCGCCCAAAAACGCGGCGAGCTTGGAATCCGTGCCGTGGCGGGAGAAATCGGGGTTAGCCCGGCAACTTTGTCGCGGGTGGAACGAGGGTTCCTTCCCGACCTTGAGACATTCAGCAAGATCTGTGAGTGGGTTGGCGTTGACCCAGCCAGCGTGCTGGGAGTTAAGGTGAAATCGGGGCAAATCCCGAAAGTAGCGGTCCATTTCAAAAAGGAGTCCGCCCTTGCCCCGGGAACCGCAAAAGCCCTCGCGGAAATGGTTCTTGCTGCCCACCGCGCCTGGCTTTTGTCTGAAACCGAGGTCTCTTGACGTGTTCAACCGGGGCTTCAAAACGTCATGCGAGAACATCGCGCGTCAACAGCGACGAAATCTTTCCCTTGCCCCTGTAGATCCGATAAATCCGCGCTCGCTCGCCAAGCATTTGGGCATCAGAGTCCGCACGGTCGAGGAGGTACCAGGGTTGTCTCCAAACTGCGTAAGAACTCTCCTTCACGAAGACGCTGACAGTTGGTCAGCCATTACCCTCTCAGCCAACGGCAAAAGTATCATCATCCTCAATTCGTCCCACGCGCCAACCCGTCTCGCCAGCGATTTGGTTCATGAGATCGCCCATATTATGCTCGGACATAAACCCGCACGCATTGACCTGACCGAAGACGGTTCCTTGATGTTGAGCACATATAGCAGACAACAAGAAGATGAGGCGAATTGGCTGGCGGGATGCCTTCTCCTTCCCCGCGACGCATTGGTGCTCATACGTCGCCAAAGGTTGGATTTAACCGCGGCAGCAAGGAAGTACGGTACGAGTATGGACATGCTTAGGTATCGGATCAATGTCACAGGAGTTGACTATCAATTTAAAAGACGGTCGGCGTGGTATTCCGCTAGGGCAAATTACGGCTAAATTCTCCCATACATCGCACACAAGCGCAAGAGGCGGAGGCCGCAGCGTAAGTAAAGTGCCGTATCTCATGCCGATTTTCGGCAAGGAGGTCTCGAGCGTTACCTACCGCAGTCTTGAGGAGCAGTTGCACCGGGCGATGGCCGCGCTGTTTGACCAGCGAAAACGGCACGGCGTCGCCCGGCTCGTTGGAATGCGTGCCCCGCTAAACATCGTGACGCCGACCGTTGACCGCACGCCCACATCGAGGGAAATGGCCAGTTCCTTTTTAACCCGTGTCTATGAAAAGCTGCCGTTTGCATTGCGAAGCGAAGAGACGCACAAGCAAATTGAAGATCGGCAACAGAAAATCATCGGCGAGGTTCCGCGCCCGGCTGACGAGCCGGTTGCGATGAGACGAAGAACCCAGTGTTAACGCTTCAATTTCCAAGTCGAGGCGAACTCACTGCTGGATGGTGAGTTTGGGTCTGAACGTATCGTTGGTGTAGCGGGAACTGTAAAAGAAATTGAAGTTGTCCGCGTTATAGACCGGGCGGAGTTGTAACCCATAGTTCGGATACAGGCCGTTTTGCCAAGCGTTATAGAGGTCGGTAATATCCACGGTATACCACTGCCCGACCACCGGTGCCGTAAGAGCAGCGGCACTCCATTGCGCGGTTGACGGGCGGTCAGCCCACCACAGCCTATCGTGGTCGCAACCGGTTCCAGTCATCTGCCAATCCCACCAGAATTGCGTGACGCGGTCGAGATACATCGGCGTAGGGGTACCGCTGTTGTCGGAATAACAATACAGCCAGAGCGTTGCGGATGTCGCGTGCGCGGGGAGGCCGGTCAAGTCGAATTGCAGGAGCGCATAATACAGGTCGCCCCAGCCGCCGACACGCAGTTCCGAATCGTATAAACCGCCGCCGGGATACGAACCGGAGCAAGTGGCGTATGAATAGACGCTGGTTATCCAAATGTCTTTTCCAGTGTCTGGGCCGGGTTGAAGTATAAAACGGCTTGGTGGAGGGAACGTCAAATCATTTACGTTGCCACCAAGATCTGTGTAGAATTGAGTTACATTGGGAATCCATGATTCGCATCCGGATCCACAGTACATTTCCGCGATTTGAGGAATGGTTGTATATCCCTTGTTCAAGTAAAGGCGTCGGATGCCCGAAGTGACTTTCGAAATGCCATCGGCAAACGAGATAAACGACGAGTTAGGACATGAGCCGCCGTAGAACCAACTCCACGCATTAAACCCGGTTTCCGGACAGGCGTCCCATGCCGTGCCAAAGCTGGACTCGGCTCCAGCAATAGCCACGACCAGCCGTGGATCCACATTGTAAATGCTGCCGCTTGAAAAAAAGACAGCCCCATTGCCAGCAATAGGGGAATTCTTGCCTGTTAAATAGGTATCTATTTGGGGCGCAAGTTGCGGATCGTAAGGTCCGGCAAACGCCGGAAACACTATCAGCGAGAAGATGCCGATAAAGCTAGAAAGAACTCGCATAGCTCCCCTCTATTTCATGGCGTGAACTGGATAGTTGAGATCAACTGTTGGAACGCGGACAGAAATTGTGACTCTTGAGTATCTCCAGCCTGGTAAGTTAGGTAAATTTTGTGTAATCTTTCGCCTAGTGGGACGTAGACTGCAACGTTGCGATAACTTAGGGCGGGGCCGAAATTATCAGTGTAAAACACCTCGTCTGCTTGTCTTCCAGCAACGGCAACACTGCTTGACGACGTGATAACTGCTCCTTGCAGTTCATTTGTAATGAAGTCTCCAAGAGCAATCTGCGGCATTGGAACGCTTGTTATATCAATATCTGCGCCGCCTGCGGGCACGAAGCCACCATGCATGTAATTGTTGTCAAAATTGTTCAGGTTTACCGGGCCGCCGAGAGCAGAAATTTGCCCGTTCAATTGAAAAGTTGGTGGAATTAAAATTGAAAGCGGATTGGTGGTTATTGTCAATGTGACCTCCAGCGGCTGAGGAATCGTCCTGTTACCCATCCGTACATGGACTGTACCGTTATAGATTCCAAGTGGAGAATTCGTTGCGACTGAAAAAACCAAAGACAATTGCCGAGTTTGACCTGAAGAGACGCTACTAAAGGATGCTGGTTGAATCGTTAAAAAAGGCGCCAAAGCTGGAACAGCCTCGATGTTTATACCAGTTAAGTTGCCTTGTGACGTAAGTGTTATCGGAAGCGTAAGGTTGCCACCTGCCCCAACGAGCACAGATACACTCGGGCTGGACCAATTGACTTTTAATTTGCTGTCGCTCGAGCTTTGATTGACACCCGCAGCAACGACCACCGCTCCGAGCACAATAAGGACGAACGCACCCGCGATCCAAGGCACTGCATACGGGGATGAACGCCTTCCGAACATAACGTCATTATTAGAGGATTAGCGGATTTTGTCAATCTAAATTGCGGATTTGTTTCCCCCAACATTTCACGATTGATTTAATCGCCATGTGCACATGCCAGCGACAGGCGTTTCAATCACAGATTTGTAGCCGCGCGACATGGCGCTTTTGCGGTGTTTTTTTGAATGCCGCGCAATGTCCACCAATCACGCTACGGCGCTGTATTTTGAAGGCAAAGACGAAGCTGCCAAGAAGCGCCTACAAAAGCTCAAGGCGGCCGGGTTCACCACTGAACGCCCGCGCCGGGCATTCGAAACGTCAGTCCACTTTTTAACCCGTAAGGGCCCGGCATGCCCTCCTTTTCCCAAAGGACCCTGTGCAGGCGACCCCAAATTGAGCCACGACCACCAGTGGTCACCACCGACAGAGCTCGACGAACCGCGCCTTACAACGTCTTTTTGCCTTGAGCTTTGGCTTTCTTCCAGCGCGCCCTAGCTGCAGCCGCAAGTTTTTCCCTCGCCGCTGCGCTCATTTTGCGTCTGGCTTTCCTGACCGGCGTGACGGCTGACTTTCGCCCCTTGACTTTCGCCCACCGCGCCCGTGCAGCGGCGGCAATTTTTCGCCTTGCTGCGGCGCTCATCTTTCGACGCTTCCGGGGCGCGGCGGTGGGGCCGACCAACAGCCGCGCAAGCTGCTTTTGCAGTGTTTCGATTCTGTGTTTGATGCTTGCCGCGCGGCGCAACTGACTTGCAGATAGATAGGTCATGGTTGGGTCAGTGAATCCCAACCCTTGTCGGTTGTCAAGCCGCGAGGCTGCCTGACGCGGTGGCCGGCGTATAGGTTTATGCTGAGGGCTGAGGGCGGTCTTTTGAAGTCTGGATCATTCCGCACAAGGTTTTCCTGAGCTCTTCCAACCCCGTGGCCGGAATGATTACGCTGCTGAAGTGGCTTCCGCCCTCCTCCGAAATCCGCAGAAACCGGCCGCGCGGATTCTCCCTGAGCGTGCAAACAATCGTTTTGCGCTCGATCTGTATCTCTTCGGTCTTGAGAACGTCTTCCCTGACCGGTGGTTTAGGCAGGTCCAGCGGACGCCGCCCGAAGGGTGATGGTCTTTCGTTTGAGATCATATATTCCCGTTTTGAACCAATGGTTTGACTTAATCTGCCGTATTGACTCGCGAAGAATATGCGGATTCCCCCTTGATGGCAATTGGCAAGTATGACTTGAATGCAAAACGTCCAGTTCAACGGGCTGGCTCAACAATCGATCCTAAACTTTGCGGTCCCAGTCGGGATGGTTGTCGTCCTTATGCCGGTTGTTTAGCGAATGAGCGTTGTCCGAGGGGGGTTGCACGTGTGTTAACAAGGGGTCTGTTTGTTCAGACGGGCTGATTGGTCACCAAAATCTGGAAGATTGGCCTGGCTGTGTCCGTATTAAGTATCGGTGCGTCCGGCTGGTCTTGCGAGTTGCCGGTACGGTAAAGCAAAACACATGTTAAACTCCGGGAGGCTTCCCGGCGAAGCTTGGGGGGTCTTCCAAACGTCTAAAGACGAAAAATGAAAACTAAAACACTACTCATCGCGGGTGCCACGCTTGCATTAAGTGTGGCGACGTCCCAAGCACAATATAGTTTTGTTACCATGAACATACCCGGTAGTGGAGCACTGTCGCTGCTCTGCATACCGTGGTCACAAAGCCCAAACCCGACCTCGGCACTGGAATTTTTGGCTTACCTCCGGGGCAATGAAACCCTGACTTTTTGGAATGGCAGCGAGTATTACATTTATACTTATCAGGGGTATGGTGTGGGCACCGGCATGGGCTTTCCGAGCGACTGGACGGATGGCAGCTATCCCCCCACTCACAATATTCCCGGTGAGGTGTATGATGTAGCTGATGATCTTTATTGGACTCCCAACCCCGGCCTTACCGCAGGTGAGAGTTTCTGGATGATAAATCCCGGTGCCGAAATACACTGCACCCTTCTAGGGTCAGGGTCGTTAGTTGCTTCTGTCCCAATCCATGGCAGTGGTGGTGCTAATTTTGTAGGAAACGCCATACCGACGCCGGCTAGTGGCAATGCTGAAGGAGCCGCGATCAACCTGACGGCGAATTTCACCAGTGGTGAAATCGTGTATGTCTGGAATGGCAGCGGTTGGTATCTTTATTATTATGAAGGCGCCGGTGTGGGCACTGGCTTGGGGTACCGGAGCAATTTTACAGACGGTAGCTATGGTCCCCCTTCCAGCCTCGTCCACAATATTCCCGGCGAAGTGTACGATTCCGCCGATGATGTTTACTGGACTCCGCCATTGAATCTCAATATTGGTCAAGGTCTCATAATTACCAATCCGAATGCCGATGAATCGTGGAGCGAGAACATTATCTGGTAATTCATAATTTAGCGTCTGCTGGACTTGCCCGACGACTAATGTGGTTCCGGCGTCGAAACGCCGGGCTGCGGGGTGTGAGGTTCCGGTTTCAAGCCCGAAGCGCACGAGCGTTGCGGTGAAACTGAACGTTATTTCGGAACAAAATCTGCTAATTGATTTTTTGTCGCTGGCATTTAGGGTTGGCGCAGCGGACACGCTTGGGTAACGGGTAGTCAGCGACCTCCATTACCCGTTGTCCCCTTCTGAGCGCAGTGGTGGCCTGCGTTTTGTCCGTGGCCACCATATTGGAGGGCTCCCGCCTAAAGGGTTCAGGGGATTAGGTGGGAGCCTCGGAAAGCGCGAAGGCCAACAAGCCTCTAGCACTCCTTCAAACCAGTCAAAATCCGCATAAACGGATCGCTGCGTTTGCAGCGAATTTTCCGATGAGTCTTTCGCCAAGGCGATAAGCTGCTTTCCCGTCTATTTTTCCGTCAAACAGCGTTCGACGAACGCGACGAAATCTCTGTCTTGGAACGGCTTGTTTTTCTCCCATACGGCTTTGGGAATCGGCAGTGAGAACGATTCCTCCACGTCCCTTTGCAAACCTTCCAATTTCACAAACTCGCCGTGTTTCGTCGCGCGATACACGGTGCTCAAATGCTGGATCAGCATGGTGACGAACAATTCTTCTTCGGTTGAAACCGGCTCCTTTTCCAGATCAATGTCTTTGGCCAGTACCCGTGACAGTTTGGGGTGTTCGAAAAGCTGCCTCCAGATTTGCCGGTATTGTTCGTTGACCGCGATTGAGTTCCCCACTCTTCTCGCCCGCTCGTCTTTTCGAGTCGTGTATGCGGCCAACAAAAGGCTTCCGACGATGCCGACGGTTTGAAGCAGACCGAACCAATTTCCGGCGATCCAATTTTGCACCCCCATTGCCCGGTATTATACCGAACTGTGGAAAGGTGCACAATCAAGCGGTCGCCGCGCGCTATCCCGCCTTTCGAGCGGTTCGTGCGGCCTTTTGCAGCACCTGAGCGAGGTCAATCCCGATTGCGGCGGCGATGCGGAGTAGGGTTTCCAGGGTCGGATTCCGCATTTCGCGTTCAACGTAGCTCACCATTTGCTGCGAAAGCCCGGCGCGCTGGGCCACAAGATTCATGGAGAGCTTCCGCCGTTCCCGTTCCCGGCGCAAAATCTGGGCTACGCGGGAGCATACGGCCTGCTGCGACTTTTTGTCTGACGCCACGAGAAGAAAATACCCACAATTTTCTTGACATGGCATCTCACCATAGTTAGAAGTATGGCATGTTTTTACGCAGACTCGGTCCCGATCCCCACGTCGGCGGCGTGCGCACAATCGCTGTGCGTGGCTGTCCCGACATCTTTGAACTCGAATCAGGCGACTTCGCGATCATCGGCATAGACATCACGGATGCCGCCAGGCCAAAAATGCCGCCGTCAGCAGGTTGCGGCCCTGACGAGCGCATTGTTCTTGTTCCGCGCAAAACTCTCGTTCTGGCCAAACCGGATATTCCGAATCGAATCTAGGCGGTTTGTGCCGTTTTTGCACCGTTGCGCAAAAGAAGGCGAGCACGGGAGGCGAAAATTTTGAGAATTAGAAAATCCAAAATCGGCGTGGCGTTACAAAAAACCAAGGCTATAAGGGTGGATTCGCCACCCTGCAATTCAAACACTGAAATGCCTGGCAAATTGCTAACGGAAGCGAGATTAAGCTTGGGATTAACGCGCGAAGCCTCCGCTGGACAGTTCAAAGTCGGCATCGGAACACTCAAAAACTGGGAACGAAGCCGGACAAAACCAAATCGTCGGCTCTGGAAAACGATTCACCAACTGACGAAAATCGAAGGCGGCTGACCGGGAGACAGCAGGACCACAGTGGCGTAAGCAGGGCGAATTAGATTCATTAGCGGAATATATCAAATTGTGAATAACTTTTTGTTGACGGTATTCTTGAAACAGGTGTAAAAGTAGTTCGTTATTTGGGACGCCAGCGGTTCAGGCGGGCGTTTCAGGGTAGACCGCATGAGGGCACGGGGCAAATGGAATAAACGCAAAGGGCCGATGCGTTTCCAAGGCTGGAGGCAGGGATTATCTTCCGACAGGCCAATTTTTTGGCGTCTCTTTCAGGTCACGTTTTTTCTTTTATGAAAACTTCAAGTTTAATTATCACCTTGCCGGCATTCATTCTGGCTGCGGCAAGCTCGACCAACTTTTCACACGCCCAAACCGCCGCTTCAGGAGCGCCGGCGACAAACATTAGTCAACCGGCGCTGCCGGCGCCGACGCCTTACACCGTTGTCTCCCGAGACGCCAATTCGGCTGTCTGGGAACAGACGACGTACGAACTGTCGCCTTCAGGCCAGGTTGTGCCGCGCCAACACCGCTACACGGAATTGGCGAGCGGCTTGAATTACCAAGCAAATGGTCAGTGGGTGCCCTCAAAGGAGGAGATTGATATTCTCCCCGACGGAACTGCGGCGGCAACCAATGGGCAGCATCAGGTTTACTTCCCCGGCGACATCGCCGAAGGGGTAATCACGTTGAACGCGCCCGACGGCTTGACATTAGAGAGCCGGCCCATCGCTCTGAGTTATGACGATCAAGCCACTGGCAACACTGTGTTGATCGCCATTCTCACCAATTCCGTTGGGTATTTGATGGCGTCTAATCAGGTCATTTATCCCAACGCTTTTTCCGGTTTGCGGGCCGACCTGCTTTATACCTACACGAGGGCCGGTTTTGAGCAAAACATTGTGCTGGAGGAGCAGCCGTCGTCGCCGGAATCCTTTGGTCTAAATCCTGAGACCACGCGGCTTCAAGTCCTGACCGAGTTTTTCAATCCACCGCAACCCACTGTAAAACCCGGAATTCTGCCAACAGGAACTGGCCTGACGTTGACGGATCAACGGCTGAATTTTGGGGTGATGCAGATGGCGCCGGGCAAGGCATTTCTGTTGGGGACAAACTCGTCGACGGTTCGGGTGGCCAAACAATGGTTGAACGTGGGCGGACGGCAGTTTTTGTTGGAGGAAGTGCCGGTGGAAGCGATGGCCGATGAACTGATGCAGTTGCCGGCGCCGCAAACGGTGTCCACGAAGATCAGTCCCGATTCCCCGTTGCATGTAGTGTCGGTCAAGCGGCTGTTGCCGCCGCAGCATGTGGTAAAAGCCACCCCCCAGAAAGGTCCCCGGATACAAATTTCCCAGGCTGCCGCTCCCACCCGAGGCTTGGTGTTGGATTATCAGACGATCAACGGCGGTTATTCAAACCTGACGTTTCGAGGTGACACGACTTATTACCTTAGTGGTCCGGTATCGGACTATACTGGACCGGTTGTTTTTGAAGGCGGGTCTGTTTTGAAATCGGCCTATCAATGTTGTTTGACGCTGGCTTGCGCTTTCACCAGTGAGGCGAGTGCGTACCGGCCGATTATCTTCACCAGCAAAGACGATAACAGTGTCGGAGAGAAGATTGCCGGCTCGACGGGCAATCCGTATGGAGAGGGTACTACCGCTTTGAAAATTATCGGCGGGGCAGGAGCGTATACTGGGACTTTGGCTAACATCCGCATCGCCAACGCCACGGTGGGACTCCTTTTGTGGGATGATTCCACCAGCCCCGGGATAACAATTACTAACGCTCAATTCGTTAATTGTCCCTACGCAATTGAAGACAACTTGTGGTGGCAAGTGGTTGTCGAAAACGCCCTATTTGCTGGTGGTACTGGCGGACCGATTGCTCTCCTTTGTAATGAAGCCGGCGTTTCAGTGGAAAACTCAACGTTTGTTAGCCAGATGTATCTTGCCTTTATACAGGATTCATATGTTTACGGCGATTCGTTGAGCTTTACCAACTGTATTTTTGCGAATGTGAATTATCTCACTAACGGTAACTCTTATCCTTCATTTAACGGAGACTACAATGGGTTTTACAAATGCTCTCAATTTGGCGGGCCACATAACTGCACCAATACCTTTTATCCGTTTCAAGCTGCTGGTGGAGGGAATTACTATCTGACCAATGGCTGTAGTTTCATAACCAACGGCACGGCCAACATTGATCCTGCCCTGCTGACGTACCTCGCCACCAAGACCGTCTATCCGCCCATCGTTTATTCCAATACGATCATTTCTGTTGCCACCAACTTTTCACCCCAAGTCCAGCGGGACACGAATGCCGTGCCTGCCTTGGGTTACCACTACGACCCGGTGGATTACATCGCCAACGGGTTGGTGGTGACCAACGCCCAACTGACCGTGGCCAATGGAGCCGTCATCGCCGGCTATGGTCAAAATGGAATAAAACTCCTGAAGGGAGGCCAAATCGTTTCAATCGGCTCGCCCTTGTTCCCTAATTTATTCGTGAGCAGCGCTTTAGTCCAGGACCAGCCGTATCCGAGTGCATTAACCAATGAGATTGTTGCGGATGCCAGTGGCACGGTTAATGGCACCTTTCGATTCACTCACTTCATCACCCCGGCCGGCAATGGGTACGAATTATATCACACCGCCGGGTCCGCCTACACTAATCTGCTGGTCCAGGATTGTGAATTTTGGGGTGGAGCCAATAATTTGAGCGGCCCGACCAACACGGCTTCCGTGACGCTCAAAAACAACCTGTTTTGGCGTTCATCGCTCTTTGCCTCCAACACTTCTGCCCAAGCGAGCCTGTTTCTGACGAACAATTTGTTTTGGGGAGTGTCGTCGGTGACCTTGAGCCAACCAAGCAACGGGCTGTGGAGCGCCTTCAACAACGACTTCGACAGTTGCAGCATAACCAACTCCACGTTGACCAACGGGTATAATGCCTATCTTAATTGCGCGGGCCGGCTTTACCTGACCAACGCCAATGACATCGTATCATCCAACAGTCTGGCGTACCAGTCCAGTTGGTTCGGCAATTATTACCAGCCAACCAACAGCCCGCTCATCCATGCCGGCAGCACATCGGCAACTAACGTCAGCCTTTATCATTACACCGTTACCACAAACCAAGTGGTTGAAGGCACCAACACTGTCAGCATCGGCTATCACTACGTGGCGGTGGATGCCAACGGCAACCCGCTTGATTCCAATGGCGACGGCATCCCCGATTATCTCCAGGATGCCAACGGCAATGGAGTTTACGACTTTGGAGATTTGGGCGTTTGGCAAAACTCCCTTTATCTTAAAGTGCTGATCACCCGGCCAAGGAACAATTCAATCATTCCATAAGAGGATTTTTCAAATTGTAAGGCACCTATGAAAACGAACACTGTTATCAAGCTGGTCTGGAACAAGTTTCCCATGCCAATTTGCCTGGCTATGACTTTGTGGCTCGCTAATACCGCCCCGTTGTTTGCAGAGGAAAAATTGGAAAGTTACACCGATAAAGTCAGTCATGCCAGACTGGGCGGCGCGCCTCTGTTATGGCTGGGCGCGGTTCCGCCCAGCGAGGCGGAATCCCGGGAACTTTGGGAAGCATTGGGCGGCGACCGTGACAAGCCTGGCGAGGCGGTTGGCGGGTTGGAAACTTTCATCCAGACCCATCCCAATTCACCCTGGGTGCCGTCCTTGCATGGTAAGCTGGGTCAATACTATGAGCGGAACGGGTATTACACGCTGGCCCTGAATCATTGGCAGGCGGCTTGGGAAGCCACCAAACAGATGTCGGACGACAAGGGGAGGCTGGCGGGCGATTGCTCACTGGTGAATTATCTGCAATTGCTTTCCCAGTGCGGCCGGCCACCAATCATGCGGGAACTGTTCAACGAAACCCAAGGGCGTGCGCTCCTGCCCCTGTTCCGGAAAGAATACAACCAGTGCCGCGCCGCCTACGAACACAACGAGAGATACCCCCAAGTCGCCAACCGATGCGGAACCTATGCCCTCAATGCCGTGGCAAAGGTGTTGGTTCCGACGAATACATTCGGCTTGTCACTGACCAGGACGCCCGCGCCCCGAACAGGTTTTTCACTGGCCCAATTGGCGGAAATGGCCGAATCGAATCATGTGGACCTGGCGGCGGTGGCGCGGCCGGTCGGACAAGGCGAATTGGTGGTGCCTTCAGTGGTGCATCAAAACCGAGACCATTATGTGGCTATTGTTGAGCGACAAGGAGATTGGTACAAGGTGATTGACCTTGCCTTTTTGGAGGACAAATGGTTGAAGGCCGAAGCGATCAATGCCGACGCCAGCGGACAATTTCTCGTGCCGGCTGAACAGATACCCGCTGGCTGGCGACGCTTAAGCCAGTTTGAATCAGCCCAAGTCTTCGGGAAATGCCGTCCACCCCACCCACCGCCCTGTCCCGTTGCACCCCCTGGTGATGACTCATGTTGTCATGGCAGTGGTAGCGGAAGTGGCACTAGTGGCAGTGTTAGCGGGAGCGGGAGTGGCAGTGGTAGCATTTGCTTTGGTAACCGTTGCTTTGCTGTAGGCGTTCATGGCGGCGGCGGCGGTGGCGGTGGCGGCGGCGGTGGCGGTGGCGGTGGCGGTGGCGGT
>Ga0116112_1002057_pt1 | contig 12602 bp, 13 predicted proteins | sample June2015DPH_8_15_FD_89721 | JGI IMG/M metagenome (GOLD analysis project Ga0116112, IMG submission 89721) | Peatland microbial communities from SPRUCE experiment site at the Marcell Experimental Forest, Minnesota, USA - June2015DPH_8_150 | ecosystem: Environmental > Terrestrial > Soil > Wetlands... | reverse complement strand
GCCGCGGTCACCTCGAAGTGGGCGGCTGAAATCGGCGCCGACGGCTACTCTCGCAATGCCATCGATGCCCTGGAACTGGCAAAGAATCTGATGGGCAAAGGAACGGCCCTGGCATGAGACCCAAAATTCAACTCTTAAGTCCCGATCTCATCGGCCGCATTCTGCGCGAAGCGTTCGAACTACTGATGAATCCTGGAGTTCGCGTAGGCTCGGCAGTGGTCGAACTGTTGCAGTCGGCGGGAGTTGAGGTTCGAGTTGCGGACAACATTGCGGACAACGACAGGGTGGCGCGTATCCCTGAGCCCTTGGTGCAACAGTGCCTGGCATCGGCCCCACGGGACTTCTACCTCTACAACCGCCAGGGAGAGAAAGCCGTTCATTACGGCGGCGACGATGTGCATTTCGATCCCGGCTCCTGCTGCGTGCAGATGCTCGATCCGGACACGCTGGAAGCGCGGCAGTCCGAGACCCGCGACCTGGTGCGCATCGTGCAAGTCACGGAAACTTTGCCGCAGTTCGCGGCGCAGTCGACTGCCGTCGTATGCAACGATGCCGTTGTCAGCAACAATGCCGGCAACTATAACGATGCGCCCAGCGCGATCGGCGATCTTTACCGCCTGTTCGTGGTCCTGCAGCATTCCGACAAGCCCATGGTGACCGGATCGTTCTCCGCTGCCGGACTGCAGGGAATGATCGACTTGCTCGCCGCCGACAGCGGCAGTCTCGACAAGTTGCGCCAACAACCGCGGGCAATTTTCGATGTGTGTCCCTCGCCACCATTGAACTGGTCGGAGTTCGGATCGCACAACCTGCTCGATCTGGCCCGCGCCGGTGTGCCTGCGGAAATCGTTTCCATGCCGCTGGCCGGCGGCACCGCTCCCGTGACGCTAGCCGGTTCCGTGACGCAGCATGCTGCGGAAACGCTGGCCGGCATCACCCTGCATCAACTTGCTGGGCCGGGCTCGCCCATAGTCTGGGGCGGTGCTCCCGCCATCTTCGACATGCGTACTGGAGGCGCGCCCATGGGCGCAGTGGAAACTGCCATGCTGAACCTGGCGTGCGCCGAAGTTGGCAAGCATCTCGGCCTGCCGACCCACGGCTATCTGGTCGCGACCGATTCGAAGTTCGTGGACGCCCAAGCCGGCGCGGAAAGCGCCCGCTCCGCGGTGCTGGGAGCGCTCGCGGGCATCAACATGATCTCGGGAGCGGGTATGCTCGAATCTCTCGCTTGTTTCAGCGTCGAAAAACTGGTCATTGACGCGGAGTCGATTGCCTCGGCGTACCGGCTGGTACGAGGCATTGAAATTCGCGGCGAGAGCCTGGCCACCGCCATGTTCGCGCAAACCGGGCTCTCGGGAGAATTTCTCAAGCTGAAGGAAACGCGTGCGCTTTTTCGGCAGGAGCAGTATCTCCCCTCCCCGGTCATTGATCGCAGCGCGCGCGGCTCGGAGCCGCCCAGCGACATCTTCACGCGAGCCCGTACCCGAGTCGACGAACTGGTAAGCAAGTACCGAAAACCCTCTCTTTCCGAAGACGTGCTGCGGAAGTTCCAGGCCATCGTCAGCCGCGAAGCAGACAAAGCAGGCGTGGCCGCACAGGCTTCGGGAAAACCCTCAATATTGTCATCCTGAGCGAAGCGAAGGATCTGCTTTTCGACCGCGGCACCGCTCCGGCCGGTCCGTGAGCCATTCGTATTTGTAATCACAAACACACCCGCCCGTGACCCAGCGCACAGCGATCTGGCAACAAACTGCTGTATCTGAGAAGGCAGCATTTTATGAATGCCTTCAAGGATGCAGGACACCTCTTTCGGCTGGCCGCTGTTTTCCTCGTCGGCGGCCTGGCGTTTGTGGGGCTGCGCGCGTTTCTTGTGCCGAAGAGTTTCGGAGAGTACGGACACTACCGCGGAGACGCGATCGCCGAGATCGCCTCCCGTCCGGTGAACTACGCGGGCCACCAGGCTTGCGAAGACTGTCATGCGGATGTCCTGGAAAAGAAGAAGAGCGGCAAGCATGTGCACGTCAACTGCGAGGCGTGCCACGGACCACTGGCGAATCATGTCGACGACCCGGGCTCGGTGCAGCCCGCCAAACTCGATACGGCCGTGCTCTGCGTCCGCTGTCATGAGGCGAACATCGCCAAGCCGAAAAATTTTCCGCAAGTCGCTTCCGCCGACAACTCCACCGGTCTGCCCTGCGATACCTGCCACCAGCCGCACAGCCCGGCCATCATCGCCGGAGGGACAAAATGAGCATCACCCGGCGCCACATGCTGCTTCTGTTGCCGACGGCGGCCATCGCCTGGAAACACGTCCTTGCCGGGACCCCGGAAGCCTCCCCCAATTACAAAATGTCCGAGCATTGGTGGGGCATGTTGATCGACCTGCCCAAATGCATCGGCTGCGGGAACTGCGTCCGCGCCTGCCAGGCCGAGAACGACGTGCCCGACGGATACTTCCGCACCTGGGTGGAACGCTACCACGTCACGGACTACGACATTGAAAATCCCCACGTGGACTCGCCCGACGGCGGCAAAAAGGGATTTCCTCCGGCCAAGGAAGAGGGAGGAAAGAACTTTTTCGTGCCCAAGCTGTGCAACCATTGTGCGGATTCACCCTGCACCCAGGTTTGCCCGGTAGGTGCGACGTTCATAAGCCCCGAGGGCGTCGTGCTGGTGGACAAGAAATACTGCCTCGGCTGCCGGTATTGTGTGCAGGCCTGTCCCTACGGTTGCCGTTTCATCCATCCGAAGACCAAGACCGCCGAGAAATGCACTCTGTGCTATCACCGGATCACGAAAGGCCTGACCACCGCGTGCTGCGAGTCTTGTCCAACGGGCGCGCGCCAACTGGCGGACTTGAAGAACCCCAACGACCCGATTCATGAATTCATGAAGACCCACAGCGTTCAGGTCTTGAAACCCTACATGGCGACCCATTCAAAGGTCTTTTACAACGGCCTGGATGGTTCTGTGCGATAGGCTTCTGTGCAATAGCGTTCGGTGCGATAAGGAGACTGTGACCGTTATGCCTGGCGTTGAAGGCTTCATGTATCCGAACGAAGTGGAGCTCCAGTGGAGCGTGCTGATCGTGTTGTACCCATTTCTCACGGGACTGGTGGCCGGCGCATTTATTCTGGCGTCTCTGGAACGCGTTTTCCAGGTGCAGGCGGTGAAGCCCACCTACCGGCTCGCTTTGCTCACGGCCCTGGCTTTCTTACTGGTGGCGCCGCTGCCGCTCCAACTCCACCTCGGACACCCGGAACGCTCGTACGAGATGTACCTGACGCCGCACCGGACGTCCGCCATGGCCATGTTCGGGTTTGTGTACCTGTGGTATCTGATGGCTGTCCTGTTGCTCGAAATCTGGCTCGACTACCGGCGCGACATCGTGGTGCTGTCCCAATCCACCACGGGCGGGACGCGCTGGATCTATCGCGTCCTGACCCTGGGCTCGAGCAACATCAGTAAGCACGCGCTTGAGATCGATGAACGAGTGGGCTGGCTGGCTACCCTCATCGGCATCCCTTCCGCCTTCCTCCTGCACGGATACGTCGGCTTCATCTTCGGCTCGGTCAAGGCGAACCCGTGGTGGTCGTCGCCGCTCATGCCCGTGGTCTTCCTGTTCTCGGCCATGGTGTCGGGCATCGCCCTCGTAATGCTCCTCTACATGCTCCTGACGTGGTCTCGCCGAGAGAAGATCGATATGCGCTGCGTGGACACGGTGGCGAGCTACCTCTTCTACACTTTCATCATCGATTTCAGCCTGGAAATGCTCGACTTGATCCACCGCATCTACGAGGCCGATGAAAGCTTCCGCAGCCTGGATTTCATGGTCCATACCAAGCTGTACATGTCGCATATCGTGATCCAGATTATGCTTGGCACGGTTACTCCCATTTTGCTTCTCGCCTTGACCCAGGTGTTGAGGCTCGGCGAAATGACCCGCAAGCGTATTTACGCGGTGGCCGGATGCTTGACCCTGATAGGCATTTTTGCCATGCGCTGGAACGTCGTGATCGGGGGCCAGTTGTTTTCCAAGAGTTTCCTGGGATACACGACCTACAAGATGGGCCTAATTACGCGCGAAGGACTGCTCGTGGCCATTGCCCTGACCATTCTGCCATTCGTCATTTTGTGGGCGCTGGTGAAGCTCCTGCCCCCCTGGCCGGAGAAGAACTCGGGATCGCTCCCCAACGCCGCACCCGCGCGTTAGAGCGGTCCCATACCGCGCAATCTTGTCCCGATCGACAAGGAAGGATGTGCTGTCGCGTAAGGGCCCCAGCGCCGAGCACGTCGGTAACTTGGAACGATTCGGCCTGCGAGTAGACAATATGGATGGATGTAACCGCTCTTCTCTCGCACCCCCTTGGGGGATGGCGGCGCATGGAGGTTATGTCCTCACATCGGGGATAACTCATGGCGACAACTAAGATCGAAAGAGCAGGCGTTTGTTTTGGCATTGGCCGGCAGGGTGGGCTCATCGTAGTCGAAGTTCGCCCCCACCATGACACCATTTCCGCCCTTAGGGGCGTTCAGGTTGGCTTCGAACTGCTGAACGGCATCACCCCCGGGCAAGCTAAGAAAATTCTGGATGTGCTGAACGAGAACGTAATCGGCGTGTTTGTCACTACCGCGTCGGACGAGAGATCGGACGGCAAGACGGAAGCGGCGTCAGGCTGACGAAATCACAACGAGACTCTGTAACCGCAGAGGAACCTATGGATGATCGCAGGAGCGAACGCTTTGGGCGATACGAGATCCTCGCCGAGCTGGGACGGGGAGCCATGGGTGTTGTCTACAAAGCGCGCGATCCCAAGATCAACCGCGTCGTCGCGGTAAAGACCATTTCGTTGGCCGGCCAACCGCCGGAAGAGGAACGCGAGTATCGCGAGCGTTTCTTAAGGGAAGCGGAAGCTGCGGGCCGCCTGTCGCATCCCGGAATCGTAACTATCTTCGACGTGGGCGAGGAACCAGAAACGCGTGCTCCTTATATCGTAATGGAATTTGTTGGGGGGCAGTCCCTCGACAAGCTGCTGTCGCGGGGCGACCATAAGTTACCGCTGGAGACAGCGCTGCAGCTAACGCTCGAACTGGCGGAAGCGCTGGATTGCGCTCACGGTCAAGGCGTGGTTCACCGCGATCTAAAGCCCGCGAATATCCTGCTGACCGAGGACGGCCATGCCAAGATCGCCGACTTCGGAGTGGCTAAACTGAACCTCGCCAACCACACTCTGGCGGGACGTGCGTTAGGCACACCCGCTTACATGTCGCCCGAACAATTAAATGGCGAAGCGGTGGATGGGCGGTCCGACTTGTTTTCCCTAGGTGTGATCCTATACAGGGTGCTGACAGGTTATAGTCCGTTTCAAGGCAACAGCGCCACCACGGTCTCGTTCAAGGTAGTCAACCGCGAGCCGCTGCCAGCAACCGTTCTCGATACTGAGTTACCGCACGGACTCGATTACATCATTGCGCGAGCTATGGCGAAAGATCCCGCCGAGCGTTATCAACGCGGTATGGAGATGGTGCTGGACATCCAGGAACTGCGGGAGGGACGAGAGCCGTGGAGCAAGGCAAAGCTGCCAGGTCCGCCGGCGGGCGGAAGCGCAGGCCAAACAGCGAAGGAAAAAGGCCGATCGTCATCTCTCGGCCAGTTGGGGGTTGCCGCTATGCCACAGTCAAGTGTGCGCGCTCTGCCCCTGGGGCAAGGTGGAGCGCAGAACCTGAGGGAGAAGATCCGGAAGAGGTCCTTCGCCGGTGCCTTGGTCTTGGTCGGACTTCTCATCTTTGGGCTCGGGGTCATTTCGTTTGGTCCCAAAGGGGTGCGGCCGAGGGCCGCCGAGCCACCGCCTCCCGCCGCGGAGGCTGCCCCGGTCAAAACTGCGGCGACGCCGGCGCCGACAGCGCCCGCCGAGACATTCGCTTCGGATGCCACAGTGCCAGCGCCAATCGTGAAAAAGCCCTCGACGCCGGTTCCAGCGGGCCGAACCTATCCGCCCCCTATGAAAGTGGCCCGCGCTAGCTCACCAACGGTTTCTCCAGCAACTCCTCCAGCAACTTCTCCAGCAACCTCTCCAGCTACGTTGGAAATCGATGTGGAGCACAAATTCGCGGAGGCCCATCTGTCGATCTGGGTGGATGATCGCCTGACTTATACGCACCTGTTGGAAGGAACAGACAAGAAACATCTGATCGTGTTTCACCATGTCCAGGGCCATGAATTCCATGCCATGCAGGTGTCACCCGGGAAACATAGTCTCCGGGTGCAGGTGACCTCGGTTGGAGCCGGCTATGACCAGTCCGCTACGGTGGCGGGCGAGTTTGCCAGCGGGCAAGAATGCGTGCTGCGGATCAGCTTCGATAAACACGGCGAGATGAACCTGAGCCTGCAATAGTCAGGGGTCTGCCACTACCCATATGCGGGACGTACTTCCTAAATTGAGGAAAACTGGGTGCGAGGGCGCATCCAGAGCTGTCGGAACAGCGGTGAACGCCTGACGCGACGACAGTAATCCAGCCACATGGACTGCCCACAGTGTCGGAGTTGTTCTCGTGAGTTCATAGTCGTCTCCGGACGCTGGCAAGACAATCGACAACCACGCTCCTACACTGATTTTGCGTCCTGCGTCCAAAGGGAACCCAGCCTAATAGTCTCGAAACAATAGGTCTTCAAGAGCCATCCGTCGCACCTGCCAAAAGTCGCGCTCCTCCTTATTGACATTCAGCTTGCACTCGCCCTCGTCATTAAAGGTCAGGGTCACCTCAAACATCTGATTGCCTTTATTATCCCGCACTAAAATCGCGTGCTCGGCAAGGCTGAATATTACTGACCTGTGCACATCTTTGGCTTCTAGAAGAACCGTAAAGTCGCTGCCGGTGTCCGTTACCGAAAACTGATAAGGGGAATTATTGGGGCGCAGGGCGTTGCGGGTCTTAACGTCCTCTCCAACTTGTAATCTGAGTGCCTTGAATACCTTCGGCAGAGAGCATGAGGAACGCTCAGTTACCCAGTCGAACTTCGACATATCCTTCTTCACTTTGTCGTTCACGTTTTCACCTCCAAAATGCCGCCCACTCTCCAAAAACACTGTACGGTTCCCGCTGCCTTGGCAGGTCCTGCAAAGCAGCATCCCGTGCCGCTTTATTGGATTATAGTGTGTAAAGTGCCATGCGACGGCCCGCCTCGCAGGACCACGACTCAACACAGGCGATTGGCTACGGCATCTTTTCAGCAGTAGCGTTGGTCCGGCAGCATCCTGTTGGGCTGAAGGTGATAAGTAACTTTGAAATCGCGGAATGATCCGCGTAAGTGCGGCTCGGGAAGAAATACAAGCGTTGCTGCGGTGGTGCAACCGTGGACTGAGCGCCGTGTAAGACCGGCAGCTTTGCCTTGGGATCGAATCTCGCGCCCGCGAATCCGAAAAAGGACGCGTTCTCGATCTGTCCCAACTGCTCGACCGAATTGCGCGGACACCGCTGCCAGACGGCTTGCAAGAAGTGGGGCTTCCATTTGAGCTGCTCTGATTTTTCCTAAGGTAGGCAACGGGACTCGCGCGATTTTCCCCCCGGGCTTCTACAATAGACTAAGCCTTCGTTTTAGTCCTCACATCAGGAGATTGTAATGCAACGCAAAGCGAGCGCAGTGTGGAAGGGTGGTCTTAAGGACGGCAAGGGGACGGTTTCGTCCACCAGCGGCGTGCTTTCGAATACGCCGTATTCGTTTACTACGCGGTTTGAAAACACTCCGGGGACGAATCCGGAAGAACTGATTGCGGCGGCGCATGCGGCGTGCTTTTCGATGGCGCTGTCGGCGCAACTGGGAGGCGCGAAGCTGACGCCGGAAAGCATCAGCACGGCCGCCACTCTCACCATGGAGAACATCGATGGAGGCTGGACCATCACGGCCGTGCATCTGGATGTGGTCGGGAAGGTGCCGGGCGCGAGTGCGGAAGCTTTCAACACGGCAGCGCTAAATGCAAAAGCGGGCTGCCCGGTATCGAAGGTGCTGAACGCGAAGATTACGATGGATGCAAAGCTGGGCTAGGAGTTTGAAGCGAGGCGAGACTCACCCTCCACCCTTCAATTCCCAGTGCGTCAGCTTTTGTCGTCCCGGCCCTCGTCGTTCGCTGTTCGCTGCTCGTCGTTCGCAAATTTGGCCCAGCGGCGAAAAGCGAATAGCGAAAAGCGAACGACGAGGTCGGATGACAATTCAGTAAAGAGATTAGCTAACTTTGCTCGCGCAGAATCTGGCGCAGCTTCTGATTGATTTTGACCGCTTCCTGCGATGCCTGATCGATCAGTTCGACCCAGCGCCTTGAGTTCTCAGGAGGGTCTGCCTGCGAAATCAGGTAGGTGGCTTGCACGATGGTTTCGAGCGCATTGCTGAGATCGTGCGCCAGCGTTCGGAGTTCCTTCGCCAGTTCCGCGGGGATTTTGTCGGAGGCATTTGCCATGGTTATGGGTGGCCAAGCGCCTTGCAAATGACGGTGCGCGGCGAAGGTTACGACCTCACGCTCGTTTGACAGCCAGACGCCAGCCAGTAGATAGTAGTGTAGTCGCCCTTGAAAAGGGCCCTGCCGATTTTTTCTTTTATGCGGATGTGGCGGAACTGGCAGACGCGCTAGGTTCAGGACCTAGTGGCCGCAAGGTCGTGGAGGTTCAAGTCCTCTCATCCGCACCAGGAACAGTTCTCAGGTCTTAGGTGTCAGGTCTTCACTTCGAAACCATGCCTTACGCGCCTGCGGATAATCGGCGAGTACTGCGGCTTTGCGCGATGCCGTACTGGCGGATTTTATAGAGCAAAGCCTTGTAACTGATCTGCAGCAGCGCCGCGGCTTGTTTGCGATTCCAGTTCGTCTCTTCCAAGGCACGGGAGATGGCTTCGGCCTCGGCTTCATCTTTGGCGTTCCGCGACAGCGACTTCAGGCCGCCGCCGGAATCGGCACCCGCGCTTCTGTCGACTGCATCGGTGTGCATTCCTCCACCGCCATCGGGCCGGGGCTGCAACTCGGATGCGGCCAGCGTTTCGTCTCCGAGAACCAGGTAGCGCTTGATGAAGTTGCTCAGTTCGCGCAGGTTGCCCGGCCAGGAATGCCGCAGGCACGCCTCCATCAACGGGGCCGAAAGTGGCAACGGGGGACGCGCATAGGACTCCGACATGCGCGACATGAAATGCTTCAGCAGGATCGGAATTTCTTCCTTGCGATCTCGCAGCGGAGGCAGCGACATGGTGAAGGCGTTTAGGCGGTAATAGAGATCCTCGCGCAGACGCTTGTTGGCGAGCGCTTCGGGAATGTTGATGTTGGTGGCGGCCAGGATGCGAACGTCGACTTTAACCAGCGTGCGGCTGCCGAGGCGGGAGAACTGCTGATCCTGAAGGACGTGCAGCAGCTTGGCCTGCAGCAGCGGAGGCATTTCGCCGATTTCGTCGAGCAGGATAGTGCCTTTGTTGCAGAGTTCGAACTTGCCGGGCTTGGGGTGCGTGGCGCCCGTGAAGGCTCCCGCTTCGTAGCCGAACAATTCGCTTCGAGCAGGTCGGCGGGCACCGCCGCACAGTTCACTTTGAGGAAGGTGCGGTGAGCGCGCGGGGAAAGTTTGTGAATCAGGCGGGCGAGTACTTCCTTGCCGGTACCGCTTTCACCGAGCAGGAGGACCGGGATGTCGACATTGGCGACCAGTGCGGCTTGCGAGCGAATCTTCTTCATCGCCGGGCTGGCAGCGACGAAGAACACGTCGTCGCAAAGTTCTTCGATGTCGCCCGCGTAGCTCACGCCCTTGGCCGTGCCGACGCACTGTCCAATGACCGCGTCGAGTTCGGCTTTCTGGAACGGCTTGGTTAGATAATCGATGGCGCCGAGACGCATGGCCTGCACGACTTTGCGCGTGTCGTTCACGCAGGAGAGCATGACGACTTTCAATCCGGGCCTGAGATGGCGGAGTTGTGCGAGAGTCTGTAGCCCATCGATGCCCGGCATGAGCAGATCGAGCAACACCAGGTCGGGCTGCAGTCCTTTCTGGACCCGCTCGACCGCCTCTTCGCCGGTGCTGGCGGTTTGAACTTTGTGCTCATCCACTTCCAGCAGCGTGCGGATATAGCGCAACATTCCCGGTTCGTCATCCACCAGCAAAATGTTGGCGGCTTCGCTCATTTCGTTCCTCGTGGCGGAGTGCTTGGAATTGGATTCATGGGAATGAGAAAAGAGAATTTGCAACCCGCTCCCGGTTCGCTTTCGACCCAGATCTTACCGCTCATTCCCTGGAGAAGGCGGCGGGCAATGGCCAGCCCCAGGCCCATGCCCTCGGCCGACTCGCTGCCGGGCAGGCGGAAGAAATCGTCGAATATTTCCAGGTGAAACTCCGGCCGAATTCCCGGGCCGGTATCGGCAACGCTGACTTTGACAGCGTTCGGCACGTTCGTCGCTTGACGGCGGCGGTCTCTATTGACCGCCGACTTGCTCATTCCCCGACGCTCCCACATTCGAGGTTCGGCGTGCAGCCACACGGTGCCGCCCTGAGGTGTGTACTTGCAGGCGTTCTCCAGAAGATTGGAAATCACGCGCTGGATCTTGGGGGCATCGAATGGAAATGGCGTCAGTGTGTCATTGGCCAGGAAATACAGGGCAAGACCGCGCTCGTGAAACCGGCCTGACCAGAGCCGGCAAACTTCCGACAGGCAGGCGTTCATGTCGCCTTCCACGTACTGCATGCGCAGTTCGCCGGTTTCGAGCGCGCTGAAGGTGAGGAAGTCCTGAATGAATTGCTGCAAGCGCTGTCCGCTGGAAAACATGTCGCCCATCACTTCGCGTTGGCGGTCGTTGAGCGGTCCGAGTTTCTGACTCTGCAGCAGTTCAATATAGCCGTTGAGGATCGCCAAGGGCGTCTTGAGGTCGTGGGCGGCGGAGGCCAGAGCGTTTGTGGTCTTGCGGAAACGATCGCGCAATTGCTCGAGTTCGCGCGCCACATCGTCCGCGGAGCCGGGTGCCAAAGCCCGAGCCGCGGCGGTCAACGGCAGAGCATCTTTCGGACTGGTGCCAGTGGAGACGACGGCAGGGCTCTTATCGGATATCGAAGCCATGAGGAATCAAGTAACGCCTATATGGGGGGAGGGAACACATCTACCGTCAGAACGAAGGGGTAGTTTGATCCTATGTCAGGTGCATCAGACTGTCAATTGGAAACGATCCCAAAAAGGCAGCGAAGCGAAAAACGTTGCACTTTATTTGTATGACCAATAGTCATTAGTAAATCCCGATGGTGTGAAGTTACTTCGGTAATCCCCGTGCTGGTGGCGAGTTTTGGAGCGATTCCAGGCAGGCCAGACTCTTCTCTGAGTTTGGCCCCTGAGGTGCGGCGTAGGGGTGTTAATACCTCTTAACGGCGGATCAAACGTGCCTCGCAGCGTATCGAAGAAGGAAAAACGCAAGTGGACACGGTTGCAGCTTGCCATTCCGGTTTTTGTCCGCATCCGCGACGGAAGTGGCAAGGATTCCCTGGAGTTTGCTACGGCTATTAACATCTCTCCGGGGGGTGCTTTGGTGGTAGTTCGCCGTTCTTTGCCGAAATCGGCACTGGTTTCACTGGAGATTCCGAGCGCTCCAATCGGGCCTGCGAACGGTTTGAAGACCTCTTCTCGGGTCATGCAAGCGAAGGCGGTATGGGTCACCCACCTCGATGACTACCATCTTCTAGGTCTGAAGTTCGCTCGCCCCCTGAGCACCGACGCGGCGAGTCTTTCCCGTAGACATTTGAGGAAAGCGGGTTCTGCAGTGTGAACTATTTTTCCCTTCCCAAGCCTGTCTCAAAGTGGCACTTTCGTGCCATGCCGGATATTCCACCTCCCATCATATCATTACTCTAAGTCGTTCATAAATTGAGCGCTAACGGAAATCTTGGGGGTCGCCCGGCTCTCTTCCCCAGTTTGGTGCTTGGGATGCACTTTTAGTGCATGCGGGTAAACACTCACCGCAATGGGGCATTTAGTCTTATGACGACACTTTCGGTAAGTTATCTGCAGCAATCGCTGGGCGAGGTTCCCCCTGACGACATCATTTTTGGCCATTCTGAGGTCATGCAGGCGGTTCGTTCTCGGCTGGGCAAAGTAGCCGCCGCCAACGTTCCCGTCCTTATCACCGGCGAGAGCGGCACCGGAAAAGACATCATTGCGCGGCTCATCCATGGGCTGTCTCCGTGGAAAACCGGGCCCTATGTAAAGGTGAACTGTCCGGCGATTCCCGGAACACTGCTCGAAAGCGAACTATTTGGCTATGAAAAAGGAGCCTTTACGGGCGCCGTTGGGTCGAAGCCAGGACGGGTCGAAATGGCCCACCGCGGCACCTTATTTCTAGATGAAATTTCCGAGCTTGACCCATCCTTGCAATCGAAGCTCTTGCAGCTTTTGCAAGATGGGCAGTTCTGCCGGATCGGAGCCCAGGAGGACAAGAAGGTCGAGGTGCGGGTGGTGTGCGCGACCAACCGTCACTTGGAATCTGAGATCGAATCGGGGGCTTTCCGCCAGGATCTCTACTACCGCATCAACGTGGTGAACCTGCACATGCCGGCGCTGCGGGAACGCCGTGGCGACATTGAAGATTTGTGCAGCTACT
>Ga0116112_1002056_pt1 | contig 12622 bp, 10 predicted proteins | sample June2015DPH_8_15_FD_89721 | JGI IMG/M metagenome (GOLD analysis project Ga0116112, IMG submission 89721) | Peatland microbial communities from SPRUCE experiment site at the Marcell Experimental Forest, Minnesota, USA - June2015DPH_8_150 | ecosystem: Environmental > Terrestrial > Soil > Wetlands... | reverse complement strand
GAAGTGGAGGAGTCGATGGGAGATGCGACTGAGAGGATATCAGTTGACGAGGTACGCCGATGATTGGGTGATCACCTGTAAATCGGCAGCAGAGGCGCGAGCCGCAGTGGAGGCGGCTGGCAGAATCCTGAAACAACTGGGCGTGGAATTACATCCGCAGAAGACGCGGATTGTTCACGTCCGCGAGGGCTTCGAGTTCCTTGGCTACAAAATCAAGCGCGGGCAGAATAAGCTCCATCTGCCTGCGAGCAAGATTCGTAGTCAGGCCCGACAGGGTGCGCTGTATGCGTATCCCAAGGTCGGACGTTTTATGGACCAGGTCCGGCAGCGAACCAAACGGGGGCTGCCTCTGAAAACCACGGAGCTGATCGTGGCACTTAACCCACTCCTGCGGGGCTGGGGCGAGTATTACAAGCGCGCCCACGTCCGCAAGCTCTTCCAACGTCTCGACGGCTGGATCCGGCGACGCATCTGGTCGCATCGGTACCGGCGCTGGCGCAATCCCGGCTGGAAGCGGCTGCCTGTGACCAAGCTTTACGGCGAGTACGAGCTTGTGCGGTTGATCGATTTAATTCCTTCTCTTGCATCCCGGCGTCGCTGAGTCTTCGTGAAAGCTGCATGCACGAAACGTGCACGTGCAGTTTGGGAGGCGGACGGAGGCCAGCGCGCAAGCGCGCCTCCTCCGACCCGACTAGAATTGGCTCCGAAGTGGATGAAACTTGTGACGGCGACGAACATTCACATACGAAAGGCAACTCCGGCGGACGTTCCACGGTTGCGGGAAATGATTGAAGCTTCGGTGCGAGGCTTGCAGATTGAGAACTATTCGCCAGCCCAAATTGAAGGCGCGCTGAAGTCGGTCTATGGTGTGGATAGCCAGCTCATCGCAGATGGAACATATCTTGTCGCGGAGTTCTCGGAATCAGAAGGCCGCGTTGCAATCGTCGGCTGCGGCGGATGGAGCAAGCGCAAAACTTTATACGGCGGCGATCAATACGCGGGACGCGAAGATTCACTGCTCGATCCGGCGTGGGATGCGGCGAAGATCCGAGCCTTCTTCGTACATCCGAAGTGGGCGCGGCGCGGCATCGGCGGCTTGATCCTCGAGGCCTGCGAGAACGCGGCCAGGGAAGCGGGCTTCACACGTCTGGAGATGGGCGCGACCTTGAGCGGCGTGGCTTTTTATCGGGCGAAGGGATATGCGGCGGTCGAGAATCAGGAGGTCCCACTTGGCAACGGAGAAGCACTGCCGATTGTGAAGATGGCTAAGGAATTCAAGTCAGAAGTCAGAATGCAGAAGTCAGAATGAAGGAGGAAAACCGGTGCCACTCGGGCCTTTCCAGGCTACGATGCCTTTGGCGGTACAGAGCGACGCCACGAAAATCGATGTGAGTTCCTGGCTTCTTTGAGAAGGGCGTCCAACTTCTCCCCCTTTACGATTCCACCCTCAAGGAGCAACTCGAGCCAGAAAACGGTCTCATCCGCTTCTTCTAGAACGATGCCGAGCTTGGCGATGAACTCGGCCCTCGACCGTGCCCGGCAGGGCCCGATAGTTTGCACCGACGGAGGTACCCGAACGGAGAACTTGTCTTCCCCTAAATTCTGGCTTCCTCCTTGGCGGGCAGAGCTCGATGCAGGCGCAAAATACGAAGCGCAAATTGCTTGGTCCGCGCCTTCAGGTCTTGACTGTTCCCCACGAGCGTCATTTTCATGTTCTCGAGCGCCGGGGGTCTGTGATGAATGTCACAGTAACTCGAAAATTTCTTACTTCTGCATTCTGACTTCTGCCTTTTGACTTGACTTCAATCTCCGGCCGGCGATCTCGAAGGTTTCGCCGAGCACGATATTGATCGCCTCCGTATAGGCGATGTGCTCTTGTTCAAGGATGCGGGCGGCCAGTGTGTGCTCGTCGTCGCTGTCGAGCACGGGTACAGTCTTCTGCACGATAATGGCGCCGTGATCCAGCTCTTCGTCCACGAAATGCACCGTGCAGCCGGAAACCTTCACTCCGTAGGCGAAGGCCTGTTCCTGCGCTTCGAGTCCCGGAAATGCTGGCAGTAGCGACGGATGGATGTTGAGAATCCGGCGCGGAAACTGCTTCACGAACCACGGCGAGAGCAGACGCATGTATCCGGCGAGGCAGACGAGGTCAACGTTGTGCTGCTTCAGCGCGGCGACGACCTCGCGGTCGTGTTCTTCACGCGGCTTGCCTTTCGAGGAAATAACGAGAGCGTCGAGACCCCGCTGGCCTGCAGTGGCGAGGCCTGGTGCTCCCGCCCTGTTCGAGATCACGACGGCAACGCGCGCGTCCGCGATGCGGCCCGCGTCGATGCTGTCGGCGATGGCGACAAAGTTCGAGCCCCGCCCGGAAAGGAGGATGCCGAGGGAATGCATTTTTGATTGTTGATTGCTGATTGAAAATTAAAGCCATTTGTTTGAATCAGCAATCAACAATTACTTCAGCTGTAAATCACCTTGCGCTCGCCCTTCACGATGCGGCCGACGGTGTAGGCCTTTTCTCCCACGCGTTCGAGCACGCTTTGAGCTTTCTTGAATTTCGCCAGGGGGACAACCAGCAGCATGCCCAACCCCATGTTGAACGTGCGCATCATCTCATCCTGCGGGACATTCCCCAATTGCTGCAAATGCTCGAACAAGGGCAACACGGGCCACGAGCCAAGTTCGATCAGGGCTGCGGTGCCGCGAGGCAGAACGCGCGGCAGATTTTCCGTAATGCCGCCCCCGGTAATGTGCGCCAGCGCCGAAACGCACTGCGCGTCGAGTAGCTTCCTGAGCGCGGGCCAGTAACTCTTGTGCGTCCGCATGAGCTCATTGCCCACTTTATTCTTGATCTCGTTCACATAGTCGTCAGGCGAGTAGTGGCCCACTTCGAATAGGAGCTTACGAGCCAGTGAGTATCCGTTGGTGTGCAGGCCATTCGAAGCCAGGCCAAGAACGACGTCGCCGATTTGCACATCCTTGCCGGTGATAATCCGGTCGCGTTCTACCACGCCGACGATGAATCCCGCCAGGTCATATTCGCCAGCCGGATAAAAGCCAGGCATCTCGGCGGTCTCGCCACCGATCAGGGCGCAGCCGTTGTGCTTGCAGGCGTCAGCGATGCCTTCCACCACTTGCTCGGCGATCGAGGGATCCAGAGTTCCCGTCGCTAAATAGTCCATGAAAAACAGCGGCGCCGCGCCCTGCACGGCTATGTCGTTGACACAGTGGTTCACCAGGTCAGCGCCCACGGTTGAGTGCAGACCCACTTCGAAGGCAATCTTGAGTTTCGTTCCTACGCCATCCACGCTGGAGACCAGCACGGGATCCACATACTTGGTTTTGTCCACCGCGAAAAGGCCGCCAAAGCCGCCAATTTCACTCAGCACGCCCCGCGTAAAGGTTTTATGTGCCAGGTACTTGATGCGTTGCTTGGTGCGGTTGGCGCGGTCAATGTTTACACCCGCGTCAGCGTAGGTGATCGGTGTTTCAGCGGACGTGGGTTTCTTGGCCACGAATTCCTGCGGGTGTCTCTTTCTCAATGCTTCAGTTGTGGGGAAACGCTGGGTTCCTTGGGAAGCGTCGGCATCCAAGGTCGCTCATTGTAACACGTTCGAAGAAGCCGCCGCGCGAAGCAGGCTCGGCCTGACGTCCGAAAAACTCCAAAGACACAACCAGCACATTCCGCGGACGCGCCCGCCCGCTCGTCACTGCTGGGCACTTCACTAGTGAGCGATGAAGTCCGAAAAGAAGTAGGCCAGAATCCCGAAAAGGGCCAGTCCAGATATGCCGTAAGCGGTGAGAACCCAGGCTCCGCGGCCTTCATGATGCCGGCTGCCCGCCGCTTGAGAGCTCGATGTTTGAGAAAAAGACCGCTGAACCGAAGGAGAGACGTCAGGGGCCCGATCTTCCATACCAGAAACCTCCGAACGGAAGGATCGTGGCGCAATTACGTTATGCGTCACGCCTGCCCGGCGACGTGGCTGGGCAAAACTATCTGGGCGGATTTTACTACGGTTTTGTGACCTGCGAACAAAGAAATGTGATGTCCATCACGGCCAGTCCATGCGAAAAGATTTGCATACCAGGCCAACCTGCGCCTGCAAGATAATCACGGGGACCCATCAGTTACGCCGCGGCCATGAAGGTTTTCTTGTCCGAGCCGGCGGCTTGCGATACAAACTGCTCAGCCTGCCTTACTATTACCCTATGCGTCGTTTCTTTTTATCGCTCGTAGTAGCTGCTGTTTTGACCTTGCCTTTCACTGCCCAAGCGCAATCAGGATCTCCCACTTCCCCGTCCGCTCCCCTGAAAGCCAATAAGGAAGCGAAGGCCGCCGAAACGAAGTCTCAGGATACCGCGCCCTCCAAGCCCGGAGAGCACAAGCACGACTATTCCCAGGAAGCGTTTGTCATAGAGCAGTACCACTCCCTCTACCGCTTCGAAAACGACGGCACCGGCCGTAAGGAGACAATCGCCCGCATCCGCGTGCAGAGCGAGGCTGGAGTTCAGCAATGGGGGCAAATTCAAGTTGGCTACAACTCCGCTAACGAGCGCGTGGAGATTCCTTATGTGCGGGTGGTAAAAGCCGATGGCAGCGTGGTGAAGGCGGGAGATGATGCCGTACAAGATCTAAGTGCTCCGCTGGAGCAACAAGCTCCGGTCTACACCGATTATCGGCAGAAGCACATCACCGTGCCCGGCCTCCGTCCCGGTGAAGTGCTCGAATACCACATGGTAACGGTGATTCATACGGCGTTAGCCCCGGGCGAGTTCTGGGCGGACTACGATTTCGACAAAAACAACATCAACCTCGATGAAGAAGTCGACGTGGATGTTCCCGCAGACCGTCCGCTCAAGTTGAAAGACAAACCGGGGATGGATCCGAAGATTTCGGAAGACCACGGACGCCGCCTCTACCATTGGACCAGTTCTCATTTGGAACGCGAAGACGACCAGAAAGATAAAGACAAAGACAAAAACAAGAAGAAAAAGAAACATGCTGACGACGAGCGGCCTGACATTCAGTTGACCACATTCGTAAGCTGGGAGCAGATCGGGCGTTGGTACGCAGGCCTGGAAAAAGACCGTCGTGCACCCTCGCCGGAAGTGCGCGCCAAGGCGGATGAACTTACGAAGGGCCTCAATAACGACTTGGACAAGGTTCAGGCCCTCTACGACTTCGTCGCGAAGAATTTCCGGTACGTCAGCCTGTCGCTGGGCGTGGGCCGTTACCAGCCGCACGCCGCCGGAGATGTCCTGCACAACCAATACGGCGACTGCAAGGATAAGCACACCCTGCTGGCCTCGCTGCTCGAAGCCGAGGGCATGCACGCGTCTTCCGTGTTGATCAATTCCAGCCGCAAGCTCGATCCCGACGTGCCTTCGCCCTCGCAATTCGATCACGTCATTACCATGCTGCCAATGACGACGCCCAACGAAGAAGTCTGGATGGATACCACCAGCGAAGTCGCGCCATTTCGGCTGCTGGCCTACACCCTGCGTAAGAAGCTGGCGCTGGTGATTCCCGCCAGCGGCACACCACACTTGGAGGAAACGCCCGCCGACACTCCCATGCCCGACAGTGAAATTGCCGAGGTTGATGGAAAAATCAATGAGATCGGCAAATTCGAAGCCCATGTGCATTACACCTTCCGCGGTGACGAAGAACTTCTGCTGCGTTCGATTTTCCGCCGCGTGCCCGAAGCGCAATGGCAGCGTGTGGTGGAAAGCGTCAACGCCGGGATGGGCGGCGATGTTACGAATTTGAAGATCAGCGATCCGGCCGCGACCCGCGAGCCGTTCACCATGTCTTACGACGTCGCCAGGCCCAACTTCCTCGATTGGTCAAAGAAAAAATCCGACCTCACGCTGCCGCTGTGCCAGTTCAACCTGCCAGATCTGGGCGATGATGATAGCGACGCGGACGCTGAGCCGATGAAGCTTGGTCCCAAGGCCGAATACGTCTACAAGATCAAGCTCGAACTGCCCGCCAAGTACACCGCTCGCGCTCCTTTGCCCCTTTCCGTGAAGCGCGACTATGCGGAATACCAAGCCACGTACAAGCTGGAAGGAACCACCTTCACGGCCGGAAGGACGCTCACGCTGCGTCAGGACGAGATTGCCGCGCCGCGTGCTACGGATTACCAAGCCTTCCGCCGCGCCGTCACGTCCGACTTGGGCCAGTTTCTTTCCCTCGAGACTACGGTGGCCGGCGCGCCCACCGCGCCAGCCGACATGAAAGCGGATGACCTGGTGGAAAGCGGTCGAGCGGCAATCGCCAGTAACAATCTGCCCATGGCGATTCAACTTCTCAAACGCGCCACGGAAGTGGATCCCAAGAATAAATACGCCTGGTATGCGATAGCCCTGGCCTACATGGGCACGCGGCAAAATGACGACGCCATCGCCGCTCTCAAGAAGCAGATTGAGATCAATCCTTACGACGAATACGCCTACAACGCCCTGGGACGCGCCTACTGGCAGGAGCGCAAGTACGACGATGCCGTGACCGCGTTCAATAAGCAGATCGAAATTAATCCCCTCGACAAGTTCGCTCATGCCGGCCTTGGCTCCATGTATTCCGAGTGGCATAAGTACGACTTGGCCGCCGCCGAATTGGAGAAAGCCACATCTCTCACTCCTGACAACCCAGAACTGCAAGTGAGCCTCGGGGACGCTTACCTCAACCTCGGCCAGGATGACAAAGCCCTCGCTACGTTCGACCACGCGGTCGAGCTTTCCGCCACGCCGCTGGTGTGGAACAACATCGCTTATCAACTCTCGCTGAAGAAGTCTCACCTGGATCGCGCGCAACAATACGCGGAGTCGGCGGTATCGGCGACGACTGCGGCGTTGCGCAATGTATCGCTGGACCGCCTCACGCCCCAAGAGTTGCCTCTCGTGCCCTCGCTCATCGCCTATTGGGACACGCTGGGCTGGGTTTATTTCAGCGAAGGCAATCTGGACAAGGCGGAAAAATACGTCTCTGCCGCTTGGGGACTGGGCCAGCACGGAGAAGTCGGCGACCATCTCGGTCAAATCTATGAACAGCAGGGGAAGAAGGATCGTGCGCTGCAGACCTATGAACTCGCGGTGACCGGACTTCGACCCATCCCGGAAACGAAGGAAAGAATCGACGCGTTAGTCAAAAGCGACGCCAAGCTAAACGGCGATGCGAAAGATAAAGATAAGGCGAGTTTGCAATCGCTGCGCACCATCGACTTGGGCAAGGCAAAAGAAACTGGCAGTGCGGAGTTTTTCGTGCTGCTCAGCGGCGGCGCCGGTACTCCCGCGAAAGCCGAAGCCGTCAGATTCGTCAGCGGAGACGAGAAGCTGAAAGTCTTCACCGAAGCCCTCCGCACCGCCGAATACCGCCTAACTTTCCCCGACGAAACCCCGCTAAAAGTCCTGCGCCGCGGAATCCTTTCCTGCTCCACAGCCACAGGCAACTGCATGTTCGTCCTCATGCTGCCCGATGATGTGAGGACGGTGGATTGAAGCCTGGAACGATAACTGAAGCCTAAAGCGATAGAGGATCTCGAAGTTGTCATCCTGACCCGAAGTTGTGTCATCCTGAGCGGAGTCGAAGGATCCCTACCAGCGCCCCGAGCGCTCAGCCTAACCCACTCTCTACTCCCGAGGGTGCCCCGTCGCCGTCCATCGAGACTCAATCTCAACCACGCCCGCTTCGCCTGCAGCGTAATGCCGAAAGCTGCTCCAAGGCCATCCTCGGGACACGCAACTAAACTGCGAGTAAACCGCTTGGCACGTACGGCAGAACCGTACATACTGCACAGGGTAGGCATTAGCTGTTTCTCTCTTCAACCGCTCTTGGCCCGATACGTCGAGAGCGTAACCGCAAGCAGTGCCCAAAAACCACAGCGGTGCAACTGAAGGAGAAATACTTTATGCCTACACAAAAGGGCCACGTGCAACTTGTCGCTTTCGCCACAAGGGACTAAGGCAACTCTACGAAGACGGAAACGGCAAGGGCGTGCCGTCCGCGATGGCCGACAAGCTGCGCAAGCTGCTGTTCGCCCTCGAAACCCCCAAGACACTGGAACAACTCGGCCGCTTTCCCGGCTGGAAGCTGCATCCTCTCAAAGGCGACCGGAAAGGATCATGCAGCCTGACTGTCACGGGAAACTGGCGGCTGATTTTCCGCTTCGACCAACAGCTGAACACGGCCAGCGACATTGATCTGATCGATTACCACTAGGAGTCCGCAATGCCCATGAAGAGCCCACCCCACCCGGGCGACCTGATTAGAACCGAAGTCATCGAAGCCCTCGGCCTCACCGTGTCGAAGGCGGAGATTTTGAAAGTACGCCACGCAACGCTCTCCGACCTTCTGCACGGTAAGGCCGCGCGCCGGAAATGGCTCTGCGCATCGAAAAGGCCTTCGGTCCGGACATGGACCACCTTCTCCGGATGCAACTCGCCTATGATGTGGCGAAAACCCGAGCGCACGCGCGCGGCATCTCGATCAAGCGATATGCCCCGCCTGAAGCCGCGCATCGACTCTACAAGAAGGGCGGGTGGCCATCCTCGCGTTTCTTGCAAGGGTGGACGCGCTGCTGCCGGAATCCACAGCCTCCTGTTATGACATCCAACCTTGCGCCTCTCCACAATTCGTTCCATCATTGCCAAGCGAAGGCAGTAAAGCGATCTCGCATAACGCGGGAACGACCGGCGAAGAAGTCGGGCCTAACTCCTTTGTTTCACGGATTTTGATATCTAAGTTCTTTCACATCCGGATTTTGCGGGGAATTTCTTGCTAACGTGGTGATTCCAATAGACCAGGGGGAGGGGGATACCCCCAGTCCAGGCCCGGCGCAACCCACGACAATCCGAACTAAGGCGGCACGGCGCGAATTATTTCGCGGAGAAATTCACAGCCTGCTCGTAAGCATGAGCCAGCCTCAGCACCAAATCCTCCCGCCAGTGCGGCCCCGCGATTTGCAGTCCGATCGGCAGACCGCTTTTCGTAAACCCGCAGGGCACCGAGATTGTAGGCAGTCCCCACACATTGAACGGCCGCGTGTTGCGCAGCAAAATAAGTTCCGCCGGACGAAGCGCCTCAGGATCTTTCTTCAGATCGGCAATCGCTGGCGCGGGCATGGGCGTGGTGGGTGTGACTAGCAAATCTACTTTCGCGAAGATGTTTAGTGCGCGTCGGCGCTCGATGTCCAATTCGAGCCGGCACCGAATATATTCCACCGCCGAAATATCCGCGCCGAAGCGGATGCGCCGCAGAGTCTCCGGTTGATAGAGGTCCGGCGTCCGGGCGACATGGTCGGCGTGAACCGCATACGACTCGGCATTTTGCACAATGCGATCTGTGGGTATCTCGATCTGCATTTCGCGAGTTTCCGCCACGAGGGTCTTGATCACGGCAAGAGCCTGCTCCACCGCCGCGCGGACTTCATCCTCAAGATCATCATAAAAATGTGCTCGCGGAACACCAACGCGAAGCGTCCTCGCCCCCTCGCGGAGAACGGAAACATAATCGCATACAGGAACGTCGGCGCTGTGCGCGTCGAGCGAATCGTATCCCGCGATCGCCTGCAATACGGCAGCCGCATCGCCGACGGTCGCAGCCAGCGGCCCCACGTGATCCAACGACCAGGAAAGCGGAATCACGCCGCGCGCGGAAACGCGCCCATAAGTCGGCTTGATCCCGACACAACCGCACAACGCCGCCGGTTCGCGAATGGAGCCGGCCGTATCGGTCCCAATTGCTGCGAAGCAAAGTCCCGCAGCAACTGCTGCCGCTGATCCTCCCGATGATCCTCCGGCGATATGCGCCGCGTTCCACAGATTGTGAACGTCGCCAAAAAAACTAACCAGCGAGCTTCCGCCGTAGGCGAACTCGTGCAGGTTATTCTTACCCAGAATCACCGCGCCCGCCTGCCGCAACCACCGCACGACTTCCGCATCTTCGGTTGGCATGCGATCCTGATATAGCGCGCTGGCAGCGGTTGTGCGCGTGCCCGCGGTATCGATCAGATCCTTCAGCGCAATCGGAATCCCATGCAGCGGACCGCGCCATTCCCCACGAGAGATTTCGATTTCCGCAGCCCGTGCTTCGGCCAGCGCCGATTCGGCAGTCACCGTGATAAATGCATTCAGCGTGGGATTAAGTTTCTCGATGCGATCCAGGCAAGCACGAGTCAGTTCCAGCGGGGAAACTTCTTTCCGCCGCAGACGCGGGGCAAGCTCAACAATGGTTTCGAGGAAAGGCATGGCCGCTGGCGGCTTTATTGTAGTGGACGCTCGCCTTCCTAACGGCCACCCTCTTTCCCCGACTGCCTTTTCGGAGGCAACCCCCAGCGATGCCCTATAATCAAAAATCGTTCGTCCGGATCCGGAGGCCAACCATGGCGGAAATGACGATCGCCCCAGTCGCGACCCACGGTTTCTTTGTCGACGGCCGTTGGATGGAAGACGGCGATGTGGTCGAGGTCCGATCGCCATTCGATGGTAGCGTGATCGGGCGAGTGATTCAGGCGCGACGCGATCATGCCGACGCTGCAATCGCCGCCTCCGTGAAAGCTTTCGGTACTACGCGTCGCCTGCCTGCGTTCGAGCGGCAGCGCGTGCTGCGGCGCGTGGCCGGGGCCATTGCCGAACGCCGCGAAGAGTTCTCCCGCACCATCGTTCAAGAAGCCGGCAAGCCAATCAAACTGGCACGCGCTGAAGTGGACCGTGCCGCATTCATCTTCAACGTCGCTGCCGAAGAAGCCACGCGCATCTACGGCGAATATCTTCCCCTCGATTGGCAGGAGTTCACAGCCGGACGCTGGGGCATCGTAAAACGCTATCCACTCGGCCCAATCGCGGGCATCACGCCGTTCAATTTTCCGCTGCACCTGGTTGCTCACAAAGTCGCACCGGCCATTGCTGCGGGTTGTTCCATGGTGTTGAAACCGGCGCCGCAAACTCCGCTGTGTTCGCTATTGCTGGCAGAGTGCATTCAACAGGCCGGTTGGCCCGATGGCGGCCTTAACGTTCTGCCACTTTCCAACGATGACGCCAGTCTGCTGGTCACCGACGAGCGCATCAAGCTGATCAGCTTCACCGGAAGCGTGCCCGTAGGTTGGGACATCAAGCGCCGCGCCGGGAAGAAGAAAGTTGCGCTGGAACTAGGAGGCAACGCCGGCGCCATCGTGCACAGCGACGCCGACCTCGCCTACGCCGCGGACCGCTGCGTTACCGGAGGCTTTGGCTATGCCGGGCAGACCTGCATTTCGGTGCAGCGCATTCTGGTGGAGCAGTCGGTGTATGGCAAGTTCACCGATCTCCTCGTCGAAGGCGTCAAGAAACTTAAGACCGGCGATCCCATGGAGGAATCGACCGACGTTGGTCCGCTGATCCGCGAAAGTGATGCCGTCCGCGTCACCAGTTGGGTTGAGGAAGCGGTTCGCTCCGGCGCTCGCCTATTGTGCGGTGGCGGCCGGAAAAGTTCGATCGTTAATCCAACGGTGCTGACTGGCACCAAGCCCGACATGAAAGTGAACTGCCAGGAGATTTTTGGTCCCGTCGTGACCGTGGAACCGTATCAGAATTTTGATGAGGCCTTGCGCCGAATCAACAATTCCAACTACGGTCTGCAGGCGGGCTTGTTCACTCGCGATGTGAAGTTGCTCTTCCAGGCTTACGACGAACTCGAAGTCGGCGCTCTGATCGCTGGCGATATCCCTTCGTTCCGCATCGACCAGATGCCTTACGGCGGGATAAAGGATTCCGGCCTCGGCCGCGAGGGACTGCGTTACGCGATCGAGGAAATGACTGAGCCGAAATTGTTGGTTATGAATCTGCGCTAAGAATTCGACGACACTGTCAATGCTCAGAAACGCGACATTTTTCTCGCGGACGTTCAATTTGAGACATGGTTTACGAATTTCCTGGCGAAGCACGCGACAAGTTCGCGCGAAATATTTATAATTCCCAGTTCTCCTAGCTGACGCGAAAAAATCTGTGGGGAGTTTCTTTTGCGTCGTAACCATTTAAGAATCAATACATCTAAGATCCGCTGAGTCTCATTCGTGTTTTCTGGAACTCGTACGTAGGCATGTCGCAGATTTTTCATCGTAGTGCGAACACCCTGTCCCGGGCCACGATTTTTGGCGCGGTCTTCGTTATTGCCGCGCTCGGTTGGGTGGCGTACGAGGTTCAGGGATCGCCTTATGTCACTTATGCCGGGGTGCGAAAGCCCCAGCCGGTGCCCTTTAGCCATCAGCACCATGTTGCCGGACTCGGCATTGACTGCCGCTACTGCCACACATCGGTCGAGACTTCAAGCTTTGCCGGCATCCCTCCCACCAAGACTTGCATGAACTGTCACTCGCAGATCTGGACCAATGCCCAGTTGCTGGAACCTGTCCGGGCCAGCTATCGTTCTGGCCAGTCGTTGCAATGGACGCGGGTGAACCAGCTTCCCGACTTCGTCTTTTTCAATCACAGCATTCATGTGAATAAAGGTGTGGGCTGCAATACCTGCCACGGTCCGGTCGACCAGATGCCGCTTATGTACCAGCAGGAATCGTTGCAGATGGAATGGTGTTTAGGCTGCCATCGCGCGCCACAGAATAACCTTCGCCCACGGGATCAAGTTTTC
>Ga0116112_1002047_pt1 | contig 12643 bp, 8 predicted proteins | sample June2015DPH_8_15_FD_89721 | JGI IMG/M metagenome (GOLD analysis project Ga0116112, IMG submission 89721) | Peatland microbial communities from SPRUCE experiment site at the Marcell Experimental Forest, Minnesota, USA - June2015DPH_8_150 | ecosystem: Environmental > Terrestrial > Soil > Wetlands >... | reverse complement strand
TTGGGGGTCTGTATCAAGTCCGCATTCGAATCTCTACAAAATTTGCGGTATCGTCCGGTTCTCCAACTGCGACATTCTGGATGCGCCCATCGGTGTCTGCTACGGAATTTGCACAGCAGGTCTTTCAAGCGACGGGTTCAAATCTTCACGTTCAGGTGGATACCTTGTCCGCTCTTGTTGCAGGCAGTGCGACTATCGGGTCTGTGCGCGGCATAGAGAAAGACAACGACACAAACAGCGTTTTGAAAATTCCAGTCATCCCATGCACGGCGAATGCCGCCGCTCCGTCATGGACTGAAGCACATGAAGCCCCGCTGTCTGTGGATTTGGCGGGGAATGTTCGCACAATCTTGAATGCCGAGACCACGAAAGTCATCGGAACGGTGGCAACCGGGGCGGTTACAGATGCCGTATCTACGATTGTTCAGATTCGTACACCAAATGTTTTTAAAACGGCGTCTGTTTCTGCGACTGCTTCGGGCAACACCGCAGTCTGGACTCCGACATCTGGGAAAAAATTTAGGCTGATGCGTTTTCAGATTACGGGTACTAATATCGTCGCCACCGCTGCCACGGTAATTACAATTTCTTTTCAGGATGCGACCACTGGAATGGATGTTGGAACTTATGACATCCTTATGCCCACGACAGTAGGAAACACCGCACTGCTATTCGGGGGTGTGGAGTTCAATTCTGGTTGGGTTGATTTAGGAAACGGTGTTATTTCGGCTGCCGCCAATAACGTATTAAATGCCAATATATCCGCAACTGTGATGGGGGCTACCGGGTCTTTTCGGTATAGCGTGGCAGGAACAGAGGAATAAACATGACACACATAATTGCGCCAGTACCAGGACAGAATTACACGACCATCAATCCGGTTCAAATTACCGGAGTAGATACTGTTGGAGTCGTTCACACGGTAGGTGTTGTCTTAGATGGTTCTGTTCTCGTGACTCCAGGTTCCGGCGGGGCAGATGCATTCGGTCGTATGCGCGTGTCCGCTCCAGCTACCCTTCTGCGACTTCTCTATCAGTATGACACACAGCCGCTGTTCATGCAGTTTAGCAATGTTGGAACGGGAAGCACGGTCAAGACGACTAACGAGTCCAGCCTTACGTTGTCTACTGGCGGAACCGCATCAGGCGCGTCTGCGATTGCTCAGACGAAAGAATATTTTGCTTACGAGCCGGGAAAATCTCAGTTGGTTATGATGAGCGGTCTCCTCGGCGCGCAGAAGGCAAATGTCACTGCTAGGATCGGATATTATGATGTCAACAATGGAGTCTACTTTGAGCAAGCAGGCGCGACAGGATTGTCGGTAGTTATCCGCACGAGCACATCAGGCTCCGTTGTCGAGACCCGCGTTCCCCAAGCAAGTTGGAATATTGACAAGATGGATGGCACAGGAATCAGCGGAATTACCTTGGACCCGACGAAGACACAAATTTTCGCCGTGGACTTTGAGTGGCTGGGTGCAGGCCGCGTTCGATTCGGATTCTTCTTAAACAATGTGTTTATGTACTGCCATACTCAAGCGGCTGCGAACACATTGGTGAGCCCATATACAAACACAGGATGTCTGCCATGCCGCGCGGAGATTTTCAACACGGCAGTCTCCGCAAGCACGACGACCATGAAATTGATTTGTCTTTCGGTTATATCTGAAGGCGGACAGGAAAAACCTGTTCTGTTGAACTTCGGTGCATCTAACGGAGCCACAGGTCTAGCGACCACTACCCGCAGACCGATTCTTTCCGTTCGCCCGAAGTTGTTGTTTGCAGGTCAAACAAACCGAGGACGTATCTTCCTATCCGACTTAACGATTTTGACTCAAGGCCAGGGCAGTGTTCTTTATGAATTGGTTTACAATGGCACCTTGACTGGATCGAGTTTCTCGTCCGTGGACCCCAACAGTCTCGTAGAGAAAGATACGAGCGCAACCGCTATCACAGGTGGCACCGTCTACAAGGTAGGGTACACATCCAATAACCAACAGGTTACGCAGGTTGACCCGTTGTGCCGATATCCGTTTACATTGGACATATCAGGTTCGGTTCAAGACATCATCACCATAGTCGCCACGGCTGTCCCTACGAGCAATACGCCAGCGGTTACAGCCTCTGTTTCGTGGGAAGAACTTAGATAATATGGCAATGAATGGCCCAATAAGAAATGGGTAGAGTACGTAAAAGCAGAGAATTGTAAACGCGGTCTTAAGAAGACTGTATAGCACAGGAGAATTTTTATGGGACTTGTTCCAACCCCGCGTAGTATCATTGGTCAGTTCATCAACGGTCGTAACGCCAAAGACGACTACTTACAATTGGCCGACAATCACGGAGGAAATATCTTCGGTTGGATTGACAGCGACGGTCACCTGCAAGGAACCTTAGCCACCAGTAATGAACCGTCCGGTTCGAATACCGACGTTCAAGTTAACTATCTCGGAAGTATCTACGGAGATTCTGGATTCACGTACAACCCGGTGACGCAAGCGGTAGGCGGCCTAGCAGGATTGCTGATTACCCCCTCTTTTACAACCGCACCCACTTTGACGATAGGGACACAAGGTACGGCAGGAGTCACATCATACACATACGCAGTCGTTGCGATTAAAGGAAATTTGAATATCGCAGTCAGTGCATTGGTAACGCTCACTACAGGTAATGCGGCGTTGAGTGGGTTGAATTACAACACCCTCGCTTGGACTGCGGTTCCGGGAGCCGAGTCATATACGATTTGGCGAACAGCAGGCGGTTCGACTGTTGGTGTAATTGCAACAGGCGTCCTTGGTTTATCTTTAAACGATACAGGTCTTGCGGCAGTTAATGGGACTTTTATTACTGCGGGAGGGCCGTCTGCGGATTATCCTTACGTCACTCATGAAAATGGGTGGGTAGGCATCTCCACTGGGTTAGCTGTAACAGGCGGAGGGTGGAGCGGCGGGGTATTTGCACCGACGTGTCACTTCGGTGATCCGAATGAATTGATAGATGTTGTCAACGGAGATTACGGGGCGGTTCCTCCTGCCCGCTTTGAATTCATTGATGTAGGTGCCGGAAGATCGATCAATACGGGCGGACATAGTTCTATGTCCATTGTTGCGAATAACGGTCCGTTTGCCGCGCTCGGAGTCCAAAATAATATCTCGGGTAGTTACGGCTCTCTTCAAAATGTCGGCATTTGGGTAGGCGCTAATTCCCAAGGCGTCACAACCACCAACAATACGCAAGCGGTTTTTGGCGGGTGCTCTGTAACAGGTAGTACGATTACAGGCGACGATGGCGGGGAAGCGGGCATTGTTGCGCCGTTTCGTTCCGAGAGTGAAAGCCACAGCAGTTCTATTAATTATTTACTAGGATATCAAGGTGTAACTGCGGTACAAAATAGCACCATAACAAACCAAATTGGATTCCGTTCAATCCCATGGTCAATTGACGGCATGGGAGACACATCCAACGTTACCAATCAGATTGATTTTCGAGCGGATTCTTTCGTAGGCGGAATCGGAACTACAAACGTAACCAATGCCATTGCTTTTTACGCGCAGAATAAGCACATCGCAGGCGCGACTTTAAGCGCCGCGTTTTATGCTGACGACCAAGGTACCGTCTCTGGTGCGTGGGCGGTTTACACCGCAGGGCAGACGCCGTCATTGTTTGGTGGCAACACTACATTGGCGAACCCCATCGCCGCTACATCCTTGCTGAATCAATCTTCTCCGTCGTTGATAATCTCGGGTAACTACTGGACGGGGTCTGCCACCGCAGTCGATAAATGGGTGATTCAAGACGGCATTTCGACAGGCTCTAACCCAGGAGCATCTTTGAGTTTCACTCATACAGGAAGTCCCGCAGGCGGCGGAATTATCATGCCTGCTCTGACTTTAGGTGGAAACCTTACAGTTGGGACATCCGGCAGCTTCGGCGGAAATGTTCTACTCTATGGAAACACACCCGCTACATCGCTGGCAAATGTGACTTTTGGGTCGTTGGTTATCGCTGGAAACTATTGGACAGGTAGCGTGTCTGCCGAAGATTCCTGGACAACGGCTCAAACGCTAGGGACAGGGTCAAATCCGACATCTACGTTCACGATTTCGCACACAGGCACTTCAGGCACTGTGACCGCAAAAATAGCAGGTTTGACCTTCCCACAACCCGCCGCTGGTGTCACGACGCCGACTCTGACGCAAACAATTGCTTCAGGTTCCCAGGCGCTTGGTACGACTCTTATTGCTTCGGGCGGCTCCACTGCATTTCTAAACATTTCCGCTCCTGGTGTTCTGACTACGGACAACATCATGGCAGACTTCAATTCGGACCCGACATCAACGACAGGATATGAGCCGTCAGCTTCTGGTATGTTGACCATCATCAAGTTTCCGACTGCAGGGTATGTGAATTTCTATGTCGTGAATAACACAGGAGCCTCGATTACTCCTGGTGCAGTTACTATCAACTGGCGTGTGGTGAGATAATATGTCATTTGTGCCCCCATATGTTCAGTCAAGCGGGTCAGGTTCGTCGATAGTGTCTCCGTCGATAACTTTAGGATTGGGTAATCTTGCCATCGCAAGATTGGTGATGGGCTCAGGCAGTTTTATATATGCTACAGGTGTAAACGATACAGCAGGAAACACATGGTACTTAGCCACCGGAACTCAAGCACGTAATACTAATATTTATGGCGGCGAGAATATGGAATTGTGGTACGCGGTCATTGACCATCCAGGAGCGTCAGTCATTACCGCAGCCTTATCAGGAAGCACAGTTTTTAACAAAGGGGATTTTGCACAATTTTCTGGTGTGGTGACGAGCAGCCCGTTTTATAGCGGAAGCAGTGCATCAGGAAATGGCGCGAATCCTTCCGTGGGGGTTCTAGTCAACGCCCCTCAATTAATTATCTGCTGTTTTCAGACAAATGCAGCGACAGCCGGAACATGGTCTAACATGGCTGACATTACCGATCCAGGAAGCACTTATCCTGAAATGGGATATGCGACATCGTCGGTTAATTTCACGGCGGCTGTAACAGGCGGCACTTCTGGTCAGTATATTGGCAGCATTGCGTCGTTTAATCTTCTTCCTCCATCTTTCGTGCCCTCGACAGGGGCGTTTTTAGTAGGAATCTAGTCTCACCAGCAAGTGAAAACAAGACTTCTCATTCCATAATTGGTAAAAGGATTTTATGCCATACGTCTACACACAACTTGCATCAGATAACTTCCATCAAGCGGGCGGATTCTAAGACTACGGGACTAAGTTACATATATGCTTGCACGACGACTAATACGCGGTCTCGTGCAGACGCGAAGAGTTATAGAAACAAAACGCAGAGTTACAACAGAAGGTAAGCTGATATGTCAATCACATTAGTTCAAAGCGCACAAAATGCGGTTAACGCTCCGACGGTTAGCACACCGTTTGCGTCCAATAACGTAGCGGGCAACTTTCTCGTTGTCGGCGTAGAGATGAACGTCGTCTCAGGAACTCCTGTTATAGTAGTCAATGATTCGTTGAATCCGACGTATACGGCTGCGTGTTCTTTGGTGATGGCTAATAACGTAGCGATTCAAATCTTCTTCCTTCCCAACTGCGCGGGCGGAGCAAATACTGTTACGGTTTCGGTGACGGGTCTTGCAGTCACGACCTATAAAAATTTAGTAATCGCGGAGTTCATCGGAGTCCAGCACACGTCTCCCGAAGACGGGGCTGGTGCTTCCGCTTCCGGTTCGAGCACTGCCCCAGCCAGCGGAAACTTTACAGTTACCGTAGGCGACCTAGTCATAGGATTTGCAAGTAGCCAAGGTAGCATTGCTGCGAATAGTGGTACGAGTCTAGGTACAGATACCTACTCCATGCTGGAGTACCAAACAGCGGCGAGCACAACGGCAAATACAACCTTTACGGCATCGTCAGGAGCATGGAATGCAGCGGGGGTCGCCTTCAAGGCCGGACCCCCCTCACCCGCGAGCATTAATCCAACCAGTGACGCTCAGGGCTATACTGGAAATGTGACGGTGACCGGAACCGCGTTCGACTCTGCTGGAACTTCTACGTTGTCATTCAGTGGCACAGGAATTACCGTCAATTCATACGGGACCCGCAATGCTACGACCCTGACCGCGAATATCACGATTAGTGCAGTAGCGGCGTTAACTGCCAGAGATGTCACCATTACAAACTCTGATACGCAAACTGGAACACTAGCAGCGGCATTCACTGTCACCAGTGGCACTCCATCCCCGGCAAGTATTTCTCCGACGAGTGACGAACAGGGATATACGGGAAATGTCACCGTTACAGGAACCAATTTTAGCACAGGAACTTTGTCCTTCTCGGGTACGGGAATCACCGTCAATTCATATTCAGTTCAGAACGCGACGACGGTCACTGCGAACATCACCATCGCGGCGAATGCCACTCTTTCTGCCCGCGACGTGATTATCACGAACGCAGATACACAAACAGGAACATTGGCGGCTGCGTTTACTATAACGAGTGGTGCACCGTCTCCGTCGAGCATCTCTCCGACTAGTAGCGTTCAGGGGTACACGGGCAATGTTACCGTTTCGGGAACCAATTTTAGTACGGGTACACTATCGTTCAGTGGCGCGGGCATTGTGGTCAATTCATACTCTGTTCAAAACGCAACCACGATTACGGCAAACATCTCTATTTCAGGATCGGCTTCGCTGACCGCACGTAACGTAGTCGTTACGAACGCAGATACTCAAACAGGGACCCTTGTTGCGGTATTTACTGTTACTAGTGGCGCTGTTGTATCTGGAATCCCTCTGTACGTGACCAATTTCAGAGGTCCGGATCAGAACCCTTTACTTGATGGTCCTATATTCGAGTCTTCCGGTGGCGGTACTCCCCCAACTGGCTTGCAGACCATTTCTAATTTGTGTTACTCTGCGTCCATTGATACATACGTAGGCGAAGTGCACTTAGAATTGTTCGAGACGTACACAGAAGTAAGCACTTTTCCTAACGATCAATATGCAGAAGTAACCATAGAACACTTGACGGGCGCTGGAAACTCGGGCATCGGGCCAGGAGTTCGGCACGGAGAAACATATCTGAGCGGATATTGTCTTCTTGCGGTAGGGGCACTAGGGCAGCCGAGTTATCTAAACATATATTCCGCGTTCTCTCCCGTCACTCCAGGGGTTCTAGTCACTCTAAATAAGGGCGACATTATTAGACTTGAGGCAGTTGGAAATCAGATATCATCTTTCTTGAACGGTGTTCTTCTTGAGACTGTTACCAATTCAACGTATGCCTCCGGCGGACCAGCATTAGATATATACGCAGGTACCGCGATTGCAGACGCATCGACATCTCGATTCGAGGCAGGCATTATCACAAATGCTAGTACTCCATATAGCGTTCCAGATTGCCGCAACTACGGAAATTTTCCAAATGCTGCGGAATATATCAACCTTACCCTTCTTTATGACATCCCGTACGTTGATAGTCGCTCTTCGGGACCTCCAATAGATTCGCGAGTAGATGGACCGCCATTTGACTGTAGAGTATCTCCGAACATTCCTTCGAACTCAAGAACGCCCGGATTATACGGGCCGGGTGAATAAATGGCTAACCAATATCAAGCGGTACGCAACCAACGCAAGGGCACGGCTACGATGACAATCGAACCGAAAACTCCCGACGATCCACACAACGAGAGTCTAGACCTGCCCGACAAGACTGGGAAAACAACACAGGGCGGAATCGTCCCGGAGCCGAGCGCAAAGCCTGGCTCGAAGGCTGTTACCATTCCGACTCACCCGGGAGAGTTTGGGAGATCGGCAAAGTACTCTCCCATAACGAAGATTTAAATGATAAAACTAATATCATCGACCTGGGGTGATCGCGAGCGCCTTGAGCGCTGGATCAAAGAAGACCCCTATCATAAAGATTTTCTTCATCCTTTCTGGTGGCTTACGGGGCGTGACGGAACGCTTCTTTGCTTTCGGTTGGACGACTTCGATGGTCCGTTGTGTTACGTGCGGTTAGACGAAAAACTTCCAGACGGAACGATACGTTTACATACGCAGTTCGCACCCCGAGAGGAAGTTTCGAAATTGAGACTCGTCAAAGGAATGTTAAAGTGCATCCCTATCATATTGCATGTATGTAGGCAACAGCATGCAGTTAGCATCGTCTTTCAGTCGGTGAGCCCGACATTAATTGGGTTCATGCAAAAGAAATTCGGATTTCAGCCAGCGGGCGGCACAGATTATATGTTGCCACTCCAGGCAGGTGTTTAATGTGCGGACCCAGCAAGCAAGAGGGACTCATCGCAGGACAGGCGCAGAACTTTACTACGATGTTGAACAGTAATTATCAGCAGAACTTCGGTGCGCAGAGTGCTATATTGCAGAACTTGACCAATCAGTTTACTCCGATAGCAGAGGCAGGTCCGGATCAACAGGGCTTCGGTCCGCAGCAACTGGCGGCGATGACGACACAGGCCACTCAAGGGGTCGGTCAGAATTATGCGGCTGCATCTCGTGCATTAGCCGGACAGCAAGCAGGGCAGGGTGGCGGCGGTGAAGTTTTGCCTACCGGAGCAGCAGTAGCCGAGAAGGGGCAACTCGCTTCAGCGGCAGCGAACCAGATGTCGAGCGAGCAGTTGGCGATTACAAACGCGAACTATGCTCAGGGCCGTCAAAACTGGCAATCAGCAACTGGCGGATTAGCAGCGCTGTCACAGCAGTACGATCCGACCGCGTATGCAGGGCAAGAGATCGCCTCTGGCAAACAGGCATTTGGAGAGGCACAGCAAGTTCAGGAAGAAAAGAATCAGGAGCAGATGGCAATCGCAGGCGGAATCGCCTCGGTGGCGGCTCCGTTCTTAGGTATGATACCTGGCGTGGGTAAGGCGATTAGCAGCGGCGTGAGTGCTTTAGGAAAGGGACTCCAGGGTTAAGAGGATAATATGGCACAGGTACAGGCACCAACATCACCAGCACTACTTCCCAACTCTCCTGCGACAGATGTGTTGGGCAATCCAACCGCTGCGGGCATGGTAGCTGGACAGCCAGCGCCCGCCGAGCAATCAGTGCAGACAACAGCACCTGGTGCTGCCGCCTTGGCTACTGTGCCCGGTCAGGACACAGAGAATCTGCCACTACCCCCGTCAGGCGGAGCCAGCATATTCCAAACATTGTCTGCACGGAATTCTCCGCATCTTCAGAGAATGGTACAGTCAACGAAGGGTGCGCTTAACGCCGATCCAACTGCGGCAGCGAAGCCTGGCGGTTGGGCTAAGGCACTCGTAGGCGGTGCTATCGACGCACTTGGCGATGCTGCGGCTGCGTCTGCGCCAGCCCCGCATGGCGGCGGAGCGTTGACAGGGGTTATGCGAACGTTGCAGGCCCGCGGACAGCGTATTGCGGGACAGCAGGAAGCGATGTCGAGAGAGAAGACTCAAGAGTTGCTGCGTGCTGAGACGATGCAACGCATTGCCGCGAATACTCGAAATACATATCGTCAAGATCAGGAGACTCGAACGGCGACATATACGGATAACGCTAAGTACATGGATACGTTTCGCAAGCGTTACCAGACCCAAGAAGATAGGGACAACGTTACGAACGATGAAGTAAATGAGATGCTGAAAAAGAATCCGGATTTCTGGAAGACCCACACAGGCCGCGCTACAGGAGAGGAGCCCGTTATGGAAGGTGGGAAGCAGAAGGTGGTCAATGGGGAGCCGGTGTTCTCGCCTCTATTTTCTATTTCTAAAGGTAACGCGCAAGACCCAGAGAGGACTCATCCGATAAGTGAGGCAGAATCTAAGTACATTGAGGACAACGCCGGGGATGAAGTTCCCGCTAACACGCCCATGACCCAGCACGTGTACGATAACGTGATGGTACGTGCTGACGCTGCGCACGACGCTAAGAGAAAGATAGAGAAGGCAAATGACGAGGAGATGTCAGAAGAGCAGGCTAGGCAGTTAAGGACCGTGTTACAGGACCCACAAATTCAGCACTATGTTTCAATGGACCCCGCACTAGGGGCGTTGGGAGGGTTAAATAAAGCGGCACAGAATACTCAAGCTCACATCGATTTCATAGATCAGAAGATTGCTGCGGTACAGAAGGCGGCACCCGGTCAAGACAATCCGGTTCTTCAACAGTTGCAACAAGAGCGCCAGCGGCAGGTAGAGGGTGGACAAAAGATACAGAAGGCAATGTCCGGCTTTAATGATGCAGCGCACAAGGACTACGAGACCAGATTGGATGAGCAGCGCAAGGAAACTGAAACCGAACGACACAATCGTGCGGATGAAGCAGTTAAGCAGGCCGAACTCAATGCAGCGGGTGGTGGTGGAAAGAATGTTCCATTGACTCCGGAGATTAAGCAGCAGATTGATAGTCTACCTGCTCCGCAGAAGGCAATTCTAAATCAGTACGACTCTAACACACAGTCATCGTTGATGGCTATTGCGTTCGGAAACGGTGAGCAGGAGCTAGAGAAGAACTTCCCGAGTCGTTTGACCAAGGGAGCGCCTGGGCTGAACACCCAGCAGGCCCTTGGTGTCATTCACCAGCTTAATCCGAACTGGAGTGAGCAGAGCTACGGGATAAAGCAGGGTATGTATAAGTCCGCTACAACCGGAAAGTTGTCTCAGCAATCCGACTCATTGAACAACTTCATAGGCCACGCGGCGGAAGCTCAGACAGTTACGAACAAACTGTTTAATGCAGCAGACCCGAGAATATTCAAGGGCACAGTGAACGCGCTATCGAAGTTGGGATACGGCACCGACGCTGTGTCGCTACAGGAAGCGATCTCGGTTGTCAACGGTGAGTTTGATAATATGGTAAAGGCCGGATATGCTCCAACGCAAGATGAGGTTGCGGCTCAGTCATCCCTTATCAATGCCAACTCTACTGTCGGACAAATTAATGCTGCACTGAAGGTCATGGCGAATATGGCTACGACCCGAGCAAGCACGATGAACCAGCACTACAAGACAGCCACTGGAAATAATTTTCCGAACCTGATTAACGAAGACAACCAGGACAACGCGAGAGCGTTGGGAATCCCGGTAGAGAAGTTCTACACAGGCGGTCGTATCGGCGGCAGCGGTAACGCTCCACAGATGCAGAACACGCAAACAGGTGCTCCGGGTGCGGCAGCTCCGAAGGCTCCGGGTAACACTGGCGGAGCCTGGGGAACACAGTTTGGAGCGGTACCTCGAACGCCCCAAGGTCAATAAATCATGACAGACAACATCACGATAGACCCGAATACAGCTACAGATCGTTCGATTAATATAGACCCGAACGCTCTACCTGCGCCGACAGCGATGTCTCCGCTTGCACCTGGGCAGGGAAATCGTATCGCTCCCGAGCCCACTGCGCCAGCGCCACAGCCTAAGACGGTGCCGTTGTTCGGCCCAGACGGACAGCTTTATGATGTGCCGTCAGAGAAGAGCCATGATGCTGTAATCGGAGGAGGGATGGTCGCCAGCCCGATCATCGCTCCAGACGGATCGCATCTATTTGTTCCTGCGAATAAGCTCCACGATGCGTTGAAGGCGGGCGCGAAGATAGACGATACAGGTTGGACCCCAGAGCAAGAGAAGTTGAATCACCCGAGCCTGGCTCAACGTGCGGGCGGTGTGATAGCCGGGCCAGGTACAATCGGTGGAGATATCAAGGACCGATGGAATGCGGCGACCCCGGCAGAGGGGGACCCGAACGCTCCATACGTTCCGAGTGGTAAGGTTACCCCGATGGGAGTTATAACTCCCGCAGATGTTCACGAAGAGTTGAGCAAGTCAATTATTTCTCCGGTTAACGCGATGACTCCGGAAGAGCGCAAAGATCACCCAATCTTGGCGGGCATCCTCGAACAGGTAGGGGGTCTAAGTTCTCCTGAAAATATGGCAATGTTGTTCGCTAGCGAGGGGCTAGGAACACTCGCTGGTTCTGCGTCAGAACTTGCTGCGAAGGTAGTGCCTAGATTGGTCTCTGCGGGATTCTCTATCCAGCAGATTATCGGTGCGGCAAAGGAATCTGGAGAGGCGTGGGAAGCAATCAAGCGCGGAGACGAATCTGAGGCCTTAAAGCTGATAACGCATGTCGTGGGCGATACAGCGATGGCAGCACTCGCGGCCCAGCACTTTGCGGGCGTAGAGGCCGCGCCTTCAACAATTGTTGGAAAGCGATTACAGGCACCTGTTGACGCGGCTGCGGCGAGAGTATCACAGGCGTTTAAATCAGACACATCGGCGATGGCATCGGCCAGTGCCGCACACCGATCTGCGTCAGCGGTATTCGATCAGAGACTGAACGAAAATAACACGATGGCAGATCAGGCCGTAAGGGCTAGCCAGGCCGTAGATCAGGCTAAGATTGATTTTGCAAACGGTAAGATTACCCAGCAGCAACTTGATGATGCGAACACCGCTGCGTCGAAGGCAGCGTCAAACGCTAGAAAGGCGACACAGGCTTTATCCGATGCGCATGAGGCACAGGCACGAGCCGGAGCGGAAGTAGACCGAATGAATCGGAAGATTCAAAAATCGGGAGCTAAGGTAAGCACCAAGGCGGATAAGGATGTAGCGAAGGGTCGAGACCAGTTCAGGATGTTGGCTCCGCCTACAACAT
>Ga0116112_1002046_pt1 | contig 12645 bp, 7 predicted proteins | sample June2015DPH_8_15_FD_89721 | JGI IMG/M metagenome (GOLD analysis project Ga0116112, IMG submission 89721) | Peatland microbial communities from SPRUCE experiment site at the Marcell Experimental Forest, Minnesota, USA - June2015DPH_8_150 | ecosystem: Environmental > Terrestrial > Soil > Wetlands >... | reverse complement strand
GATTGCGATCATGATGTTGTGCAGCCGCTCGTCCACTTCCGCCCTCGTCCAGGAGAGCCGCATGCTGTTCTGGCTCATCTCCAGGCCCGATGTCGCCACGCCACCCGCGTTGGCGGCCTTGGCTGGCCCGTAGAGGATCTTCGCCTCGAGGAACAGCTTCGTGGCGTCCAGCGTGCTCGGCATGTTGGCGCCTTCCGCCACAACCTTGCACCCGTTCATCACCAGCGTTGCCGCATCCTTGGCATTGATTTCATTCTGTGTGGCGCTCGGGAAGGCGCAGTCCGCCTTGATGGCCCAGAGCGGGTTGAAGTCCTTCGACGGGTCCACAGGCATATACTTGGCGGTCTTGAAGTGGTCCGCATACTCCTTGATGCGGCCGCGGCGCACATTCTTCAGTTCCAGAACCCACGCCAGCTTTTCCCGGTTGATGCCCTCGGGATCATGAATCACGCCATTGGAATCAGACATGGCGATGACCTTGGCTCCGAGGTCCAGCAGCTTTTCTATGGTGTATTGCGACACGTTGCCGCTTCCGGAGACCAGGCACAGCTTGCCTTCCAGTTTTTCCTTCCGCGTCTTCAGCATTTCTGACGCAAAGTACACGCAGCCGTAGCCCGTGGCTTCCGGGCGAATCAGCGAGCCGCCCCAGTTCAGCCCCTTGCCTGTCAGCACGCCGGTGAACTCGTTCCTCAGCCGCTTGTACTGTCCAAACAGGAAGCCAATTTCGCGCCCGCCGACTCCGATATCGCCTGCCGGAACGTCTGTGTCCGGGCCGATATGGCGGCACAGCTCGGTCATGAAGCTTTGGCAGAACCTCATCACCTCGTTGTCGCTCTTGCCCTTGGGATCAAAGTCTGAGCCTCCCTTGCCGCCGCCCATCGGCAGCGTCGTCAGGGAATTTTTCAACACCTGCTCGAAGGCCAGGAATTTCAAGATGCCCAGGTTCACCGAAGGATGGAAGCGGAGTCCGCCCTTATACGGGCCGATGGCGCTGCTCATCTCAATGCGGAATCCGCGATTGACCTGGACGTTGCCCTGATCGTCGGTCCATGGGACGCGAAACATGATCACGCGTTCCGGCTCGACCATGCGCTCTAGGATGCGCGCTTTTTGGTATTCAGGGTGTTTCGAGAGGGCGGGACCTAAGGATTCGAGTACTTCCTGCACTGCCTGATGAAATTCGGGTTCGGCGGGATTCTTGGCTCGTACGCTGGTCAAAACGTTATTTACATAGTCCGCTGTTCCTTTGGTAGTCGCAGCGGTAAGGGTAATGCCCATGAGTGTGTCCTCCTAATTGAATTTTGGTACAGAAATGTCATGAGTGCAGCCGTCGGGGGCCGGCAACTGAGGCTGGCCGGAGAGCACTACTATTAAACTTGCTTATGGGCACTAAAAGCTGTGACATATATCACACCACTCCGTGTGTCCCGTACTGGCTCCTTTCCACCTTTGGCGCGACTGTGCCCTTAGCGGAGGTGTGACCTATGTCCAGCAAAGCAGCGGATTTGGCAGGACCCGGTATTGGCAACTATGAGGATTTAGAGAAGATTCTTCCCCTGGGCTATTCCAGTGCGCTGAACCGCAGGGAAACACAGAAGGCAATCTTCGCCGTCAAGCGCTTCATTGAGGACAACCTCTGTAAGGAATTGAATCTTTTGATGGTAACAGTTCCCCTGATCGTGGACATCGAAAGCGGTGTCAACGATATGCTGGACCGCGACGGCTCCCGCACCCCCATCCAATTCCATATCCGCAACGACTACGACAAGCACCCCGTGGATGCCCAGATCGTTCAGGCTGCCACCAAGTGGAAGAGGGTGGCCCTGAAGGAATTCGGCATGCGTCCCGGCGAAGGCCTTTGCACGGACATGCGCGCCGTCCGCAAGGACTATTTCCTCGACCATGACCATAGCGTCTACGTGGACCAGTGGGATTGGGAACGCGCCATCACCTCCGAGCAGCGCGACCTCGATTTCCTGAATGACATCGTCAGCAAAATCTGGAAAGTGCTCGTCGAAGCCGAACGTTACGCCCAGGATCTCTTTCCCGAACTCAAGAATGAAAAGTATCCCAACCTGCCGGAGAAACTTACCTTCCTCCATGCCGAAGAACTCCTCCGAATGTATCCCCATCTTCCCAGGAAGCAGCGCGAAACGGCTATTCTCCAGCAGTACCCCGCGCTCTTCATCGTTGGCATCGGCTATCCCCTCGAGGACGGCTATCCGCACGAAATGCGTGCCGCGGATTACGACGACTGGGTCACCGAAACCAAAGGCCCTGATGGCCGGCCCCTGCACGGTTTGAATGGCGACATCCTGGTCTGGAACCATGTCACGCGGCGCCGCCACGAACTCAGCTCCATGGGCATCCGCGTGAATGCGGAAAGCTTGAAGAAGCAACTGGAGCTGTCCCATCAGTTGGACTTCCTCAAATTCCCCTATCACCAGGCCATTGTGAAGAATGAAATCCCGCTGAGCATCGGCGGCGGCATCGGCCAATCCCGCACCCTCATGCTCCTGCTGAGGAAAGCGCATCTCGGCGAAGTCACCGTAAGCGTGTGGCCCCAGATCCTCAAGGAGATCTGCGCCAAAAAGAACATCCACGTCCTCGAATAGCCGCGGCGCCACCTCGGAAAAAACTGGACCCAAGCTGTCACCGTGAAGGCAGGTCATGAACTCATTACAGCTGGGCCCTACGCCCTTGTTCGCCACCCCATTTATACAGGGCTTCTGCTGGCAATCGCTGGTTGCGCACCCAATTCGGCGAGTCCTATGAAGCCTACTCGCGACGCGTGCCGGCGCTGGTGCCTCATATCATCTGAGCGAGACGCGGGTTCCGGCGCGAACCTGTCCGGCAAGGTGACGCCCTTAATTCATTCGTCGCTGCGGTCCCAGAGCCCAGTGGACCTGAGCGCTTCGACTTCGCGTTTGGCAAGGTCTTGTAGAACCAAATAGTTAGCCTTAGACGCGCGGTTCAAAGGCATCTTGCCAGCGTCCAGCAAGACGTAGTGGCGCGGCCGCATGTAGGAAGCCAGGCCGCGCGCGTGCTTCTCGAGCATTTGCATGGTGAGTTCGGCGCCGGGTTTCTTCTCCACGAAGGCGACGATCGCCTCAGAGATGATGGCGTGCTCCACGCCGACCGCCGCGCACGAGGCGACTTGCTCCAGCGCGCAGAAGTGGTTTTCGACGTCTCCCGGGAACACCTGGTATCCACCGGGCTTGATGACCCACTTGGCGCGGCCGGCGAGATGCAAGCCGCCAGGATCGCGGAAGCCGATGTCTCCAGTGTAGAGATAGCCATCCTTAGAAAGGGTGGCAGCCATGGAAGCCGGATCGTTGATGTAGCCAAGGAAGGTCTGAGGGCCGGAGAAGCATACGTGGCCGGGTTCGCCGTCGGGCAGTTCGTCTCCGGCAGAGCCGTCGGCGCGCATGGGATGGCGGATGGTCGTGGGATAAACAGGCATGGCCCAGCCGAGGCTGGAGACGCACTCCCCAGCGCGCGCTCGCTCGCGGCGGATGTAGGTGCAGAAACCCGCGGTTTCGGTGAGACCCAGACCGGTTCCGACCGATGGCGCCATGGTGGCCATCTTTTCGATGAACGCCGCCGAAACCTGTTGTCCTCCGTATGCGACGAATTCCAGGCTGGAGAGGTCGAAGGAATCGTAGTCCTTGAGCCTCCACTCGAACTGGAACATGGCCGGGATTTGGCCCACAACGGTGACTTTGTATTCTTCGACCGCCTGCAGGGAGCGCAAAGGATCGAAGACGGGCAGAAGCACTGCCGTACCGCCTTCGAAGAGCGTTCCTGCGAGCAGCTCCGTCTGGCAGCCGACATGGCTGGCTGGCAGGTTGACCAGTGTGACGAGGCCTTTGTCGCTGCGGAGGAGCGCTTGGCTGATGCACATGGCCTGGCAGGAAATATTGCGGTGGGAAAGCAAGGCGGGCTTGGGCGAGCCCGTGGAACCCGTGGTGAAGATGACCAGTGCTCCATCATTCTCGCTGACGGATTGCCTGGCTGCGTTGTATTTTGCGGCGAAGTCCTTCCCTTGAGCGCCGGTGGAAACTGGATCGCATAGTCGCATGGCGTCCTGGAGCAGGGAAGCGGCCGGCGTGGCACCCTCCACGCATTCTTCGCCGGGAGAAAACTGTAAGAGCGTTCTGAGTGGCGCGCGCGAACGGATCTCGTTCGCGAGAGTTGCTGGGTCAATGCCACCCGGAACTTTGGTGAAGGCGAAGCCTTTCGCGTTCACAAGAGCGAGGCTGCGCAACACTTCCGCGGTGAGCAGGCGTAGATCGAGCGGCACGAAGATGACGCCGATTTTGAAACAGGCGTACTCGAGAAAAACATGCTCGCTGAGGAGCGGCAGAAGCGTGGCGAAGCACTCACCCTTGCGGAATCCGCATTCCAGCAAGCGCATGGCGAGGCCGGTCGCCATACGATCGAAGGCAGCCCAGGAGACTTCCTGTTTGCGATCCGCGTCAATGAGGGCGATGGCGGAAGGCTTCTCCAGTGCCCACTTCTCCACGATGCCATGAAGGAGGTGACGATCTCCGAAGCGCTCCTCGAAGTCCTTTGGCGTGAGGCTGGGAAGGTTATCGGGAATGGACATGTGTCACGGTCCTACAGCGGCCTTCCGGCAGAGAGTGGGATGCGAGTGGGCGGTCCTGGCCCGCCCCTCGAAGAAATCACGGCAAAGCGGTTGGCACATCACGAAGAGTCTACATCAGTCCGTTCTATGATTCGCCATTGCTGAAGTCAACGAGAAGGACGGACGGAACTTTCCGGCCCGTGTCGTTGAAACCGACTGATTTCCCAAGCCAAGGTCGGCTCAATCCCCGACAAAGGCTCTCACCGGAGATGTTGGCCCCGGCACCCAGGTTACCGGTCAGAGGAGCTAAGACGGACTTGGACTCAGCCCATTCAGCCAGTACACACCGTGTGTAACTCGTAGGATAATCCGATACAGGCCACAGAATCCCAGCTGAGGAGATTGATTCGATGATCCGTTGGGACGTAATCATCCTTTTTGTCGTCGCTATTTTACCTTTAACAGGTATTGGCGTGCTCCTCCTTTTCTGGAAACGCCTCACATCCCTGAAAGCTGTCGACAAACTTTTCATATTCGGCTGGTTGTTCATCTTTACATGGGGATTTAGTGGTGCTGCCCTTGCCTTCCTCACTCACCGAACATTCTTTGTCCTTCGCGGCGTGGGAGCCGTCCTCGGCATAATTGGCTTCACACTCGCAACCATCTTCTGGTTGGCATGGCGCGTGTTCAGAGCGAGTCTGGGTGCGGAGAAGAGAGAGACCACTTCCAAGAGTTGACTTACAAATCTGATCTTTTTCTTGTCTCTACCCCTGATTAGCGCGCGCGCTTACCGGAGATGTGGGTTCCGGTGCCCAAGCTTCCGTACGGCGACTCCGCGTCCGCTCCGACCCCAATGCCCCTTCTGTACGCTTGCCGCCGAGCGCCCCGAGTGAGGTAAAGTGGTGGCATTGTGATCATCAACTTCGCGCGGCGCGCGCACGACCATAACTGGGAAGTGGACCCCATTACGCGGTCTCTGCTCGATACCGATATTTACAAACTGCTGATGTTGCAGTTCATCTGGAAGCGCTTCCCAAAGACAACCGCCTCTTTTTCGCTCATCAATCGTTCCGTCCACGTACGCCTTGGCGATTTGATTGATGCCGATGAGCTTCGGGAACAGCTGGCGCAGACCAGGAAGCTGCGCTTTCAAAAGTCCGAGCTGATCTGGCTCGCCGGCAATACCTTTTACGGGCGCCGCGGTATCTTTCAACCAGCTTTTCTGGAGTGGCTCGATCGCGACTTCCGGCTCTCTGATTACGAGCTGTCTGTTCAAGACGGGCAGTTCTCCCTCTCCTTTCACGGCCTCTGGACAGAGACGACCATGTGGGAGATTTATGCGCTTTCGGCAATCAGCGAGTTGAAGACGCGCGCCAGCCTCAAGCGTCTGAGCGAACTCGAGCTGGATATTCTTTATGCCCGGGCCAAAACGAAACTCTGGGAAAAAATGGGGCGCTTGCGCGGCGTCCCGGGTCTGAAAGTGAGCGACTTTGGAACGCGCCGCCGCCACAGCTTCTTGTGGCAGGAGTATGTGGTAAAAGCCATACGCGACGTCCTCGGCAGCAGCTTTACCGGCACCTCGAATACCTATCTGGCCTATAAACACGACTTGGAAGCGATCGGCACGAATGCCCATGAATTGCCCATGGCAGTGGCGGCGATGGCCAAAGATGACAACGAACTGAAGACAGCGCAATACCGCTTGCTGGAGCTCTGGCAGCAGACCTATCACGGCGAGTTGCGCATTCTGCTTCCAGACACCTTTGGCACCACCCAATTTCTCGGCAACGCTCCGGATTGGGTGGCGGACTGGACGGGGCAGCGCGCCGACAGCAAAGATCCTTTCGTGGCGGGCGACGAGTATATTTCCTGGCTCGAGCAGAGAGGGCGCGATCCGCGGCAAAAACTATTCATTGCTTCCGACGCCCTGGATGTGGACGCGATTTTGGGATTGCACGCCTATTTTTCCGGCACGATTCGCAATGGCGCTTCTCCCGCGGATTTTCGGCAAGCGAACGACTTTCTCGATGAACGGAAGTGGATTCCCGAGCGCCGCATCCGCTTCAGCGCGGGATGGGGCACATTGCTTACCAATGATTTTCGCAACTGTAATGCTCAAGGCAGCAGCGACTTCGATCCCGTAAGCCTGGTGTGTAAGCTCAACGATGCCAATGGCAGGCCGGCAGTGAAGCTCTCCGACAACTTTGAAAAAGCGCTGGGGCCCCGCGAAGAGGTCCAGCGCTATGAGCGTGTGTTTGGCCTCGCCGGCGTCGCTCATGCACCGATCGTGACGTAGTCACAAAGAAGTTTGCTGTAGGTTTATTTCACGCGTTTCGTAGAGGACAAGTTTATGAACATTGATCAAGATCTTGAAAAAATTGCGCGGCAGGAAAAGCGGCTGCAATTCAAACACTTTGATTCACAAGTGGCCTGGGCTGTCGGAACCGCCCTTAAGGCGGCTGCTGAGAAACGCCGTGTCGCCGTGGCCATCGATATTCAGCTCAACGGCCATACTCTTTTTTCGCACGCTATGACGGGAACCACGCCGGACAATTGGGACTGGATTCGTCGCAAGCGTAACGTCGTTTTGCGCTATCACCGCAGCTCTTACGCCATCGGGCTGAAGCACGAGCGCGCTCAAACCACTCTGCAGGAAAAGCAGGGTCTCGATCTAAAGGATTATGCGGCGCACGGCGGATGTTTCCCGATTCTTCTTGAGGGAACAGGGTGCGTCGGCACGATCACCGTTTCCGGTTTGCCGCAGCGCGAGGACCATGCGCTGGTGGTTTCCGTTCTTCAGGATTACCTGCATTTGACGGGCGAAGATCTGGCCCTCGATGCTTCTTCCGGATCTTGACCGCAAGGAACGCGCCAACCGGACAACGGACTCGGTCGCTCTGGCCGGCCTGAACACTTGCGCTATTCAAAGTGCTGTTTCCACATCACGACCGGACCGGCGGAGTCGCCCAGCCATCACGCCCATGCCAATTCGGCACACTCCTCTAGGTCATTTCCATGTGAAGTAGTGGAGATGATGCATCACCGCTCAGCTCAGATGACCCAGGACGAACCAGAATACTGCTTGCAGCAGCTTCTTGAGTGTTGCTGACATGACGCATGATCCGCCTGGATGGCTATTACATCAACAACGATTTCAAACGCCTGCAGGTGAACGACCATCGTTCCGCGCCGCAAAAGGCTTCTAAAGTCCCCCGGATCGACGAGCCATACCCGCTGATGAAATCGCCGCTGCAATCGCGGAAGCCAGCATTGACTCTGCAGCCGCAGACCGGTAAGATGCCTGCCCTGTTCGCGGTCCATCGCTTTTGGGGAACAGAATGCCCAGTGCAATGTTCATCATGAAGCAACTTCTGTTGTCAACACAGGTCCCGGCTGTTTCCCTTGTATTCCCATCGCAAAGAGATGAATATCTGGGTGAAGCCCGCTCATTCTCGCCGGCAACGCGCTGGCGGCAGATGATGAATTCCGCTGAAGACACGGCCGGGAGCAGCGTGGCGCGTTCTTGATTTCAGAGTACCGGTTGTATCTGAGGAGGCTCGAAGATGAATTGGAGCGAAGGAAGCAGGAGCTTGGTTCGCGGTCTGTTGTGTTCCGCAGTTCTCTTGTTCGCATTCTCGGGAGTCGCGGTGGCCCAGAAAAAGCCTTCCGATTCCGCACCCAGTAAGCCCGCTCCGTCGGCGCCTAAGCCAGCGGCCCACGCGCCTACGGGTGGTGCGGCCCACTCGGGCGCCACCGGCGGGACGCATGGCGCCAACACGAATACTGGACGCGGCGGCCAGACCGGCGGGGCGCATGGTGCCACCTCTAATACCGCGCACCGCCCCGCGACCGGCGGGGCGCATGGTCCTACCACCAATACCGCCCACGGCCCCACGACCGGCGGGGCGCATGGTCCTACCACCAATGCCGCCCACGGCCCCACGACCGGCGGGACGCATGGTCCTACCACCAATGCCGCACACGGCCCCACGACCGGTGGGACGCACGGTGCCACCAATGCTGCGCACGGAGGTACGACCGGTGGGACGCATGGTGCCACCAATACCGCTCACGGCGGCGCGACCAACGTGGCGGGACATCACCCCCCGGGAGGGAATTCCAAGCCCGGCGCGAATGGCAGCACCCACAATTTCAATTCCAGTGGTAAGAGAACGAGTGTTGAGACTAAAAATGGTACCAGAGCGAACTTCAGTCGCAGCGGCCATGTCAGCACCATTCATACCCGCAGCGGAATGACCATCAACCACGGCGCTCATGGCGAGCGGCGATTCGAGTCCCGGCGGCGCGACGGTGGCAGAGTTGTCGGCTATGGCCACGGCCGTGGCTATGCCGAACATGGTTACTACCGGGGCGGCCACCCTTATATGCGGCGAACCTATTTTTATGGTGGCCATCGTTATGCGTATGCCTATCGCGGGTATTACTGGCACGGGCACCCCTACTACGGCTATGTTCCGGCGATGTACTACGCCCCCGGATTCTATGGCTGGGCCTACAATCCCTGGGCCGCGCCGGTAGCATTTGGCTGGGGTTGGGGTGGGTCTCCGTGGTATGGGTATTACGGTTATTACTTTAATCCTTTTCCGGTTTATGCCTCCCCAGCTTTCTGGATCACCGACTATTTGCTGGCGGCCAATCTCCAGGCAGCGTACGAAGCTCGTGCGGCAGCACGGGCCGAGGCGAATGCCGATGCGGAAGCCGAGGAGCAGCCTGCATCCGGCGGTGGCGCCGTCGCTCTTTCGCCTGAGGTTAAGCAGCAGATTGCCGACGAAGTGAGAGCCCAAATCGCAGCGCAACAACAAGCGGCCGCGCATCCCGAACCTGCCGAGCCCGTCACCAGTACCGCCCCGGCGGGTGGAGGTCAGAACGGCCCCGATGAAGTTCCCGCCGCACTGGATCCCGCGCACCGTACGTTCATTGTGTCCGCAGTTCTCAGTGAATCTACACCCGACGGAACCGAGTGTTCCTTGAGCCCCGGCGATGTGTTGACGCGCATCCAGGACACTCCCGACGCAGACCAGAATGTCAAAGTACTCGTAGCCAGCAGCCAGAGGAATGATTGCGCCTCTGGTTCACAAGTTGCCGTCGCCGTTGAGGATCTGCAGGACATGCACAACGACTTCCAAGCCAAGATCAGCGAAGGCCTCGGCAAGCTCGCGGAAAACCAGGGGAAGAATGGCATTCCCGCCGGTCCCGCGGCCGGTGCCAAACCCAATCCCAACGGTCAGGCGCAGCCAGACTTGACGGTAGAGGTCGATTTGAAGGCGCAACAGGACGAGGCCAGCCAAGCCGAGAAGGAAGTCCAGGACGCCTCCGCATCCAGCAGCAGCGACGACTAGTGGAGGAAGACCGGAAACTACAACCGGTAGCATAAGCATAAGCGGGAGCGTCGGCCGCGTTCGGCTGATGCTCCCCCTTTATGCCGGGAAAGATAGATTTGAGGCATCGGTTTCTTGGGCCTGGGAGTGCTGGCGGTCGAGAGGAGGAGCTTTCAATGACTCGGAAAGCGGCGCGGACAATCCGGACAATTGCGGTAATCTTCGCGGGGATACTTCCCTGGATGCTGGCTGCAGCGCAGGATAGCGGGGCTGATTCCCTGGAGAGCCAGCTGGCCGCGAAATACAAGCTGGTAAAATTGGGCACGGATTCCACCGGGCTTGCCGTGCTCGAAGCCGGCACGGTGCTGGTGATAAAGAAAGGTGGAATCATCAGCGTCCCCTCCGGAAACGGGGTTATCCTGCCGAGCACCGTAAAAGATGGCCAAGTTTATGCGGCCAGCAACACGGCCGCGCAGGGAGTTAGTAAATTCCTGAAATGGAAGGGCGTGGCGGACCCGACGGGCGCAGCGTCGACGGACACGAAGTTCTTGACCGTCGGGGAAAAGGTTTATGTGTCAAAGATCGACGTCAATCGCAAGGACTCTAAAGTTGCGCTCACGATTATCGAGTGCGACGCCTGTAATTCAGTTCAGGATCCCTCCCAGCGAAGAGCCCAAGTCGTCTTTCAGTTTCCGAAAGACTATTTGAGCGGCGCCGATGGCGGCCAAATCTCTGACCTCATCAATCAAACCCTCGAGATCGACACGGGAGATAACGGGCAGCAAGATCAGCAGGGACAAGACGCGCAGGGACAGAATGCACAGGCGCAGCAGGCCCCGCAGCAGCCGGCGCAACCGCCGCAGCCTCCCCCGACGATTCAGTTGGGCCAAACCCCCGATGAAGTTACGGGCGCCCTGGGTCAGCCGGAGAAAATTGTCAATCTAGGCGTCAAGCAGATTTACTACTACAAGGATATGAAGATCACGTTCCTGAAAGGCAAAGTTTCCGACGTGCAGTAAAGTTGCAAGTCTCCCTTCGTTCCGTCGGCGCGCACTCGGAAGACCGGCGGAGCGTTGTTTAAAGGCGTGCCTACGCCCAAGTTGGATTCCCCCACCTCATCCAGCACCTAAAAACTGTCATTCCGACCGGGGGGACGGCGTTGTTGGCCGTCCCGGAGCGGAGGTACGTTTTTCCATCGCACGTTCTTTGTGCGATGAATCCCCCTGCAACTTCGGAATTCAGGCTCTAACCTCAATCATATCTGCGGACGGAATTACGCTCTTTCGCCCACATACCACGGCGCACTCACCGTGAAGATGCGCTCATTTCCTTGCACCAGCAGCGTCCATTCCAGCAGCCGGCCACGCTGATTGTGAAGGAAATATTCATACCATCTGTCTTCCACGAGCTCGGGTATGACCACGATGATGTTGCGGTCGGGATGCTTCTTTGAAAGATCGAGGATGAATTGAATGATGGGAATGATGATGAAACGGTAAGGGGAAGGCAGTATTTGAAGTTTCGGCGTCTCCCTGCCGGCGATGCGGAAGGGCTCTTCAACGTAGCGCTGCCAGTCCTCGCGAAGCAATTCGGAGCTCTCCGCGGGCTCGACGTGCAGGGCAATCACTTCCGTGGAAAGCCGGGAGGCAAATTCAATCCCCTGGCGCGTAATGTTGCTCCAGCGGTCGATGGGAACAACGGCAATGGGAGGCTGGCTGAGACTTGCCGTATTGACGGGAACCATGCAAGTCGTGAGGACCTTTACGGAGTGGTAGTGGCGGCGGACAACGGTGAAGAGAACAATCGCCAATGGAATGAAGAGCAGCGTAATCCAGGCGCCTTCCGCGAACTTCGCAACCAGCACCACGACAACCGTGATTCCGGTGACCACCGCGCCCAAGCCATTCACCAGCGCGCTCCTCAGCCAGCGCGGACCGCGCTCTCTCCGCCAGTGCATCACCATGCCGGATTGCGAGAGCGTGAAGGCCAGAAAAGCCCCCACGGCATAGAGTGGGATCAGCCGGTCTGTAACCCCACCAAAAAGGATCAGCAGCCCGCCACAGAGCACCGCGAGAACAACGATTCCATAGGTATACACAAGCCGCCGCCCGCGGTGCCCGAAAGCGTGCGGAAGGTAGTTGTTCTGCGCGATGGCGCGGCACAGGCGCGGAAAATCCGCGAAAGCCGTGTTAGCGGAAAGCGAAAGAACAAAGAGAATCGAGCCGATGGTTAGATAGTAGAAATAGCCTTTGCCGAAAACCGCGGCGATGAGCATAGAGAGAAGACTCTGGTAACCCGGCTGCCCCGGATCAGTCGCAGCAATGCCGTAAACCTTCACGAGATAGGAAATCCCCGCCAGCAGCACCGCCAGGACAAAAATAATCACGGTGAGGCTGCGCTGGGCGTTTTTCACGGCGGGCTCGCGAAAGGCCTTCACCCCGTTGCTCACAGCCTCCACGCCGGTCAATGCTGTGCAACCGCTGGCAAAGACCTTCAGGAGTAGCCAGTAGGTTACGGCTTGGGTCATCGGCGGAGCCGGAAGGGGTGCTGCCGGCGTTGGGTGTCCGCCGCTGAGGAGAACGCGGAGAACACCTGCGACGATGGTAATCAGAAGCGTGCCGACAAAAAGATACGTGGGAAGTGCGAAGGCCAGGCCCGCATCGCGCACGCCGCGGAGATTCACAATGGTGACGACGATCAGAATGCCCACGCAGATGG
>Ga0116112_1002040_pt1 | contig 12676 bp, 15 predicted proteins | sample June2015DPH_8_15_FD_89721 | JGI IMG/M metagenome (GOLD analysis project Ga0116112, IMG submission 89721) | Peatland microbial communities from SPRUCE experiment site at the Marcell Experimental Forest, Minnesota, USA - June2015DPH_8_150 | ecosystem: Environmental > Terrestrial > Soil > Wetlands... | reverse complement strand
GGCGCGCCTCTATAAGGATGACGCGAGTAACTTCGGGCCCGACCCGCCCCCTGCTCGGCGTCCAGCCTAACGGCGCCCGCACGCCGGCGACAGATGTCCTTTTGCGCGACAGTGCGCCGACTTCGTCACGCCCCGCGCCCGGCGTGCGTCAGTCGTCGACGCGGCCGACGAGCACGCACCCGTTGTGGCCGCCGAGGCCCATCGCGTTCGAGAGCGCGACATCGATGCGCGCCTCGCGCGCCTCATTCGGCACGTAGTCGAGGTCGCACGCCGGGTCGGGGTGCTCGTAGTTGATCGTCGGCGGGAGCACGCCCTCGTGGACCGCGAGCACGCACATCATCGCCTCGACCGCGCCCGCCGCCCCGAAACAGTGCCCGGTCACCGACTTCGTCGAAGAGACGGCGAGCCGGTACGCATGCTCACCGAACACCTCCTTGATCGCCTTCGTCTCGGCGGCGTCGCCGAGCGGGGTCGACGTGCCGTGCGCGTTGATGTACCCCACGCGCTCGGGCGCGACACCCGCGCGCGCAAGCGCACTCCGCATCATCTCGGTGACCCCGACCGACTCGGGGTCGGGCTGCGCCATGTGATGCGCGTCGTTCGACGCTCCGTAGCCGAGGATCTCGGCGTACACGGGTGCGCCGCGGGCGCGCGCGGCCTCGAGCTCCTCCACGACGAGCACGCACGCCCCCTCGCCCATCACGAAACCCGCCCGCGTCGCGTCGAACGGCCGCGAGGCGCGCGGCGGGTGCTCCTCCTCGGCGACCAGCCCGCGCATCGCGCAGAACCCGGCGAGGATCAGCGGATGCATGCACGCCTCCGCGCCGCCGGCGAGCACCGCGTCGGCGTCGCCGCGCCGGACCATCTCCGCCGCCTCCCCGACCGCGTGCGACCCCGTCGCGCACGCCGACACCGGTGCGTAGTTCGGGCCCCGGAAGCCGAGCGAGATCGCCAGCTGGCCGCTCGCCGCGTCGACGAGCACGCTCGGGATGAACGTCGGCGAGACGCGGTCGGCTCCGCGCGACCGCAGCACCTCGGTCTGCTCCGCGATGCCGATGAGGCCACCGATCGCCGTGCCGAAGAGGATCCCGACGCGGCCCGGCTCGTAGGCGCCGTCGAGCCCGGCATCGTCGACCGCCTCGCGGCCCGCTCCGAGCGCGAGCAACACGTTGCGCTCGAGCTTGCGCACCTCCTTCGGCGACGCCGCCTTGGACGGGTCGAAGTCCTTCACCTCGGCGGCGATCCGCACCGGGAAGCCGCTCGCATCGAAGGAGCGGATCCAGTCGACCCCGCTCTCGCCCGCAACGGCCGCGCGCCACGTCGCACGCGCGTCGTTCCCGATCGGCGTCACCGCGCCGAGCCCTGTGACCACGACCCTCCGCACTCGACGAGCTTAGACGCGCCCTGCGGAGGGCGGTTGCGGATGATGTGCGGTCATCCGACTGTGACGATCGCGGTTAGGCTCGCGTCGTGCCCGACGTGCCCGGCCCGAACGTCCCGTTCCCGCCGATGGAGGCGGAGCTCGTCTCGGAGCTGCCGGCGCAGGGCGGCTGGCGCTACGAGCCGAAATGGGACGGCTTCCGCGGCGTGCTCGAGAACGACAACGGCGAGACGGCGCTCTGGTCGCGCAACGGCCGGCCGCTCCTGCGCTACTTCCCGGAGCTGCGGCCGCTCGGCGAGCTGCTGCCGCCCCACTCGGCGCTCGACGGCGAGATCGTGATCGCGCGCGGCGGGCAGCTCGACTTCGACGCGATGCAGACGCGCCTGCATCCGGCGGAGAGCAGGGTTCGCAAGCTCGCGGCGGAGATCCCCGCGACCTTCGTCGCCTTCGACCTGCTGCTCTGGCAGGGCAAGCCGGTGCACGAGCGGCCGATCGAGAAGCGGCGCGTCGAGCTCGAGCGGGTCGGCAACGGCTTCTCGCTCTCGCCCATCTCGAGCGACGTCGAGCAGGGGCGCGACTGGCTGCAGACGCTCCAGGCCGCGGGCTTCGACGGCGTGATCGCGAAACGGCTCGGCCTCCCTTACCTGCCGGGCTCGCGCGACGGCGTCGTGAAGGTGAAGCCGCACAAGACGGCGGACTGCGTCGTCGTCGGCCTCCGCTGGAAGGCCGGCGGCCGGAGCACGATCGCAACGCTGCTGCTCGGCCTCTACCGCGACGACGGCGCACTCGACTACGTCGGCTCGTGCGCGGTCGGCGCGAAGCGCCACGACGAGATCGCAGCCAAGGTGTTGCCGCTGCTCGACAAGACGAGCGACCGGCGCTTCTCGGAGCCGAACCGCTGGGGCGCGGGCGAGCTCGAGGAGTCGCCGCTGCGGCCGGAGCTCGTCGTCGAGGTGCGCTACGACAAGCTCGAGAAGCACCGCTTCCGGCACGGCACGCGGCTGCTCCGCTTCCGGCCGGACAAGGACGCCGCACAGTGCACGTGGCGCGAGGTGCGTCCGCCCCGCCGCCCGGACGGCCTCGCGGTCGAAGATCTGCTGCGCTGACTCGGCCTCTCAGTCGGGGTTCTTCGCGCGCGACGGCTGCACGCGCTTCGGCTCGTCCGGCATCTTCGGGAAATTCGGAGGATACGGCGCCTCGCCGAGCCCCCGCGCTTCCTCGCGCTCGACCCACTCGAGCAGCACACGCAGGTCGCACACCGCCTCGTCGATGCCCGCGTGCAGATCGCCGAGACACGCGAAGCGGGCCGGCATCGTCGCGATCGTGAAGTCCTCCATCTCGACGTCGGGCAGCTCGTCCCACGTGACGGGCGCGGACACGGTCGCGTCGGGGCGCCCGCGCACGGAATACGCGGAGAGGATCGTGCGGTCGCGGGCGTTCTGGTTGTAGTCGACGAACACGCGCTCGCCGCGCTCCTCCTTCCACCATGCGGTCGTGACGAGGTCCGGCGCGCGGCGCTCGATCTCGCGCGCGAACGCGAGCGCGCAGCGCCGGACGACGGGAAAGTCCCAGTTCGGCTCGATCCGGCAGTAGACGTGGACGCCGCGGTTGCCGCTCGTCTTCGGCCAGCCGGCGTACCCGATCTCGTCGAGCACCTCGTGCACGATCGCCGCGACGCGCTTCGCTTCCGCGAAGCCGGTGCCCGGCTGCGGGTCGATGTCCACCCGCAGCTCGTCGGGACGCTCCGGGTCGCGGCGGCGCGACGGCCACGCGCCGAACTCGAGCGTCGCGAGGTTCGCCGCCCAGACGACGTGCGCAAGCTCGGTGACGCAGAGCTCGTCCGCGTGGCGCCCCGACGGAAACGTCACGCGCACGGTCTCGATCCAGTCCGGACGCCGCTCCGGCACGCGCTTCTGCCAGATCACCTCGCCGCCCACGCCCTCCGGCTGCCGCTTCAGCTGGCACGGCCGCTCGTAGAGCGCGCGCACGATCCCTTCGCCCATTGCGACGAAGTACTGCACGAGATCGAGCTTCGTCTCGCCCCGCGCCGGGAAGTACACCTTGTCCGGATTGGTGACCTTGACGGTGCGGCCCCCGACCTCGAGCTCCACGAACGGCGACGCCATTCCGGGAGTATCGTGAAAAGATGCTCGAGGACCCCAGCCCGATCCGTCTCTCGCTGGAGCCGCTCGATGACATCGTCGTGGTCGAGCCGACCGACGAGGAGGCGGAGACACGCGCCGGCCTGATCATCCCGGCGAGCGCGGAGGCCCAGTGCAGCAGCGGCATCGTCACCGCGGTCGGCCCGGAGGTGGAGGGCGTCGCACCCGGCGACAAGGTGCTCTTCCCCAAGGACGCGGGCTACGACGTCCGCCTCGCCGGCACCGCAGTGAAGGTCGTGCGCCGGCGCGAGCTGATCGCCCGCATCCACGACTGACTACTGGATGACGCGCTGCTGTCCCGGCGCGACGTCGACCGGCAGCTTTTGCACGAGCCCGTGACGCCCGTAGATCGCGAGGAAGGCCCCGCCGTGCGGCACCGGTGAGGCCGAGCTGAACTCGCCCCAGGTCTTGCCGCGGGTGTACAGGGTCATCGGCATCGTCCCCGGAGCGTGCAGGACGACCCGGTAGACATCGCCGCGCGCGACCCCGGCGAGGTAGAGCGGGTGCTGCGGCTTCGCGCCCGGCGTGCGCGACCGCCACGTGAACACGGCGGCGGCGACGAGCACGCGCGAGTTCGCGAGGTCACCGCGGGTCGGCGTCGCGCCCGGGCATTGCCACACGACAGGTGCGTCGCCTTGCAGCACGGCGGCGAGGCAGGTCTTCACCGGCGTCGAGCCGACGGTCGGAGCGGCCAGGATCGCCAGCACCCCACTGCGGTTCGCGCGGATCGCGGAGAGGACGCGCACCTTACTCGCGTCGAGGATGTTCCGGGCCGCCGCGAGCTGGGCTGCCTCCACCTCGACGGGCTGCAGCCCGGAGACGTTGACCTCGCCGTGGAGGACGGTGTAGCCGGGAGTCCAGCCCGGGGTTCCGTCGGGCCAGACCCAGCCGGCGGCGCCGGAGGCGTCAGCGGCCGGCGGCTTCGCGGGCAGCTTGATCGTGGTCATCCCGGACGCGGGGTGGTAGGCGGGTCGAGCGAAGGTGAAGACGCCCGCCGTGGCGACGAGCGCGGCAGCCACGACGGCGACCGGGATCAAGTGACGCGTAAACAGCGCCATCGACGTGACCATCGGCGACCTCTGCCGGCGCTAAACATGACTCGATCGAGGGAGTGCGGCCGGGGCGGCCGGCGGCCGCCCCGACGCTTCGTCTCTTCGTCGCTGCGGAAACGGAGAGGGCGGGATTTGAACCCGCGACGCACCTTGCAGCACGTACGCGATTTCCAGTCGCGCTCCTTAGACCACTCGGACACCTCTCCGCGCCGCTCGATGGTAGCCCGGTCAATGCCTCCCGGGAGGCCCGTAGGCGTACGGCGGGTTCGACCGACGCCGGCCGTGCAGCCGCTGTGACAGGTGTCTCGAACGCAACGTCGAAGCGGACGCGAAGCGATGGGCTTCCGGGCGCGGTACAACGCTTTCGATCGCTATCAGCGGCGCCATGCCTGGCTCGGCTTCCCGCTTGCGGTCCGGCAGAAGTACTCCGACGACCAGGGTGGCTATCTGGCCGCGGCGATTACCTACTACGGCTTCTTCTCGATCTTCCCGCTCCTGCTCGCCCTGACGAGCGTGCTCGGCTTCCTGCTCCACGGGCATCCGAAGCTCCAGAGCTCGATCGTCCACTCGGCGCTCGGCCAGTTTCCGGTGATCGGGCACGACCTGCACGTGCACACCCTCGCGGGCAGTACGCTCGCCGTCGCGCTCGGGCTTGCGGGAGCGCTCTGGGCCGGGATGGGCGTCGTGCTGTCGGCTCAGAACGCGATGGAGCAACTCTGGGGTATCCCTTTCTCGCGGCGGCCCGGCTTCCTCCGGCAACGTGCTCGCGCTTCGCTCATCCTGCTCGCAGTCGGCGGCGGTTTGCTGGCCGCGACGGGGCTCGGCGGCCTCGGCACGGTCGGCGACCACTTCGGGATCGCCTGGAAGCTCGGCTCGATCGCCGCCTCGATCACGCTCAACTTCGCGCTCTCCTGGGTCGCGCTCAGGCTCCTGACGACCAGAGACATCCCCTGGCGTCGCCTTCGCGGCGGGGCGATCGCGGCGGCGCTCGTCTACGAGGGCCTGCAGACGCTCGGCGGCTACTACGTCGGCCATGTCCTGAAGCACGCGAGCAACACCTACGGGACGTTCGCGCTCGTGATCGGGCTTTTCTCCTGGATCTATCTCGCCGTCCACACCCTCCTGCTCGCCGCCGAGGGCAACGTCGTCGCGACCCGCCGGCTCTACCCACGCAGCTTCTCGATCGCGTTCGAGCAGCCGCCGACCGCAGGGGACAAGCGAGCGCTGAACCAGCGCGCCAAGGTCGAGCAGCGCCGCCAGGACGAACGGATCGATGTCTCCTTCGACGACAGCGAGCGCTGACGCGCCTTGGCAAGGCCGAGCGTCACAGCGGCCGAGGCCGGCGCCAGGCGAGGCAGTCTGGCACGGGCCGGCTGACCGGCTGCGACCGCGCCGGAATCCCGCTCAACGATCCGGGATTCGGCCCGATAGAACGGAGGGGGAGGGATTTGAACCCTCGATCCGCCTAACGACGGATAACGGTTTTCGAGACCGCCGCATTCGACCGCTCTGCCACCCCTCCGCGGCCGGTGCATGGTAGCCGAGCAGCGTCCGAAAAACGGGTCGCACCCACGGCGTTCGCGGGTGCGCTGACGGAGAAGGAGGGATTCGAACCCTCGAGGCAGGTATTCACCCACCTAACGCCTTAGCAGGGCGCCGCCTTCAGCCACTCGGCCACTTCTCCGGGGCCGAAACACGATAGCGCACCGCCCTTTCGCGAATCCCCCATTCGCGGGAGGTCAACGGGTACGCGGAGAGCGAAGATCCTGGTGTCGGCTCTTCCCCCTTGCCGGCACCCTCACTCAAGCCCGCTGCGGCCTCCCCGGCGGGCTTTCCTTTGCTCCCTGCTCTCGCTTTACTTGACGACGAGCCTTGCGACCATGCCCGCGGCGCGGTGACCGGGTACGGAGCAGTAGAGCGTGTACGTACCGGCTGCGAGCGAGACGGTGAGCTTCGCGGTCTGCCCCGGTGAGATCAGCGGCGTCCTCGTCGCGGCGGACACGCCCGTGCCCTGGAGCGCGAGGTCGTGCTGGATCTTGCCGGCGTTCTGCACGACGAACGTGACCTTGCCCGCTGCGGGCACCGTCGCCGGCGCGGCGGCGATCTTGAACTCGGACTCCTTCACCTGCACCGTCGTCGCCGGCCCGGCCTGCTGCGCAGGCGTCTTGGCGCTCGCCTTCGCCTCCCCCTCGGCGCCGAAGATCTCGACCGCGCTGATCATCGCCGCGAAGAGCACGAGGCACGCGATCACGAAGACGCCGAGACCGTTCCTGCCCGGGAAGTCGGGGCGGCGGCGCGGCGCGAGGAACGAGGACGCGAGCGCGAACGCGATGAAGCAGGCCGCGACGGCGGCGAGCCCGATCTTGTGTCCGGCCGAGAGACCTACAAGCAGCACGGCGCTATTTCATCAGATCGTCAGGCCGTGAGCAGCCGCCGCTCGTCGCGCCGCCGCCGCAGCCGAGCGAGCCCCCAGACGAGGGCGGCCAGCGCGGCCGGCGGGCTGAGCACGATCAGCGCGTAGAGCACGATCGTCCCTTCGAGCCCGAGGAAGCCGACGGCCCCGTGGAGCATCCGCCCGAGGCGGCCGCGATGGTGAGCGACGGGAACGATCGACTTCTGGGTGCTGAGCACGAGCGAGATGCGCGCGGTCGTGCCGGACGCGACGGTGCCCGTCCGCGCATGCAGGCGCTGTGAGAGTGCGCGCTTCGTCTCCGCGAGCTTGATCTGCAGCAGCACGCGCTGCGCCTCGGGGAGCGCCGGGTTGCGGAGCGCCTTCGTCAGTGCCGCGACCGTGCGCCGGAGCTGGGCGATCTGCGCCGACTCGACGGCGAAGTCGTGCTGGAGGTCCTGCACCGACACCTGCTGCGAGACGAGGGTGCCGAGCGCAGCGAGCCTCGCGATCGCGGTGCGGACGTTCTGCGCAGGCACGCGCAGCTCGATGTACGAGGCGCCGCCGCCGCTCTGCGGCGTGCGGTAGACGACCGACTGCGCATAGCCGCCCAGGGAGGTCGCGATCCGGGTCGCGGCGCCGGTCGCTGTGGAGAGGCGGTTCACGTCGGGGACGCGCACCTGAAGCGATGCCTCCGCGTGCTGGAGGCGCCCGCCGCTGCCGACCGCCGGCGCGAGCTGCTGCTCGGGGGCGGTTGCCGAGGGGACGGCCGCGCCGGATCCGGCCGCGACGCCGAACGCCGGCGGCTGCTGGGCCTTCGCCCGCAGCACCGTGGGCACGGCGACGCCGCCGTGCGACACGGTCTTCCCGCCGGAGCCGACGAAGCCGTGCACGAGCGCCGCCGCAACCGCGAGCCCGAGCGCGGCGGGCAGCACAATGAGCGCGAGCCGCCGCGACGGCATCCGCACGGCGACGTGTCGGCGTGCGGGCGCGGCGGTGAGAACGCGCTCGCGCAGCGCCTCGGGCGCGCGCAGCGCCGCGCCGCGCAGCTGCGACAGAAGCTCCCTGCGCGCGGACTCCGCCTCCGTGCGCGGTGCATCGCCGCGCAGCAGGGCCTCCAGCCGCTCGATCCCGATCACGTCACTCGCGGACATCGCCGATCCTCTCCTCCAGTCGTCGCAACGCGCGGCTCAGGCGCGTCGAGCACGCCGTCTGGCTGATGCCGAGCACCCGCGCCGCGCTCGGGCCGTCGAGCTCCAGCAGCACCCGCAGCGCAACCACCTCGCGTTCGGCGGGCGACAGCTCGCGCAGCGCGTGCTCGAGCGGCGCGGACAGGGCGTCGCCGAACACGGCGTCGTCGACGGCGGCGGCGAGCTCACGCGCGTAGGTCTCCTCGCGCCGTCTGCGCCGCGTCTCCGCGCGAAACCAGTCGATCGCAACCGTGCGCGCGATCCGGCAGAGCCAGGTGCGCGGCGTGCCGCGGCGGGGGTCGAAGCGCCGCCAGGTCCGGAACGCCTTCTCGAACGTCTCCGCCGCGAGGTCCTCCGCTGCGGAGCGGTCGCCCGTCAGGAACACGAGGTAGCGGTAGACCGCGTCGAGCTGCTCGGCCGCGACCTCCGCGAAACCGGGCCGCACGGAGAGCGCTGCCGGGGCGTCGAGCGAGGTCGAGACCGCGTTCACGCCCGGACCTACGGCACCGGGGCGGCCGATCGTCACATCCTCAGCGTAAGACCGCGGGTACCGGGCTGCCCGCGTTGTGCTGCAGCGGCCGCTCACGCACCGCGATCAGCGCCGCGACGATCGCGATCAGGACGAGCAGGAGCGTGAAGCGCAACGTCGCAGACACGATGTTGATATCGGCGCGGGCGCCGCGGACCTCATCCCTCAGCAGGAGCCCGGCTGCGGCTGGCCGCCGGGGCCCGTCTCGTGCTCGACGGCCGTGCCCGCGACCGTCTCGAGGCAGTACGAGCTCGCGTCCGCGCGGACGAGCGTGACGCCGGAGCCGGGCGCCATGGTCGCGCCCGCGTACGTTGCGTTCTCCGCGTACCACGCCTGCAGGACCTGGTCGGCCGCCTGGAAGTTCGTCCCGGCGGTGAAGGCCGCCGCCTGGCTCTCCGCCTGGGTCACGACGGCCGACGACGGCCCGTTCGACTTCGACTGCGACATGAACAGATACCCGCCGACGGCGAGCGAGACGAGTAGCAGCGGCAGTCCGAGCGTGCGGCTCATGCGCACATGTATCGGCCGGAGCGGCAGCCACCATGAGCCTTGGTAGCGTGGCCGGCGTGCGCCGCTTGCTGCTGCTCGTTGCCGTGCTCGTCGGTGTGGACACGATGCTGTACTCGGCCCTCACGCCGCTGCTGCCGCACTTCGCGCACGAGTTCGGCTTCTCGAAGTCGCGCGCGGGCGTCCTCGTCGCCGCCTACGCCGCCGGCGCTCTCGTCGGCGGGCTCCCGGGTGGGGTCGCAGCTGCACGCCTCGGCGCGAGGCGCGCGGTGCTCGTCGGGCTGACGTTGATGGGGCTGGCGAGCCTCGGCTTCGCGTTCGCCGGAGGCTTCTGGACACTGTTCGCAGCGCGCTTCGTGCAGGGCGGCGGGAGCGGGTTCACCTGGGCGGGTGCGCTGGCGTGGCTGCTTGCGGCGGCGCCGCGCGAGCGTCGCGGCGAGCTGCTCGGGGGCGCGCTCGGTGCGGCCGTGTTCGGCGCGCTGTTCGGGCCGGTGATCGGCGCCGCGGCGGCGATCGTCGGGCGAGCGCCGGTCTTCGCCGCGCTCGCGGCGCTCTCGCTCGTGCTCGGTGCGTGGGCGCTGCGCCTCGAGACCCCGCCCGCGGAGGAGCCGTCGGCCGCGGCGATCGCGCGCGCGCTCCGCAACCGGCAGTTCATCGGCGGCCTGCTCGTGATGACGATGCCGTCGCTCCTGTTCGGGATCCTCTCGGTGCTGGCGCCGCTGCATCTGGCCGCGGCCGGCTGGGGCGCGGCCGCGATCGGCGCGGTCTGGCTCACGAGCGCCGCGCTCGAGGCTGCGCAGGCGCCGTTCGTCGGGCGCTGGACCGACCGCCGCGGCCGGCTGCAGCCGGTGCGCGCCGCGCTCGCCGTCGGCCTCGTCTGCTCACTCGGCCTCGCCGCCGGCGGCCGCCCGCTCGCCTACGTGCCGCTGATCGTGCTCGCCAGCCTCGCATGGGGGGCGCTGTTCACGCCGGCGTTCGCGCTGCTCGCGGACGGCGCCGAGGCGGCGGGGTTGCCGCAGGGGATGGCGTTCGGGTTCATGAACGCCGCGTGGGCGCTCGGCGCGGTCGCCGGCCCGGCGGCGGGCGGCGCGATCGCGGGCGCGACCGCCGACTGGATTCCGTTCGCGCTTGCGGCGGTCGTCTGCGGGCTCGGCCTGCTCTTCGCGCGCACGCGATCGGGGCATGAAGGCGCCGCCGTTCTGGTCGATCGCCTGCCCCGTGACGCCGCGCGCGTCGGGCGAGAGTAGCCAGGCGACCGTGCCCGCGATGTCCTCGGGCGCGCTCATGCGACGCAGCGGCACCTCGCTCATCGCCTGCGCGTAGGCGTCCTCGCGCGTGCCGCCGATCGCCGCCGCGAGCAGGTCGATGCCCTCCCAGGCCATATTCGTGTCGACCCAGCCGGGACAGATCGCGTTCACCTGCACGTTCTCCGGCGCGAGCTCGGCGGCGAGGGAGCGCACGAGCCCGAGCAGCCCCGCCTTCGAGGCGCAGTAGCCCGTGTAGCCGGAGACGCCGATGCGCGCGAGGATCGAGGAGATGACGACGACGTCGCGGCGCTCAGTCCCGTCCGCCAGCCGGCGCTGCGCCGCGCGGACGCACGAGTACGTGCCGACGAGGTTCGTCGCGACGAGGTCGAGGAAGCGGTCGCCCGGCCCGGCCTCGTTGGGGCCGCCGATGCCGCTGTTCGCCACAAGCGCGTGCACGGGGCCGTTGGCCTCGGCCGCGCCCGCGAAGGCGCGCTCGACCTGCTCGGCGTCGCGGATGTCGAGCTGCTGCACGAACGCGCCGCCGGCCTCCGCCGCCGTCGCGTGCAGCGCGTCGACGCCGCGCGCGAGCAGGCTCAGGCGCGCACCCTCGCGCGCGAGCCGGAGCGCGATCGCCTTGCCGATCCCGCGTCCCGCGCCGGTGACGACGACGTGACGACCCTCGAGCCCTGCCACGCGGGTGAGCCTAACGACGGCTGCACCGCCGCTAAGCTGTCACCCTCCCGGGCGCATAGCTCAGCGGGAGAGCGCTCGCTTCACACGCGAGAGGTCCCTGGTTCGATCCCAGGTGCGCCCACTGAACCTGGGTCAAGGCGAACCGCCGAGGCGTCCTGTATCCTTACTTTTGACGATAAGTAAGGAGGACAAGATGGATGTTACGGCGCAGCTCTCATCGAAGGGTCAGCTGACGGTGCCGAAGGCTGTTCGCGACGCCCTCGGTCTCGCCGAAGGCGATCAAGTCGTGTTCCGTGTCGAGGGCCGGCGCGCCGTACTCGCCCGAACGCCACGTCTCCTCGATCTCGCAGGCAGCGTCCCGGTGCCCGCGGAGAAGCGCGGCACGCAATGGCAGGAGGTACGGCGGCGCACACGGGCGGCACGGGCGAAAACGCGGGCTTGAGCGCCTTCCTCGACACGAACGTCCTGATCCGACATCTGACCGGAGACCCGCCGGCTCAGGCACGCCGAGCGACGGCCTTCCTTGCGGCCGCCGACGAGCTGCTCGTGCCCGACCTGATCGTCGCCGAGGTCGTCTTGGTTCTCGAGTCCTTCTACGAGGTCGAGCGGCAGCGAGTCGCAGAGCTGATCCGGGCGGTGATCGGATTCCCGGCGATCGTGGTCGTCGATGCGCCGCTGTTGCTTCGCGCACTCGAGGTCTACGAGGTCAACCGAATCGACTTCGCCGAGGCGTACCTCGTCGCGAGCGCAGAGGCGAGCGGGGTCGAGACGATCGCCTCGTTCGACCGCTCAATCGACAGAGTCGCGACCGTTCGGCGACTCGAGCCGGCCTGATCCTGGCCAATCAGTCGAAGCGCCAGAGCGAACCTACTCCCCGTAGAACGTCACGACGGCGTTGCCGCGCTTGCAGACAAAGAGGATGCCGGTTGTGAGCGTGCAGTGCCATCCGGGCGCGGGGCCGAGAAGCGCGACGGCTCGCGCGAACCAGCAGCTGACGTTCCTTGCCGTGATCCCGCTCGAGCCCGGCTGCTGGCCGTCAGTGCCGTACTTGAAGGACCCGCAGTGCCGCGTCGTGCCGATCCTGCCGACCTGGCCGGTCGTGGCAGACGCGGCTGCGATCCCCAGCGCTGCGGCTGCGATGACGATGAGCAGTAGACGCTTCACTGCATCGCACATCATCCACGGTCGCCAGGACGCAGCACGCCGAAGCCAAAGAGCCTCCCGGCCGGCAGTCGACCCCGTCGCTCATGGCCAGGGAAGACTGAACAGCTTGATGTTCGTCATGCCGCGCATCGCCTCGATGACGCCCTCCTTGATCCCGAGCCCGGAGGCTTTCACGCCGCCGAACGGCGTCGCCTCGGTCCGGAAGCCCGGCACCTCGTCGACGTTCACCGTGCCACAGCGCAGCTCGCGGATGCAGCGGGTGACGGCGGCGAGATCGTTTGAGACGACGCCGGCCGAGAGGCCGTAGACGGTGCCGTTGGCGACGGCGAGCGCCTCGTCGAGGTTGCGCACCCGCAGCAGAG
>Ga0116112_1002017_pt1 | contig 12789 bp, 9 predicted proteins | sample June2015DPH_8_15_FD_89721 | JGI IMG/M metagenome (GOLD analysis project Ga0116112, IMG submission 89721) | Peatland microbial communities from SPRUCE experiment site at the Marcell Experimental Forest, Minnesota, USA - June2015DPH_8_150 | ecosystem: Environmental > Terrestrial > Soil > Wetlands >... | reverse complement strand
TTGGCAATCGCATCCAATTGCTCGCGATATTTTTTTAATATCCCGAAGGCCTGGTCATAGGCTTCATCCACCAGTTTGCGAACTTCCTTGTCGATCTGTTGGGCAATCGCCTCAGAGTAATCGCGTTGTTCGGAAATCTCACGGCCCAGGAAAATCAGTTCTTCCTTCTGGCCGTAGACCATCGAACCCAGCTCCGTGCTCATGCCCAGGCGGGTCACCATGGCACGCGCCATGCGTGTGACCTGCTCCAGATCATTAGATGCGCCCGAGGTGATATCGTCGAAAACGATCTTCTCGGCCACCCGTCCACCCAGGGCTCCTGCCAGTTGCGCAATCAGTTTCTTGCGCGAAGTCAGGACACGGTCATCTTCCGGTCGGAACCAGGTCACACCGCCAGCCTGTCCACGCCCGACGATGGAGATCTTCTGCACCGGGTCGGCTTCCGGGATGGCGGTAACCACCACGGCATGGCCGGCTTCGTGATAAGCAATGATGCGTTTTTCTTCGTCGCTGATCAGGCGCGATTTACGCTCCGGGCCCATCACGACTCGCTCGATGGCTTCTTCCAGTTCCGGCTGGCCGATGGCTTTTTTATTTCGGCGGGCAGCCAGGATCGCGGCTTCATTGATCAGGTTTTCCAGGTCCGCGCCGACGAAACCGGGCGTACCGCGTGCAATCGTGCCGAGATCCACACTGGGCTCGAAGGGCTTGCCGCGCGCATGCACTTTCAGGATGGCTTCGCGTCCGCGCATATCGGGACGGTCGAGGGTGATCCGGCGATCGAACCGTCCGGGCCGCAGCAGGGCCGGGTCGAGGATGTCCGGCCGGTTGGTGGCGGCCACAACGATCACGTTGGTATCCGTATCAAAGCCGTCCATCTCGACCAGCATCTGGTTGAGGGTCTGTTCGCGCTCATCATGAGAACCACCCAGACCGGCGCCGCGCTGGCGCCCGACGGCATCAATTTCATCTACAAAGACAATACAGGGTGAATGTCGCTTGGCCTGGTCGAACAGGTCGCGCACCCGGCTGGCGCCCACACCGACGAACATCTCGACAAATTCCGAGCCCGAGATCGAGAAGAAGGGCACGCCAGCTTCACCTGAGACGGCTTTGGCAAGCAGTGTCTTGCCTGTGCCGGGAGGGCCAACCAGTAGAACACCCTTCGGGATGCGCGCGCCCAATTGTATGAATTTCTGTGGTTCCTTCAAGAACTCGACCACTTCCTTGAGTTCTTCCTTGGATTCATCAATACCGGCTACATCTTCAAACGTGACGGTGGGATGCTCCCCGCTGAACATGCGCGCCTTCGACTTGCCGAAAGCCATGGCGGCGTTATTGCTACCCTGGGCCTGGCGGAAGATGAACCAGAACAGAATGGCAAACAGGATTACCGGCAGGAGATAAGACAACAGAGTCAGAACACCCGCCCACGGGCTGGGTGGGTTGGCTTCTATGGAAACCTTGGCGAGCTGCGCCGGCGTTACACCCAGGTCCAATAACTGCGAGACAAGGGTTGTTTCAGGTTCTTTATGCGAGGTTTGCTCGATGGAACTGTTGCTGGTCGAGATTACGGTTAAACTGCTGTCATTATTAACAATAATGCGGGATATCTTGCCGGCTTCAATCTGCTGTGCAACGTCGCTGATGACCAATGGTCCCTGCGTGGCAGGCGCCTTTTGAATATTGAAATAGACCATTGCCACGATGGCGATGAATAACAGCAGGTAAATGATATAGGATTGATTGCGCGATTTCACTTGGACCTCCTGTCCATGAAGACAAATTATACCAACCTATAGAACTCTATACCAGATTGGGGGAATATGTTATACAAAGTTCTAATAAATTCTTTAACCTTCTTTTTTCCTCAATCGGTCTGGGAAAAGCCAGAGCACGCAAAGAAAATGGGATTGTTAAGCGGGCTAGACCGGCGCAACAACCGCGAATTACTGTCTCAGCCCGGCGATTCCCCCAAGAGCCATTATTAATCCACCCCCAAATGTGGTAAACTTAATTCGCTCAGGTGGCATGCCATGGTTGATAACAGCCCAAAACTCATTCTTTGTATTGAAGATGAACAGGAAATGATCGATCTCATCCGTCTGATTCTCGGCCGGCGCGGCTTTGATGTCCGTGGAGCCAACAGCGGCGAAGAAGGATTGGCGATCATCCGTAAAGAACACCCCGACCTGGTCCTGCTTGATCTAATGATGCCTGATATGGATGGCTGGGAAGTTTACCAGCAAATGAAAGCCGACGAAACAACCAAAAATATCCCGGTTATTGTCGTCACTGCCAGGGCTCAAAGCATAGATAAAGTATTGGGCTTGCATATTGCCAAAGTGGACGATTACATCGCCAAGCCTTTCAGCCCGCAGGAGCTATTAAACAGCGTCGACAACGTGCTCGCCGGTAAAAAGATCGTCTGATAAAATCCAATCAAAGCGGGGCGATACTTCGCCCCGTTTCTTTATTGTTTATGAAAATCATTCGTATCGAAAACAATAATAAACCATTGCCTGCACCATTGCAGGCAATTTATTGTGACAGTTTCTCCTGCCGCTTGCGCGGTTTGATGGGCCGTTCCAGCCTGGCCCACTCTGAAGGCCTGTTGCTGGTCGAAGCCCGCGACAGTCGCATCGACACATCCATTCACATGTTTTTTGTTTATATGAACCTGGCGGTAATCTGGATCAATTCCGGCTATACCGTTGTGGATACCGTTCTGGCGCGCTCCTGGCGTCCCGCCTACGCGCCGCGCCAGGCAGCCAGGTACATCCTGGAGATCCACCCCAGCCGGTTGAACGAATTTACCATTGGGGATCAGGTCGAGTTCCAAAATGTGTAAACGCCTTGCCACCTTCGTCCTGGCTTTCCTCCTGATCGTTTCAGCCACTCCCGTCTCGGCCCAAACAGTCACCCCAGCCCCAACCGACACCTTAGCCCCAACAGCCACCCCAGTCCCAACTGCCATCTCAGTCCCAACCGCCACCTCAGTCCCAATCGCCAGTCCACCACCCGGCCCTGTGTATATTGTGCAGGCAGGCGACACGCTCTGGGATATCGCCAGCCGTTTCGATGTCAGCGTAGCCGACCTCGAATCCATTAACAATTTGACCACAACAAATATTAATATCGGCGACAGGCTGATCATCCCCGGACTGGCAGGATTAAGTGGCACGTTAATTACCCAACCGGTGCCTTTCGGTGAGACCCTGCCCAGTTTAAGCCGTCAATACCGGATGGATCAGGCTACTCTGGAAAAAATAAACCACATAGTCAGCCCTTCCGAACTGTATGTTGGCTACGGGCTGATCATCCTCGAACAGGCCAATCAGCCTCCCTGGACTTCCCGGGCCAATCTGGAACAGGGTGAAACCATGCTGGAACTGGCAGTCAAGGGGGATACCGATCCCTGGAGCGTTGCACAGATCAATGGTCTCAGCGTACCCTCCGACGGTCTGCCCGGGGATACGCTCTACCTGCCCGCCGGGAACTCGGAAGCAGCCCCTTCCGGGTTGCCAGCCGCGCTGGTCTCTGCACAGGTGGATCCGCTGCCACTGGTACAGGGCTCAACCGCCCAGATCAAGGTGGTCAGCTCGCAGGCGGTCACCCTGGGTGGCCTGCTGGTGGACCATCCGTTGCATTTCTACCCAACGGATGCCAACACCCAGGTCGCGCTGCAGGGCATTTACGGCGCACTGGACCCGGGTCTGTATCCGCTTCGGATTGACGTCACCAGTGCAGACGGGTCGGTCCAGTCGTTCGAACAGATGGTATTGGTCGGTTCCGGGAATTTCCCCACCGACCCGGGCCTGGAAGTGGACCCTGCCACGATCGACCCGGCGGTGACCGGTCCGGAGGACCAATGGCTGCTTTCCCTTACCTCGGTGGCGACGCCGGAAAAGTATTGGAATGGGATCTTCCAACTTCCGGTAGCTACCCCGTCTTGCATCCGGGCAGGTTTCGGCGACCGTCGCTCATACAACGGGGGAGTATTTAAAGACTTTCACACCGGGGTCGATTTTGGAGTATGTTCCACGGCCCATCCATTGGACATCTATGCTGCAGCAGACGGGGTGGTGGTCTTTACCGGGCTCAAGACAGTGCGCGGGAATGCCACCATTATCGACGATGGCCAGGGAGTTTTTACCTGTTACTATCACCAATCAAAATTCCTAGTTTCAGTCGGGGACCACGTCAAGGCCGGGCAATTGATCGGGCAAATCGGCGCCACTGGACGTGTCACCGGTCCTCATCTCCATTTCGAAGTATGGGTCAATGGCATCCAGGTGAATCCGCTCCCATGGCTGGCACAAGCCTTCCCCCATTAAAACCTGTCCGAAATTTCGGGGGATATTCGCATTTTTCGGGTGGATGCTTGGTTTCTACAAGCATATGTTCAGTGCATGCGGAATACACATCCGGGCGGAATTCACCAGCGAACTTGCCAGCTTCTTAAAACAAGCCAATATTTTTTTCAACCCACTCCCACCCAATTGGTTATGTCGCCAGGTTGTGCGTGAAACGAATCTATGAAATGGCAAGAAGTACCGGGTGGAAAAAAAAGCCATGTAAAACCTTGACCAATGGTTGATTCTGTATAATAATCACGGATTTAATACGCCGTGCTTTTTTGAATCCCCTTTTTCGAACCAATTGAGCACAAGTATTTGTTTCATGCAGCCTGATGAGTAGAATTTGCCCTCATCACCAAAATAAAACATGTATCCTGAAGGAGGTGGTCTCAGACAAAATCAAACAGCCTGGTCGGCTCATACTTTCCACACGTTTTGCGATCAAAATTAACCGATTTAAACCAACCCTTTGGAGGAGAAATCCATGAAACGCCTAATCGTTATTCTTTCCGTTGTTCTGGCAGCCAGCATGATTTTGACTGCCTGCGGTGGAGCTGCTGCTGCCCCCGCAGTTTGCAAATCTGATGCCTCTGGTTGCGCAGTCTTTTCCACCGGACAAAGCATCGTCATCGGCATGGGCGCCCCCATGACCGGTGATAACGCTGCTTTCGGCCAGGATATTTCCGACGCTCAGAAGCTGGCCGTCACAGACGCTGGCCAGTTCCAGGGCTTCTCGTTCTCGCTGGACGCTGAAGACGACGGTGGCACCGCTGAAGGCGGCGCGGCCGTGGCCAACAAGTTCGTTGCCAACCCGGCAGTTGTCGCCATCGCCGGCCATATCTTCTCCGGCGCTACCGCGGCTGCCATTCCCATCTACGAAAAAGCCGCCATCCCGATGATGTCTCCCTCGGCCACCAATCCCTCCCTGACCACAACCGGTTCCAAGGTCTTCAACCGCGACGTCTTCACGGATGCCGCCCAAGGTAAATTTGCGGCGGCCTATCTTTACAACAAGTTGAGCGTCAAGAATCTGGCGATCATGCACGATGGTCAGGCCTATGGCCAGGGCCTCGCCCAGGTTGTAAACGATCAGTTTAAAGCATTGGGCGGAACCGTGGTTGCTTTCACAGCCATCACCCCCGGCCAGTCTGACTACAGCGCTCCACTGGCCGATATTGCCTCCAAGAAACCCCAGGCGCTCTTCTATGGCGGTTATACCGCGGAAGCAGTCGTGATCGTCAACGAGATGAAACAGGCCGGTCTGACGGGCGTCACCTTCTTTGGTGATGATGGTACCTTCGGCCAGGATTTCCTCGACCGCTCCGGCGCGAATGGCGAAGGCGCTTACTCCACCTCCCTCATCCCGCCTGCTTCGGCTGCCAAGACCAAGTTCGACGCTGCCTATCTGGCCGCCTATGGCCAGCCCGCTGGCAAGCTCTCTCCTTACTCCTGGACTGCCTATGACTCCGCTGCGGTTCTGATCAAAGCCATTGAAAGTGTCGCTGTTCTGAGCGGTGGCAAGTTGTACATCCCACGCGCTGCGCTGGTTGCAGCCGTGCGCGCCACCAATAATTATCAGGGCCTTTCCGGCACCATCACCTGCGATGCCACCGGCGAATGCTCGGCCTCCGGCCCGGTCTTCAACATTGACCAGGGTGGAAAGTGGGTTCCGGTCCAATAAACTTGAACGCAGTACTTTTGCGTCCCGGTTAAGTGTCTGAATAGATGGCGGGGCAGGCCTCGCTTGCCCCGCCATTTTATTATTACCACTCCAATTAATGAGGAGAAAGGGCCATGCCCAGCGCTAAATCACCCGCCCGGCGGGTCAGTACTTATAAGATCGTTCAATTCATTCTTGGAATCCTTTTCGCCGGATATTTGCTCTGGCGACTTTATGTTGTATTTATCGGCAGTCCCGCCTACGGGCCTGACACGTGGGCCCGTTTCCTTATTGCAGGTGTTGTCCTGGGAAGCGTATATGCCCTGATTGCCATTGGCTACACATTGGTCTATGGGATATTACGGATGATCAATTTTGCCCACGGCGATATCATGATGGTCGGCGCATTTGGCGGGTATTTTGTCTTCGAAGCTTTCAAAGCCATTCCCGCCCCTACCCTGGCTGACCCTAAAATGACTTTTCTGGATGCGAATCCAATTCTTTCGGTTGTAGCTGCTTTTATCGTCGGTGCTTCTGTAGCCGCCCTGGGCGGCTTTTTTCTCGAAAAAATCGCTTATCGGCCTCTGCGGGGAGCTCCTCGACTGGTACCTTTGATTTCCGCCATCGGAGCTTCTATATTTCTGGAAAATGCTGCACAATTGCTTTTTGGCACCCAGCGACGGGATTATTCCAACCCGGCCATTCTGACCCGCGGAAATGGTTGGAATCTCCCCATCGGGGGGACGACCGTCATCCTGCCTTATACGGGTGTATTGACAGTGGTAGTCTCAGTTTTGCTCATGGCTGGCCTGTATATGCTGGTCATGCGCACCCGCCTGGGTCGCTCCATGCGGGCGGTTGCAGAAAACAAGCAGGTGGCAGCTTTGATGGGGATCGATGTTGATGCAGTCATCAGCCGGACCTTTATCATCAGCGGAGCTCTGGCTGGCGCAGGTGGCGTCATGTGGGGCATTCATCTCGGCCTGGTTTACTACTACGTCGGCTTCCTCCCAGGCATTAAAGCTTTCACTGCGGCTGTGTTGGGCGGCATCGGGAGTGTACCCGGCGCCATGCTGGGTGGACTGTTCCTGGGATTGGTGGAATCGCTAGGCCCGGGCATCCTCGGCATGAGCTACCAGCTCGCCGATGTGATCGCCTTTGGCATCCTAGTGCTGGTGCTGATATTCCGCCCGACCGGCATTGTGGGTGAAGTATTGACAGAGGAGAAGGTGTGATGAAGAGACAATTGCGATTGGCCCTGAGTGCCGGGGTTACCTTCGGCATCGTCACCATTTTCCTGTTCCTGATCGGCTTTACCGGTACATCCGGGGACCTTTTGGCAGATCTCTTCGGTAATAAAAACGCCGCCCCCTTCCTCGGCTTGACACCCCAGATGGTTAACATGCTCATCTTCCTGGCCCTGGTGGGTCTGTGGGCCGGATCATATGGGTCGCGGAAAAGCAAGGGTCAGACGGATGATCCCTGGGCACCCGCTTTAATCGGCGGATTTACCGCCGGCTTGGTGCACGGAATACTGGTTGGCTTGCTGGCTTTGCTGGTCGGGACGCTTAATCTGAACCATGTACCGATCAATATGTACTTGGCGGCTTTGCTGCCTGCGGCGATCAAAATGTTTCTGCTGGGGTTCAGCCCCATCCAGGGTGCGATCTTCCATCTCGTTCTTTTCACGCTGACAGGTTTTCTGGGCGGACTGTTAAGTCGTGGCATCGGACGCGGCAGTTGGAGAGCCCGCAGCATGGCAAGCTGGAAGAACAACTTGGATGAATTCAATCAAAGGCCTCTTATCAAACGAGTGCGCGGTAACCCTGCCACCCGTTATGTCGTCTATGGTGTGCTCCTTCTGCTGGTTTTTCTGGTGCCTCTGGTGGCCGGACAGTACTGGAACTACACCATCGGAACTGTTTGTATTTACGTTTTGCTCGGATTGGGGTTGAATATCGTGGTGGGCCTGGCCGGGCTGCTTGACTTGGGATATGTGGCTTTCTTTGCCATAGGGGCGTATACCATGGCTCTGCTGACCGCCCCTGCGCCGCAACATCTTATGTGGAGTTTCTGGATCGCACTACCGATCGGGGTTGTCTTGGCCGCTCTAACCGGGCTTTTGCTCGGTGCACCGGTATTGCGCTTGCGCGGCGATTATCTGGCCATCGTGACCCTCGGCTTCGGTGAAATCATCCGCTTGTTAAGCACGAGTGATGCCATGACTTCCTTTTCAGGTGGGCCGAAAGGTGTACCCAGCATCGCCGGTCCGACCCTGTTCGGGAAACCATTTAACAGCGGAGCGGATTTCGTTTACCTGATCTTCCTGGCGGCGATATTGATCATCTTTGTCACCAATCGCTTGCAAAATTCGCGCGTCGGGCGCGCCTGGGAAGCCATGCGTGAAGATGAGACCGTCTCGCGCGCCATGGGAATCAATACGTTGACGCAGAAACTCATGGCCTTTGCCATCGGCGCGGCTTTCGCCGGATTGGGCGGCGCGCTGTTCGCCTCCCGCAACCAGTTCACCGGTCCGGAAGATTTCACCTTCATGGTTTCTGTCAATGTAGTCGCAGTCGTGATCGTTGGTGGTATGGGTAATATTCCCGGCGTTATCGCCGGTGCACTGGTGCTCAAGGGCCTGCCCGAAGTGCTGCGCGAACTGCAGGATTACCGCGTCCTGGTCTTTGGTGCCCTGCTGGTGGTCATGATGCTCTGGCGACCCGCCGGCATCATTCCATCCTCGCGCCGAAAAATGGACGTTGAAAAAGACAATGGAGTGCCCGGTCCCCCCAAAGAAGGGGGTGAAAAATGACCATCGCACTGGAAACCTGTTCCCTGACCAAGCAATTCGGTGGCCTGACCGCGGTCGACTCCGTGGATCTGGCGATTGAAGAAAATTCCATCTTCAGTGTCATTGGTCCAAATGGAGCCGGGAAGACAACTTTCTATAATTGCATTACCGGCTTCTACGAACCGGAAGCGGGCGATGTCCTTTTTTACGGGGAATCGCTGGTCGGATTGTCTCCTGATCAAGTCACCTATCGAGGCATCTCGCGCACGTACCAGAATATCCGCCTGTTCGCCAATATGAGTGCCATTGAAAATATCCTAGTTGGTGAGCATTCCCGCATACGGGGTTCATGGGTGGAAGCAATTCTTCACACACCCCGCGTAGTTAAAGAGGAAAAACAGGCGCTCGAGAAAGCCCGGGAACTGCTGAATTTTGTCGGTCTGGTCGGTCTGGGAGACCAATTGGCCCGCAACCTGCCCTATGGGGCCCAGCGCAGGCTGGAAATTGCGCGCGCCCTGGGCAGCCAGCCACGCTTGCTGTTGCTGGATGAACCGACTGCCGGGATGAACCCGCATGAAAGCACCGAAATGATGCACTTCATCCGCCGCCTGCGCGATGAATTGAACATCACCATCCTGCTGATCGAACATGATATGCGCGTGGTCATGGGTATCAGCGAACGCATCGCCGTGCTGGATTACGGCGCGAAGATCGCCGAGGGGACTCCCGCTGAAATCCAGGGCGATCCGCGTGTCATCGAAGCCTACCTGGGAAGTGGCGCGGCCTCCGGGCTTAATAACCCCACCCCACTGCCTGCCTGATCGCGAGGTACTTTATTATGCCAATGCTCGAAATTAACGACATACACACGTATTACGGGAACATCCATGCGCTCAAAGGCATCTCGCTGACGGTGGAAAAAGGGGAAATCGTCACCCTGATCGGGTCTAATGGAGCTGGCAAAACCACCACCTTGCGTTCCATCTGTGGCATCCAGAAACCTCGCCAGGGGAATGTCTTGCTCGAAGGCGAAGATATCAACCCTTTCAAGCCACATGAAATTGTCGCGAAAGGTGTGGCGATGGTTCCTGAAGGGCGCGGCATTTTCGCCCGCTTGACCGTGGCCGAGAACCTTGATTTGGGCTCGTACACCCGCCGCGACCACGCCGCCGTTCAGAAAGACCTGGAACGGGTCTACTCCATCTTTCCCCGCCTGAAGGAGCGTGAACGCCAGGTGGCGGGGACTCTCTCCGGCGGAGAACAGCAAATGCTCGCTACCGGTCGGGCATTGATGGCCCACCCGCGCCTGCTCCTGATGGACGAACCATCGATGGGTCTGGCGCCCGTCCTGGTGGAGGCAATTTTCAACGTTATCAAAGTAATCAACCAGGAGGGCACCACTATCCTCCTTGTGGAGCAAAACGCCCTGATGGCCCTCTCCATTGCTCACCGTGGTTACGTCATCCAGACCGGACAGATCGTCCTGCAGGACACGGCGGCCAATTTGAAAAACAACGAAATGGTCCAAAAAGCCTATCTGGGAGTGGAATAAGCCGGCGCGGACCTATGTATCCGCCCCTCTTCTATCCTTTTTTAGTCCCTGTCAAAACGTTCGGGGCGGCAGAAAAACTGCCGCCCCGACTGTTTTAAGAATATAATCCAGCCATGCCAACTGCAGAGATCATTACCATCGGGACCGAGCTCCTGCTCGGCGAGACCGCCGACACCAACACCCGCTTCATCGCCCAGACATTACGCGGCCTGGGCGTGGATCTCTACCGCACCCAGACGGTCGGGGATAATGCCGGGCGCATTGCCGAAGCCGTGCGGGCAGCCTTGCAGCGCGCCGACATTGTCATCACCACAGGCGGTCTTGGTCCCACCGTGGACGACCCCACCCGCCAGGCCATCGCCGATGCCGCCGGTGTGACACTCGAATTTCACCCGGAACTGTGGGACCAAATCGTCGCCCGCATCGCCCGCTATGGTCGCACTCCCACCGAAAACCAGAAGCGCCAGGCCTACATCCCCCTGGGCGCCATGGTGATTGAAAATCCGGTCGGTACCGCCCCGGCATTCATTGTTGAAACTTCCCCTGTCCCAATGGGAGCAGAGGCAGGGCTGAGGGTTGTCATCACCCTTCCAGGTGTGCCGCGTGAAATGGAAACCCTGCTGGCCGGGGCCGTTGTGCCCTACCTGCAAAAACGGTTCAACCTGCAGGATGTTATCTTAGTTCGGACTCTGCACGTCAGCGGGATCGGCGAAGGTGTTCTCGACGAAAGGGTCGGCGATCTGGAAGCCCTGAAAAACCCTACCATCGGTTTGACCGCTCACTCCGGCATCGTGGACATCCGTATCGCCGCCAAAGCCGGCAGCGCAACCGAGGCGGGCCGATTGATCGCCGATGTGGAAAAGGATGTGCGTCTCCGGTTGGGAGATGATGTCTTCGGCGCCGACAGCGATACCCTTGAAAACATCACCCTGGCGGCCTTGGCGCAGCGCGGCTGGAGCCTGGCTTGCGTGGAAAGCGGCCTGGATGGCGCGCTGCTGAGACGTTTCGAACAGGCCGGCCACCCGCTCTATCGCGGCGGTAACCAGCAGGCCTTACAGGCTGGATCACTGGGTCAGGCCGCCGAAAAAACCAATCAGGAATTCAATAGCTCGGTCGCCCTAGCAGTTGCATTGTCCATCTCCGGTGAAAGCCAGGATATTTCCGTGGCCGTCATAACCCCGCTCGGCCGGGTGGAACGGCAGCTGACGTATGGTGGCCATCCAAAAAATGCAGTCCGCTGGACCGTCAACTCAGCCATCGACTGGTTGCGGCGGATTGCACTGGAGGCCAGGAAGTAGATGCCACCATCCTCCACGGTTAAACTGCGCCGGTTCGTGACCGGGTTCTGGATTTTCAATCTCCTGGTCGCCTTGTTGGTGGTGGCCGCCTGGTTCTGGATGAACTCATCTGCAAAGTCGTTCTCCTTTAGCCCAACGCCGGCCGTGCCCGCCGCCTTCACACTGGCTGCCACACCAACTTTGCCCCCCACACCAACCCTGCCACCGACAGACACCCTGACGCCCTCCGTTACCCCAACCGCAACGCAGACTCCCACCGTAACACTGACTCCCATTCCCTTCAGCGAGGGACCCATCACGATCGGCAAATCGGTCCAGGGACGGTCCCTGGAAGTGTATCGTTTCGGCACGGGACCATCTGAACGGCTCATCGTTGCCGGTATGCACGGCGGTGACGAATACAATACCGTCGAATTGGCCGAACAATTGATGGCATACATTGGAAAGAATCCCGACGTAATTCCGTCAGACGTGACGCTCTATATCCTGCACGACCTGAACCCGGATGGCGTGGCGCGTGGCCTCAACTACTTGGGCCGCGCTAATGCCAATGGCGTGGACCTGAATCGCAATTGGCCGGCCAACTGGCAGAAGGATTGGCCGCGCACCGGCTGCTGGACCACCACCTACGTCACCGGCGGGACCGGTCCTGCTTCCGAGCCGGAGACCAAGGCATTGATGGCATTCATTCAAGACCACCACTTCGTTGACTTGATCAATTACCACAGCGCCGCGCTGGGTATTTTCCCCGGCGGCATTCCCATCAGCAGCGCCTCCAAGAGTCTGGCGCAAGCCGTGGCGGATGTGACCACGTATCATTACCCGGCGCTTGATACCGGCTGCGATTACACCGGAGGGATGGTGGATTGGACTGCCAACCAGGGCATCGCCTCGTTGGATCTCGAATTGACCAACCATACCGATACCGATTTCGATATGAACCTGAAGGTGTTGAACGTATTATTGAATTGGAAACCTTAAGCGTAAAACGTAAAATATAATTCATAAAATGTGAACAAATTTGAATAGATGAAGTAAATTACTACCGGCTGAAAGCCGGTAGCTTTGGTGAGCGGCTGAAAGCCGCCTAAAGCTCCCCAACTTGAAAGTCTTCGTTATCATTT
>Ga0116112_1002006_pt1 | contig 12843 bp, 16 predicted proteins | sample June2015DPH_8_15_FD_89721 | JGI IMG/M metagenome (GOLD analysis project Ga0116112, IMG submission 89721) | Peatland microbial communities from SPRUCE experiment site at the Marcell Experimental Forest, Minnesota, USA - June2015DPH_8_150 | ecosystem: Environmental > Terrestrial > Soil > Wetlands... | reverse complement strand
CTCAGGACCTCCACGAGTCGTCCAACGTCGCGCTCGGCTCTAGCGTTAAGAACATCACCGACGCGCTGGGCGTCGCCGAGCCCCATCTTGTAGACGAGCAGCGTGTCGGTGATGTTCTTAACGCTAGAGCCGAGCGCGACGTTGGACGACTCGTGGAGGTCCTGAGCGGCGACGAGGATCTTGCTGGCGTCCGCCGTCGTCAGCGTGCGACCGGTAACACGCTCCAGTTCGCCCGCTACCGGCGCCAGGGCCGATACCATCGCGTTGGCCGAGCTGGTCGTCCCGATGGCGGTATTCTCGATGGCGGTGCCCATCTGGCCGATGGCGGAGCCAGTTAGGACGGCGTTGTTAGCCAGTTGCGTCAGGGATGTCTGGTAGTGCGTCGCCTGATCGACGGCATACGCCAGCGCCCCGGCAGCAGCCGCGCCGGCAACGAGACCGAGAGCATTGCGCGCGCCAGCGGCGGCGCGCTCCACGCCGCCCAGCGCCCCGGTGATATTCCCGAGGATGGCCGACGCCATGTCCCGCGCCTGGAGCGCGAGTTCGACTACGATGCTCTCTTCTCCGTCGTCCAGTAACGACTACCTCCGTGGGGGTTGCTTATCGGCCTTGCGCGTAGCCGACTGCCGGGCTAGTTCCGCCTGCGCGGCTTCCCAGTTTGCGTACACGTCCATGACGATCTGGTACCGGCGGACCTGCTCGTCTACCCACTGGTCGAGCGGCAGGTACGTAGACGGTATCCCGAGGTTGGTCCAGAACTTTCGCGCGATCAGGTAGTCAGAGAGTTCCTCAGGCGCCGGTCCCTTCGGCGGGTTCATCAGCGCCGCGCTGACTCGCTTGCGGAAAGGCGGCATCTGCAGCCTTCACGGCAGCGGGCTTCTTGCGCTTACCGACGCCCTCGATGGCGTTGACCAGCTTCTCGAAGTCGCGCTCGACGAGCATGTTAACGGCAGCGTATCGAGTCGCGTCTGGGCCGCTAACGGGGTCGACGACTCCGAGCGGGATGAGCACGCCCGCGTCGTCGGTCAGGTTCCACTCGACGAGCGCCCTGGCCACGGCCTCGTTCTGGTAGGCGGAGGTATCGACGGGACCGCTGGTCTCGGCGGTAGCCTCTTCCGCCTTATCTTCATCGCCGCCGGTGACACGCATCGTCGCGGAGAATAGCTTATCTTGCGCCGCACGAAAGTCCCCGCGCTGAAGGAACCGCTTGACCTTGGCCCAGTAGACCGTACCGTCGCCTACGGCGTCCTCCGGCGGGTCGAACGTGACGGCGACGACGGCGCGATAGGGCGTTATGTAACCCACACGAATACTCCTCAGATCTTCTTATTGCGCCACGGGTTCAGGTAGGCCAGAGCGACCCCCTTACCGACCGTGGTCTTGAACTGCTGAACTACGGCGTCTCTCTGATTTTCCCAAGCGACCTCGTTATACGCATTTGGCTGGGTACCAGGATGGTCGACGTGCCCGGCGAAGACGTCGTCTCCGGTACCTTGGTCGTGCCAGTGCAGCGCATTGGCAACGACGGGGTCAATGGGGTGGGGCTGCGTCCCAAGGATCACGTACCGCGCGATCGGGCCGCGAGGGTCGGTAGAGACGATCTCCAGTCGGCCCCCGTCGCCGTCTTGCGCGCTATGGCTATCGGCTAGCGTCCCCGGAGCAGGATCGTCGATGCTGTCCGAGATGGGACTCTGGTCCGACATCTCCTGGACTAGCTGGTCGGATACCTGCTCCTTGAACGTCTCCCAAGCGTCCGAAAATTGGCTCATCGGGGAGGGTCAGGGGACAGCGCTGAGGCCGTTGACGAGAGTTACGTTCCACGAGCCCCCGTAGGAGACATCGTATACGCTGTTGCCCGTCATGGTCAGTACCCACACGTCCTTGTCCACCTTGAACGGGAACGTGCTCCAGTAGCCGAGGCTGTCGATCACTAGACTATTGGTAGTCGGACCGGTGCCGATCTGCGGGCCGGTAGCGGTCAGGCGCACCTTGCGCTCGACGCCGTTACCGACGGTGTTCATGGCGTTCGCGAGTTCGGTCGCGTCGTCAAACCACTTCTGGATTTCGAGGTCAAGGCTGCGTGTTGGCCGCGCGATGGCGGTCGGGAACAGCTTGCCGTTGAGGAAGTACAACTGCTGGATGCCATTCTTGATCGTGATCTTGGCAGACTCGACGTCGTTAACGAGAGTCGTGCCGATGGTCGTCGTATCAAGATACGTAGCGGTGTACGCCGGGTTGACGAGGTTTAGCCCGGTCCGCGTCAGGCCTGGGGTCTTGGCGCCCATCGCGAACGCCTGCTGACCGGCGAAGTCCGCCGTCGTCTGCGTAGAGTCGGTGCCGCGGACGATGTCGATTACGAGCTGGTCACAGTACAGCGCGGAGATGTGATAGGCGGCAGTATCATTGCCCATCTCGGCGCCGAGGCCGGCGAGGTCGTCGGCGGTCAGCGTCGGGGTAAAGGCATACGAATAACCTGTTCCGGTAGGGGTAATCGTAGGACTACCCTTGACGGCGTACGAGAGCAGGTTCGCCAGGATCTCGTAGCTAGCCGGGATCTTGACGCCCTTCAGTTCACTATGCTCGCTAACGATGATCGACTCGTAGAACCGCTCGAACGAGTTCCGCATCAGCGCAGGCTGATACCGGGCGACCATCGCCTCGAACATGACCGGCTCAATTGGGATCAAGCTGGTCGCGCTCTGGAAGACGAAAGCGGCGTTGAGATGAGCCGCGGCGGTCGTGCCGTTTGTACCGCGCGTGACGGTCCACGTAGCAGTACCCTGTCCGCCGGTGACCTGCATCTGCTCTTCATCGACCATGATGTAGTAGTTACCGGTCGACGGGAAGCCCGTGTAGTCTAGAACGCTGATAGTCGTCCCGCCGGAGCCTGTAATGGCTGACGAGAGTTGAGTAGAGCCCGGCGTTAGCGCGTTCGCACTAATACGCACCGCTTCGGTTAGTGATTGTAGATAGCTGAGAGCTACAAGCCCTTCGTAGTACGCCAGGAAGCCTCCTTGCTACGCCTGCTCGGCGTCTGTGACCGGAACGTCCGGCTCGGTCTCTTCGACAACGGCCGGGGTTTCCGGCTCGGGGGTAACGTCGGGCTCGGGAGCGGGAGCAACCGGCAAATCCCATCCCCCCTGGGAGTATTTCCACCTTCGCGGCTCGGTAAGTTCCGGTGACCCCGCGTCGATGTACAACCCTGACTCTAGGCAGACCGCGATAGTCTCAGGGTCTAGGGTATCGAAGTCGGCGGCGGGGATTGCGTTTAGGTAACGGCCACCGCCTACGTAAAGTAGCCTCATACTGCGTTCGGCCCTCCTTGGGGTAGCCGTTACTAGTGCCGGGAGCGGGTCCCGGTCATACTTAAGATGACGCACCGGCGGCTGGTGGACGTGCTCGGCCTCACCGTGCGAGTGGAGCGTACCGATGATCTGCGAGTCGAGGTCCTGCCACCGACGGTTCTGGATGCGGCTTATGACGTCAGTATTGCGCGCCCGGAGCGCCGTTGAGAACTTGGTACAGCCGAGCGCCGTCGTAACGATAGAGCCGCATCGGTACTCAAATGCGCACCAGTCGTGCGGGCAGTTCCACAACTCATCGATTGCGCTAGGATGCGGCACGACGTCCTGCTCAACGAGGACGAAGTCGGTACCGCTAGACCAAGCCGACCGTAGCGCGTCGCAGTACGCTTCGTCGGAGAAGCCCGTCCATGTCAGCGATGGCGCGTACCGCTCGACGGCTGCGTGAGTCTCGGGCGCTAAGTCCACATACGGGACTAGAACCCACGGATCAGGCTGGCTAGGCACTCCGACTAGCCCAGCACTGCTCGTGCCATTCTTCCGTCGGTGCCATACAAAGCCACGGCGTATAGACGTAGACGAAGGTCTCGCCGAAGTCAAACGGTAGACCGCAAGAATAGCATGTCATTCCGGGAACCGAACCGGTCGAGATCCATACCCCGTCTATGTACGTCCGGCTGACCTTCGGGTGGCCGATCTGTCGCTCGTCTGGTGTAAGACCTTCGGTCATGATAGCTCCCCTCCGCACCTCGGACAGTATGCTATAATAAGCGTATGGACGCGATAGACGTTGCTTACTGCGCTGGTTTGTGGGAGGGAGAGGGATATCTGACGGTACGCCAACGACGGTGGGTAAACCAGAGTGGATCTCGCGGAACAGGGATGTATGCCACTCTTGGTATCAATATGACTGATCCCGAACCTCTGCTATTCTTCTGTGCGACCTTCGGCGTGGGACGACTCTACGGACCGACGGAACGCCCCGGCGGGCGCAAGCCAATCTACGCGATACATCTAGCGAAACGCGAGGACGTCGTCCGGGTAGTAGACCATATGCTCCCGTATATCCGCTCAGCACGACGTAGGATGATCCTACAACAGACGAAGTTGTTGCCGAGTAGCGAGGAGACGACCGCTCGGCGGCGTGAGACATCTAGGATATGCTCTCGGCGATACTGGTCCACTAGGAATGCACTAGAGTCTCGCGATTTTATCTCGCGCGGATGCTCTGTCGAGCCATGCCCTCGCCAGGTTCGGAAGCGCGGTATGTGCAACCGACACTGGCGGCTATGGGAGGCAGCTAACCCTGACGCACGTAACGTTGCGGGCGGTAGCAAGTTACAACCTCTTCAGGTAGCAACGATACTATCCGCGAAGCCGAGAGGGCGTCGGCTGGCGGAAATGGCTCATGAGTTTAAGGTACACCCAGAGACTATCCGACGGGTTCTACGGGGCAAGACGTATCTAGGAGAGATGTACCGCAGCGCCCGCACGTAGAACTCCAAGCCCAAGCGTTGAAGCCGCAAGAGCCACAGGGCCGACCCGTACCGCCCGCGAATACTAGCGACTGAGTACCGATCTGGGCCTCATAGTAATCGTGGCGGGCGCCGGACTTGGACATCTCGTCCTCATGTCGAGCGGCTACGCCAACCCAGCCGTCGGGGGAGGGGCGGTAAGTGGTGCCGTCTCGCATCACGACCTCGTGGACCTTGCGCGGGTCAACCCTGAAGCGCATTAGTCCGGGTTTATCCACTCGTGGAACGGAACGGTCAGCGTAGCGGTATATAGGATCGTTCGCTGGTCGGCCGTCGTGATAGGCGTCGGGTACTTCATCTTGATCTGCTCGCCGAAGTCGGTCAACTGGCTCTTCTCGCCGGTAGTGGGGTCGGTGATGGGTATGCGAAGGTCGGTCGAGCGGAGCGTCTGGCGAATAGCGTCGATGAATAGCGGGAAGTTCTGCTCGGTCGCTACCTTGTTGCCGCTCGACCACTGGAGGAAGAGCGTCGCGGTATGGGCTACGCGCTTCTGCCCCTGTCCGCGCGGGATCGTGGCGCGCTGCTCATCGAAGTCAGTAATCCACACGTAGATCTGCGGATTCTTAGCCGTCTGGGTCACGGGAGGCGGAAGCCACCACGCCTGCGCTGGCGGTAGCGCCGGACTCGTCTGGCCATCAAGGAGACCTTTCACGTACATGCCGCAGGCGACTAGGCTCATCAGATCACCGCCCGCGCGTAGGGCTCCATCGCCTTCTCGGCGAGGCCGTACCAGTCCATCGCGCCCCTCATACCGCTCGTAATTACCTGCCCGCGCGAAGACTGCATGACGGCCGCCGTAGCGCCGCGAATCAGCCCGTAGTGCGTGGCGAGGTAGTATCCCGCCTGGATGATCCCGTGTGGCATCGCGCTCAGAAGGATCTTCTGGCTTGGAGTGTTATCGAGCCCGACGGACGGTCTATGGGGGAACTGGAGCGGGTTAGCCAGCGTAAGCGTACCAGGTCCGTTTATGGCGCCCGTAACGTCCGGGGTCGAGCCCGCGCACGTCGCCGACTCGCGCCACGGCGGGTCAAAGATGATGCCGCGCGCTCCGGCCGTGCCGTTCCACCATCCGCCAATGTCATCGACGTGGACGCTCGTAGCGCCGACGATGGTCGCCTCGTCGATACCCGCCACGGGGAAGCCGTTGATAGACGTCACCTGCAAGAGCCAGCCCTTACGGCCGTTGTACCAGTTGATGTAGCCGGGTCCGATAAGCGCAGCCGTAGGATTAGGGCCGGGGCCGGATGGAACGATCGTGCCCGTAACCGGCAGTCCAGAGTGCTCCATCATGAGGGCGTTAGCGGGAATCGGCGTCCACGTGACCGGAGCCGCGCCGCCGGAGACGCAGTACTGCGCGCTAACGAGTTGGAGGATCGGCCAGTGGCTGAGTCGAAACCGAGCCCAGCCGTTGGGGAGGATCGTGATGATAAAGTCCGGCCCGAACTCCTGCTCGACGTCGACGGTCGCGCGCAGCGTCTGGTTGGCCATCGAGTCGAGCGTCGACGTGACGGTGGCGCAGATCTCCTGCTGAGCCGAGACCTGATCCGGGACGCTGGCGCCCTCGGTCGGAAAGCTCGACCAGTCGATGCCGATGCCGGTAGCCAACAGCATCGCCGGCGTGATGTATGGCGTTAGCGATAGGTCAGACAGTAAATCCTCCACTTAGGGCCAACCGCCCCGGCTGTCCGATGCCGGGGACGCCCCAGCGACCGTTGGACACGTCTTACTCCTAAGACGGCGAGTACGTGCGGCAGTATAGGTCGGCCTCACTGCTGCTCGCTTCCAGCGAGTAGACGATAATGACCGAGATCCCGACAACGACGGGCGCCCCATATTCATACAAGTCGGTTGGGCCGTCGGTGTCACGCAGCGCAGCCCATGTTAGACCGCTATCAAACGAGACAGTCCAGCGGGCGTCAGAACTTGGCAGGGGAGCTGCTCTGCACCACATAGCGTAGGCGTTAGGCCAATACTCGACCCAGTCAGAACGGCCGCCCGCCACCAAGACGCTCTGCGGGGCACTCCACGTCGCCCCTCCATCGGTCGACACGCTACGCCAAATCTGAGCATCCGTCGAGGAGTCCATGAAGCACACGAGCTGCCCCGCCGAGACGTAGCGGAACTGCGGCTCCCCGTAACTGTAGGAACCCGACGAGGCGATGGTCGTTTGGCCGCCCCACGTCGCCCCGTGGTCGCTGCTCTTGAACAGAACGGCGAAGTAATAGGTATCGGACAACGCGTTGATGCCGAAGGCCGGGAGCAGGACCGTCCCGTCGGCGAGTTCCACCATCTGCGACGTCACGGCGCACTCGTAGGTCATGCCCGACGAGACGACGGTGTACGGGCTCGACCACGTCGCGCCGCCGTCGTCGGAGTAGATCACGCGCGGCTGGCACCAGTAGGTGGACTCGGGTGAGTAGTCGTAGCCTACCACGAGTCGCCCCGTCGAGAGACAGGCGATATTGGGATCGCGTAGGTCGATCGAGGCCGCCGAGATGATCGTCGTAGACGCGCTCCACGTCGCTCCGTAGTCGTCACTGGTGCGGTACTTGACGACGCCGAAGTCCACGCCGGGATTGACGTGGGACGCGCCCTGCCGGTAGACGAGGTGCAACCGGTGGGCGTAGTTGATCGTGTCGAGCGCCATGCCGACGTACGATTTATACGTCCCGCTCGACTCGACGGTGACGCGGGCCCCGGAGGCTAAGTCCGTGGCGGCACGATTCCCTGCGTACCCGCGCAACAGCCGCCAGGCGAGCACGTCAGACCTTCGTGATCCGCATGAAGGCCGGCATAAGGGCGCCTGAACCGCCAGCGCCAGCCTCGACCTCACCGGCGGGCCCCCCTACCGAGAACCCACGGATCGAATAGGTGTGTACGCCCGCCGATGGAGTAACTTGTCGGACGAGATATACGGGCCACCGGAAGTCTCCGGCGACGCCCTGGAAGCCGCCTCCCATCCTGCCCAGTGACGAACTGCCATCGAACAGGCAGAGGTGCATCTCGCTAACGCCGTTCGGTGCGACGAAAGGAGCGTAGAACTCGATACTCACCACCGTCGAGCCGTCATAGGTAACAGAGGCCCCAGACACGATCGTAGCGGCAGAGGACTCGGCGACGATTGGACAAGAGATAGCCCCCGTCGTCTCCTCGGCGTAGTCGAACTGGTGGCCGGGCGGGAAGGCGTATACGAGCGGCGTGGTAACGCCAGCACTGGTAAGCACCTCGCCAGCGGCCGGAGCAGCGAGTTTCGCTGGAGCGCCGCCCGTAGTACCCTGGATGATGTCGCCCACGGCGCTCATCGGGTTCGTCAGCGATGAGCCCAGCAGGTCGACCGGCCAGATCACCGCCGAGGGCGTCGCGCCCCCTTTGAGGAACTGGCAGAACGTGCCCACCGTCCGCGAGGCCCCGGCGTCCGACGCCTCCTTCGCCACCGTGTAGGTCGCCCCGTAGTGGCCGCGCGTAACCGAGGCGTTAACGTTGATGAGCGGCACGTAGCCCGCGACGAGCACGCGGCCCGCTGCGGCAGCAGCGATGGAGGCGTCGAGCACGACCCCGAGTTCGCCCGTGTAGTTCGCGCTCGTGGTGGTGGTGAAGCTCTCGTCGTGGCCGGTGTCGACGATGACCACGTCGCCCGCGATCACGCCGCCGCCCGACTGGTTCGTGAGGTTGAGGACCGTCTGGCGGCCCCGGATCATGTCGGTAAGCGCGGTCATCGGGTCACCTCACGAGAGTGCGGGTACGTAGTCGAAGCGGATGGCGGCGCCGTTGCCGGGCGCGGAGCCGAAGGTGGCGACGTTTCCCGTCGCGTCCATCGTCACGTCGGTCCACGCGCCGGCCACGAACGCGGCTACGGAGTCCGTGTCGGCCTCGTTCGCCAGTGTCCACGCGAGCGTCGAGCCATCCCCGGTGTACGGCTCGCCGACGATGTGCGAGTGCGGCAGGAGGATCGTCGGGTCGAGCGCGTGGTCGTGGTCGCTGTGCGGCGTGAAGGCGTTACTCCCGACCACCGCTGGCGCACCTGGGACGATAGCGGCAGGGGTCGTGCCGTCGAAGGCGGCAATAGTGGAGTCGGAGCGGATGACCGTCGTCGCGGAGCCAGCCGCCGCAGAGGTACCGAGCGCAATCGACGGCGTGGCGAACGCGACCGAGTTGATGACCGACCCGCCGAAGGTGGTGCCGCCGTCCGTGGTCCAGATGACGGCGACTTGCCACGTGGCGCCTGTCGGGGCGACGCCGTTCTGCCACGTCACCGACACCGGCCAGGTCGTCGCGTAGGCGCCGCGCAGGAGCACGGCGATAGAGGCCGAGGTTCCCGCCACGTCGGGGACGTTAGTAAAGCTGATCGTACAGGGCTGGCTCAGGGTCAGGTCGAAGTCGGCGTAGAGCGACCAGTCGAGCGCCGATGAGGACCCCGCGTCCGCGACGGTCTGGGTGGCCTCGACGGTCGTCGCGAGGGTTGAGGTATCGGTGCCTGAGAGGTCGAGCGGCGAGAGGATGGGAAACTGGTCGGTCATGAACGAATCACCGCGCGGTACTGGTTGCTCGTGGGCTTCTTACTGAACACGAGCCGAACGGTATTGATCGTCGGCCGGTAGGTCGTCACCTGTACATCCGCTCCGTCGCTGTTGCGATACACGGTCACGGTCACGTCGAGGGTGCCGAGGTTGTGGGTGATCGTGAAGGACTTGTTCGTCCCGTCCCCGACGTTCGCCGCGTAGCGGAACGAGGCTATCTGTATCCACGTGCCGGACGTGCCGCCAGACGTACAGACCCAGACGGAGCCGGTCTGGTCGGTGACCCAGTCGCCCGTCAGAAACGTGCCGCTGACCGGCGCCCCGCCCGTCGTAGCCCCCACGTAGCGCCCGGCTGCCGTGGCGCCCGTGAGTCCTACTAACTGGTTCGGCAGCCCGGCGTTGCCTAAGACCGCCGCGGTCGTGAATACCTGCTCGATGACGCACGAGCCGCCAGAGAAGTCCACCGCCGACTGCGTACCGTCGTAGATCGGCTCGGAGTGGCGAGTGATCGTAAGCGCGCCCGCTACGTTGGCGGTAACACTGACGATCTCCTCAAGCGTGAAGTGCAGGCCGTCACCGGTAGGGACGCTGTTGCGGAGGCGGGCGTTCCACGGTACGGTCGAGGGAGCGCCGGTAACGCTGACGGGCGTGGTGCTCGTGGCGCCCGCCGTCGGACCCGTTGCTATGGTACTGGCGTAGCCGTTGCTATAGTTGCTCAGTAAGCCCCTCTAGCGTCACGGAGTCGGTACCGGGAATGGGTCGACCATGAACTCCCCTGCGCTCGCGGTCTGCGCGACTCCGGGCGGCGACCACCAGCGGTACTGATAGCGTCCGTTACTAGCCGTCGTGTCGATGTTATGCGTGTAGACGCCCGTCGCGGTCTTCGTTACCTGCCCGAGCGAGTATTTGTACGTGGCGATCCCCCCGGTCGGACTCAGCACGTCGAGGCATGCGTCCGTCGGGTCGACCGGGTCGCCCGTGATCTTGTTCGTCCAGGACCCCTGAACGCTAGGCAGGTCACCGACCATGTAGTGATTGAATCCCACTTACCGCCTCACAAGCTCAGTTGGTCGGTGACCGCAACCGCGTACTCCGCGGAGTCGTCGGACGTTACGACCGAGGTAGCCACGTCTTCGGGCGCTACGGCGTAGGTCGCCGCGTTGGCCGCTGACACCGCGTACGTAGCCGCGTCTGCTAGGGCGACCGCGTACGCCGCGTAGTCCTCGATTGCTAGCCGGTCGGCTCGACCAGTGGTGATCTGGTCGAGGGCGACGCCCTTGCCGGTAGCGAGCCACGCAGACGGCGAGACGCTGGGCGTTATCCCGTAGGCCGTCCCGGTACCAGTCGCCGTTGCTACGTCACGGCCGAGGTTGGCCGCCGCGCTGGTGACGCTGACGCCCGTTGCCGCCGCTACGTCCGGCCCGAGGCTCGTCGCCGGACCGAACGCGGTCCCGTATCCTGCGGCTAGCCCAGCCATCGCGTAGACAACCGCTACCGTCGAGACCGTAGGCTGGAGGGCGGTCCCCGTACCAGTCGCGTCCGCAGCCGTAGTCTGGATAGCCTCGCTGGCACCAAGAGCGGCGCCGATGCCGGAAGCGAGACCAGAGACCCCTACGCTGGCAGCAGCGCCGAGCGCCGAGCCGGTCCCAGTCGCAAGGGTAGGATAGACGGGCTCGCTCTCACTGATGATAGCGGCGAGGGCTGCCCCAGTCCCGCTCGCTAGTACGGCACTTAGCTGCTCGTCTGGGGCTGGCGACTCGGCAGCGCCTGTACCCGCCGCGAGGCCGGCGAGCGCGCTGACCGTCGGAGAGGTGGTAACGGTAGCGTCGAGCGCCTCGCCCGTGCCCGTAGTGAGACCGGCAGACGGCAGGACGTCTGGGGTCGGGCTCTCGGACGTTCCGGTACCGGCGGGTAGTCCGACGCTGAATACAACGCTCTCGCTCGGACTAAGAGCCGATGCCGTTGCAGTTGCCGACTCAGCGGGGGCGTACGCGGAGAGCGCCGTAGCGGCGTCGAGGGCGACGCCCGTAGCACTTGCGAGACCCGCCGCGGGTTGTACGTCCGCTGCCGCGTCTAGGGCGGCGCCTGTAGCAGTCGCCAGGCCGGCGCTCGTCGTATCCGCGCCCGACGCATCGAGCGCCGCACCGAGGCCAGAGGTAAGACCGACGCTCGGCTGAATATCGATCGGAACGTCGAACGCAGTGCCCGTACCGTCAGCGAGACCCGCCGCGACTTCGGCATCAGCTACGGCGTCTAGTGACTCACCGGTACTAGCCGCCAGCCCGATGCTTGACTGAGTGGCAACAGACGGCGACTCCGCCGTACCTGCGCCAGAGGCTAGTTCGGCTAGTGCGTTGGTCGTCGCGGCGGTTACAACCGTTGGTTCGAGCGCCGTACCCGTACCGACCGCAAGACCGGCGTCAACGTCGATTTCACTGGCCGCATCGAGGGCAACGCCCGTACCGATAACTGTGGGCGGATAGGCGAACTCGCTCGCGCTCGTGTCAAGTGAGGCGCCTGTACCCGTAGCGAGGCCTGCGGGAGCGTTCGCCGAGAGCGTGGCGGTAGCGTCTAGGGCTTCACCCGTACCGCTCGATAGTCCGGCACTCGGCTGAATATCGGTAGACGGTGCCAGCGCGGCCCCTACGCCTGTCGTAAGACCGGCAGGCGGCTCGACGGTCGCAGCCGCCGCGAGTGCCGTACCTATACCAGTCGGTAGGACGGCGTTCGGGACGATGCTCGCCGAGGCGTCGAGGGCCGTCCCCGTCCCGGCCGCCAACCCCGCAGGGGCATTCGTCGCGGCCGTAGTCGTAACGGTAGGATCGAGGGCGGTTCCGGCCCCAGCGACCGCTTCTGCGTTCGGGGCTACTGAGGCGGCGGGATCGAGTGCCGTACCCGTTCCGGCGGGAAGTTCGGAGGCGACGTTTACTTCGACGGCCGCCGCGATGACCGCACCGGTCCCGGTTACTAGCTCTGCTGGCGCATTGGCTACCGCTACGGTAGTAACGGTCGGCTGCAACGCTGCGCCGGTACCCGAGGCTAGTTCGACGTTCGGCTCAACTATGGCCGCAGGTGCTAGCGCCGCTCCCGTACCAGCAGGTAGTCCAGCGGACGGTTCGAGTGAGGGTGCGGGTGCTTGTGCGGCACCAGTACCAGCAGGAAGTCCTGCCGCCGCGTTGGTGACTCCGTAGGCCGTGATAGTGGGCTGGAGCGCTGTACCAGTTCCACTTGCTAGACCGACAGGAGCGTCAACCCCGACGGCCGATGCGGGGGATACGCCCGAACCAGACGAGAGGCCGACAGGTGAATCAACCTTAGTCGCTGGCGCTTGAGCTTCGCCCGACCCTATCGAGAGGCCCGCTGCGGCATTTGACGCCGTAGGCGGTAATCGTTGGCGCCAGTGCCGACCCAGTACTAGACGCTAGCCCCGCGTTCAGCTCAACGAACGCTGCTGCGTCTAGAGACGCTCCCGTACCAGCGGGCAGGCCG
>Ga0116112_1001998_pt1 | contig 12871 bp, 16 predicted proteins | sample June2015DPH_8_15_FD_89721 | JGI IMG/M metagenome (GOLD analysis project Ga0116112, IMG submission 89721) | Peatland microbial communities from SPRUCE experiment site at the Marcell Experimental Forest, Minnesota, USA - June2015DPH_8_150 | ecosystem: Environmental > Terrestrial > Soil > Wetlands... | reverse complement strand
TTTGCCGTCAGCCAATGAGCCCGCCAGTAATAAGGGCATCAAACAAACCAAAAACGGCACATATTGAGAACCACCGGCGACCTCCTCCCTGCGTGAGCTAGTCTCCGCAGCGCCGGTGACATTAGGGCCAGACGAAGATGCCAGTCTTCCTCTGGCCCATAGCTTTTTGGGTGGTCTTATGGACTTCAAGCGTAACCCGCATGGATGGGTACCGTTGGACACCAGTTTGGCTCTGCTTCGGATGATCTTTCCGAACTACCCCGATATAACCGTGCGCAACCCGCTCCCGCAGTGGGTAAAGGACAAGCTGGAGGAGAAATGAAAATCTTGTTGGCGATTTTTTCGTGCCACTTGTACCAGTACGCGGCTGCTGGGGAGAGAGACTGGTTTACTCGTACTACGGTTGACCGTATACAGGGCATTCGTGATTCGTGGCTGAAGGATGTAACAGGCGATTACAAGATTTTTAAGGGCAGGTCGGCGGGCACACCGCCACCGGACGAGATTTGGCTTGATGCGGGCGACGATTATCATCACTCAACAGAAAAGATTCGAAAAGTAATTCGCTACGCCCTCGACCAAGGTTACGATTATATTTGCAAAGTTGACGATGATGTTTGTGTATACTATGACCGCCTGATGGAAAACATACCAACATCGGATTATGTTGGTGGCGGTCTTGGTTGGGAAGTAGCGAGTTTTTCCCCTGGTTATACGTATTGGCTGAGTCACAGGGCAATGGAGTTACTTGATAAAAGCCCAGCAGGATGTTGGGGTGAGGATCGCTGGGTCGGCGAAGCATTGATGAGACAGCGGATTCGTTGCACTATTGATAATCGCTATCATCTTGTAAAGCCGACAAGGACTAATCAATACATCAGCGACGCAGAGCTGGATAGACCAAATGGGTGGTTGACGATTCATTCGTTGAGCCCCGATCAGATGAGGAGACACTATGCGAGTTTGCATGGTGACCCCGTAGGGCAAGTTTAGACTCGCAGCTTTATAACCTGCGACGGGCAGTGCTCTGAACACTGCCCACCTTTTTCAGAGGAAGGAAAACATGATCCACATAAATTTATTGGATAAGAAAATTTTGCAAGAGCGGGAGCGTAGACGCCGGTGGCGTTTGAATAACCCGGAGAAGGCGCAAGCCTGTAGGCGTTCGTGGCAGAAGAGTAACCCTGAAAAAGGGAGAGCCGCATGCAACAAATTTTACGCTAACAATACAGAAGAACAGTTGGAGCGTAGTAAGCAATGGCAACGGAACAATCCTGAAATTGCTCGCGCTACCCGATATCGGCGTAGAGCGCGAATACTGGGTAACGGCGGGAGTTTCACAGCTTCACAATTTGTTCAATTAAAAAATCATTTTGGAAATGTTTGCTTGTGTTGTCGTAGAACTGAATTTCAACTTCTGGAATTGGGATTGACCTTAGTTCCTGATCACGTACTTCCAATTTCTAAAGGCGGGTCTAACGACATTAGTAATATTCAACCTCTTTGTCATGGCAGGGATGGTTGTAATTTACACAAGCATGCTAAGCATATCGATTATCGGACGGAGGGGATGTGCGAGTGATTACAGTGTTGTCTGCAAGGCCCGAGATTATTAAGCTCAGTAGAGTGATGGCTGCCTTGGACGCCGCAGTAGACCATATTGTAATTCATACTTCCCAAAATTGGGATTTTGAATTACGTGATATTTTCTTTACGGAGATGGGTATTCGTAAACCTAATTACACCCTAGATACTCGGGGCAATACTCCTATAGAGATGACCGCGGATATTATGGTTAAACTAGAGCCCCTGCTCATACAGTTGAAACCTGATGCAATTTTAATCTTAGGTGATACGAATGGGTGTGTAGCGACGGCTTATGTGGCGAAACGCCATAAAATACCACTAATGCATATGGAAGCAGGAAATCGATGTTTTGATGATAGAACCCCGGAAGAAGTCAACCGTCGCATCGTTGATCAACTGTCTGACATCAACATGCCATATAGCTCCATCGCTCGTGAGAACCTATTGCACGACGGTTTACCCTCTGACCGCATCATAAAGACAGGTTCGCCGCAGAACGAGATTCTGTCCTTCTACGGTGATCAGATACGGGCTAGTAAAGTTTTATCGCAATTAAACTTGACACTTAAAGAGTATTTTTTGGTGAGCGTTCATCGCGAGGAGAATTGTACTGAAGAGAAGTTCGCTGAATTTGTAGACATGCTTGGCAATCTCGCGCACAGGTATAGGCAGCGCATCGTCGTCTCTGTGCATCCCCGGCTTCGCAAGTTGATTGAGGCTTCGGGTATCGGGTTGGATTCGTCAATCGAACTGCACCGTCCCTTCGGATTCTTCAATTACAACAAACTGCAACTGGATGCACGTTGTGTTCTGTCCGACAGTGGTACGATTACAGAGGAGTCCGTGTTGCAGGGTTTTCCCGCGTTAAACCTGCGGGAGACGCACGAACGACCTGAGGGCATGGAAGAAGCCGTGGTCATAATGACTAGTTTCGCGAATGCTGTGGATCGCATCCTAGACGCGGAGGCAGTCCAGCCCTTTGTACCTGTCGATTGGCAATGTACAAATGTTAGCGAGAAGGTCGTCCGCATTATCCTGTCGTATGTAGATTATGTAAATAGAGTTGTATGGAGGAAGCAATGAGTACCCTTCTCATTACGGGCGGAACTGGTACCTTCGGTAATGCCGTGGTGGAGCGGTATCTAAAGACTAATCATGAGATTCGTATTTTTAGCAGAGACGAGCTGAAACAAGAAGATATGCGGATTCGATTACAGAACCCTCGTGTAAAGTTTTTGATTGGTGATGTGCGTGACCGTTCTAGTTTAGAGTTTGCTATGCGAGGCGTAGATTTTGTGTTTCATGCTGCTGCGCTCAAGCAGGTTCCGTCTTGCGAGTTCTTTCCGATTGAAGCCGTCCGCACGAATACGCTGGGCGCAGAGAATGTGTTTAATGCTGCCATCGACTGCGGCGTAAAGCGCGTCATAGCACTAAGCACTGATAAAGCTGTTTACCCGATAAATGCGATGGGTGTTTCTAAAGCCATGATGGAAAAACTTATGGTTGCGAAAGCCCGCATACAGACTGGTACAGTGTTTTGTGGTACTAGATACGGAAACGTTCTTGCTTCGCGAGGATCAGTCGTACCACTGTTCATTCGTCAGATTCTGTCAGGCAATCCGCTGACTGTAACCGATCCAGACATGACCAGATTTATGATGACGATTGACGAAGCTGTCGATTTGGTCGAGTATGCATTTGGTAACGGACACAGCGGAGACATATTCGTAAAGAAGGATTCATCCGCAACCATCCTTACAATTGCACAGGCGCTACTAGAAATATTTGACGCAAAGAATGACATCCAGATCGTCGGTACACGTCATGGTGAGAAACTGTGTGAGACGTTGCTTACCCGTGAGGAAATGGTTATCACAGAAGACCTCGGAGATTATTATCGTATTCCATTGGATGCGAGAGATATGAACTACTCTCTGTATACAAGCGAGGGAAGTACAAATCCAGACATTCACGAGTACAACTCACATAATACACGTCGCATGACAGTGGCAGAGACGAAAGATTTGCTTAGTAAATTGCCTTGCGTAAAGGAAGCTTTATGCGCATCCTAGTGCTAGGTGCGAGTGGCATGCTGGGCAGTGATATTTGCCGCACGTTGGATACAAAGCATGAAGTAATTGCCATAACCCGAAAAGAGTTTGATGCTGAGAAGGCCATGGCCGATTATGCCTGTAAGGGCGGGTGCTATTTTTCCGATTTTGTAAAAAGCATTGGCAAAGTGGATTATGTCATCAACGCACTTGGTGTTACTATTGTTCATTCAGCGAAGAACCCTGCGCTTACGTTTTTTGTAAACTCGGCCCTCCCCCATTTGTTGGCCCGAGAGTATGGGCTGCGGTTGATCCATATTACGACCGACTGTGTATATTCAGGTAAAGGCGGTGCCCCGTACAATGAGGACTCTCATTTTTCACCAACAGACTTGTACGGTCTTTCGAAGAGTTTAGGTGAGCCCGAAGAGAGCATAGTTATACGTACATCCATTATTGGTCGAGGTGGCGATGGAACAGGTCTTTTGGGCTGGTTTATGAAACAGTCAGGAATTGTGCAAGGTTTTACCGACCATCTGTGGAACGGAATTACGACACGCCAGTTTGCACTAGTGTGCGACCGGATTATGATGGAGGGAGTGTTACAGTGTGGGGTAAGCCACGTGTTCTCAAATTCGGTAAGTAAATACGAAATGCTATCAGTGTTTAAGAAGCATTTCGACGTGCCCTGCGAGATAATCCCAGTTTCGGGCAATCCGATAGATCGTCGACTTTCAACACGGAGGGTATTGAACGGTTGGTTGGAGATTCCGTCCTTTGAGGAGATGTTATGAGGGTGGTGGTAGTTGTTTCATCCAAGAAACGCCCAGTCTTCTTACGATTGTTTTTGTTACAGATGGCGAACCAGACGGTTCGACCTGAAATAGTCGTCGTTCATGAGAATGGGCAACCCCGATCAATGAAAGAGATTCTGGACGATATTCCTATCAGGACTGATTTTCTGCTTTCGACGGGGACTCTTAGTACGCCGGGTTACGCAATCCAAGGGCTTAGGCGGGCTTTGGAATATTCGCCCGACGTTGTAATCCAGATGTGCGATGACAACCTGTACTCCGCGACTCATATTGAGAATATGTTAGGGGGTCTACAGGGCGGGCATGATGTCTCTTATCTTCTGCATTGTGACATTCTGAGGGATAGTCCAGCGGAAAACATTGCGTATTACAAGGAAGTAAACTGGGGGAAATTCTCTCAAAACAAGTTTGGACTTGAAGACGGTTTCGCGCTGACACAGCGAGCAGCGCACCAGTATCTATCTTACTTAGAATTTGCGATATCCGAGCATAAAAAGAAGGGGTGCTGTTTATCTCTTCATCCGTCTGACGGGGTGCGATATGCGTATTTGCACCCAGAGGATGCGAAGTACAGTTTTCTTCGTAACGTAAATTTTATTCCAACCGGGACTACGGTGACGTGGGTGTACCGCGGTGACAACGACAGCGGTATCATTACCGCTGAACAAATGTCTAAGCAGCTTGAGGGATGTGTATGACTAATCGAATCATACAATCAATGTGGGTTGGTACCCGCCTCTCCTCTATGGAGCAATTATGCGCTGCTTCGTTTATGGCTCACGGCCACGAGTTTCATTTGTACACATATGGAACGGTGGAAGGTATACCCCCCGGCGTTGTAGTAAAAGATGCTAATGAAATTTTGCCTCAATCCGATATTCAAAGATTTAAGCATCTTGCACAATTTGCGGATTTGTTTCGATACAAACTTCTCTTCGAAAAAGGGGGTTGGTGGGTAGACATGGACACGGTTTGTCTGAAGCCTTTTGACTTCACATCCTCACATGTGTTTACCTCGGCAAACCCGCTTCCGTCTAGTCCCGATCAAAACAAGGACATAACTAATTGCTTTATCAAGGCGGCAAAGGGCAGTTTGATAATGAAGTGGTGTTTGGATCAAAGCCAAAAGATAGCCAGTCATGACATGGCGTGGGGGGCAATTGGTCCGGCACTTATTACTCGTGCGATCACGAATATGAGTGCACAGGGATTCGTACAGCCCGTTGAAGTTTTTAGCTTCATAAATAGCTGGGAGTGGGAAACGACCTTAAAAACCCCGGCTGTGATACCCTCAGAAGGAGCCTATGCCATCCATCTTTTTCATGAAAACTGGAGACTCTTTCAAAAAGATGCCGATGTGACGTACCCATCGGGATGTCTTTTCGAGCAATTGAAATGGCGTTATCTCGATAATTTTGGTAACCACGTGATCCAGGGATTGTGGATTGGGGATTTTACTGCTATGGAGGCGATGTGCATTCGTTCGTTTCTAGCCAACGGACACGCTTTCCATCTTTATACCTATGAGCCTCTTGAAGGGGTTCCCGAGGGAACTATTCTCAAAGACGCCAGCGAGATAGTTCCTAAAGATAAAATCTGGGATTTTGCCAGCATATCAAATTTTGCGGACTACTTTCGGTACGCACTTCTCTCGAAAAAAGGCGGCTGGTGGTCAGACATGGATACTATATGCCTGAAGCCTTTCGATTTTACGTCGGAATATTTCTTCTGTAAGGACAATACGAATGTTATTGTAGCCGCGGGCACAATTAAGTGCCCACCTAATAGTCCTATCATGAAGTATTGTTTTGATTTCGTGGCGGGACTGAGCAGGCAAGCGATATTCGACTGTTCTAAGCGTACTAAGTATCAAGCTCTTGGGCCGGACCTCCTGAACGCCGCGGTTCCGAAGTTCGGATTGACTCCTTTTGTTAGGTCGGGGATAACGTGTTACCCGATAAATTGGGAACTAGCAGCAAAGGTAATCGATTCAAAAGCAACATGGGACCTGACTAAGTCATACTCCCTCCACCTGTATCATTCTGTTTGGAATGGCGGGATCATGTCGGGGATTCGTCCAGAGTTTAGTAAGGTTTCTGACAGTAATGCTAAATACCCGGATGGATGCCTGTACGAGCAGTTGAAGCGAAAGTACTCAAAACCTCCAAAGGCGTCTATTGTAATTACGACGTTTAACCGCCATAATCAATTGCGTAATACATTAGAGAGTATCGTCGCCCAAGCGTATAAGGACTATGAAGTGATAGTCGTAGACGATGGTTTAGATGAGGAGACACACAATCTTTGTTGCCACCAATCGTATGGGGTAGAATATATCAGGTCCGGGCGCACACAGTCCGCTTACCTTCGAAACCCGTCGTTGCCAAACAACATCGGTATTCGACACGCAAAGGGGGATGTCATTATTTTACAGAATGCAGAATGTAAACACATTGACCCGAACACTATCGAAAAGTTAGTGAGGTCTGTGACGGATACCAATGCGGTCTTTGCGATGGTTTTATCCCTCGATCAAAAAGGGGGCTCTAACCAAGCTTTTCCGGTATACTGTAGCAAAAAAATCCGTAGACCCCTTTTCTTTTGTGGTGCGATTAAGAAAGCCTGGTTTGATAAGTTACGCGGATTTGATGAAGACTATACCGAAACATGCTACGAAGATGATGATTTTTCTGACCGCCTTAAACAAGAAAAGGTGGTATTTGACTTTAGTGATATCGAAGTTCATCATCAGTGGCACGAGCGGGCGGGTCGGGAAGATAGACTCCCTCAAATGCGGGACTTATACGCCCGAAAGACGGCTGAGATGGCCGCGGGTACAATAGGCACTGTAAGAAATCTAAACAGGGAATGGGGGTCCCCAGTACAGGTATTTACTCCCGCACAAGAGGTTCCTGTACCTAAGTTATCTACATCCCCAATACACAAACGTAACAATGGACCATATAAATATGCGAAAGACGGTTTAACAATAAACTGGTGGGATCGTCACACCCGATAGATTTAGAAAAGGAGATTTATGGCAAATGATGGCGGGGTTTTAGTTGCTAGGGGCACAGCACACTCGGGCGAACAGCCCAACGGTATGTCTAAGCAGTATCAAAAGGCTGGCACTTCTGATACTGGGCCCACAAACACAATTGGCCCGTATGATTCTGGTACGATTCTAGGCACAGTACCTCCGGGCAAAGCAGGGTTGAAGCTGGTTGACGGCACAGTTCAAAATGCCACCGATCTTATTTGTAATACTAGCCCGTTGGGTAATACATTGCCTAGCACTGCTAGCAAGGTCGTTGTTGGTACGGTGCAAACTGGCGTGCCCGAGGTTAACGCAGCACAGGTAGAATCTGCTGGGCTAAGTCTTGCCCCGCAAACGGAGTAAAAAGGAGGAAGTATGGAAGTGTTGTCATTTTTGGCAATTGCTGTAATTTTGTTCGGGTCGGGCTTCGGTTTCCGCGGCCTAATCTCCCGAGAATTGAAGGTCGTGGTCGCTGATTTCAAGGCGGAAGTTGCGAAGCTGCGGGCCGATCTTCTAGTAGTCGAAGCAAAGGCTAAGGCTGATGTTGCGGCTGAAGTGAAGAAGTTGTAATGGTTGTGGGATATATGCGGGCACTCTTCGCGGGGTGCCTGTAGTTTTTGGGGAGGGGTTATGCAATCCGACCGACAATTGAGGTTGGCTTACAACCGATTTAATAAGGCGTATTGGGGCGATACTCTTCCGCAAGATACTGTGCTAATTTGGGAACCAACGCCCAAGTGCGATGCAGTGTGCTGTCCGATTTTTGAGATCAGGGATGGTTGCTTTGAGATTAAGATAGACCCAGCACTTAAGGGCGAGCCTTGTTACTGGCGCATTGTGCTTTTGCATGAAATGTGCCACGCCGCAATTTGGAAAACTCACCCGAAGCACCAGCACGGTAAACCATTTCAGCAAGAGAAAAATCGCATTTACGAAATGGGCGCACTAAGGAGATTGTGGTAACCTTCTGGGAGGAGGGGATATGCCGAAGTACACATCCAGACACAGACAGGAGCTGATTGGCTCGTTTCTGAAATTAGGTAATGACAAGAAGAATGCTGGCGGGCCCTCAAGGCTTGCTGCCCTCATTTGGGCTACATATCTTGATGGCATGGTGGACGGGTCGGCGCTCCCACAGGTTCAGAAGAATGGGAATATACCAGATACAAAGCCGCCCGAGGTGCCCGAAGCGCCCGTGCCCGAACCTGCTGAGGATTACTCGCGGTTGAGAGAGTTTCAAAAACAAATTTACGGAGGAGAAACACATGGAACCGCAGACACAGGCACAACCTGTCACAAAAGCAATTCAGGTGAATGTTCCGCAAGTTGATTTGGCAGCGGTTGATGGGTTTTCAAAAGTCTGGCGCAAGAGCGGCATACTTATGGTTCTTGACCAGACAGCAAAGGAATTTGCCCGAGACTTTGCGAATCAAGTTCTTAGGCAATTCGTGATTGAGCAAGCACAGCGTGTATTGAAGATGCAAACGGCGGCGGTGGTGCAAGCTTCACCTGCTAAACCATTGGATGTAACTAGTACAAACCAGCAGCGGGTTTCTCCATCAGCCCCGCAAAGGAATGCGATTGTTTTGACTGATTAGGAGGCTCTGTGAATAATCTTCGACAGGCCTTAGATTGTATTCAGTACATGCTGGACGGTAAGCCGTATTCAGCAGCGCTTTGGGACGTGCTTAGTGCTATAAGAGGGCCGGACTGTCGCAACCATAGTCTAAAGACAGCAACTACAATGGTCATACGTGATGCGGCATTTCCTAAACATCCCTGCGAAGAGCGCAGTTTTTATGCCAAGGATAACGCAAAAAGTGCGTCACGGCGTAAAAAGATGTTCAGTAAAAAAGGTGGTCGTCCTCATTTCCGTGAGCATGTTCGTGATGCGTTTGAGTGTTTGGGTCTGAGTCTTTTTGAGGTGAACGGGGGAGCCAATGGGATACAAAACGATATTGGAAGAAATAATCCCAAGGCTGTGGGTAGGAGACGAAGAAGCCGTACCAGTTGTTGAAAAGAGGGGTTATTCTATTCTGGCAGCCTGTAAGGATGGGTCTTCTGATTGCCACAGGGCAGTTCTTGGGTATACGAGTTTGGGCGCTCCCCATGATAAGAATTACTACTTTTTTCGTTCTGATATAAAGCACATGGCACTGAATCTTATTGATGTAGACGATCCCGCCATGGTTCCTGATGAGCCGATTGATGCGGGACTGAAATTCATCAAAGAGAGATATGATGCAGGGGATAAGGTTTTGTCTCACTGCATTGCGGGGCACACCCGCGGCCCAACGATGATGTTTATGTTTCTTCGAACCATAAACGAAATGCCAGACAGCTTTCTTGCAGCAGAAAAGAAGTTCAGGTACCTTTATCCATCATATGATCCGGGTATTGGAATGAGAGCCCGCGCTCGGGAGCGATGGAAAACATTACCAACATTTTTTGAAGGGAAATAATATGTCATTTACAGGTTCAATTCTAAATCCGGGCAACGAACAGCCTGACCGTGGTATTTTGGAAGTAGCTCAGCAGGTAGATGCTTTAAAGAAGCAGGATGCTGCTATGGCGATGAAGCCCGTATCTAGACCTGCCCCTGTAAAAACATCACCAGTGGACAAGGTTAACCCCAAGGGGAAGTATGGGACTAAGCCCGGTGAGAAGCGATATGATGTATCAGGTATGACAAAAGACCTTCCGTCGTATAAGAAAGGCACAGATTTTGTCCCGAAGACGGGACTTGCAGTACTACATAAGGGCGAGAAAGTTACACCCGCAAAGGACAATACAATGGCAAAGGAAAGCGTTTTTAGCAAGATTACTGAAGGCGACCAGAAGCCGCCCAAGAAGATCAAATCCATCCATACGCGCAAGGCCGCGGGTGGGACGTACATTCACGAGCATCATCATCACTACCCCGAGCATCACAAGATGGAAGAGCACACTTCTGCTGATGATAAGGCAATGTTGCAGCATTTGACAGACCATGCTCCTGAGATGTCCGAGACAGCACCAGCACCCGCAGGGCCGCAGGGTGCGGATCAGCAAATGGCGGGCGCGGTAGGCGCACAGCCACCTGTCGCATAAGTTTGGCGCGGTCGTAGGTAAGACTACATAACCATAAGCCGCCTGACGGGTATGCCATCCGAGATCGGATTGATCGTCCGAAGGCATTGACTTCAAAAGTAACCATCAGCCTTATAATCTGATGGTGGGGAGAGCGTGAACTCTCCCCCTTTCTTTTCACGGAGAAAATATGAAACGTGGGGTATGTTCGAAATTATTTTGTCACCAAGGTCACTCCTTGCAGGGTGATAATGTTTACATCGCTGCAAATGGAAACAGAAGCTGTAGACAATGTGTATTGGCTAGGTCAAGTATAAAGTATAAACTACTGACGCCTGACGAGAAAGACAGAGTGCTGCGCCAACGTCGCATTCTTAATACAGGCCGTACCCCTGAGGAATATTCTGCAATATATGAATCACAGGGCGGGGTTTGTGTTATATGCAACAAACCAGAACCAAGGGGTGTTTTGCACAGCGATCACGACCATTTGACCGAACAGCGCCGTGGTTTTTTGTGTCAGGGGTGTAATCAAGGTTTGGGTAATTTCTTAGACTCCCCCGAAAGACTCCGTAAAGCTGCAGACTATATAGAATATTGGAGAAGGATTTATGAAAGTCGAGCAACTTCAGGGATGGTTGGATAAGCATCTCCATGACTCGAATTATCAGTATAGGGACAAGTCGTGGGAAGAGATTGACGCAATGGCCCAGCATAGTTTTTCTAAACTGTCACCTGCTCATCAGTTGAAGGTTCTTAATGTTGGTGATAAGTATGGTATGCCACATGATAACCCGCGGCTAATGATGCGCGTGCGATTTATGGCACAGACCAATTTGTTCTTCCTGTGTAAGCTTCTCGGGTACGACGCCATGTCAGACAAGGAGTATGTCTGGACTGACGGCAAAGTATACAACACGCATGAGCACGTTTGCAATGCATTTTTTGCCCAGAAAGACCCGACGTTGCCGAATTTCAAGATGTTTTCAGCGCATTACATTGACAAGAAGGAACGTCTTCTACTTGTTCCTCGCGGCGGTTTCAAAAGTACGATGGACATGTCGGATTGCGTTCAGTGGATATGTTGTTTTCCTGAAGTGACGATTCTAATCCTTACAGGCGTTTTAGACCTTGCCGAAGACTTCGTTGGTGAGATCAAAGGTCACTTTACATTAGAAGATGCGGATGATTCATACCTTAATCTCTTCGCCATCAAGAAAGCCTTGAAGGCGCGGACGATGCGGGACGGTGATCCTAGTATCTTCCAGATTGTTTTTCCTGAACACTGTGTGCCGCCCAGCGATGGCAGGGGTTACGAGTATCAGACGCCCGCGGTTACCCAGTTGGAGAAAGAGTGCACGGTATTCGCGGCATCAATCGAACAGAACCTTGCTGGTTGGCACGTCTGTATCATGAAGTTGGATGACGTTGTTACGAACGAAAACAGTTTGACGATTGATCGACTGAAGAAGGTCAACAAGCAGGTCAGCATTAACCAAGCCATGCTGCATCCCTACGGGTTCTACGACAAGATCGGGACTTGGTACGATTCAGAAGATACGTACGGACAGGATATCAGGAACTCGAAGAAGTATGCCGAAGAGGGCGAAGACTTCCCGATGAAGATATACGTACGTGCTGCTTGGTGGGCAAACGAGGCGGCTGTTAAGGCAGGAAAGATTGAAGAGGAAATGGTCGAATCTGACTACGGCCTCTGGTTCAATGAGGAAAACAATCCTCACGCACTGACTTATCAGTTTCTTCGCACCAAGAAAAAGACGGATGAGTATTTTGCAATCAAGTATCTCAACGATCCGACACAGTTGCATATCATTAAGTTCCCTCGGGAACTTCTTGTACGGCGTACGATACAGGCGAATCTAATGCCCGGAACGGGGATGATCGTCACAACTGTTGACACAGCCTATTCGGTAAAGAGTTGGGCGGATTTTACGGTTATCATTACGGCACTCATTTATGGCGGGCGATTCTACGTAATAGACATGAGCCGCGGCAGGTATAATGAATACGAACTGCCCGCGATTATTGCTGCGACTGTATTGAAGTGGAAGCCGAAGCGGGTTTGTATTGAAGAGTCTGTCGGCGTGAGGTGGCTTGGCAAAGAAATTTATCGTGAGATGGACAAGTTGAAGGTGCGGGCTAGTATTGAGTTTATCTCTTTAGGTGTGGGCAATAAAGCCAACTCAAAAATGATGAAAGCAAAACCAGTTCTCAGGTACCTCGGGGATGAGCGCCTTCTCTTTGTTAATACATGCTCCTCGCTGGAAGAACTTTACGACGAACTTTCAAAG
>Ga0116112_1001981_pt1 | contig 12939 bp, 16 predicted proteins | sample June2015DPH_8_15_FD_89721 | JGI IMG/M metagenome (GOLD analysis project Ga0116112, IMG submission 89721) | Peatland microbial communities from SPRUCE experiment site at the Marcell Experimental Forest, Minnesota, USA - June2015DPH_8_150 | ecosystem: Environmental > Terrestrial > Soil > Wetlands... | reverse complement strand
GTCCAGCAGACCGGCATCGCGCGCGCGTTTGACGATGCTTTCGTCGAGCGGCCCGGCGAACATGGCCGGGAACAAAGTGAGCACGTCAATTTTCATGCCCGTTGGAGTCCAAGCTTCAGCTTGTTCCCGCAATTCAATGTCCAAGCCGACAAGCCAAGGCCTGAACTCCAACTCAACTCGCCGGCTTGTCTTCGATAATTTCCACCGAACAGCGCAGCCCTTGCTTCGCGCTGCTGGCCAGCAACAACGAGCGGATGGCGTTGATCGTCACGCCCTGCCGCCCGATGATTTTGCCCACGTCCGACTGGTCCATGCGAAGCTCATAAACCGTCACGCCCGCGCGGTCCACCGGCGTGACCCTCACGGCGTCCGGGTATTGCACCAGTCCTTTGACGACGTATTCCAGAAACTCCTGCATCGCGCCAAAAATCAAGTTCAAGCCGCCGCGGCCGCCTTGCCGGCCTTCTTGATGAAGCTGGCGACGGTCTCACTCGGCTGTGCGCCCTTGCTCATCCAGTATTTGGCGCGTTCGAGCTTGAGGGTGAAATTGTCACCCTTTTTCAGCGGCTGATATGAGCCCAGTTGCTCGATGAATTTGCCATCGCGCGGGCTGCGACCGTCCGCCACCACAATGCGGAAAAACGGGGCATTCTTCGCCCCGACACGCTTCATGCGAATTTTCACTGCCATATTGTTTTCAAAAGAGCGGAAACTTTACCTGCCGGTGGCGGCAGTGGCAAGTTCTGTTTTGAACAAAAAACGCCGCTTGCCGATCGCGCCGGACCCTGCTTTGCTAAGGCCCATGAGCCGGCCGTATGAAGAAATCCTCGATGGCGCTTCGCTGCCGCGTTCCGCGCCGGGCGCGCGTCACGAAACGATTTGCGACCGTTTGCACGCGCTGATGACGGCGAGCGTGGCGAATCTGTCCGGCACTCAACTGCTGGCGCCGCGCACGCGAGTCCGGGTTTCGCCGTCCACGGCGATTTGTCCCGACCTCGCGCTGGTGACGGCGGCCACCGGCAAACTCTGGCTCGCCGTGGAAATCATCAGCCGTGACGACCATCGCACCGACACGGTTGTCAAAAAGGAACTCTACGAAAAGATTCGCGTGCCGCGGTTGTGGATGGTGGACCCGCGCTATGACAACGTGGAAATTTATCACAGCTCGGAATTCGGGTTGCAGTTGAAGGGCATCCTGGCCGGCAGCGAGGTCTTGACGGAGAAATTGATACCCGAATTTCAAATCGTCATCGCCGAACTGTTTGCCGTGCAAATGCCGGACAATTAATTTGCTTGAACGGAACTTTTAACCGTGTTGTCATATTCCGGTTAACTTGAATCCAAAAAATCTATGAAAAAATTCGTTACCACTCTGGCCGCCGGGCTTTTGCTGGCGGGATTAACCATGCGGGTGTTGGCAACCGACAGCACCAGCAAGGAAGTCACCATCACCGGCACGATGGTTTGTGGCAAATGTACACTGCACGAAACCAAATCGTGCCAGAACGTCGTCCAAGTCATGCAGGACGGCAAAACCGTCAATTACTACCTGACACAAAACAAGGTGAGCAAGGCCGCGCATGACCCGATTTGCGGCGGCAGTTCGGAAAAGGTCACTGTTACCGGCACCGTCAAGGAAAAGGATGGCAAGGAAATGATGACGCCGACCAAGATTGATGTGATCAAATCGTGATTTTTTCGACACTCAACCGCCGCCGGATTTTTCCATCTGGCGGCGGTTGAATTTTACCACATCGGCGAAAAGAACGGTGGTGCCTCCAAAGATGTCCAGCGCCGAACCAATCGTCAGATCAATTTTCCCTCCGCCTAACCGGGTGACCTCCTCCAAATCCGCCAGCGAATTTGCGCCGCCGGCGTAGGTCGTCGGAATCGGCGTCCATTGGCCGAGTTTTTCAACCAATTCCCGGTCAATGCCCCGGCACAGACCTTCCACGTCCACGGCGTGGATTAAAAATTCCGCGCAGCTTCCGGCCAGCTTTTGAAGCGTGTCCGGCGAAATGGCCAGTTCCGTGAATTTCTGCCAGCGATCAGTCACGACCAAATAATTGTCTTTGCGTTTGCGACAGCTCAAGTCCAGCACCAGCCGGTCTTTGCCGATGACCCTGACCAGCTCCTTCAGCCGTTCCCCCTCCAGGCGGCCTTCGCGGAAAACCCAGCTCGTGACAATGACGTGCGAGGCGCCTCCTTCAAGCCAGTTCCGGGCATTCCCGGCGTTGATGCCGCCGCCAACCTGTAGCCCGCCGGGATAAGCGGCAATGGCGGCGCACGCCTCGTCCAAGTTGCCCGGACCGAGCATCACCACGTGGCCACCGGTGAGGCCGGCGCGTTTGTAAAGTTCCGCGTACCATGCGGCGGAGCGGTCGGAGACAAAATTCGTCCGCGTACGACCGGCTTCGCTGAGTGTGCTGCCGACGATTTGCTTTACTTTGCCTTCATGCAGGTCAATGCACGGACGGAACATGGGTTCAGGCTAAAGCGGAAAGCGGAAAGCGGAAAGCGGAAAACCGTGGCGGCCTTGGCTTTCCGCGAGGGAAACTTGGAGTGCGCGGACGTGTCCGCGCTTTAAAAGCGGCGACCTGTCGCCGCACTCCCAATCCGCAATCCGCAATCGCCAATCCGAAATGGAAGAACCGCGCTTGCCAATGGCCCGCTAAGGGGCTATCCCCGATCCATGAACCGGAAGTCGGCCAATCCGCTTGCCGCAGCAGGCCAAGTCAGCGTTGGCTTGATATCTGCTGGGTGTGCATGAGCACACCATGAAAAATATTCGTTTCCAGACCGACTACCGACTCTGGTTGTGGATCGCGCTCGCATTGTTTCTGGCCAGTTGGTGCTTCCCGATCATACCGGACAAAGCGGGTGGAACACCTATTGAGAGGGTGATCTGGCTGGTCAATTTTGCTGCTGACGGTAATACCACATTCAATCATATATTGGCTGTCGTTTCCGAACAGACAATCTTTTCAATGATTGTTTCCATACTCCTTGCTTGGCCGATTCAAGTTGCGGTTGTTATCGTGCGGACAACAAAGCGAGAGATTTTTGATCGAATCGCCAACCCTCGGAGACTACTTCAATTTGGGATAGCCGCTGTTGTTTTGATGGGGATATTTCCACCCTGGATATACACCTCCACATTGCAGATTCCAGGTGCATCCCTCCAGGACTTGCAGTGTTCGTGGGGATATTCGTTTATCCTCGATCCTCCAACGCATAAGGTCGCAACTTTCACGATTGACGTAAGCCGACTTGTGGGACAGTGGGTTGGTGTTGCGCTTATAGCGGGATGCATCTGGCTCTATTACCGACCGAATCGCCGTTTGCTACTGATTGCTTCGAGTATTTTCGTCTGCGTTCTCGCCGCTTTGGTCATCACAGGTTATTCTCGGGCGCGGTACGTCACTTCTAAGGAATTAGTAGATGGGCAGGTCAGTGAGATGCTTGTGAAGATGGGCGGAATCAAGGACACCAATGGAGTATGGATTTTTCCAGTTACAAACAGCATACATAGTCACACAAATTGACCTAGCGTGTTTAATATTCCCCTTCGCGCCTCGACAAGCAGCGTTTTTTTCCTAAATTGGTTGGGATGTCTTTGCCGAATCAGCCATTGACCATCGCCGGGCGCACGTTTCGTTCGCGGCTCATCATGGGCACCGGAAAATATTCGTCTCCCGAAGCCATGCGCGACGCCCTCGCCGCCAGCGGCACGGAAATGGTCACCGTCGCCCTGCGCCGCGCCGATTTGTCCGGCCAGCGCGACCCGTTCGCGAACATTCTGGAGTTCATTGACCCGAAAAAATATCTGTTGCTGCCCAACACCAGCGGCGCGATGAACGCCGAAGAAGCCGTCCGGCTCGCGCGCCTTGCCGCGGCTGCCGGCCTGCCGAAATGGGTGAAGCTCGAAATCCATCCCGACCCGCGTTATCTGCTGCCCGACCCGATGGAAACGTTCAAGGCCGCCGAAATTCTGGTGAAGGACGGTTTTACCGTGTTGCCTTACATCAACGCCGACCCGGTTCTGGCAAAGCGATTGCAAGACGTCGGCGTGGCGACCGTCATGCCGCTCGGCTCACCCATCGGGTCGAATCGCGGCGTGCAAACGCGCGACCAAATCCGCATCATCATCGAACAGGCGACCGTGCCGGTCGTGGTGGACGCCGGGTTGGGGGTGCCGAGCCACGCGGCCGAGGCGATGGAAATGGGCGCAGACGCCGTGCTCGTGAACACTGCCGTCGCCGTTGCGAGCGACCCAAACCGGATGGCCGTCGCGTTCAAGATGGCGGTTGAAGCCGGCCGCGCCGCCTACGAAGCCGGGCTGGCGGCGGCGCAGGAAACCGCCAGCGCCACAAGTCCGTTGACGGCATTTTTAGATTGAAAATGAATCCGCTAATTACGCTAATTGACGCGAATTCGCCTTTGCCAAAAAAATTCGTGAAGATTCGCGTCATTCGCGGATAAAAAAAACATGAGCCAGAAAATATTGTCTCTGTCGCGTGCGCGGCAAATCGTGAATGCCGCGGCAAAAACCCGCGTGCTCGTCCTCGGCGACGTGATGCTCGACCAGTTCATCTGGGGCAGCGTCGCGCGCATTTCGCCCGAAGCGCCGGTGCCGGTCGTGGATTTCGAACGCGAAAGCTTCATGCCTGGCGGCGCGGCCAACGTCGCGCGCAATCTGACCGCGTTGAACGTGCCGACGGAAATTTTCGGCGCAATCGGCCAGGACGATGCCGCGCGCCAACTGAATAAGCTTCTGGTTGAACAAAAAATCGGTTGCGCCGGTCTGGTGAAAAATTCCGCGCGGCACACGAGCGTCAAAACCCGCATTGTGGCCCACAAACAGCAGGTCGTGCGCATTGACCGCGAAACGCGCGACGGCCTGGACGCGAAATTAACCGGGCGGCTGCTTGCCGGTCTAAAGGCAAAGCTGCCGCGCACGGCTGCCGTCATTGTTGGCGATTACGGCAAAGGCGTCGTGACCCAGCCGTTGCTGAACGAAATCAAAAACCTCTGCCGGGCGCGGGGCATCTGGCTCAGTTTCGACCCCAAGCCGGTGCATCACCTGAATTTGTGCGGGCTGTCACTCATCACGCCCAATCGCAAGGAGGCGTTTGAACTGGCGAACCTGCCGGATGAAACGCGTAACGCCAACCCGCTCGCGGACAAAAACCTCATGCTCGTTGCGGAACGGTTGCTCAATGAACTGCGCCCGGCGGTGCTGTTGATCACGCTTGGCGAGCAAGGCATGTTGCTGTGTCAGCGCGGACAAAGCCCGTTTCACATTCCGACGGTGGCGCAGGAGGTATTCGACGTTTCCGGCGCGGGCGACACGGTCATCGCGACGTTTACCCTGGCGATTGCCGGGGCCGCGTCACCGTTCGAAGCGGCGATTCTATCGAATCACGCGGCGGGCATCGTCGTCGGCAAATTCGGCACCGCGACGACCAGCCCGGAGGAGTTGCTGAAAAGTTTTCAAAGGTAGGGAGGCGCGGCCCGCGCGTCCGCGGACGGCTCGGCGAGCCGTCCCTGCCTTGATTGCATGAATTCTCTTAAAATCACGGTTGACGTCATCCGCGCCATGAAAGCGCGCGGCGAGAAAATCGCCGCGCTTACCGCCTATGATTTTTCGATGACGAAACTGCTCGACGAGGCGGGCATTCCGCTGATTCTCGTTGGTGATTCGCTGGGGATGGTCGTGCTCGGCTACCCTGACACGACGCACGTGACGATGGCCGACATGGAACATCACGTCCGCGCCGCCGCCCGTGCCCAACCACAGGCGTTGCTTGCTGCCGATTTGCCTTTCGGAAGCTATGAGACCGTTGACGCCGCGGTGACCAACGCGCGGCGTCTGGTCGCCGCGGGCGCCGAGGCAGTCAAGGCGGAGGGCGGCCGCTCCATCCTTCCGCAAGTCAGCGCAATCATCGCGGCGGGAATTCCGTATTGCGGCCATCTGGGCATGCTGCCGCAACACGTGCGCGAAGAAGGCGGCTACAAAATCAAAGGCCGAACGGAAGTTGAACGCGAGGCGCTACTCGGGGATGCTCGGGCGCTGGCGGACGCGGGCGCCTTTGCGCTCGTCCTGGAAATCGTGACACCGCCGGTCGCCACGGAGATCACGGCGCGCATTTCTATTCCGACCATCGGCATCGGCAGCGGCGAAGGTTGTGACGGGCAGATCCTGGTGACGTACGATTTGATCGGGCTGTTCCCGTGGTTCAGACCACGCTTTGTCAAACCCGGCGCGAATTGTGCTTTAGAAATCAAATCCGCTGTGGCGGCCTGGAAAAAATCCGTCATGCAGCCCTGAAAAAACTTTTCGCCGGGCGGCGTGTGGGATAAAACAGGTCAAAGCAAATGGAATTGGAAACATTGATTGAATCGGCGGCGGCCAATGGGGCGAGCGACCTGCATCTGGAAGGCGGGATGCCTGCGGCATTGCGCGTGCGCGGCGCGTTGCGGGTGACGGGCGAACCCATCGCGCCCAAAGAGCTGTCGGAGGTGGCGCGGGAACTCATCGGCGAGACGCAGTGGCCGGCTTTTCTGGAGCGGCGTTCGTTTGATTTGTCCAAAACGGTTCGCGGCGTTCGTTGCCGGATTAATATTTTACACACCGCGCGCGGGGTCGGCCTGGCCATCCGCCTGCTCAGCTCCTTTCAAGCCACGGTCGAAAAACTCAACCTGCATCCCGACCTCAAGAAACTCGTTAAAAACACGCACGGCCTGATTCTGGTCAGCGGGCCGACCGGCTGCGGCAAATCCTCGACCCTCGCGGCGTTGATTCAGGAGATTAACCTGACCGAGAGCCGCCACATCGTGACGGTCGAAAGCCCCATTGAATATTCATTCCGCCCGCGCCGCGCCTATATCCGGCAGCGCGAAGTGGGACGGGACACGCCGAGTTTTGAGCAGGCGTTGCTGGACGCGCTGCGCGAAGACCCCGACGTGCTGATGGTGGGAGAAATGCGCGACCCGGAAACGATGCGCCTGACGTTGAGCGCGTCGGAGACCGGCCACCTCGTTTTGGCGACGGTCCATTCCTCGACCTGCGCCGAGGCGCTGCAACGCGTGGCCTCGGCTTTCCCGGCGGAAATTCAAAGCGCCGTCTGCGCACAACTGGCCGATTGTCTGGTCGCGGTCGTTTCGCAACGGCTCCGGTTCCGGCAGGACCTGAACATCCGCGTGCCTGAATGCGAGATTCTGGTGGCGACGCACGCGGTGAAAAATTTCATCCGCACCCGCGACTTTTTCAAAATCATCTCCGCCATTGAAACCGGTGCCGACAACGGCATGTGGTCGTTTCAGCGTTATGCCAAATGGCTGGAGAACCGGACCAATTTCTTCATCCCCGGCCAGAGCGCCGAACCGCCGGATAGCGAGCCGGCTGAAGCCACCACCGCCGCGCCCTTGCCGCCGCTGGCCGCTGCGCCCAAAATGGTAAAGAAGGGCAAGGTCCCGTCACCGACTCCGGCGGTGACCGAAGGCCAACGGATTGAGATTGAACCGACGGAAGGGGACTTTGGGAAAATCCTCAAGAAATCGCATTAAAATGGTTGGGTGGCGGAAAATCTTTTGCGTCGGTGGTGTATCAGTGATTTTGCTTTTGAGCGCCGTCCTGTTTTGCGGTTGTGTGACGAAATCGAAGGCCGAAGCCCAGGCGCGGGAGGCTTACCTGGCCGGACAAAATGCCGCGTTGCGGCAACAACAGGCGCAGGCCCAGGCGCCGGGCGTCACGGTCATTGGTCCGGTGCAAAATCCCGACGTGCCGTGGGTGGAGGGTTTGACGCTCACGCAGGCCATCGCGACGGCGAAGTATCTTGGTCAGCACGACCCGAAGGAAATTATTCTGACCCGCCAGGGCGAAAGCGCCAAACTCGCTCCGAAAATGCTGCTGAACGGCGCCGATGTGCCGCTCGAACCGGGTGACACCATCACCATCCACGAATAATGCAACACGCAGGCGAGGTTTCCCCGGCCCCATCTGCCCACTACCCCGGGCGCGCGGCCTTTAGTCCGCTTCACGGCCCAGGGGACATGGACAAAACGATTGGCCTGCGGACATCCGAACCATGAAGCGGCGTAAACGCCGCGCTCCGGCCCCTTTGCAATCGGGTGGCGCCAAGATGCACCGTGTTTTACCGGGCACGGACTTTGCGCTTTGAAGTCGCGTCGTGGTTGCGTATAAATTTTGCATGTCCGAACCGGTCACACCCGCCATCAATGCCGCGACGCGCTTGTGCGCGGTCTATGGCTTTCCCATCCGCCATTCCGCTTCGCCCGCGATGCACAACGCCGCCTTTGCCGCGCTCGGCCTGAATTGGCGCTACCTCGCGTTTGAAGTGCACCCGGACAACCTGCGTGCCGCCATTGCGGGCGCCAAGGCGATGCAGTTCTCCGGCTTGAACCTGACGGTGCCGCACAAGGTGCTGGCGATGGAAATCGTGGATGAGCTTGATGAATCGGCAAAGACGTGGGGCGCAGTGAATACCATCCGGTTCGAGGCGCGCGAGGCCGGCGGGCAGTGGCGGCCGCTGCACCATTTTTCGGAAGATTTGTCGCCTGACGCTAAAAAACGTAGTGCAGGCGTCCCGCCTGCAAAATCTGACCAGGCAGGCCAGAGGCCTGCGCTACCGGAGGTCCGGTCGCAAGGCTTCAACACCGACGCCGACGGCATCGCCCGTTCGTTGCGGGAAGATTTGGCCTTGGACCTGGCGGGCGCGAAAGTCCTGCTGCTCGGGACCGGCGGGGCGGGGCAGGTGGCGGCGTTACGGCTGGCGGTGGAAAAGGTGTCCGAATTGTTTCTGGTGGATTACGTGAAGACGAAGGCTGAAGCGGTGGCAGGGGAAATCCGCAAGCGGCATCCACGGGTGAAAACCGTGCTCGGCTTTCCCAAGGGACCGGTGGATTTGTTGTTGAACGCCACGCCGCTCGGCCTGAAGGAAAACGATCCCTTGCCGCTGGATGAAAAGCAATTCCCGCTGCGCCAGGCCCGCGCGGTTTATGACATGGTCTATCGCCCGGCGGAAACCGGCCTGCTGAAAGCGGCGAAGGCGGCGGGCTGCAAAACGGCCAACGGCCTGGGCATGTTGCTGCATCAGGGCGCAAAGGCGTTTGAAATCTGGACCGGACAACCCGCGCCGCTCAAGGTGATGCGCCGCGCGCTGGAAGCGGAAGTTTATCAGTCCACAGTCCACAGCCAGCAGTAAAAGTCCACGGCCGTTGACGCGGTCGAAAATGAAAGGTTGACCATGAGTAAAATTCAGAAGTTTGAGGATATCCTCGCGTGGCAAAAGGCGCGCGAATTAACCAAAGAGGTTTATGTGCGCGCCAAGACGGGCGAGTTTGCGAAAGACTTTGGATTGCGGGACCAGATTCAACGGGCTTTGGTTTCAATTATGGGAAACGTTGCGGAGGGATTCGACCGCGGTGGGGACAGGGAATTCACCCGGTTTCTTTCAATATCAAAAGGCTCCTGCGGAGAGGTGAAGTCGCATCTTTACGTCGCATTGGACCAACAATACATCGTTCCAGAACAATTCAACCGGCTTTACAATTGTGCGGACGAAGCAGGCCGGCTCCTCGCAGGTTTCATGGCTTACCTCAAGCAATCCAGCCTGCGTGGCCGAAAATTCAAATGATATATCCAGTCCACAGTTTATGGTCCGCTGTTCACGGTCAAATGAGTGGATTTATGTCAGTCATTGGGGTTGTGTTTTTGACTGGGGACTGGCGACCGTGGACTGCCAACTGGTCGCTCGTGCCGTTCCATTTCTGGTCGCTGGTTTTCTTCGTGCTGGGCTGCATCGTCGGCAGTTTTTTGAACGTGTGCATTTACCGGCTGCCGCTGGGCCTGAGCATCATCACGCCCAGGTCGCATTGCCCGCACTGCCAGTATTCCATTCCGTGGCATTTGAACATTCCGCTGGTGACGTGGCTGGCCTTGCGTGGCCGCTGCAAAAATTGCGGCGCGCCCATTTCGCCGCGCTACTTCGTCGTCGAACTGCTCACCGGCGTCGCGTTCCTGGCTTGCTGGCTGGCGTTCGGCAAAACCTCGGCGGCCCTGGCGCTGGTTTATTCGGCCTTCATCGCGGGGATGATCGCGGCGACGTTCATTGACTTCGAGCATTTCATCATTCCGGATGAAATCACGCTGGGCGGTGCGGTGGCGGGTTTCGCCGCGTCATTTTTCCTGCCATCGTTGCAGGGCGCGCACACGCTGGGTGAGGGCATGCTGCGCAGTTTGATTGGGGCGGCGGTGGGAGCAGGAATTATTTACGCGATTTTGCGGCTGGGAAAATTGCTTTTTGGTAAATTCGTTCTGGATCTCGATGCGGAGTCGCGCATGGTATTCACGGAGTCCGCCATTCTGCTTCCGCCCAAACGTTTGTCTTTGGAAGAACTTTGCCGGCGTACCGGTTGGTTTGCTTTTCAGGCGAAGAACGTTGAATTGATAGATCGCTGCTACCGAAACGCGGTGGTGGCTGTTTCCGCGACCCAAGTCGTCCTCAAGACACCATTCGGCAAGGAATTGTTCAATCGCGCCGCGGTACCGCACCTGGAAACGATACTGGAACGCCAACTATCGTCACGCGAAACGGCACTGCTAATCGGCACGCGGTGGAATCCGCTTTGGCTGCCTTTTGACTGGTTTTACTCGCTATTTGAGTCATTGATCCGAAGACCGAAGACTGAAGTTCCCACTCGGGCTTACTTGGTTTTCTCGCCCGCCGGGGCCTGGCTTTGTCGGAAAGATATAATGTTTGAAAGCGGGGAGATTTTCTATCGGAAGACCGACGCCATCAGTTTCATTGCCCGAAAAGTGGAAATGCAATTTGGGACCTGGCGCGACGTGTCTGTGCGCCTGACGCCATCGGTGCTCAAAATCGGCGACGCCGAATTCAACCCCGAGGCGGTGCCGCGGATGGAGGTGGTAACCGACCGTATGGTGCTGCCGCGCGAGGCGATGGGTCTGGGCGATGTGAAATTCATGGGCGCGATTGGCACGTTCATCGGCTGGCCGGGCGTGATTTTTTCGCTGATGCTCAGCTCGATGATTGGCGCGGTGGTGGGCGTCACGCTCATCGCGATGCGCCGGCGCCAGTGGTCTTCACGAATACCCTACGGCCCTTATATCGTGCTGGCGGCGGTGATTTGGATTTTCGCCGGCAAGGAAATTGTCCGCGCAATTTTCCGATAAACACCGGCTCCAGCGCATTGTTCGTACTCCAACTGTCCTTGAGTTGGGCAATGATTTAAGAAATAAAAATGAGACGTTTCGTTGAATATCGACGAACTTGCGCGTCTGGTTTCTCAGGAGGCCCGCATTTTTCGCATGACGGCAATGATGCCCCAGCCATTCGCCACGATGCAAACCAGGACGAACGCTCTAACGGAGAGCTCCACCACTGCTTCTCTCTCTTGAGTGCCTCGCAAATTAGCTTTCCCCTCGTCAATCGGATGGACGAACAACCGCAAAGCGGAACTGAAATCAGGACATGGCAGAAATCGCGGTTGAGTTTCTGGCCTCAAATGCCCTGGCCGACCGAGAACGCCTGACCCACCAAATGGCCGATTCCGTAATAAGCCTGCGTGTCCGGCGCAAACACCAGTGGTTTGACCTTGGTGATTTCAAGCAGGCCGCCCTTGGCCATCACGCTGTCTTCCGCCTTCACGTCCATGACCTCGCCGACGAACTGCGTGTGCAGCCCAAGCTCGATGACGTGGGCCAGCTTGCATTCCACTATCAGAGAGAACTCCTTTACATACGGAGCATCCACCAGTTCGCTTCTTACGGGCGTCAACTTCGTGGCCGCAAACTTGTCCACACTTCTGCCGGAAACCAACCCGAAATAATCTGCCTGCCGGACGTGCTCCTCTGACGGGATGCTGATGGTGAAGGCTTTCCGCGCCAGAAGGTTGCCGTGGGTGTACGTCGCCTTGCGCAGGGACACCGCAACGCAGGGGGGTTGCGAGCAGCAGATGCCGCCCCACGCGGCGGTCATCACGTTCGGCTTGCCCTCCTGGTCGTAGGTTCCCACCACAAACACCGGCGTCGGGTAAATCAGAGTTTTTGCGCCTAGAGATTTTTTCATAATCGAAATCATTCTAAGCCGGACTCACACAGTATCCAAGCCCGGAAGATAACTGCGAGTGCGGAACTGAATGCGACCACCGGAGCTGGCTGGAGGGATGCGTCAGGCACACAATCTTGCTGTCGTAGTAACTGCCTCATGCTCCATCGGTGCAGCCGGATACCCAATGGTGATGCACTCAAATAAATACTGCTGGAGAAATTGCTGAAATCCGCCAAGCCGCTCATACTGTGAAGTGTGGACAAGCTCATGCAAAAGCAACCGGCGGTCATCCCAACAGTCCGCCCGGATGAAGATGCCATATCTCAACGTCAGTCCTCCGGTGTGCGGCGAGATGAGTTGGATGGCATCAACGGCGTCGCGCAGGGCGGGATTCTGTGGCATGGGAATACGTGTGACCTTCAGCAACCTGACTTTCTCTGGATGAGCAACGCCGATGCTCTTGGCGTCAGTGGTCTGAGCGGGTGAGAGCGGCACGCCGTCGCGGAGGATAATGCGCTCCTGCTCCTCTGACCATGCACAAGCCAATGGCAGCAGCACCTTGAACTCTTTCCGGGTAATCATGTTCGTGTCGCGTGGTGCGCCTGACAAACTGACCACGCCGGGCCGGTGATGTCAAGCCCGAAAACTTTCGGGGCGGGCGGAAAGCGCCATCCGGCTGTAAGTTCCGATGTCTTCGATCGGGATTCGCTCAATCTGGTTTGCTATATATCCGCGCATAAATAATTCGACATATTTACGGAGGTGCATTATGCTTTTTGGGCAATATGCGTCCTGTATTTGCCAAAGGCAATGAGCGAACCGTGCAGTTGCTGCTCCAACTGCG
>Ga0116112_1001975_pt1 | contig 12964 bp, 15 predicted proteins | sample June2015DPH_8_15_FD_89721 | JGI IMG/M metagenome (GOLD analysis project Ga0116112, IMG submission 89721) | Peatland microbial communities from SPRUCE experiment site at the Marcell Experimental Forest, Minnesota, USA - June2015DPH_8_150 | ecosystem: Environmental > Terrestrial > Soil > Wetlands... | reverse complement strand
TTCTGCAAGCGTTCTCCCATAAAATCTTTAACCCTTCAGCGTTTCATTATGGCCGTTGCCGTTATCGGGTTCAGGCAGGTTGAGCGGTGGCAGCTCCATCAGGGAATTCAAGCCGAAGTGCTGAAGGAACTCGAGGGAGGTTCCGTAAAGGATGGGTCGACCAGGACCTTCGGTACGTCCGACCTCCTGGACCAGCCCCTTGCCGAGCAAGGATTTCATCACACCTTCACTGTTCACCCCTCGCACCGCATCCACCTGAGGACGGGTGACCGGTTGTTGATAGGCAATGATCGCCAGCGTCTCCAGCGCAGCCCGGGACAGGCGGGAGGTTGCCTCCAGCCCAAGGAAGCGCTCGATCAGCTCGGCCGCCTCGGGTGCCGTGGTGAGCTGGACACGCCCGGCATGGCGCTGGAGGCGCAATCCACGCGTTCGCAGCTCACCATCCAGTTCCTTCAGGCCTTGCTCCACAGCCGCCAGTGAAACCTCCAGCGCCTGCCCCAATTGGGAAGGCAGGACCGGCTCGGCTGATACGAATAGCAACGCTTCCAGGGAAGAGGTCAGGTCCAACGGATTCTGGTTTTCTGATTCGCTCATGCTATAATAACTCCGTGCACCAGCGAGGTATTGTGCGGGCGCCTAGGAAATCAGTCTTTTTGGGTCTGTTCATACTGATTCTGGCCTCCCTGGCCTGTACGATCAACATCGGAGGGCCGGCTTACCCGACGCCCCCCATCCCGGTGTCGACCGAAGCCATCGGTGATTTAAACCAGGCGATCCAGAACGCGCTCGCCTCCGGACAGGGTTCGGGCGAGGTCACCCTGGTCATCACAGAACCGGAGTTGACCTCATACCTGGCCTACCAACTCTCGACCCAGGCCCAACCGGTGATCACCTCTCCGCAGGTTTACCTGCGTAATGGACAGATCCAGGTCTATGGAACTACCCAGCAGGGCTATTTTATCGCCACGGCTGCCATCATCCTGGACGCTGGCGTGGATGATCAGGGCCAGTTAAAAATTGATGTGGCCTCCGCTGACTTCGGACCTTTGCCGGTCCCGGAAGGGCTCACGGAAGCCGCTACATCCGCCATTGAGGAAGCCTACACCGGCTGGCTGGGACCAGCTGCCACCGGTTTCCGGTTGGAATCGATTACCGTCGCAGACGGGAAAATGACCGTCACCGGACGGATTAAGTAGCGTCCGGATTATACCAGCAACCCTTCATGCCCAAAGAATTCTTCACACGCACGGTCCCTTTCATCCTCGCCTTCCTGCTTCTGACAGCCTGCCAGGCTCCTCAGGTGCAGCAGGCGAACCTCACGGTCAGCGTAACGGCCGACGGCAGCACACACCACGTCAGCCTGCCGGCAGGCAGCACCGTGCAGGATGCCCTTAAAGCCCAGGGCCTGACCCTCAGCCAGACCGACCGCACCACCCCGCCCACTTATACCGTCCTTTCCAACGGTGCTTCGATCGTCGTCACCCGCGTCGGTGAGGAATTCGAGACGCAGCAGGTTGTAATCCCGTTTGACCATCAGGAACTGCGCAACGAGTCACTGCCGGCAGGGGAAACGCGTCTGGTCCAGGCCGGTCAGAACGGCCTGAAAGAGACCACCATCCGCCATGTTTATGAAAACGGTGTGGAGACCAGCAGCTCCATCGTCTCCGAGACCATCCTCCAGGCGGCCGTCCCGGAGATCGTCATGGTCGGAGTCCAATCTCCCTTCGCACCGGTCTCCATCCCCGGCAAGCTGGCCTATTTAACCGGCGGCAACGCCTGGCTGATCGAGGACTCCACCTCCAGCCGCCGCCCTCTGGTGACGAGCGGCGATCTGGATGGCAACATCTTCTCCCTTTCACCGGATGGGAAATGGTTGCTCTTCACACGCAAGTCCACCCTGCCTGCAGCCCAGCAGATCAACACCCTATGGGTCGTCAGCACCAGTGGACAGGCTCCGACACCGATCGATCTGCATATCACCAACGTGGTCCACTTCGCTGATTGGCAGCCGGGTAAGCTGTACACCATCGCCTATTCGACCGTCGAACCGCGCGCCACCGCCCCGGGCTGGCAGGCCAATAACGATCTCTTCCTCCTGGCCTTTGATGGGTTTCGGCCAGGGGCCACCTTCAAGGTCATGGACGCCTCCTCCGGAGGCATCTACGGCTGGTGGGGTACAACCTTTGCATGGTCCCCGGACGGTAAGCGCCTGGCCTATTCCCGCCCGGACGGCATCGGCGAGGTCGACCTCAAGACCGGAGCCATGAATCCGATCCTGAACATCACCCCGCTCAATACACACAGCGATTGGGCCTGGACACCCGGGCTGGCCTGGGGAGCTGACAGCCAGGCGATATACCTGGTCACGCACGCACCACCGACCGGACTGATCAGTCCGGAAGAATCGCCCTTTTTCGACCTGACCGGACTTTCCCTGGCAAGCGGGGCCAATGCTGACCTCGTCCAGCAAACCGGCATGTTCGCCTATCCGTCAGTCTCCCCGGAGGTGGGAAGCGCGGCCGCCACGAGCTACCTGATCGCTTATCTGCAGGCCACCTTCCCAGTTCAGTCCGAGACCAGCCGCTACCGCCTGATGGTGATGGACCAGGACGGTGCCAACCAGAAGGTGCTTTTTCCTGCAGAAGGCGAGACCGGCCTGGACCCCCAGACCCCCGTTTGGGCTCCCACCCCCTTGCCCGATGGCGGGAATTTCATCGCCGTGACCTATCAAGGAAACCTTTGGCTGATCGACGTCGTCAGCGGCCAGGCACAGCAGGTCACCGGCGACGGCTTGACGAGCCAGATCAGCTGGAGATAATCGAGATATGCGCATTCTCATCACCGGAGCGGCCGGGTTCCTCGGCTCTGCCCTTTGCGACCGCCTGCTGGCGGATGGCCACCAGGTCGTCGGCATGGACAACTTTGTAACCGGCGACCCCCAGAACCTGGCCCACCTGGCCGGGAACGAACGGTTTAGCTTCTACCGGCACGACGTAGCCGATTACATCTTTATGCCCGGTAAGATTGAGGCGGTGCTGCACTTTGCCTCACCGGCCAGCCCCAATCCCGCCTCCCGTTACGGCTACCCCAACCTCCCAATCCAGACCATGAAGGCGGGCGCAATCGGCACCTATAACTGCCTTGGCCTGTGTCGTGCCCACGGATCCCGCTTCCTGATGGCCTCCACCTCTGAAGTCTACGGGGATCCACTCGAGCATCCACAGAAAGAGACTTACTGGGGGCATGTCGACCCGGTCGGCCTGCGCTCCATGTACGACGAGGCCAAACGCTTCGCCGAAGCACTGACCATGACCTATCATCAGACACATGGGATCGATACACGCATTGCACGTATTTTTAACACGTACGGGCCGCGCATGCGTCTGGACGACGGGCGTGTCGTTCCCAACTTTATCAAGCAGGCCCTGCATGGTGAAGCGCTTACGGTTTATGGGGATGGCTCCCAAACACGCTCCTTCTGTTACTTGGACGATCTGATCGACGGCATCTGCCGCCTGCTGATGTCGGACGAACACCTGCCGGTCAATCTCGGCAACCCGAACGAGACATCCATCCTCGAATTTGCAAAGATCATCAATCAGCTGACCGGGAACAAGGCCGGCCTTGCCTTCCGGCCGGAGAGCCGTCTCGGCAGCGATCCCCAGCGCCGTCAGCCGGATATCAGCCGCGCTCGCTCGATCCTAGGCTGGGAACCGAAGATCGACCTGATGACAGGCCTGTCCCGCACCATCGACTATTTTAAACAAAAACTGGGCATGGCATGACAATCTTCACGGACCGCCTGGAACGAACGCGATTCTTCAAATTCATCGCCGTCGGGGCGATCGGTTTTGTCATCGATTTTGGCGTGGTGAACCTGCTCAGCCATTTTCTGGATATGTGGCTGGTTCTTGCCGGCACGATCTCTTTCACCTGTGCGGTAGTAAGCAATTTCATCTGGAATCGCTATTGGACCTACCCGGACTCGCGTTCCCGTCCCCTGGCGCATCAACTTGTGATGTTCTTCGTGGTCAACGTGGCAGGTCTAGCCATCCGGGTGCCCATCCTCTGGTTACTGGAACCACCGCTGCGTGGTTTCTTCACGGACCTGTCCTGGAAGCTCCCATTCACTCCGGCTACATTGGCCAGGAATCTGACCCTCATGGTTGCTGTGTGCATCGTCCTGCTTTGGAACTTCTTTGTAAACCGCTATTGGACGTATAATGATGTAGATCAGGGAAAAATTACGGCACGAGGCTAGGATATGCAAAATCTCCGCACCATCATTCCTATTTATACTTCCCGAGGCGATGCTGAGGCCTTCTTGGTCTACCCCATTCTCTATAACCGTAATGGGGAATGGATCGGATGGGTGACCCCGGGTCGGGATGTTTATTCCGTGATTGGAATTTATGTCGGCGAATTGACTGCAGAACCCCGCATCATCCGCAAGCGTATTACAGCGACTCTCAAGATGCGCAAGACCCCGCCTCCCCCTCCGCCGCATGTCACGATCCCGGCGACCATCCCGCTTGCCCCCATGATGAGCGACCTGCGCGTGGGTGTTGAGGACGTGCTGCTTGAAGAACCTGAACGGCTGCATACCGTGGATGTCGCCGACTTGCGTGAGGATGCAAATTGACCGATCCATCACCTGCGCCGGTTCCATAGACCTCTCATTCCCTGACCGGTTCCCTCTGAGGTGGATATGGCAGGTTCGCTCAATCCAAAAGCCATGCGGGCTTCCCATGTGACCATTGCTCAGATGATGCACCCCGAGCATGCCAACTCCCTGGGCGATGTCCACGGTGGCTGGATCATGAAACTGGTGGATGAAGCCGGCAGCCTGGCCTGCATGCGCCATGCCGGGAAGCATGTAGTAACGGTGGCGATCGACCACATGGTCTTCCGCGAGCCCGTCAGCATTGGCGAATTGATCATCCTGGATGCGGAGGTCACCTTCGCCGGCCATACCTCAATGGAAGTTGAAGTGCAGGTGGTGGCTGAGAATCCAATCACCGGTTCGCGGACCCACACGAATACCGCTTACCTGGTATTCGTCGCCCTGGATGAAAACGGCAGGCCGACCCCTGTCCCGCCTCTCCTGGCTGAAAATCCATCTGAAAAGGCCCGGATGGAGGCTGCCCGGAAACGCCAGGCGCAACGCCTGGCCCTGAAAAACCAGGAAGATTGACCTGCAAATGTGAAGGATGAGATGAGCCCTTCCGAACAAGTCCCCCCACCTCCTCAGGAAGAGATCGAACCGAAAGATCGCGTCGCCCATCCGTTCCGCACGCTGCGCGAGCTGGTGGATTACGTCTCCGGTAAATCCCTGCCAACCGCCGGTGCTGAAGAGGGCGGGCGCATGGAGGCCCTGCCCTTCCCATTCCTGGCGATCGTGGGACAACGGGAGATGAAACTGGCGCTCCTGCTCGGGTTGATCAACCCGGCAGTGGGAGGGATATTGCTCATCGGTCCCCGAGGCACCGCCAAAACCACCGCCGTACGCTCGCTGCTGGACATCCTGCCCAAAGTGGAACGCAGCCTGTGCTTCTACGGCTGCCTGCCCGAAGACATTGAGAGCGGCGGTGTGGAAGCGGTCTGTCCGGACTGCGCGAAGAAGTACGCCGAAGGCCAGCCGCTCACTGCCCCCGACCGGGTCCGCCTGGTCGAGCTGCCCCTGAACGCCCGCCTGGAGGATGTGGTGGGCGGTATCGACGAGCGGGCCGCGGTGACCCACGAGCGGCTGAGAATCCGGCGCGGCATCCTGGCCCAGGCTGACCGCAACCTGCTCTATATCGATGAGATCAACCTGCTCGGCAACGACATCGTGGATGCCATCCTAGATGCGGCTGCCCAGGGATCCTACACGGTGCGCCGCGGGCCGGTCTCCGCCACCTACCGCGCCCGCTTTGTTCTGATCGGCTCGATGAACCCCGAGGAAGGCAAGCTGCGCCCGCAGATCCTGGATCGCTTTGGCCTGCGCGTGGTCGTCAAGGGCCTGGAAAAGGTGAGGGAACGCCTAGAGGCCTACCGCCGGGTTCAAGCCTACCTGACCAACCCACGGGCCATGACCGCGGCGTACTCCGGGGAAATGTTCGAAGCCGCCCAGGAGATCCAATCCGCCCGTGAACGCCTGCCCAAGGTTCAGCTGCCGGACCCGGTCGCCAAACCTGCCATTGACCTGGTCGAGAAGATGGGCATCGACAGCCTGCGGGCCGAGATCACCTGGTTTGAAGCCGCGCGGGCCTATGCGTCCGCAGACGGGCGCTTCGCGGTGACCAACGAAGACCTGAAGGTCATCGCCCCGATGGCCTTACGACTGAGACGCTCCAAGTTTATGACCGAGTACTTCGGCAGCCAGCAGGGGGAAGAGGAAGAAATGGACAGCCTGCTGTCCGGGCTTGGTCCGCATAAACCCCGTGCGGCCGCGGGCCCCACCCGGCGAAAACGCGCGGCCACCAAAGAGTAAACCGAGGTTTGATATGCTCACCCATCGCGAACGCCTGCAAGCCTGCCTGGCGGGGGATGCGGCGCTTGACCGTCCACCGGTCGCCCTCTGGCGGCATTTTCCCGTGGATGATCAGGCTCCTGAATCCCTGGCCGCGGCAATCGTATCCTTCCAAAACCTGTACGATTTCGACCTGGTCAAGGTCACCCCGGCCTCGTCCTTCTGCCTGAAGGACTGGGGGGTGGAAGATGTATGGGAAGGGGACAGTGAAGGAACGCGCCGTTACACCCGCAGCGTGATTGAGAAGCCCCAGGATTGGGAACACCTGAAACCGCTCGACCCGCGCAAGGCCCCGCACCTGGCGGCGCAGCTGGCCTGCCTGCGGCAGCTCAGGCGCGAGCTCGGAGCGCAGGTCCCCCTGCTCCAGACGATCTTTAATCCTTTCTCGCAAGCCAAACACCTGGTCGGGACCGACCGATTCCCGGTCCATTTGCGCAAATACCCGGAAGCGGTGTTAAAAGGACTGGAAGCAGTCACTGAAACCACCCGGCGCTTCCTGGAGGCAGCCGGAGAAACCGGCATCGATGGCATTTTCTATGCGGTCCAGCACGCCCAGGCGGGGGTGCTGTCCTGGTCCGAATATAAAACCCTGGCCCTGCCTCTGGACAGGCGCGTAATCGAACCGGCGCACGCTTACACGTGCAACCTCCTGCATCTCCATGGCGCGGACATCTATTTCGAACTTGTCGATGAGCTTCCCTTCCAGATCGTGAACTGGCACGACCGCGAAACACCCCCGACGCTCGCCGACGCCCGGAAATCCTTCCAGGGGGTGCTGTGCGGGGGTATCAGCCAGAGGACCATCGTCCTGGGCGAAACCGCTGAGGTCCGCCGTGAAGCCCTGGATGCCATCGCCCAGACCCGGGGGCAGAGGTTCATCCTGGGAACCGGCTGCGTGGTCCCGATCACTGCCCCAAACGGGAACATCCTGGCGGCGCGCCGGAGTGTAGAGGGGCAGGCGTGAGCCTGCGGGTCGTCTCGGGCAGTGCCAAGGGTCGCCGCTTGAAGTCCGTCCCCGGGGAGAGCACCCGCCCGGTGACCGATAAGGTCAAACAGGCGCTCTTCAACATCCTGGCAGGGGACGTGCAGGATACCTCCTGGTGGGACCTGTTCGGCGGGACCGGCGCGATCGGAATCGAGGCATTGAGCCGCGGGGCCGCCTTCGTCCGCTTCTCCGACCTGGACCGAAGGGCCGTGGAAACGATCAAGTCAAACCTAGAAGTCACCAGGTTGATGGAACAAGCCGAAGTGCACCGGGGGGACGCATTTGCCATGCTCGCCGCCCATCCGGACCGTCTCTTCGATTTTGTATATATTGCCCCCCCGCAATACCAGGAGCTGTGGTCCAAGGCATTGCTCAGCCTGGATGGGAGTCCCGGCTGGCTCAACGAGGCAGCCTGGGTCATCGTCCAGATCCACCCGCGCGAGTATCGCCACCTCGAACTCAAGAACCTAGAAGAGTTTGAAGAGCGCAAGTACGGCAGCACGTTGCTCGTGTTCTACGAGAAGAAGTGATGGACCTAGTCTCAGGGACAACCATGCCTGGCGGGGGTCGTATATGCCAGTCCAAAGGATGATCGATAGCGCGAAGAAGGGGTTGTCCTTTTTCCAAGATAGTTCATAGGAGGGATGATGCGTGCGATCAGGGTTGTGCTTCTGATGGGTCTCATCCTCTTAATGCTTGTACCTCACCGGCAGGCGAAGGCGGATGCCGCCCCACCTATGAATCCGGCCGGGGGGAACGTCAGTCCGGAGGGAGGCACTCGGGTCGAGATGGCCGCGGAGCAGGTCACAATCGATTTCCGTTCATCGACGGACGATAGCGCCAAGGTGACGGCTTGGTTCTTGTTCCACAATACTGGGAACGCAGATGAGCATTTAAAGGTACGTTTTCCCCTTAACGGCGATGAGCGCGTGAATGCTTTAGGCCAGACCTACTACCCGATGATTCAAGATCTGACTGCTCTGATCGACGGACAGCTTCTGCCGACTCAGGTGGTCCAGGAAACCGATTCCAATGCCGCCCAGTTTTTCCTGGGATATAGCAACGTGATGTACTGGTCGGAATTCGAGGTCGATTTTCCGGTTGGTAAGGACGTGAAATTGGTCGTGAAGTACACCCTCCAACCGACTGCAGAAGCTTGTTATGCGGATGTGAATTATATTTTAGCTACCGGGGCAGGCTGGAAGGGCCCTATCGGCAAAGCGGATGTCGTTCTCCGATTCCCGTACATTCTCAACATGTACAACCTTCCAGATTTTAATGATTATTCCGTGAACACCTATTTGTCCTCTTACGCCCAATCCGCAGGCTACACAGCGGTCATTGAAAACGAGTTGTGGTTTCATTATGGTAACCTAGAACCAACCAATCAGGACAATATCAGGGTGAGTATTATCCAGCCCCACCTCTGGCAGGCCGTCGTAGAGCGGCGTTCTCAAGTGATCGCCTCCCCAGACGATGCCAGCGCCTGGCTGGCCCTGGCACGCGCCTACGCGGACGCCGGACAGGAAAAACACGGCATGTTCATCAACGATCAAGTGATTCAAGTGTTTATCCAGGCATTCGAGCGTGCCTTGATACTTAACCCAAATAATGCTTCCCTGCATGTTGAATTTGCAACCGACATGTTATCGACAGATATTGAGGGGAACGATTATTATCGATCAATCTTCTTGAATGAACTTGCCACCGCGTTAGCGCTGGACCCGAAGAATGCCAATGCACTGTCCTTATTGGATACGATGAACCAGAATTTTCCAGGAACGGTCCTGCCCACTCCGGGACCGTTTCCGATCTACGTTTCACCGACACCGACCCTGGAAACGACAGCCGTGCCTCCTTTGCCCATTTCAACCACTACGCCGCAGCCCACCTCAACGCTGATCCCCTCTTCAACTCCCCCTCAGCCAACCCCCTCACCCACCCAGGTCCCAGGTGGGACCAGTTTCAATTTGACCGGATTGGCCATTCTCCTGGTAGCGGTTTTTGCAGTAGGTACGGGCTCAGGCATCCTGATCACCCGCCATCAACGAAGGTAAGCAATAGCTGCCCCCTGACCGGGATCAAGACGTGGAAAGGGTAAAATGATCAATCATATTTTAATCCCGTCCATTCTTGGAATCACCTTCCTGCTGGCAGGTTGTGTTCCCAAGAAGATGCTCCCCGCCACCGATACTCCGCACCAAGCGCCGATCCCAATACCGAACTATTCCACCAGCGGGGTTCCGCAACCGAAACCGATCCTTCCTCCCACCCCTTCCATGTCCTCACCTAACGGATCGGTGGAGACTTCGCAAGCGTTTCAATTCAGCGTCCCGGTAGATAGCAAAACGCACGCACTGATCGCAGCCAAATCTGCCCTACGAGGAAGTTTCGACTACACTAAACCTCTCACGGTCGTTTCGGTGGATCAAGCGAATTTTGGTGAAGCGAGTTCGCGAATCGGAGAACCCGTGAACGGCTCCCCCGACCTCCAGGTGTGGCTAGTCATCTATTATAACGACGAATTCCAAGCTCATGCTCCAACCCCACGGGAGACGCCCTCCCCACCGTATCGAGGCTGTGCATTTGCGATCGTCAATGCCAACGATGGCCTTCCAGTAGAAATCGGCGGGCCGCTCTTACCCGGAATCATAGCTGAATGCGACACTGGGCAACACTGAGGGACTTATTTTTTTCGTTCGTTCACCAATATTTATGGAGAGCAGAATTCCTCCTGACAAGGTTCCCAAAGGTTAGGACAGGTAGCCGCAAGAATGACGAGAATAAGGACTGGGCGTAAAAAAAGCCTAGAGGAAAAGTATCCACCCTCCGAACCGTGCACCTGCACGATCTGCGTCGGCTACTGTGCTCGTCCGGGATGGTGGACGGTTGCAGAGGCTGCCGAGGCGATCGAGGCGGGTTACGGTACCCGCATGATGCTGGAGATGGCCCCCGAACTTTCCTTCGGCGTGCTCTCCCCGGCCTTCAAGGGCTGTGAGCTGGCTTTTGCCGAGAATCGCTTCGCCTCAGCCGGCTGCAACTTTCTCAAGGATGACCGCTGCGAATTGTTCGGGACCGGACATCAACCCCTGGAATGCCGGTTTTGTCACCACAACCGGCGCGGGCTGGGTCCAAAATGTCATGCCGACATCGAAAAGGATTGGAACTCACCGGAAGGGCACGCCTTGGTGATCCGCTGGAGCAAGCTGACCGGTTTTTGGGAGCAATTAAAAATCTACGGCTGGGATTGGCTCAAACAGACTGAGTGACAGCCGGGGTGGACAGCGCAAGTTCACAAAATTGGTTCCAGCTTCAACAGTGCTCCAGGCCCTAGATCCAATATCCCCGGAGGCGCCCTCAGGCCACGCTCGCAACTGCAGCCGGATCGGCAGCGAAAATTATAGGGAGCCTATTTCCAGGGGGCGACGATCAAGGCATTGCTCTCATCTGCCGCGTGCCCCAGATATGGCAAATTCCACGCCGTTTCGATGGTCTTGAGCAGTGAATAATGGGTATAGGGGGTTGCGTCTTGGAAGCCGCTCTTCGCCAGCGGCGAAATCAGGACGGTCGGCACGCGCCCTCCGGCCTCAGCGGGCAATCCGCAGCAGGAATGATTGCCTTGGCCTTCGTCCCAGGTCAGAACGATCAGATAGGTCTCGCTGGAGGCACGCGGCTCCAGGTACACATTTAATTTTGCGATCATGTCGCCCAGCCAGCTGTCGGCAACGCTCAGGCCGCATGCTGGATTGATGGCCGCGTCGTGGGCGGAGTCGCAGAGGTTCGGCATGATATAGACCAGGTTGGGCAGCGTACCTGCGGCCATGTCCGTCTGAAGGTCGGACAGCGGCACGATGGAGCGTTCGCAGCGGGCTTTGTCCAGCCGGATCGAATTAAAGTAAATGAATGGATTGTGCGCCTGGTCGTAAGTGGCTGTGTCGCCTACAAAACATGGACGGGGCAGATCTTCGAGATAGGCCCGCCATGTCCGTCCACTGGACTCGACCTGGTCCGGAAGGCTCGGGGCATCGATGAAGCAATCCAGGCAGTCGCTGGCGATCTTGAAGGTGTCGCCTCCAAAAACCGCAATATAGTTTGGCAAACTGGGATGGGTGATCGCAAAGTACTGGGTCAAGAGGCTGTTTTCGGAAGCAAAGCGGTTGTAATTGGGCATTGCCGGGTTACCGATGACGGAACCGAACTCGCGGTTCTCAAAGAAAAGTACAATGATATGGGAAAAATTGGGGACGAGCGATGGTGTAGAGGTTAGGAAGGCGGTGGCAGTCGGAGAAGGAACCTGCGTCCGGGTGGCGGTCTCTGCAGAGGTCTCCGTGGGCGCCTGCGTCGCCGGAGCAGGAATCACCGGAGAGGAGGTTGCCGGAGCAGAGGTGCAGGCGGTCGCTACGGTCAGAAAGAAGGCGCACAGGAGAAAAACGAACCCTTTCGAGGTCATCGAGGCCCTTTCTAAAAATTGGGGTTTTCGGAATTGCACCGTTGTTGTATGATATGAATTAAATTATACATTCAGAACCTAACAGGAGGACGAAATGGAAATCCTGACTGTCAAAATCGAGAAGTCCGAGGAAGTCAACTTCATTCTCGGCCAATCGCACTTCATCAAGACCATCGAGGACGTCCATGAAGCGCTGGTTAACGCGGTGCCTGGCATCAAATTCGGTGTCGCTTTCTGTGAAGCCTCGGGCAAATGTTTGGTGCGCTGGTCCGGAACGGACGAGACCATGATCGAGCTGGCCAGGAAAAACGCCTTGGCCATCGGCGCAGGGCATTCCTTCATCGTCTTCCTGGCCGATGGATTTTATCCGCTCAACGTCCTGAAAGCCATCCAGAACACCCCGGAGGTCTGCCAGATCTTCTGTGCCACGTCCAATCCGACCGAAGTGCTCGTAGTCCAGACGGAACAGGGTCGCGGGATCCTGGGGGTTGTCGACGGTGTCTCCCCCAGGGGCGTAGAAGACAGTGAAGAAATCGCCTGGCGTAAGGGATTCTTGAGAAAGATCGGTTACAAAATCTAACAAATCTGTGAAGTATTCTACAATGGGGGTGCTATACAATAATAAGAAATGTAAATCCAAGGAACTTTCAGATAATTGAATAGTTCGGGTTGGAGGGATTCCTCATGGCTAAAACCAACTGGCATTTGCTCCTGGCAGTACCTATCGCTATGCTGGGAGTATTCTTATTCGTCGGCAGTGTGTCCGCCGATGACAGCAGCACTGCAACACCCGTGGCCCAACCCACCGTGGTCGCCACGGACCCATCCACACAGGCCACGGATGCAATTTCGCTCGCGACCGCCGCACCAACCCTCGAAGCGATCACCGATGTCTCGACGCCTGAGGCAACTGCCACACCCGCGCTCCCCACGACCCCGGATGAGATCGCAACGGCGGTAGGGACGCCAACCCCAGAGGATACGACCACCCCCGCAGACACCCTGACCCCTGAGCCTT
>Ga0116112_1001969_pt1 | contig 12980 bp, 7 predicted proteins | sample June2015DPH_8_15_FD_89721 | JGI IMG/M metagenome (GOLD analysis project Ga0116112, IMG submission 89721) | Peatland microbial communities from SPRUCE experiment site at the Marcell Experimental Forest, Minnesota, USA - June2015DPH_8_150 | ecosystem: Environmental > Terrestrial > Soil > Wetlands >... | reverse complement strand
GAGTCTCAATGAGCGAGGAACGTTTTCTGGTAACCGGAGCTGCTGGTTGTATCGGCGTGTGGGTGTTGCGAAACCTGGTCAGGGAGAAAGTCCCGATTGCGGCTTTCGATCTTGATGAAAAACAAAAGCGCTTATCCCTGATACTGGTTGACAATGAGATCGCGCGCATTCAGTTCTTACATGGGGATGTATCGGACTACGCTACGGTGGAGAATGCCCTGAAAGAGAACCGTGCCACACGGGTGATTCACCTTGCTGCAATGCAGTTGCCCTTCTGCAAAGTCAACCCAGTAGCCGGAGCACGCGTTAATGTGGTTGGAACAGTAAACATTTTTGAGGCAGCCAAGCGCTTAAAATTGGATAACGTAGTCTATGCCAGTTCCACCGCTGTGTATGGGCTCAGCGAGGAATATCCTGGAAAACCGCTGGCGAACGATGCATTGCTTAAACCGCATTCGCACTATGGTGTCTGTAAACAAGCAAATGAGAGCAATGCCGCGATCTATTTTCAGGATGACGGTATCTCCAGTATCGGCCTGCGTCCATATGTGGTATATGGCGCAGGGGGTGACCTGGGAATGACTTCGACTCCCACCAAAGCAATTCTAGCCGCAGCAGCCGGCCAGCCTTATCGAATTAGTTATGGCGGGCGTTACTGCTTCCAGTATGCAGATGACACAGCCAAGGCTTTCATACAGGCGGCACGGGCGGGTTTATCTGGAGCAAAAGTCTTCAATATAGGCGGGAAATCAATCAGTACCCCGAATGTAATTGCCGCAATTGAACAGGCGGAACCATCCGCCCAGGGCCGGACTAGTTTTGATGATGTTCCCCTTCCCTTCTCACCCGAGGTGGACAACTGCGCCCTGGTTGAAGCAATCGGCCCACTTGTCTTTACCTCGCTAAAGGAAGGAGTAGCCGAAACTCTGGCCATCTTCCGCCGCGCCCTTGCAAATGGGAAAATCAAGACGGATTGAAGGAAACCCCTCATGGTTATTTGAAAGGAAAAACCTATGACAAAATATTCCCGTTTGAAAGTTCTTACTACGATGATCGAAACTGGCGTTGTGCCATTGTTTTACCACAACGATCCCAATGTGGCGGCCAGCGTGATCCACGCTTGTCTCGAAGGTGGAGTCAGGTGCATTGAGTTCACCAATCGCGGAGATGGGGCCGACCTTGTTTTCGCCGAACTAATGAAGCGTTTTCAAGATGACAAGCGTCTCATTCTGGGCGCGGGGACTATCTTGGATCCAGTCACTGCAGCCATTTATATCCAATTGGGAGCCAATTTCATTGTTGGACCAAATCTGAACCCGGAAGTGGCGCGATTGTGCAACCGGCGCAAGGTTCCCTATACACCCGGGTGTGCCACCGCCACGGAAATTTCCAATGCAGAGGAATTAGGCGTTGAGATCTGCAAGATTTTCCCTGCTGGAGAGCTGGGTGGCCCGGCTTTTGTCCAGGCTGTTAAGGGGCCAATGCCCTGGGTTCGTTTGATGCCCACTGGAGGAGTAACTCCTGAGAGAGACAATATTTTTGCCTGGATTCAGGCGGGTGTGCCATGCATCGGGCTGGGAAGCAAGTTCATCTCCAGTCAAATGCTAGAGGCGGGTGACTTCTCAGGTGTTACTGATAATGTCAAACAAATCCTCGCCTGGATACAAGAGGCCCGCAAGGGCGTCTCTCCGATTTAGTGGAAAAAAGCAATCAGGAATTGAATGGAAGAAATCAAAAGCTTCTGGCTCCTGGATGCCTAAATCGAGTTGGGTCCCGGAAAAGATTAATGATTGGATAATAACCTTGAATTTAATTCCTGGACATCCATGGGATAGCGAGTCAGATCCTCTTGCAAACGATTCGTATCGGCTCCATATTTCAATCTTCTGGCAAGAAAAGCGAATTCTTCACTGTTAACTGGCGGGATGTTGACATCCTTGGTATTTCCGCGAACAACACGCAATGAATCGATCAACCAGCGCAGGAAGGTATGTGCCTTCCGGAGACGGATATAATCATCTGCTGATATGATACCGGCATATGTCAAGGCGGCCATTGCCATCCTTATATTGGTTAACCGTAAAGAGGGATTGGCACCACCATACGAGATCTGTAAACCCTGCACAAGGTATTCCAAATCCACCAGACCACCGGGACTATATTTTGCATTAAATGTCCCGGCTGTAACAAGATAGCGGATTTGCCGTTCACGCATAGCTTGCATGGCAGTCACGTTGAAAGGATCACCGTTATATACAAATTTGTCCCGCAAGCCACATACTTTTTCGCCCAGTGCCTGGTCTCCTGCGAGGGTACGCATTTTTACCAGAGCCTGGCGTTCATACGCCCATGCCGGTCCCAGTGGGGTAAAGTAGCGTTGGAAAGCATCCAATTGGACGGCCAGGCTGCCGGCTTTTCCATAGGGGCGAAGTTGTAAATCGATATGGAAAATGCCTTCCTGCCGAGCCAGGATGGATTTAACAAATGACTGGACCAATTCCTCAAAATACTCACTATTAGAAAGAACCTTCGTACCGGTAGTTTTGCCATCGCCATCGTAAATCAGCATTAATTCAATATCCGAAGCGAATCCCAGCTCACGTCCGCCACACTTGCCGAGTGCAAAGAGAGTGGCTGGACATTCTTGACCCGTGTCTGAGCGCGGTTCGCCATTTTGTGCGCGCATCTCGTCAGCACACCGAAAAAAAGTAGCCACAATAACCACTTCAGCCAGATCTGTCAATTCGTATGCAAAATCCCAAAACTCTGGTGTGTAACCGAGGATATGGCGCATATCAATCCGGAACATTTCGCGGTCTTTATAGGCGTTTAATCCCACCCGCCAGTCATTTGCCTGGTTTATTTCTGTTTCCAGCTCAGTCTGTAATTGTTGGCGATCTTTAGCGTCTGCCAGAGCTTCAATATCCCGCACCACGGGAAACAGGTTGGAATATTGCATACGCAAAAAGTCATCCCATAGAAAATTGCTGACACCCAGCAACTTGGCAAGTCCATCCAGGACTTCAGGCTGTTCAAGCTTGGCCAATTCATCCGGCCAGTCAGGCCGTTTAAAAAGCTGACCCAGGAATTCACTAAAATGCAATAAAGCCGTTTCCGGATTGGGTGAATGAGCTAAGAGATGCGTAAAATGTTTGATAAGTACGGTTGCAGCACGCAACTCATGTTGCTTTTCGGGAGATATAATTTTATGTCCTTCATCATCGGTAACATATATCGAATCGCTAACCCGATTCCCAATCGATTGCACAAACATGCGGGCAATATGAATTTGGTTTAACGCCAGTGCGTTGCTGAACTCATAAAGAAAACCAATTGTGTCGGGTGTACCGATTTTCAGGATGGTATAGAGTTCGGATGAATTATTGTCAATCTCGATATCGATTGGGTATAACGGGCCAATATCTCCAGCCATCCCCAAAAAAGTCTTCCCTACGCGTTTCGCCAGTTCACCACGCGCTTCCCGGCGCTGGCCGGCTTGCATTTTTTCCAATAAGGCACGAAGATCATCAGTATAACGGGCCCACATTCCTTGAGTTGGTGGTTCAGTGCGAACGGATCGCACAGTAAAGACATCAACTATTTTCCTGTGGGCATTCTGAATTTGAGCGACCGAATCTTTCTTCTTTGTGCGCAAAATAGCTTGTGGAGGAGTAGATTCGGAGTTTTCACCAGTTACCGAAGTTCTGGAGATTGGTTCATTGCTGTCCACTGGTTCATAAGTAAAAGCCTGGCTTTCAATGATATCCAGACCGTATACGAACATCAAACCACAGATCAGGGACAATTCCCCGAGGTAATCATATCCGACCACTGTTACGCGCCATCGACCATCTTCCGAAGGCGCGGCATCCACAATTGCGACAGTTTGGTCGTCAATCTTACTGGCGAGCAAGGCATGCTGCTGGATTTCTGCCTGGCTGAAGGTGGCAGAATAGGAAGCGTCCATTCGGGCAATATGCTGAAGTAATTGAGGATAACCTTCCATTAACACAGGAAGATTTTTCTTAGGTTCATTACCCATATGTTTTAAGAAGACGGAACGAATGGCATGGCAATGTTGCTCATAACGTTCAATAAATTGTTCACCTGCAAGGTCACCTTTAAAACCGAGGCGCCGGGCCAACAAAGCAATGGAATGAGGATCAGATGGCAAAGTGTAGTACTGGCGGTAGTCAATCATTTGCAAGTAGTGTTCTATGGTACGAAGAAAAATATATCCTTCGGTAAGGATATGCGCATCCGCGGGACTTAATAAACCCTGTTCCCGCAAACCGGGAATTGCCTTTAAAGTTGCACGAGTTCGAACTGAAGGGTGGATCAATTGCAGGGTTTGAACGACAAATTCGATATCCCGGATCGAACCCTCCCCCAGCTTGATTTCCCCCCAATGGCGGCCCTTTTCTCGAAGGAATTGCTCTGTTCGCTGTTTCATAGTAAAAATGCCTGCGCGGACTTCATCGGGTGGCATTCCGAAAAGGAATGGCTCAATCTCATTCCGCAGCTCTTCACCAAAAGATAAGTTTCCAGCTATTGGCCGGGCTTTGAAAAAGGCTTGTTTTTCCCAGAGACGGGCATACTTTTGGATATATTTCAAAAATCCATCCGTGGTAGTGATCAAAGGGCCATCATTTCCCCATGGCCTCAAACGCAGATCCACTCGATATAGGAACCCTTCCGAAGTTGTGCTGGCGATGTTCTCTATCAACTGTTCTGCCAAGCGTGTGTAACTTTCCGCATGTTTCTTTACCACAAAAAGCAGGTCAATATCTGAACTATAGTTAAGTTCCCAACCACCCAATTTCCCCATAGCCAGAACGACAAAATCTCCGGGAGAAGTTCCAGTTTGTCGTGCAGAAAGAGTCAAACAGGCACGCACCAATCCAATTGCCATGCGGGATAACTGGGAAAGAACCGCCTGCAAGTCATACAATCCAAGAAAATCGTTGGTGCCAATCCGTAAATATTGACGGCGGTGATACTGCCGTAGGGCATTCAACTTATCAGCCTCAGTCTCGATGGATCCGGCAGCTGATAGCGCCTCGGTTTGGAATTGCTCAATGGTCTTACGCTCAGTAAAGGCCTGTCGATTGTTCAGCAGCTCAACAGCGTTCGAGGAACGCAGCAGAATCTCGGTCAGGAACGGACTGGCAGAGAAGATTGTCACTAGGATCTCGATGACCCGAGGGTTCATCTCTAATTCTGAAAAAAGATCCGGTCCTGAGCTATCCAAGAAGCGTTCAAAATTGACAAGGGAACGATCAGGGTCGGCAGAGGAATCCAACGCAGCCATTAAATAAGGAAATATAACAGACAGGCCGTTTGGGTCCCGCAGATCTATTCGTCGAAAAATGTTCCTGGCAGTCTTCCAGTCGGTGAAGCCACAGGACTGAAGAACTGATTGGGCATTCGTTTTGTCGAGGAAATCACTTAAGACAGGGAAATTTCGTCTTCCATCAATCATCAAGAAGATTATACCGTAGAGAACGTGGCAGGTTTAACCACAAGGGGTACACCAATTGGAAGTTGGAAATGACCCATTTGGGTAATATGCAGACGGAATGGAAATCTCTATAATCGACCAGTCCGAATTTCATAAATCAATTTTATTAATCGAATTTTAAATAAAGGAGATTTCATATGGCTAAGTCGGTAAAAGAAGTTCTTGAAATGGGGAAAAATGTAAAAATGGTGGACTTGCGGTTCATCGATGTACCCGGTACTTGGCAGCATTTCACCATCCCGGCGCATCGGCTAAATGAGGAGTTTTTTGAAGAAGGAATTCCTTTCGACGGCTCTTCCATTCGTGGTTTCCAAGAGATTCATGAGTCGGATATGCTGCTCCTGTTGGACCCCGAAACTGCTTTCCTCGATCCTGTGGCTGAAATTCCCACCCTGGTGATCAGTTGCGACGTGCACGATCCGATCACCCGCCAGCCTTACAGCCGGGATGCCCGCTACGTTGCCAAAAAAGCGGAAGCTTACCTGAAACAGACCGGCATTGGCGATACCTGCTTTTTTGGCCCGGAAGCTGAATTCTTCATTTTCGACAATGTCCGCTATGCCAGCAGTACCAATGAATCCTTTTACGCTATCGATAGTGCAGAAGGTTGGTGGAACAGCGGCGATGCCACCAAACCTAATTTTGGCGGCCAGATCCTTCCAAAACGCGGCTATTTCCCGGTTCCACCAACGGATACACTGCAAACAATACGCAGCAAGATTGTCATGGCGCTTGAAGAATGTGGCGTTGAAATGGAACTACATCACCATGAAGTGGCTACTGCTGGACAGGTTGAACTAGGAATGCGATTTAATACCCTGACCCGCATTGCTGATCAATTATTGATTTACAAATACATTGCCAAGAATGTCGCCCGCCAGAATGGCAAGACCGCGACCTTCATGCCCAAGCCAGTTTTTGGCGATAACGGTTCCGGTATGCATGTGCACCAGTCAATTTGGAAGAACAATAAAAATGTCTTCTTCGATCCATCCGGGTATGCCCAAATTTCAGATTCTGCCAAGTACTATATCGGAGGTTTGCTGAAACATGCCCCAGCACTCCTGGCAATCACCAACCCGACCACCAATTCCTATCGTCGCTTGGTTCCGGGTTACGAAGCACCCGTAAATCTGGCTTATTCCCAAAGGAATCGCTCAGCTGTTTGTCGCATCCCGGTAACCACCAACGAAAAAGCCAAGCGCATCGAATTCCGCGCCCCGGATTCCTCCGGCAATCCCTACTTATGTTTTTCCGCCTTGCTGATGGCGGGGCTGGACGGTATCCAGAACCGGATTGATCCGGGAGAGCCGGTTGACAAGGATTTGTACGAACTACCTGCCGAAGAAGCCAAGCATATCAAACAGGTACCCGGTTCGTTAAGTGAAGTATTTGATGCTCTAGAAAAAGACCATGACTTTCTGCTCAAAGGTGATGTTTTCACAATGGATCTGTTGGAAGCGCATGTTTCCTATAAACGCCAGAACGAGCTTGACCCTGTGCGGATCCGCCCTACTCCTTATGAATTCTCACTATATTACGATATTTAGTCTTCGTAAACATTCAGATCTTTTATGCAAGAGGCCGAGGAAATTTTCTCGGCCTTTTATTATTCTCAGAATATATGATATGAATGATAAAGTTTCAATTAATCCTATCAATTCTTCCCTGGAAATTGCTGAATTGATGATGTAGTAAACTGTGCCATACCTTTCCCTGGCTTGGGCGCTCTTTCAATGGAACTTCCATTGGCCCAGACGCCATCATATGAACGGAAAAAGCATCGGTGATACAATTTATTATTGTGAAACAAACCAATGGCAAAACTTAATACCGATTCCCGGCTACTCGAAGCTCTCGCCAGTCTTAATGAAATTGGCGCAACCGTCAACCAAATTGGGTTGGATGGAATGGTTAGCGTTGAAACCACATTAAATCTGATAGTCCAGAGTGCCATCCGTGTCGTGCCAGGTGCTTCTACTGTTATTTATACCTATGATGTAGCAAAAGAGAGTTTTATCCTAACATCCAGGGTATCGGCGGGAGGAAAAGATCAACCCGATTCAGATGATGAGCCGCGTTCGAATGGTCTGGGGATTCGTGCCATAATCCAGCGGCGGCGGGTGCTTTCTTACGAAGAAAAAGATATCCAGATTCATCCTGTCAGGGCAAAAGCCGGAGCAAATGTGACGGGATGCTTTCCCTTGGTTGTGGCAAACCGACCGGTTGGTGTTTTATATGTATATTTGCAAGAAGATCGACAATTCAGCCAGCTAGAATTGCTGATGCTGGATAACTTTGTAAACCAGGCTGCCATGGCCATTTATCATGCACACAACCTGGCCATGATCCAACATGATTTGGCTCGTAAGGAAGAAGAATTGGTACGTTTACGCCGAGCGGGTTTGCTGATTTCTTCCCGCCTACGTCTGGAAGAGACCCTTGAATCGATTCTTCAAATGGCTTTGGAAGTGACCGGTGCTCATTATGGCATCTTTCGCCTGTTGGATAAAAGTGGACAATTCTTAAATACTCGTGCTGTGGCAGGCGAGCACATGGCCCGCCCATTAATTGAAGCCTTGCCACTTGATTCCAACAGTGTCATGGCGTGGGTGGCTCGAGGTCGCCAAGTGGCCTTCATTTCGGATCTGCGTGAGGAGCCCTGGTCGCAAATCTATTATCCCTTAGATGCCAGCCTGGAGATGCGTTCAGAGTTGGCGGTACCATTAATTGGGGCAAGCGGACGGCTTGAAGGTGTTTTGAATTTGGAAAGTCCTGCAGTGGGAGCTTTTAGCGAGGAAGACAGTCACCTGCTTCAGGCACTGGCTACTCAGGCTGTCATCACTATCCAGGAAGTCAGTCTTTTGGATGCTCTCCAGGAAGTTGCCCACCTTTTGTTGACCCAGCCCTGTCAGAAGGTTCTCACACATGTGGCAGACCTGGCTTGTACTCTATTAGATGCAGCTACCAGCGCCATCTGGACTCTCAAGGGAGAAGACCTAGTTCTCGAGGCTTCAAGTGGCGGGTACCAGCATGGGGATACCATTCCATTGCAGAACAGTCTGGCGGGACAAGCAGTCAAGAATCGCTCCGCGGTCATTTCCGAGGATGTAAGGATGGATGAACGTTTTCACCGAGTTGACCTGGCGCGCAGTCAAAACTGGGCCCGGGCGTTGATTGTCCCATTATTGCCCGGCGACGAGGATAAACCACTGGGTGCTTTCGGTGTGTACAGTTCGAACGCGGCTCTAGGTCATTTTGCCGAGTCAGAATGGGATAAAAAAGTACTCGTTTGCCTTGCAGATTACGCCGTACTTGCCTTCCAAAATGCTGCCAGACAGGAAGCTTTGCGAGCATCCCAGGAACAGCGTTCGGTTGCCGAGACATTTGCCGCGGTTGGTGATATTGCATCAAACCTGCTCCATCACTTGAACAACAAGGTAGGGACCATACCGGTCCGGATTCAAGGAATTGAAGACAAGTGCCAGGATACTTTGGCTGCCAATCCATACTTGTCTCATAACCTGGATGAAATCGAGCGATGTGCAACCGAAGCCATGGAAAGCGTAAGGGAAAGTCTTTCCCATTTGAGACCGATCCGGTTGGAGCCAGTGTTTGTTGAAGCCCGCGTTGCTGATGCAATCCAATTTACAAAATTGCCTCCCGGGATAGATGTTCGGCTAGATAAACTGGATCGTCTACCAATGGTTATGGCTGGTGAACGGACATTAACATTGGTTTTCACCAACCTGATTGAAAATGCTGTCGACGCAATGGAAGGCCATGGGACCATTTTAATCGGTGGTTCTACTGATGGGGATTGGGTAAATATTATTGTCAGTGATAATGGCCCCGGTATCGCCCCCAATCTTCATGACCATATATTCGAATTAGATTACAGCGGGCGCGGCGCCATCCGACCCGGCAAACTAGGATTCGGCCTGTGGTGGGTCAAGACACTCATGACGCGCTTGGGCGGGTTTGTCAGCGTCGAAAGCGATGGTATTCGTGGTACCACGTTCCATTTACGCCTTCCACGGACTGAGAAACCCGTTAAATTGGGGGAAAATTAATGAAGCCGTCCATAATTCGCACCCTGGTAATAGAAGATGACGTTTCCTGGCAACAAATTCTGAGTGAAATACTAACAGATACTGGTTTACTCGTCGATATGGCCAGCAATTTGGAAGAGGCTTTAAGGATTTTAAAATCAGAACCGCATCGACTTGCCATTGTTGATCTATCATTGGCCGGCAACGACCACCATAATTTAGATGGGCTGCATGTCCTGGAAGCAGTCCGCCGGTTGGACCCTGGTTGCCAAACAATTCTATTGACGGGTTTTGCCACCGTAGAATTGGCTGTCAGCGTTTTAACTGAGTATGGGGCTTTTACCTTCCTGCGAAAGGAAAACTTCCAACGTAAACAATTCCGCGATTTGATCGGTCGAGCCCTGGCGAGCACCCCTCCCTCTGAGAATTCCTCTGTAAAACCTTACGGAGGAGCCCCAAGTTCTATTATGGAGCCAGCCAAGAAAGCTGAATCCCGGGAAAATCAGGTCCTGGTTGTGGAAGACGACGCCGGGTGGCGCAGCATCTTGTCGGAATTGTTGGATGATGCCGGTCTCGTTGTGCAGCTATGCGCCAGTTTCGGTGAGGCGCTAGGATATCTCCGGCGCGAAAAGTTTAATTTGGCTGTTGTAGATTTATCCCTGACCGACGAAGTTTTCTGGGAGCAAGGTACATCCAAGCAACATTTGGAAGGATATGACTTGTTGGCTGAAACAAAGGCCGCAGGTATTCCAACAATTGTAGTGAGTGGTGTGGCATCTGTGGATGAAATTCAACTCGCCTATACGCAACAGGCGATTTTTGCCTATCTCGAAAAACAAGCTTTTGATCGCTCCACATTTAGGCGACTGGTTGATGAGGCGCGTCTCTCCAACCAGCTAGTGAGGGAATTGGATCGCCTGACCGACCGGGAACGGGAAGTGTTCAATTTATTGGCAAGGGGGATGACAAACAAGGAAATCGCTGATTCGTTGGTTATCACTACCAATACGGTAAAACGTCATCTTAAAGCAATTTTTGAAAAATTGGAAGTGCATACGCGTTCAGCCGCTGCCGCAAAGGCGGTTAGCGGTTTTTCCTAATTCTATAATTTTCTTAAAGAATGAGAACACCCCCACCCTTTTTTTCGGACGGGGGGCTTTTCGATTCAAACCCATCTGCGGGAGGCTTAAAGGAGGTAAGCGTACCGAAAGGGACTATTAGTGCGAATGAGGCTTGACAACCAGAATATATGTTCTATAATCAGATAATGGATGATGCTATAGTCCGCTTGAGGTCGTTAAGTGAACAGATGGTCCTCGAACCCGCTGAGGATCATAGTCTGATGGGTGCTTCATATCTGGATAGAACCGAAGCCTGTCCTGAAGCAGTGGTTGTGCACCCGGCAATACTTCCGAATGGACAAAGAATCAAACTACTCAAGACTTTGCTTACCTCAGCTTGTGAGCGGGATTGCTATTACTGCCCTTTCCGCGCTGGCCGGAATTTCCACCGCGCCACTTTTCAACCCGAAGAATTTGCCCGACTATTCGTCATGTTATCCCTGAAAGGAATAGCTGAGGGAGTTTTCTTGAGTTCCGGTATAACCGGTGGTGGAATTCATACGCAAGATAAATTGCTCGATACCGCTGATATTTTGCGTAACAAGCTTGGGTTTCGCGGATATATCCACCTAAAAATTATGCCAGGCGCAGAGCACTCGCAAGTCGAGCGGGCCATGCAAATGGCTGACAGGGTTTCTATTAATCTCGAAGCCCCCAACGACAATTGCCTTGCAAAGTTGGCCCCACACAAACAATTCACGGAAGAACTACTCAGGCCGCTCAAATGGATAGAAGAAATTCGAAGTACGCAGCCAGCCTATAAGGGCTGGAATGGACATTGGCCATCATCTGTAACCCAATTTGTTGCAGGCGGTGCCGGCGAATCTGATCTCGAACTCCTTACTACCACTGAATATCTTTTTGGACAGCTTGGTTTGCGACGGGCATACTTTTCCCCTTTTAGCCCCATCTTGGACACCCCATTAGAGAACCAGCAACCAACGCCTGTAATCCGTGAATACCGGCTGTACCAGGCCTCATTCCTGCTCCGCGACTACGGGTTCGATTTGGAAGAACTGCCCTTCGAAATGGATGGCAGACTGCCTACTCAGGTTGATCCAAAGCTGGCGTGGGCACAGAAAAACCTGTCCGAAAGTCCGATAGAAGTGAACCAGGCTGATCGTGGCACCCTGATGCGCATTCCTGGGATTGGTCCAAAAGGTGCAGAAGCCATCTTGAGGGCACGTCGAAAGGTCCAAATACGTGATATGGCTTCGTTGAAAAAGATGGGAGTAATGGCTGAACGAGCTGCGCCATATTTACTTTTTGATGGACGGCGTGCCTCCTACCAGCCAACCCTTTTCTAACATCCGGTCGAACGGCCGGATGTTTCTTTCCGGGAACTTTACCAAAGGTCCCACCGTCAATAGGGTTGACCTGGAATCGGTAAATCAGTAAACTGTGTGAGAAGGAAGGTAAAAACCATGAAGAAATTGTACTTAAGCCTGACCTTGATCATGATAATTGTTTTGGTTGGTTGCAATCTCCCCGGAGCACAGTCAACGCCCACCGCACCCGGTGAGGTATTTACTCAGGCTGCTGAAACCGTCGCGGCGGAGTTGACCCAGGTTTCTTCTCTGGCCTCGGCGACTCCCAGTGAACCAACAAATACAGCAACTCCGATTTATACCAATACACCTTCCCCATCTAATACACCCGCCTTTACGCCGACCAATACACCCATCCCATGCAACCTGGAAAGTTTTAAGTCAGATGTGACCTATCCGGATAATACCCATGTTGCCCCAAACCAGACTTTTGTTAAAACCTGGCTAATACGTAACGTGGGGAGTTGTTCCTGGAATTCCAATTACAAGCTTGTATTTGATCATGGCGATGGACTTGGCGTCACATCCGGCTATGTTCAACCATTAACATCCAGTGTGGTTAACCCCGGACAAATGGTGGATTTAACGGTTAATCTGACCGCACCAACTGCCAGCGGGACCTACACTGGTTTCTGGCGGTTACGTGACCCAGATGGAGTACTCTTTGGAATTACGCCTGCCGGAGGAACTTTTCTTGTGAAGGTTATTGTAGCAGCAACCACTTCGGTCACACTTGCACCTGTCATGAATGAAAGCGGCTCCGTCGGTTCGGATGGGACAATTTATCCAGGTGACATAAATGTTGGTGATTCGGTTGATAATTATTCGATACAAGCGTTTTTAAGCTACGATATTTCGAGTATTCCATCCAACGCAACAATTATTGAAGTTAAGGACAATTTTAAATCATATGCAATCGGCGGGAATCCATTCGGAAATCTGGGTGTATTGAATGGTT
>Ga0116112_1001962_pt1 | contig 13013 bp, 15 predicted proteins | sample June2015DPH_8_15_FD_89721 | JGI IMG/M metagenome (GOLD analysis project Ga0116112, IMG submission 89721) | Peatland microbial communities from SPRUCE experiment site at the Marcell Experimental Forest, Minnesota, USA - June2015DPH_8_150 | ecosystem: Environmental > Terrestrial > Soil > Wetlands... | reverse complement strand
GAAGACGCATAGTAAATGCGATGCAATAGTCCGGCCTGCATGGCAACATGCAGAGTGTAACAGAAATGATTACACCTCACGCAAGTGAGTAACAAACCTGCGAAAGGCGCAGGAAATGAAGAACTCTTTGGACTCTGCTATGCAGGGTATCGAAGGGCTTATCAACGCTGATGGGACTGGTAAACTGAAAAATCTGCCTGTCCATTATAAACACATGGAGAATTCGGTGGAAACCCTCTAACGAGGACAATACCGAGCCGAGCCTCAGTAATGAGGAAGGTGTAACGACTATCCCGCAAGGGAGTAGGGCGCAAGTGCGCTCGAAGAACCATGAGCCTTAGGGCTAAGATATAGTCTGAACTCGTGAGCAATCACGAGAGCCGTTTATACAAACGAAACGGCGCAACATATTTGATGATCGACCAGATTCCCAGCACAGCGACCATCGTACTGAGCGGCGGAACACCCGCAGCCCAGACAGCCAGCATCGCAGGCATCAACATTGCAGTAGCATTCACCGACCAACAGGTCGTGAAGTTCTACAGCACTGCTGGCGTTCAGCGCACTGGCAGCGGGTACACTTCGGCAACGATTTCGTATGCTGACGGCCCAAGCAACACCCTGTATTTCAGTACCGTGCTACCTTCCGACGTAGTTGTTACCGACTACATCGTCGTAGCAGGTGCATCGTACGGTGCAGGCAACTCCATTCTAGGCATCAAGGCTTGGGACGTGAACTCGAACACCGGAACCATCGGTGGCTTGAACCGCAATGCTTATCCCGGTCGTCTGAGCACGCCAACCATTAACCTGAATGGCGCAGCATTGACACCCGGTATCGCGCAGCGAGCAGAAGTGCTCCTGACCCGTGCACTCGGCCCAGACGCAGAGTCCCTGAAGTCTGGCGTGTGGTACGGTCCTCTTGAGCAGGCATATGCTCAGAGCAACTTGATGTACAATGTTCAGATCGTAAACGCTCAGGAAGTTAAGGGCGAGAAGACTCTGGACATGTCCAAGCGGTATTTCTCGGATACGTTCGGTGGACGCAAGTATCACAAGTCTCCTACCGCATCTGCGAACCGTATGGACCTCCTGCTTATGGAGAATTAACATACCAGTTCTCCCACCTATTTATAGGAATGAAAAACCCAATCTGATTGACTCGAAACCTGAGATGGCAACGAGGCGGAACCCGCAAGGGACCGTGAGAGACTAAGCGATAGGGCGTCCAAACTGGACGATGCAATAGTCCGATCTATACAGGAACCAAACTGTATGAGCACAGCAGAAATGACTGTGCCGTGAATTTCACGTAACAAGTTTGTGGTATATTGGCGAACTTAGCCCACTAGAGCTTTATGACTTTGGTGGCGGTAGACAGAAACAATGCCGTGTCAGTCAGTAATGGCTGAATAAGAACTGTGTGAACTCAGGGAAACACCTGCAAAGGTCAATCCTGAGCCGAGCCTCAGTAATGAGGAAGGTGCAACGACTATCCCGTAAGGGAGTAGGAGTCAGTGACTCCGAAGCGCACAGCATCCTAAGTGGATGATGATATAGTCTGAGCCTCGTAGCAATATGAGGAGCTTGGATGGAAACGATCCAAGCGTAACAAAACTGAACGTCGTAGCTCCAGTTCCCGATGTGGGAACACCCAATGGGACATACCTCACAAGTCACATGTTTGCATACAACACGTTGAAGTAAGGGAAGCAAAGCCCTTCACATAGCGTCTTTGATCAGCAATGATCATCGAAGAATCGAGAGAATTCAGGGAAACACCCGCAAGGGTCAATCCTGAGCCGAGCCTCAGTAATGAGGAAGGTGCAACGACTATCCCGCAAGGGAGTAGGGAACAGTGTTCCCGAAGCACTCGACATCCGTTAGGATGATGATATAGTCTTAGCTTGCAGGCAACTGCAAGAGACTAAACGGAAACGGTTTGATCGTAAAATTTCTGGCTTCAATCTTTGCAATGCCGCACCACGTGCAGGTTTGTACATTCAGAATGCCGCGGTTCCAACCATATGATTCTAAAGGACTTAGACAGTAGAAGTTTTGATGACGTGGTGTAGAGACTCGTCATCCCTTAGTGTAGCACTTGCTGCTCTACACAGTAATGTGCTATACTATTGTAGATGGAAATTGCTGGCTTTATAAACCAGCATTAGGGTGGGGGCTGCTGCAACAGCCCTCGCTCGACCTTTGCAGAGGAGAGAAAATGGCTTATAAAAACAAAGAAGAAGGACGCAGGAAGAGCAGAGAACGAATGGCTCAACGCCGCGCTAATGACCCTCAATTCGTAGAAGATAGAAAAACCTACATGAAGGAGTGGCATAAAGGAAATATAGAAGCCAACAAACGTAAGAACGAAGCCAGAAAAAAGAAGTACTCAGAAGACGCAGAGTACCGTAGTAGAATAAACAGAGAGAATACGCTCAAGTGTTACAAAATGACACCAGAGGAATACTCCATTAAGCTGTCGGAGCAGGGTGGGCACTGTGCTCTTTGTGACAATGTTTGTGGTGCTAATGGATTCAAATTACATGTAGACCACAATCATGAATGTTGCGGTTATGAAAAGCGCGTTACTTGTGGAAAATGTAACCGTGGACTGCTTTGTAACTCATGTAACATTCGCATAGGCTATTTAGAGGTAGTTCTCAAACAGGGTACAGTTGTTCCTGTTTTGGGTACGTGGCTTGACCGCGCCATAAGATATTTAGACTCATACAAAGGGATTCCCTAGGGGAGTCCCTTAGTTTTTTGCTTGGCATTTTGCGATGCATAAGCAATGCCCTCGGCCCAGTCCCATCCGCGCAAACGCACAGGGACTGGTGTCCCGAGGAAAATACTAAGCATCCTCAACGGCCTGTCGCGCAGGCAAGTGCAACCAGTTTGCAAGGTTGTTGCATGAGAACCGTAACCGTATGTCGGAATGCATAGAACCACTCTATGGAGAATCGGCGCAAACCCAAAACTAGTGGCAATGGGAATAGCAGCAGCCAACGGTTGAAACGAGCGTATGCCGTACTGTTCCGAACGCGAGGATGTCAAGTTTTATAGCAAGAAAACTCAGACTCAGGAGACTCAGAAATGAAAGGTGATGCATTAGCAAGTGGCGGGCGATCTGCACAGTTCCCTGCGGGGAAGACTGCTGTGGACGCTCCCATAGAGTTACACAATGTAGCCCCAGAGGAAAAACTTGGAGATGGAATCACAGTTATTGACCGTCGTCCAAACTGGTTGTCTGCTACAGAAACAAAGGAAGCCCCAGTAGCTCCCAAGAAATACCCGGAGAAGAAGTACTCAGCCTTTACTCCGATCCTCGACCGCATCCTTGTCAAAAGGTGCGCCGAGGGGCCGGACATGAAGATCATGGAGGATGGAAGCGTCCTCAACACTAAGACTGGACTCGTCATTGCGGCTAAGTATCGGCAGCACTCCAATATTGGAATTGTGCTCGCTACGGGGCAGTTTGTTATTATCGGTGGGCAGCGCATAGCGATGTCCGAGGTAGTCCGTACAGGATGCAAAGTAACTTACGGAGATTACAATTCTGAAGTCTTCCTTATGGATGAAGATAAAGTTAAGGAACTTTGTGATGCCGTGCAGATGAATTATGAACCTGATCCTGAGGGACTTCGCATTGTTCGTGTCCAAGACGTGCGCGGAGTTGAATACCCTATCGAATCTGTAGAAGATTTGGAAGGTTACCATGGAGAGACTCAGAATGTCTAACCTTATTGTAGACCCCAACGACTCTCCCGTGGAACAGCCCTTTGATAAATACTGGGACCGTCCAATGATACGCCGCGAAGCGCAAGTACTGTTCAAGAAGATTGGTAACAATCAGACAGAACTTTACATGGCACTCGATACGGCGAACATTGTGGTCAACTTCCTGTGCGAGAAACTAAACGTCACGCGAGGTGAACTCGACGCCTACGTAGAGAAGAAGAAGGCAGAAGCCCAAGCGTGGGTAGAGGCTCAGGACAAAGCACAGGCACAACCTGAACAGGCGGTACCCGATGCCCAATCCAAATGAGCAGCCTAGCAAAACTCCATGGGATTTCAATACTTGGGGATTCTACTGTAGTGTTTGCAAAACCTTCTTTGACTTATGTAAAGACGGAACAGTAGAGGTATGCGATGATGGCGCTTTCTTTCTTTATCATAAATGTGGGATAAAAGCACATTACATAGGATATGTGAACTCAGATGCCAAGCCCAACGTATAATTACCAACAACACTTGTGCCCAGAGGAGTTCCAAGAACGACTCACGGATATTGGTGGAGTGAATCGCTACGATGACCCCAACTTCCTCCTTATATGGTCACAAGGCGGTGGACCCCACGCTACATACCGTGCAGGTGGACAATGGGCAGGAGATGATCAGGTCTCCTTTAGAGGATATCGTGATCTCCTTGTTGGAGGTGGAGTACCATGTTGGGCATTGATGCAATGGCATGATGCACTGGAGTATGGTACACCAGAAATCTACTACATGCAGAACTATGATGAGGACACAGGTCTGCAAATACTGGGAGAGCACCCCTATCACGGGCGCTACCAGATGCTGTACAACCTACGCTGGAGTGAGATGCGGCAAGGTCATATGCATTTTGAGATGATGCCACTCAACACATTCCTGCTAGATACAGTAATACCGATCATCACCGCAGCCAAAGACATCAGTTGGGAAAAAACCAAGGCTGTGATGGCTGACTTGAAGGAACGCGAAGACAAAGCAGACGTTGCAATGATTGAGGATGTCATGCGAGACTCGGCAGTACCCTTCAAAGGCAACGCAGTATCGTATCAAAAACAGGGGTGCAGAACATCCCTTATTGACAAGAAGATTGAAGCGATGCAACGAAACTGGAATAGAATGATAACCAATGCAAGCAGACTCGGGCGTGGTCTCAACAGTATAGACCAGAGCGCCAGCATTGCTCAAGAAGAACTCAGACGAAGAACCTAACTCAGAAAAGGACTCAAACAAATATGGAACCAACATGCAGCGCACCTGCAAGCCGTGGCGATCTCAGTGCGGCAATGACTCGGGCAAATAACGTCGATTGGAACTTCTCAACAGCAGATTATATGTTGAGTCGTCCAGCAGATTTCAACGTGTATATTTATAGTATGGCGAAACTGGAGTACAAGGTTTCTCGGTTGCCTTTGATCAAAGAGATGATCATTCCGGCATGCAAAGCAAACGAAGAGTACACTCTAGTTACGTCTCTCCCTTCCCCGTTCAAGTTTCCGAAGGGTAACATTGACTCAAACGACATCGACATCGTTGTAATTGACGGAAGACGCATGGCGATGGACATTATCAACCCTGATAACCTAACACTGGATCAGGATGCAGTAATCACAGGTAGTTTCTCTGTGGGACAGAACCTTGGTAAGTTAGGAGTTTTCTGGTCTACCAGTAATCCTCCGACTGAGGCTGACCTTGCGGCTGCAAAGAAGCGTATGGAGAAGCATTACCGTGAATTGCTGTCAGATGCTCGCGCAGTAGAGACTTCGAACCCTCAGGCATTACCTGCGGTAATCACGCCAACTCTCCATGCAGCTTGCGAATATTTTCATGAGACAACTAACTGGCACAAGAAGGAAGTTCACTTGGAGCCATGTCCACGTTGCGGTATGCCTGCTAATGCTGGCGCACCGTTCCATCCATTAGAGGGTGGTGGTTTCTGTATCAACGGTGTAGAGGGGTGGAAGAAAGCAGTAGCTGCTGGTGTTCGCAGCAGAGCACAAGCCTACGATGCTACAGATGATGAAGTTTTCGCGCCTCGTTCTAAGAAACCTGTAGAAGAGTGAGTTTACACATAAACTTGGGGGTTGCTCCCTGAGTCAGAGAGGAGGGTGCCAGTAACACCCTCCCCTCGACCAGAGATAGCTGATCGTCACTAGATTTTAGTAACAAGCTTGGCATCCGAACAGTACGCCCGTTTCGGGTCCTGAGTCCCCGCATAATCGGCGGACTCTAGGGTGCCATGTAGTTTTAGCACTACGACCTTAGGGGGGAGTGTGAGCAAGTATCGCGGTGATCTGAGTCCACAGCGTAACTTTGTTCCGCTCCCCCTTATGTTATTTTGTACCTGCTTAGGGTCGCTCCCAAGCAGAGCGGGGCCGACTCGTAATCGGCCCTGCAAATCCTTTACGAGAGGAAATACAAATGAATCGCTCAGAATACACAAAAGAATGGGCTAGAAAAGCCAAAGAGAAAGACCCAGAAAAGTTCAACAAAGATGCTAACGAGCGCGCCAAGAAGTACTATAAAACACATAGAGAAGTGTGCTTAGAACGCGCACGTATTTACCGAGAAAAGCATCTAGATAAAGTAAAAGCCGCCACCGATAGTTGGTTTGAAAACAACAAAGAGTACCGCCGTCGGTATAAGGCTAAATACAGAAAACAGCATGCTGCACAGATAGAGGCATATCGCAAGGCGAATAAAGAGCGACAGATTGTATACAAGGCCAATCGTAAGACGCGCTTAACAAACGCAGGCGGAAAGTTCACCATAAAACAATGGAGAGAACTTTGTGAGACATACAACAACAGATGCTTGTGTTGTGGCAAGAAGAGACCTTTGACAGTGGATCATGTTATTCCTGTTTCTAAAGGCGGAACCAGCGACATTAGCAATATACAACCTTTGTGTGGTCCGTGTAATTCAACAAAGCACGACACTACGGTTGACTTCAGAAGGGTAAACCATGAGCAGCCCATCAATAAATGTAGGACAAGCAACAACTAGTTTAGAAACAATTTGTAACTTGGTACGTGCCCTAGTCAACGACAGTCAAGCAGGCCCTTCTGGGGTTCCCGGAACTGGGCAGATATTTACGGACGACACAGCAGTAAGTCCTTTTGTTTTGCCCATGCTTAACTCTTCAATCAGAAAACTCTATAGAGTTCTAAGAAACTGTGGTGATCCAGTACTTATCAAGGATAACATAATTCTCACTGGGCTTCCTATTATCAACAGCCCTACTTATGGGGTGGGGCAGGGCGATACTGCTGTGCAAACGATCTTGTCTCCCGAAGGTTACTTCGACGGCGTGCAGTTATGGCCTAACTTGGTACTTCCCGATGATATGCTCTACCCGACAAAGCTGTGGGAACGCTGGACAGGAACCAATGATCCGTTCCGTCTCATGGATGCTCCCTCGGGTGGCTTGGAAAGTCTTTTGCAAGGCCCTAAGTTACGACAGTGGGAATGGCGTAACAACTGCCTAAACTTCCGTGGAGCAACGCAGCAGTGTGACATAAGGTTGCGGTACTATTGTTCTCTACCGCAGTTCTTCAGCTCCACTTTGGATTTTTCGTCTACATATGTACCTGTTAATGATTGCACTGATTTCTTGGCATTTGAAACTGCTGTTTTATACGCCACCATGTTAGGTTCTCCCGGTTTAGCGGGACTACAAGCAATGGCAGCAGAACACGCATTTCAGTTGAAAAATGCGAATGTTCGTCGTATGCAGCACCAAGACTTTGCCCGTATACCGTTCGGCAACAGCGACGGCGATCTCAACAATGAATTTTCATTTATGTCGTGGTAAAGGAGCGTCCCATGTGGATGCGACGTTGCCCCAAATGTGGTAGAGAATTGAAAAAACCAAGCCTAAGAGAAGCATTGAGATGCATCTGCGGGTGGCTGTGGTAAGGAGACAGTATGACATTAGCACGGTTCGACACATGGGTTCGCGCAACTATGGGGCCAGCAGTCGCAGGCGCACAGGTATATATCTGTACACAGCCAGCAGCTACCTCTACACTACCTCCAAGTCCTCTTGCCTCTCTATTTTCAGACAATGCAGGTGCCAATTCAATTACGCAGCCTTTGTCTTGCGATGGTTTTGGACATGCCTATGCTTACTTAGATGCAGGAACCTACACAGTGGTCATAGTTAACGGTGGACTTGTTCAACAGGTTTTACCAGATCAACAAGTAGGTGCAGCGCAGGTATTACTAAACACAGAAGGAGATGCATCTCTAACAATTGACAACGGCATGCCTGCTGATAACATTGAAGAACTAATATTGTCAAACAACGGTATTCCAGCGTACACTTTTGGTAAAGATGCAGAAAATGACTTTCTCATACAGGATATAGCAAACAGCAGCACAGTATTAGAGCGTTATGCTTCGGGTCTTACAGATATCAACTCTGCTGGTGCTAATCCCATCCGAGTGAATAGAGGCAATGCATCTGGTACTGGTATGAGTTTCTATAAGGGTACAGCATTACCTGTAGCTACTATAGACCAGAATGGGATTGGCACGTTCAGCGCATTAATAGACAGCAACGGCTCTGTTGGAACTTCTGGACAAGTTTTAACTTCTACAGGAGTAGCACTCAAGTGGGGAAATAACGGAGTTAGTTTTTCTACCGTAGGACTAGGGTTTTTCTTTGGTGCTCAGAGTTTTTCTTCCATCGACATTACAAACTATACAAATGAGCTCAACACTGGAACTACCGTCTATGCGGTTCAGTTGAACCTTGCGGAGTCCTATACAGTTGGAAAAGTGGCCGAATACACAGTCACCGCAGCGGGGTCAGGTCTTTTCTTTACTGCTGGTTTGTATAGCGCAGATGGAAATGCTCTGTTGATTGACGCTGGTGCCAACGCTTTTCAGATGTCCAACCACAGCCAATATGCTACTGTCGTAAATCTTGGCTCTCCCGTCGTGATCCCACCGGGAACCTACTGGTTTGCATGGGGTGGTGGTGGAACTTCAGGTTCGGTTCTATGCCATGACAACGCCGAGTGGTTGGTTGATCTGTTGAATGGATATGTATTTGGTACGGGTTTTGTTTTACCAGTAAAATTTGGATCAGCGGCTAACGGTCTGAGTGGTGGGGCGTTACCCGCAACTCTTGGCACGATCACAGCCATAGACCACTCTGATGAACCCGCTATTCCAGCCATTGCATTCTTAGTGTAAAGGAAAACCATGGACATGAATAAAGTTTGGTCATTCATCGGGAAGGCATTCAGCGACGGAGACCAGCCAAGTTCTTCCCGTATAACCAGCACTTGGCTTAGCATTTCATCCATGACTTTGATTTGGTTCATCGCTCGGCATATGATGAATCAGCCCACAGACAAACTTCAGGTGTGGGCAGCAAACTTCCCCATGGTGATAGGAGCACTTGGAGCGTTCTCTACAGCACCGTACGGTATTTCTAAGATTACCAGTGCATTTACCAAAACTGGTGATAAGGTAGCAGAGATAGCACAGGTGCCGAAATGAGCATGCCTAGACTCAGGCGAGAGCAAAAGGTACGGACACGAGCACCGTACCCTTTTAGACCTGTTCCCACAGAAGAAATACCAGTTTACATCAATAACCGTGATAGAGTGTCAACCGTACGCATCACCGTAGACTGGTTACTAAGTGCAGGAACACGTAAGATTGTTATTCTCGACAACGACTCTACTTATCAACCCCTTCTAGAGTACTACAAAACATTGCCTGCTGGAGTTTCTGTAGACTACCTAAGAACGAATGCAGGGCCATGGGCATTTTGGGACAGAGGAATGCACATGGGGCAGGGAACGCCATATGTTGTAACAGACAGCGACTTGGTACCTGCCGATGAATGCCCTAAAGATTTGATAAGCAAACTAAACACGTTGCTACTCAATCGTCCAGAAAGTGGTAAAGTAGGTCCGGGGCTGAAGATTGATGACGTGCCGCAGTTCCATGGAATGGCAAAGATGAATGGCTGTGGGATGCCAGAGCAATTGGAATATTGGACTAAGCGTTATAATAGTGAAGCGTTCTTGGCAAATATAGACACAACTTGCGCTCTCTACGGACCTTATTCTAATGGTAAGGTGGGGCAGTGGTTCGATGACCCGAACAACTTGCGTATGGACACCCCATATTTGTGGAAGCACATCCCTTGGTACGTAACAGAAGAAAACATAACAGAAGAAGAGACTTACTACAGGACGCATTGTCACCATGGATGGTCACACAGTTATAATTTGACTCGGGAGTAAAGAGGCACATACAAATTCTATGAGACCTTTAGTTGCCATTATCTCCTGTCATGTGCAACGTGCGTGGCACCAATCACTACGTGACACATGGCTTCCAGAGTTGAAGTGTGATTACAAATTCATTATGGGTAACCCATTGGTGGATGCGGAACCTGATGAGTTGTTTCTGAACGTATCCGATGCGTACTTGGATAACATTCATAAGACCATCGGCACTATGCGTTATGCAATGACGCATGGTTATGACTATGTATACAAATGCGATGTAGACACCTTGGTAAATCCAAGTAACCTTCTAGGTAGCGATTTTGAGAAGTATGACTATGTAGGAGGACTCAATGGGCACTTTGCAAGTGGCGGCTCTGGGTACTGGCTCAGTCGAAAGGCTATACAGATTATAGCAGATTGTAATCCCAAACCCGATGACCCACCAGAAGATGTGTATATCGCTAATGTCGTTTGGCGAGAGCATGGATTGGAGTTGCATGCTGATGAGCGTTACGCCTACTACCCAGGAACAGAACTGACAAAAGACACCATAGCATATCACATCAGTTCCTGCAATGGATGGCCGGGAGAAGTTCCAAAGTACGAACCTTCCATGATGTACTCAGCATTTGAAAGGCTACAGACTCTATGCAAGAAACAATCTCAGTAATTGTACCAACGCGCAAGCGTCCGCAACAGCTACGCAGAATGTACAAGTCTATCCAAGACACAGCCGAGGTTATGCCGGAAGTTCTACTGTACATAGACAACGACGACCAAGAAAGCTCAGACATAGCCACAGAGTTAGAGATAACAGCCATCGGTGGACCAAGACAGAAACTATCTTTGTGCTACAACGAAGTAGCAGAAATAGCCAGCGGAAGCATTTTGAAAATGGCAGCAGACGATGAGGTATACCTGACCAAAGGTTGGGACTCCATAGTCATCGAAGAGTTCGAGAAGTATGAAGATCGTCTGGTGCTAGTGCACGGTGATGATAAGTTCTTCGGGGAATCACTATCTACACACAGCTACTTCCACCGCGAGTGGGAAAAGGTAATGGGGTATTATTTTCCTCCCTACTTCTCATCATGGTGGTTAGACAACTGGGTCACCGAGGTTGCCAAGGCAGCAGGTAGGCTGATTTATCTTCCCTCTGTAGTGTGCGAGCATATGCACACTGAGTATGGTAAGTCAGAAACCGACAGCACGTATGAGGAAGCAAAGCCTAAACACGATGTAGATGCTAAAGAGTTCATGGATAGGGCAGAACAACGATTAGATGATATAGAAAAACTGAAGGCGGCGATATGCCTAAAGTCACAGTCGTAACAACTACGATATATGTACCAACTTTTCTAAAAGCATACGCAGAGAACGCAAATAAGTTTGGACATGAAGTAGACTACATTGTAGTAGGGGATAGGAAGACTCCACCTGAGGCTGCCTCTTTTTGTGAGACAATTGATAAGTGCAAATTTGTTGGAGTAGATGATCAGAGAGAATTTTCATGGTTCCTTCCAGAGAACTCCATAGCACGACGAAACATCGGCCATTTGATGGCTTACAAATCTGGGGCTGATGTAATCATAATGTTGGATGATGACAACCTGTCTATAGCAGATCAAGATTTTGTTGCAGCGCATGCCAAAACAGGAACGCATTGTGAGTTGCCCTCAATGCACAGTAGCAATGGTTGGTTTAATGTTTGTGATTCTTTGAGAGAGCAGCATAACGTTCAGTTTTATGCTAGGGGATTTCCTCCTAGCAAACGTTGGGAGCAGCCAGAAATAAGCATCATAGAAAAAGGAGCCACTATTGCTGTGAATGCTGGGCTGTGGAGCAATGATCCTGATATAGACGCCATTACACGCCTAGAGCGTAAACTTGTGACTGTCGGCTTCAAACCACGGTCATTTACTGAATTTTCTTTATTTCCCTGTACATGGTCACCTTGGAATTGTCAAAACACAGCCATATCTCGAAAAGCATTGCCATCATACTTCCTGAGTCCATACATAGGACGGCATTTGGATATATGGGCTAGTTACATCACTACTCGCATAGTAGAGGCTCAGGGAGAAGTTATTGCCTTTGGAACTCCCTTAGCGTTTCACGAGCGTAGTCCACATAACTTGTATAATGATTTGGAACAGGAATTACCGTGGATACGCATGACGGATGAGTTCTGTGACACCCTAAGACAAATTGAAGTCCCAAACACAGGGTATCTCGACGGTTTGCAGGCTGTTATAGAAGGACTGCACGCTAAGTGGAATACTGATAGCATCGCAAAGGTTAAATACCTAGAAGGACTCAGCACTTGGCACCACATATGTACAAACCTATAGGATATGGCTCCTCAAGTTCTGGTGGAGGACGGGGAAACATAAACCCCGGTGTCACCAAACTGAATAAAGAGCAACCCGAGACAGTTTCGATTACGATAGATGATGGATATCAGCCAGAAGATGCATCATCGTTCAAAGTTCTGCATCAAATAGAACCGCCAGAGGCCGTAGATGCGGTGAATGGTATCATAGCCAACCACAAGTTCTACGATCTTGTTCTAGCGTGGAATCCTAAGGTGCTAGAAGCATGTCCCAATGCAGTCCTGTTTCCGTGGTCGATCTGTACGTGGATAGATTACTGGTCTACCGCTTATGTAACTCCTGTAGATAATGTAAAGGAGTTCAAAGCGTCTTTCCTGACCACCAACAAGGCATTCATGCCGGGTCACCTGCTGCGGCAAGAAATTTACGATAAACTGCCGGGAGCGGTAGGACTCATAAGAATAGACAAATGGCGTTCTCCAGCATTCAGTGGATGCCCCACGTGGATGCCTGACAAACGCACAGTTCTAGACTCATACCAATTCACTATTACACCGCAGAACGCATACCACAGGAATTGGTTCGACGATAAATTGATGGATGCACTGGTTGCAAAGACTATACCTCTGTATTGGGGTTGCCCGAACTTAGG
>Ga0116112_1001957_pt1 | contig 13057 bp, 10 predicted proteins | sample June2015DPH_8_15_FD_89721 | JGI IMG/M metagenome (GOLD analysis project Ga0116112, IMG submission 89721) | Peatland microbial communities from SPRUCE experiment site at the Marcell Experimental Forest, Minnesota, USA - June2015DPH_8_150 | ecosystem: Environmental > Terrestrial > Soil > Wetlands... | reverse complement strand
GTCCTTTGCTGTAGTGCGCGCCCGTCTTGTCCCAGAGGATCGTCAGCTCGTGGCCGTGATATGGGATGCCATCTGCGCAGAACCAGTCCCACGCGTTCTCGGGCACCAGCGGGTTCACTTCCACCACGTCATCGCTGCGCGGCCGCAGGCCGACCACGCCGGTGAGCACCAAATCACAATACGTCGAATGGTTGTAGTAGCGGCTGCGGGGATTGTTGCCTTTGAGCCAGCGGCCGGTGTTTGGGTCCTGGTACTCCCCGATGTACGGCTTGCCGTCCATCGTGTGCGATTTGGCGTACGTGCGCATCGCGTCAAGAAAAACCTGCTTAGTCATCTCGTGATGCTGGTAGTTGTTCAGCAGATTGGCCAGGGCGGTCAGCGTTTGGCTGGTGGCGAACGGCCAGACGGCGCCATCCCATTCGCAATCGCCTTTGACGCGGGCCATGAACGTCGGCTGGCGCCGCTCGGCCGTGGCCAGGCCCCAGGGAAGCCAAAAACCCTGCGGATCGGTGAGCTGGTTCCACGCTGAGCCGAAGTCGCTCGTGTCATCCGGCAAATTGAAATACCAGGGGATGAAGCCGATCGCTTCCCGGGCTGGGGAGAGCGAGCCGTCTTCGAACTGGACCTTGAAGAACTTGGCCGAATCATCCCAGAGCAATCGCTCCTCGGCGGCTTTGAGCTTGCCGGCTTTGCCGCGGAATTCCGCGGCGATTTGGGGCTTGCCGGCCAGCTCGGCAACGGCGGCGATGGCCAGGGCGTTGCCGTACATGTAGCTCGTGATGGTCGGCCGGGCGTTGTGCTTCTTGCGCGAGCCGCTGATCGATTCTTCCATGCCGTCGCTCACGTCCCGTTGCCAAAACAGGCCGTTGGGGAGGAGCCGCTCACTTTCCCATTGGCGATAATCGGCGACGAAATCGGGCAACATATCGATCAGCAATTTGGCGTCGCCCGTGACCCGGTAGCGCTCGTACGCGGCCGATTCCACCCAGCCGCTGAATTTGTGCAAGTGCGGCTGCGGCTTGCCGCCGTCGCCGCGGAACCAGAAGCGCGTGTAATCGTCCAGGTAGCGCTGGTCGCGCAGCCAGCGGCCTTCGTCCAAATGCTGACCGATAGCACAGCTTATCGTGTCGTAAATCCCGGCGTGTTTGACGTGCGTGATGAACTCCGTCAGCACCCAACCGGCCGGCGTCTGCACCAGGTGTTTGCGGTACGTCCACCAGCGGAAGTAATAGATGCGCTGGATGTCCGCATCGGGACACTCAAACAGCGGCACGTTTTTCTGCATCCAATCCCATGCGGCGGCATTGGGGATGGCGTTGACCACGTCCTCGCTTTCCATCGTGTTGAAGTCATCGACGTAATGTTTGAACGCCTCGGCGTGCAGGACGGGCGCCGGTCCCGCCGGCTTTTGCGCTGCGCAGCCGAACAGAAGCAGCGAGATCGGCACCAGCGCGCTAATAGCCCGTTGTCGCCGCGGTGCGGGGGATGCGGTTTTGCAGCCAGCCATAGACGGTCATCCTTGTAACATCTTTTTCACTGCGGAAAAACAGGCTCGCGCAATAGCCGACGGCAAAGAGCACGATATGGCTCCAGACGCCGACCATCAACTGCGGCTGGGTAAAATTGAATCGTCCCAGGTCAAGGATGAGGCGCTCTTGGCCGCGGATTGTGATCGTGTGCGAGCTCAGGAACGTCCAAGCGGTAAAGAGGATGCAGGCCAGGATGCCGACGTTTAGGCCGCGGCGGTTGGCGCGGGTGGTGAAGAATGCCAGGACGAACAGGCCCGCGATGCCACCGGAGAAGATCGCATACATGTCGAAGATGAAGGCCAGGAGGTTCTGCTCGCCGAAGCGCGCGATCATGCAAGCCATGAGGATGCCGCAGGCGCCGGCGACGGCGACGATGGTCCGGCCGACGTAGAGGCGATGCCGGTCCGTGGCGGCGGGGCGCAGACGGCGGTAGTAATCGTCCAGGACCGCGGCCGACAGGCAGTTCAGGTCCGATTGCAGGCTGGACAGGGCCGTGGAAATCAGGGCGATCATGACCAGGCCCATCACGCCGCTGGGCAGTTGCGTTTTGATGAAGTGCGGAAAGACCGCATCCGGTTTGAGCCCCGCCGGCAGCGCGGCGTGCGTGAGCTGATAGAACGCCCACAGGCACGTGCCCATGAACATGAACAGCGTCCAGACCGGCACGCACAGGCTCACGCCCAGGAGCGAAGCCTTGATGGCGTCGCGGTCGCTCTTGGCCGTCAGGAAGCGCTGCACGACGGTTTGATCGGCGGCGTAGCGCTGCAGGGCGTAAAAAATTCCGTTGGCGGCCATGACCCAAAAAGTCAGCTTGGAAAAGGTCAAATCGAACGGTCCGACCGTGATCTTGTGCGCGGCATGCGCGATGCGCAGCACGTCCAGGGGATTGCCCGTCGGCTTGAAAAGCAGCACGGCCGCGCACAGAAGTCCGCCGCCCATCAGGACGGTGCCTTGGATCACCTCGGTCCAGATGACGCCCTCGATTCCGCCCAGGAGCGTGGTGATGGTCGCCAGCGAGCCGACGGCAATGACCACCTTATAGTAGCCCATCCCCGTCACCTGCTGGATGGCCATGGCCATCAGGAATATGACCGAACCCATCTTGGAAAAATGAGCGATCAAAAATGCCAGCGAGCTGTAGACGCGTGCGCCGTAGCCGAACCGGCGCTCGAAGTATTCGTATGTGCTGATGCCGATGAATCGGCGATAGCAGGGAACGATGAACCACAGCACGCACACGAGCACCGGCGGGACCATCAGGCCCTGGACCAGGCGAATCCACGTGCCCTTGAACCCGTCCCCGGGATAGGCCAGGAACGTGACGGGGCTGATGAGCGTGGCCATCAGCGAGATGCCGATCGCCCAGGCGGGGATGGAGGCATTGGCCGTGTAATATTTTTTGACGCTGCTTCGCCGCCGCCCGAAGCGCACGCCGATCGCGAACACCACGGCCAGGTACACGGCGATGACCAGGTAATTCCATCTCATCGCGATACGGGCCGGATCAACTGGTTCCAAATCGCGCCGGGCCAACCGTAGCTGCCCGGCTTGACCACAAGATTCACCTCGCCCCCCGCCGGGCGCAAATGCGCGACTCCCGGCGAAAACTCGGCCACCACCCCAAAGCGGTCCCATTGCAGTTGCCGCAGGATCGCCGAGGCCGTCGCGCCGCCCTCGATCAAAAGCCAGTCGACGCCATAGTCGCCGAGGATCGCGGCGACCAATTCCGCCATTTGCCGCTCGAGATCGCGCGGCGCCGCCGAACCGCTTTGCGCCGGCGTGCTCAGGATGGCGCGACCGTGCGTCTGCATAAATCGACGCGCCTCCTGGGCCTCGGGCATGCTCAAGAGCGGCGCACCGCGCGCCGCGGCGGTCTGCAACGCGTCGCGGCTCTGGAGCGACGTGCTGCCGCACACGCACAGGACCGACCCCTCGAGCCGCGGCGGCGCAGACTCCAGCGGGCGCGGCCGGCATCCGCGCCTCTGCAAAACCGCCGCGAAGAATTCGGCCCCGCCGGCGGCCAGCGTCGATTCGTCCAGTCCGGCCGCCGCCGCCCAGCTCAGCAGATGCTCCTGCGTGTTGCCGCCGCAGACGACCAGGCCGTCTTGCGGCAGGAGCTGGGGCTCCTGGCAATACGCGATAGGCAACTCGCCGCCGCCCAATAGGGCCAGCACATCGCTCGTCCTGGCCGGATGCTGCGGGTCGTGCCCAAAAGCCGTGCGGGAAAGATCAACCCCGGCGATCTGGTACTTGCCATCCACAATCACGCGGCCCATGCTCGGATTCTGCGGCACGATCACGGCGCGGCGCAGGCGGCGCGACATCAAAAGCGCTTCGATCTCCGCGCGCACCGGCCCGCGCAAAACCGAATCAATCTTTTTGTACAGCAACGGCCCCGGAGAAATCGCGGCGGCCACCGCGGCGACGACCCTCGCCGCTTGCGCCGGCGCCAGCGAGCGCGTGTCCGTGTCGCAAACGGTCAGCGTAGCCTCATCGGCGGCCGTGAATTTGTCGCGCACCACTTGCGCTGCCAGGCCATGACGCAGGGCGACGGCCGCGACCTCGGCGGCGCTGGTGAAATCGTCAGCCAGGACCATGGTATTGGGCGCGAGGTTCATGAGCTTGGCCCAGCCGCTTGGGCCAGTCGGATCGCGTAGTCGATCGCATCCAGCAGGCTCTTTTCGCTGGCTCTGCCGGTGCCCGCCTGGTCGAAGGCGGTGCCGTGATCGACCGATGTGCGGATGATCGGCAAGCCCAGCGTTACGTTCACACCGCGCACCTCCGTCCACGCGCCGGATGAATCACAATGAAACCCGGCCAGCTTCGCGGGCACGTGGCCCTGATCGTGATACATCGCCACGGCAACGTCGAAGGCCCCGCCGACCGCCCGCGGGAAAAGCGTGTCCGGCGGATAGGGGCCGCTGGCCTCGATCCCTTCGTCCCGCGCGGCCTGGATCGCCGGCTGGATCTGCCGCAGTTCTTCATCGCCAAAAAGACCCGATTCACCGGCGTGCGGGTTCAGACCGGCCACGCCGATGCGCGGATGCTCGATGCCCAGTTGCCGGCAGGCCTGGTTCGCCAGGCGAATCACGGCCAGCACGCGGCCGCGGCTGACCAGGTCGCAGGCGCGGCGAAGCGACACGTGCGTCGAAACGTGCACGATGCGCAGGTTCCCCACGGCCAGCATCATCGCCACTTCCCCGCTGCCCGTGAAATGGGCGAAAATCTCCGTGTGCCCCGCGAAATCGTGCCCGGCCAGGTGCAGGGCCTGCTTGCTGACCGGAGCGGTTACGACCGCATGGATTTGGCCCGACATCGCCAGCTCGATGGATCGCTTGATCGCCTCGTAAGCCGCGTGCCCGCCGACGGCGCAGACTTTCCCCGGCTTGGCCTGTTCGGTCGTCGCGATGCGCAAATCGTAAACGTCAATCGTGCCTGGCCGGCCGATCGCCGATTCCACGGCGCTGATGCGATTGACCGCCAGCGGCACGGAAACAAACCGGATGGCGCGCTCGATAATGTCCGCGTCGCCGATCACGATCGGTTGGCATCGCTGGTAAACCGCGGCGTCGGCCAGGGCCTTGGCGGCGATCTCCGGACCGATGCCGCAGGGATCGCCCATCGTGATGCCCAGGATCGGTCGCGACGGCCCGCTCATGATTCTCCCGCGATTGCGTGCAGCGGCGGCAAAACCGTCGCGCCGCAGATGCCCTGCTGCGCCAAGATCGCCTTCAGCGCCGCGATCGATTCGCCCAGGGTGCGGCCCTGCTGATAACGAGCCGACAGCTCATCCGCCTGTTTCTGCAGAGCCGCCGCCTCGTCCCAGCGGCCCTGCATCGCCGCGTCGTACATCTGCACGTACGGCTGCGGCGCGAAATTAGCCGTGCTCGGCACCAGCCCGTGCGCCCCCAGCCGCAAACCGGCGCAACAAAGTGACGAAGATCCCACGAATATCTTGAACTGCGAATCCGCCCCGACGGCGGCCATGAGCTGCTCCAGACGCGGCAGATCACCGGCCGAGTCCTTGATGCCTGCAATATTTCTATGCCCGCTCAGCCGCCGCACCGCGTCAACGGGAATCGACACGTGCGTGGTTTTGGGAATGTTGTACAGCACCAGGGGCAGCGGCACGGCCTCCGCGAGCTTCTCGAAATATTTTTCCACGTCGCGCTCGGGAATGGGAAAATAAAACGGCGGGTGGGCGACCAGCGCATCGATACCCAGATCACGATACGCGGCCCCGGCATCCACGGACTCCTGCAGGCAGTTGCCCGAGATTCCCGCGTACGTGGTGGCCCGGCCCGCCACGGCCTGCACGGTCGCGCGCACCAGTTCGCGCTGATCTTGGCGTGCGATGGAAGCTCCTTCGCCGGTAGTCCCCAGGACGAAAATTCCATGCACGCCGGCGGCGATCAACCGATCCACCAGCCGCCCCACCGCCGCTGCATCCGGCCGCCCGTCCTGCGTGAACGGGCTGACCATCGGAACAATCACACCGCGATATTGTGATATCTCAGCCATTCCGCCCGGCATTATCCCTGAAATAGTGCACAGAAACAGTGCGAATCCGTCACGGCAGCCACGCACGATCGTCTAGCGCGCATTGCTCAGCCGGGAATTGCGTCGGCTGGACGCGGGCCAAGGTTCCCCTATCCGACCGCTGGGTATCCTGGCCGTCGTCGAAAGGGCGGAGTAACCGCGCCGAAGTCGGGGAATCGCCCTTAATCCGCCTTGTGACTTTCCCGAATGCAGGCGTTCTCGTTGTCCAGATCGACGTGCGTAGTTTCTCGCTCCCTCACTGTGACCGGAACAAACCACCCAAAGACAAAAGTTACCCCAGCTACGGTTTCCCCAGCTACCTGCGCATAGATCACGTAATTCCCGGCGGGCAGTTTCGCAAAGGTGTATTTGGCATCTACGTCTGTTCGCGCGCGGGCGACCGCTATGTCGGACAGCTTCGTAACTGCGGGAAAAACGTAAGACCGCCCTTTTAAGGTCTCGACCGCCTCCATTGTGTCGATTTGGTCCCGCGCTTGGTCAGCTTGGGTACGCAGACCAGATGATCTATCTTCGCACCTTTTGGCCATCTCCTCCTGGAAGGCCGCCTCATGCTTGGCCCACGCGGCCTGCTTCTCGTCGAAATCCGCTACTGTGGAGAGGTTTGCGGACCGCGCGTCGGCTGCCTTGGCCGCCCATCCCTTCGCGTCTTCCGATTGTTTCGCCGCATCGGCGCGCCATCTTTTTGCTTCCGCATCCAAATCGTCAGCCGTGGCTTTCAAGCATTGAACAAACACTACCTTGGGACAGACGGTGGAAAGAAGGAAAACATTGAGACCGCGCACCAAATCCGACCCCCCGTTTTCACGGTCTAGCCAAGAAGCACCTTCAATCGCACCATATACCGTCGGTTGCGTGGGTAGCGGCGGCTGCCGAACCGCGGGAGCGGTGGCTACATGTTGTGGAGGTTCTACGGGATGCTCCGAAACATTCGGTTTGGTGGCGAGCTGTCGAGTAACGGGCGCCATGGGCGTGATAACGGGCAGCACGGGAGCGGCGAGGGTCCCGCTTTTCGACAGGGGGGCGGACACGGGGTTAGTGGCGCGCTTCACGGCCACAATCGCGACCCCAATGAGAAAAACGGTGCTAGCTGTTACAAGTAGACTGATGATCTTGGCGTCAGACACAATTGGCCCCGCAAAATGCGCATTGCGAATGGGCTGCTATCCAACGCGAACGAGGGGTAACAGGTCACCCGAAGGCGCGATGCCACTTGTGAAAATGTCTGGGAAGCATACCCCGGTGGGCATGGTGAGTACAAGAAAACCGCTGCCCGGCCGGCGCCGAAACGCTACAATTCTTGTGATCGGGACGGCGGGATTGATCCCCCGCTGACGGCCCTGCACCGCTGGCGCGTTCTCACCTTCGCGTCCAGCGGGCCGGGCCTGGCCCGGAATGGTGAACCATGGCGGAAGACGGGGATGTCAACAAGTCTCTGACGCAGATGTCGCCTGGGCAACGCGCCCGTATTGACCGTGTCAATTCATTGCAGACCTTTGTGCTCAAGTCCAACGAGTTTTTGGAGGCGATGTACGCGCTGGCCAGAGTGAAGGCCAAGCCCTTTCCTCGTCGTGCGGACCCAGCAAAGCGCAATCGCTGGGCGGTCGAACACCCCAATTTGCGGCCTGGGACACCCTTTGCCGACGGCGGATTGTTACGAATAGCGAAATCGTGGTATGCGGCTTATGACGCCGCCTACGCTGCGGCTGGTGACGATGCAACGCGAACTGTCATTGTGGCGGTCGGCTCGGTTGTGCCCATTCAACCCACAATCGAAGTCGAAGAAAAATTGGATGAGAAAGGACAACAAAGGGTGGCCAAATACCTGGATGCAACGAATGAACAAGGCATCCTCCATTTTGCCCGCGATCACTTCGGAATTTACCTTCGGAAATTCGAGGCGAAGCTGCTGCACGCAGAGCGCCACTTGTCGTACTTGTTCGTCACGCTGACGGGCGGTGAGGCGACTCGCCTTTCCCTATTACCGCCGCCGCCAACCCTGCACCCCGACGCCCTGGCCGTCGTGCGCGTCCTTGGCAAAGCGCCCAGCCGGATGATGCGCGATAAATTGGCTGGCCTCGACGGACTGCCCCGTGATGTGAAAACCATCGGCGTCCGCGTTAACGAATTGATTGGCTTCGGTCTGGCTGAACGCAACAGCGGCAAGAAGGGCGGAGTTGCAATCACCGCAGCCGGGCGAAAATATCTCGCCGATCATCCCGCTTAAATCCCCCGCATTTTGGTCGCATTTTCCCTGGCCACTGAGGGCGGACAATCTACACTTATCGATGTCACGATACGGAAAGAGGCGCCCGTGACAATGATTGTAGATGCGAGCACTTATTTAATGACACCCGGCGCCGTCGCCGCGATGCTGGGCCTCCGCGGGCTGGCCCTGGCCCGGAAAGGTGAGCCATGACGAATCTCAAGGATACCCTTGTCCACAACTTAAGAGAGTCGATCGACCAGCAGCGATATCTCGCCACCGAGCTTAAGGATCGGCTGAACCTCTTGCAGTTCGTTACGTCGGCAGGCAACGCTGGTGCAATGGGAAACGCGCAATCGCGGATTAATACCGTGATAGACTGCACGGTACGCAATGCCCAGGCGATGAAGCGTTGTGCGATAGACCTGATCCGCGAGTGCGAACAAAATGACATTACCTGCCCAATGCTGCATGAACTGCTACAGGAGCTTGGTAGAAACAACGACCCTCCAATGATCTCCGACAAAAGCCGGCTGGACCAGCTTCAAACGGAATTACGGTCAGTCCTGAAGACGGCGGACCGCGCCGGTCCGAAGGCGGCGGACGCCGCTAGGGCGCAGCCGACTCCCAACGAGAAATCGAAAAATGGAAACCAGCCAATTACACTGCTGTGCCGTCTCGCTAAGCTTTTCGTTGCAATCACAGATCATCGGTTGGTTAGCGCGGTCCTAGCTTTTTTCATCACAGCCGCAATTGGCTTCTTTATTTTGCGACATTGGAATTTCAACATCTTCGACCTAACCCGCGGCACATCAACAACGCGCTAACTGTGGCGCTCCCCCCAGCAGCGAATCACGATACGGAGGCCGCACGCGGCCTCTGCGGCCCAGCCCCGAGCAATTGGCGGCGCTGGAGGAGCTTGCGGCCCAGCAGGACGCACTCGCCGAGGCGGACGCCAAGGGGTTGCCAGCGCCGGGGAAGCCTGGGCAAGGCCAGCCGGCAAATAGCTTTCAACAAACTGCAAAATGAAAAACGCCCGCAATTCCTCAGCGTTTGCCAACCGTGCGAGTTGGTGCATGATTCATCAGTGGGCGCGGTAGGATTCGAACCTACGAAGGCGTAAGCCATCAGATTTACAGTCTGACCCGTTTGTCCACTTCGGTACACGCCCGTGCGTACGCCGCGTTGCATCGGGAAAAGGGGATTATTGCTGATCGGCCCCGTCTTTTCAATCCGCCGGCAAAGGCAGCCGCAGAGATGATATTGAGTTTTTGTTAAACAAAATTCTTGTCTTTTCTCTTCTTCGCGTCCTTCGCGCCTTCGCGGTTTAGCTAAATTTCGATCTACCGCGAAGGCGCGAAGCTCGCGAAAACATGCTTGAGAAGGTTAAGGCGGTTCAACTGCACTGGGCTGCGCCTCCGCGGTTGCATTTGTCTTCAGTTTTGTTGAATCGCGCCAGAAAGATACAATCCGCTCTTGTCGGTTCGCCGTTGACGTGCACAGAAACCGAGGCTGGGGCAACGATGCAGCCTTTTGACGTCATCGCATTGCTGGTCACGCTGACCGCCCTGTTCAGCTACATCAACCATCGCCACATCCGCTTGCACCCCACCGTTGGCGTCATGCTGATCGCCCTGCTGTTTTCCCTGGCGCTGATGATCCTGGGAAAATTCGGGTTGGGCGTGCGGCACATGGCGGCGGGCATTCTGGATCACGTGGAATTCGGGGACGTGTTGCTGCGATGGATGCTGGGATTTCTGCTGTTTGCCGGGGCGATGGGCGTGGATCTTGGCGAGTTGTCGCGGCGGGCGGGTATCACGGCGGCACTGGCGGTGCTGGGAACGGTGGCGTCGATGTTCCTCATCGGCGCCGCCGCCTGGGTGCTGTTTGCCGCGTTGGGTCTGCGCACGTCGATGTTGAATTGCCTGCTGCTGGGAGCGCTGATCTCGCCGACCGACCCCATCGCCGTGCTGGCCCTGGTGCGCCGCACCGGCGCGGGCAAGACCCTGGAAACCATCATCGCCGGCGAGTCGCTCTTCAACGACGGCGTGGGGGTGGTGCTGTTCTTTTCGCTCTTGCAAATCGCCCAACACAGCGGCGCCGTGACGGCCGGGAGCGTGGTGCGGATGTTTGTCCAGCAGGTCTTCGGCGGCTGCGGGCTGGGATTGCTTACCGGACTAATCGCGTATCGGCTGCTGACGCAGATTAAGGATTTCAGCGTGTCGGTGCTGCTGACCCTGAGCCTGGTGATGGGCACTTATTCGCTGGCCGATGCCCTGGACGTTTCCGGGCCGCTGGCGGTCGTGGTGGCGGGATTGCTCATCGGCAACCGCGGGCGCTTGTTGACCATGCCATCCGACACCACCGCCGACTTGACCAAATTCTGGGACCTGCTGGACGAGATTCTCAACGCCGTACTGTTCGTGCTGATCGGGTTGCAGCTCTTGGCGATGCCGTATTCAATGCGGTACGCGATCGCGGCCATCGCGGTGATTCCCGTGGTTCTGGCGGCGCGGTGGCTGAGCGTGGATGGGACGCTGCGCCTCTTCGGCTGGCCCCGCGGCCAGGGAATGGCCATGCAGCGCATCCTCACCTGGGGCGGACTGCGCGGCGGATTGGCGATTGCCATGGCCCTGTCCCTGCCGCCCGGAGCGGCACGAAACCAGATCGTCGCCATCACCTATGGCGTCGTGGCCTTTTCCATCCTCGTACAGGGCACCACCATCCGGAAACTCGTGCAGAAAACGCTGCCCGTTTGACCCCATGCGGCACCCACTTAACCATGGCGCCTGGCGATTGTCATACAGATAGTTCCGCCGTGCGGCCACTGTGCTTAGAATGCAAGCAGGAGATCACTTCATGTTCAAACACTTCATGACGGCGACGTTGGCGGCAATGTGGGCGGTGGGCGCGGCGGGCATGGCACGCGGGCAGGAGGCCGCATCGCGGTGGCCGTTGCAGGTGGAGATGCCCGATGGCCGACAAGTGACGATCTTTCAGCCGCAAATGGAGAATTTCGCGGCCGATCAACTGTCGGCGCGAGCGGCGGTGGCGATTGCCGCGGCAGGCCAGCAGCCGACGTATGGAGCGATGTGGCTGCAAAGTCGCGTGGCCACCGACCGCGCCAGCCGCACCGTGCAGATCCTCGACGTGAACGTGACGCGCGTGCTTTTCCCAGCTTCCGACCCGGCGACCGAGCAGGCGGTCGCCGCCACGGTGCGCCAGGCCCTGATGGCGCATCCGGCCACGCTCTCGCTGGATCAGCTCCTGGCGATGCTCCAGACCGTGCAGAAGCAGCAGGCGGAGCAATCCGATCTGAAGTTTGACCCCCCGCAGATCATCTTCCGCGAGCATCCGGCGGTGAAAGTGCAATTCGACGGCCCGCCGCGGATGGTGGAAACCAGCAATTCCAATATCGTGCGCGCCATCAACACGCCGTTTTTCGTCGTGCTCGATTTGACGACGCGGACCTACTGGCTCAAAGGCGCCGGACGCTGGTTTGCATCGCACGATGCGATGGGGCCCTGGCAGCTTGCCTCTTCGGTGCCGGCCCCCGTGGCGGACCTGGCCAACCAAAGCGGTTACACCGATCCGCAGCAGCCGATCCCGGACGCCGAAGCGCAGGCCCTGGAGATCGTCACGGCCATCGAGCCGACGGAACTGATCTGGACGGATGGTCCGCCGCAGATGACGCCGATTCCGGGCACCGCTCTGCTGTACGTCGCCAACACGGACAGCGACATGTTCCTGCTCATCGGGACGCAGCAGACGTACGTGCTGCTGTCGGGCAGGTGGTACACCGCGCCCGGCCGCAATGGGCCGTGGACGTTCGTCGCGCCCGATCAGTTGCCGCCGGATTTTGCCCGCATTCCGCCGGATGGCCCCAAGGCGGACGCGCTGGCGTTCGTGGCCGGCACCCAGCAGGCGGCGGATGCGGCCGCCGACAGCGAAATCCCGCAGACCGCGGCGGTGGACCGCAATCAGTTCGAACAGCCGCCCGTCGAGTACGACGGCGCACCGGATTTCCAGCCCATCGAAGGCACCAACCTCCAATACGCGATCGACACGACCTGCTCGGTGGTCCTGGCCAACGGCATGTACTACTGCTGCTACAACGGCGCGTGGTACCTCTGCCCGCAACCGACCGGCCCCTGGCAACTCTGCACGCGCGTGCCGGTGGAAATCTATGGCATCCCGCCGTCGTGCCCGATCTATCCCGTGCGCTTCGTCTACGTCTACGGTTATACGCCACAGGTCGTCTACTGCGGTTACCTGCCGGGATACGTTGGGTCGTATTACTACCACGGCGTCGTCATGTACGGCACGGGCTATCGCTACAGCTCGTGGGTGGGCAACTATTACATTCCGCGTCCGACCACGTTCGGGTTTGCCGCGCGCTACGACCCGTACAGCGGCCACTGGGGATTCGGATTTGCCATGGCCACCGGCGGCGGCGGACGATGGGTCGGGGCTTCGCCCAAAATTCTCGTCCGCGGCGGCGGTTGGTTCGGCTATGGCGGATACCGGCCGACGTTCCTGCGGCACGATGAACATCCCATCGCTCGCCCACGGACCGAAGAGCGCCGCCCCGCCACGCCCTCGGCCGATCTGTATCAGCGCGATCTCTACGAGCGTCGCCAGGACGTGCACCGCGAATCGATCGCGCCGCCGCGGGAAGTCGCCCCGCCGCCAAGAGCGCAGGAGCGCGGCAATCCGGACCTGCGCCAGCAGGACATTTACACCGACCGTGACGGCAACATCTATC